>Ga0066834_10000045_pt1 | contig 48353 bp, 46 predicted proteins | sample ETNtaG_30_FD_66729 | JGI IMG/M metagenome (GOLD analysis project Ga0066834, IMG submission 66729) | Marine microbial and viral communities from oxygen minimum zone, Eastern Pacific Ocean - ETNP201306PF43B | ecosystem: Environmental > Aquatic > Marine > Oceanic | place: Pacific Ocean: Eastern... | reverse complement strand
GCTTCAATAATAGAAGTTTCTTTAACTAAATCGACACCGACAAGCAACCTATCTGATGGAGACATGTATTTCCCAACTTGTTGGAGGAAAATTGAAGCTTCGCCTGAATCAAAGTTACTAATGTTGCTACCCAAAAAGAGGATTAAAGTAGGACTGATACTTTGTTCTACTAAAATCGGCATGGCGGCCTGATACTCGGCCGCCATGGCAGTGACAGACAGCTGATTGTATTCCGTCAACAGTTGAATAGAGGACTGTAGCAGGAACTCGGATGAAATATCGATAGGAATATAGTGTAATGTTGCTTGTTTTTCAAGAATAGCATCGATTAGCAGACGTGTTTTGTCAGAGTTCCCACTTCCGAATTCAACTAAAGAAAGATCTTGAGAAGAACCTTGTATTATCTCAGCCGCTTTGGCTTCAAGTATTTGTTTCTCAGTTCTTGTAATGTGATATTCGGGCAGCTGACAAATTTTTTCAAACAGTTCCGAACCAACTGTATCATAGAATAACCAACATGGTAAAGATTTCTGGATTTGTGATAGACCTCTACGCACTGAAGAGATAATAGATTCCAATTGTTTGTTGGATTCTACCTCAACCAGATTGACACCAGAAACCACACGGCTTTTGTTTTGCAAGTCTATCCTCGTTAGATTGGCTGCAAGTATCTTACTTGAAGAAACTACTCAAACTTCTAAATTCTAGAGTGAGATAACAATGAAGTTAATACGTTTGGAGATATTGATAAACATTTAGTTTGAAAGCTATTATTTGATTTGAATATCTAAATCGTCTTCATCTTCCTGGTTGGTCTTCAACCAAGTTTTTGCTGTTTTAATATGAGGTAAATCTGGATCGGCGTTTCGCCAAGATGAAAGAAAATTCTTATAAGCTTGAGTTGCTTTGATCTTTTTACCCGCTAATGCGTACGATTTGGCAATTCCAAACAGTGCGTGCCCACTATTGGGTCGGAATGGTAAAACATCCTGGTAGGCCTTTCGGGCATTTTTCCAGTCTTGAATCCTAAGGTATGCTTTGGCCAAACTTTCTTGCACTGGACGAGGATAGAAGGGAGGATCACCCACAAAAGATTTTTTCCCTTTTTCTATAGCATTTTCAAACAGCTCAACTGCTTCTTCATGATTGCCTTTTATACTTGCAACATTCCCTCGCAATTCCAAAGATGCTATAGCTAGCCGGTTAATTTCGCGATCTGATAGGCGCTGGTTGCCAGATTTAGATTTGTCAAAACTAAATTGCCAAAGGGAAGCGTCCAAAGCCATTGCCAATTGATTAGCTAGATTTACATTTCCTTGATCTAATGCAGCCATTGCCTTAGCGAACAGTAGAAGGTGTTTTTGTAAATCTTTAGCCCTGATGCTTATGTTTTTAGGCATCTCAATTAAGCTGTCCACAACGGCTTGCCAGAAACCAAATCGTAGATTAAAATCGGGTATAGTGAAAAGCGATTTACGCTCGAAGTACCAGTGCCAGGGTGACTCAGATACTTTATCGTTTGCTGTGTCTTCCTTTCTTTTTAATGGCAATTTTGCTAGTTTTTGGCTCCATTTCATTCCGTCCTGATAACGACCAGATTCAGCACAGTTAGCAGCTATAAACTGCAGATTATGCCAGTAATTCCAATTATCTATTGGTTCGATGTTTTGCAGCCTAAGATAGTCTGAATCGGTTTTAGCAGAATCAGCAAAGCTTTGATAGGCTCTCTGATAATCACCTGCTTTGAAAAAGATATGTCCAGGCATATGAACAATATGACCAGACTTAGGGGCCAATTCAGCCAATTTCTCAGCACTGTTGAGTGCTGTTTCGGGATGTGCATCTTCCAACCCATGTATCCAGTAATGATGCGCACCGTGGTGATTCGGATGAGAATTTAAAATATTCCGTAAAATCGATTGGCTATAAATTGTTCCTTTCTTTGGACGCTTTTCTTTATCATATCCTCCAGATGTTCTACCGAGATAACCTGCGTAAAGCAGTTTGGCTTCCACATCGTCTGGGTATTGGTCAATTAATGTCTCCATCTCTCTGGCGTATCTTGTTCGATCATTCTTATTCAGTGCGGATGCGGCTCGGATATAGTATTGTTCGTATTGGTTAGCCTTAGGACTCAATTCAATCGCTTTATTTATAGCGGTTGTTTGCATTTCGGCTTTTTGATCTTCCATAATAAGGGGCCTACTGCGAGATAATGCCATATAAATTCCCCAATAGGACATCGCACAGGAGTCATCGTACAGTATTGCTTCCTTAAACGCGCGCAGGGCTTCAAACCACCAAAAGCAGTGTAAGAGACTAAGTCCTTGGTTGAAATATTTTTGGGTCATCTCAGATCGAGTAGTAATCAAGAGTGAACTGTTCCCAATACCGTCAACCAATGTGGGAGATTTGTAAGGGGTAAAATAAGGCCAAAACGATTCAATGTCCGTTTTGGATTCTTCTGTTTGTTGTTGGGATTGGTCAGAAGATAATACTGGATTAAACACTAGCAGTAAGAATAGTGGAACTACCAAGTATTTCATAGATTGTCACAGCCCCGGATGCAAAGACAAAACATTTAGGATAATGCTTAACTAAATATGACCAGAAGAATTGTAGCACTAATTATAATGATTGACAATTCTATCTTGGTTAGCTTTAACCTTTGAATCTGATCATAAAAAGATCGGCCAGCAGCAATCATAGCTGCGACTTGTTTCAAGTATGATCTGCTGCGATAATTGTTGACAGTCCTCAGTTGATAATCTATAATCTGAAAACGCTATTTTGCTAACAGCATTTACCAATTTTGGAACTAAAGATTGAATGATAGCCACGTGAGCCAAAAATCCATCCAACTTCTTAAAGGCCTGACACAGGCCGATGCTATTTCCGGACATGAATTTGAGGTGAAATCAATCTTTCGATCCAGATTGGAAAAAGCTGGGGACATTAATCTAGATCGGATTGGCAGTATCTTTTGCACGAAGGTGGGTGATTCAGAGGCTCCTCGTATTTTGCTCGATTCTCATATGGATGAGATTGGTTTCATCGTTCAGCGAATTACCTCTTCTGGATTTGTCAAATTCGTTACCGTCGGTGGATGGTGGCCCCATACGCTGTTGGCACAAAGAGTTAATATTCTAACCAAACATGATAAGGTGCCAGGGGTGATTGGCGCCACCCCACCACATCTACTGGATAAAGGCAAACGCGATCAGGTAATGGATCTACAGGATCTTTATATTGATATTGGAGCGGAAGATCAGCGTCAGGCAGTCGAAGATTTTGGCGTGAAACCTGGTTGTGCCATTGTACCTGTTGGCCCTTTCCTTCCATTAAAAAACCCTAAACTGTTTTCGGCAAAAGCCTTTGACAACCGTGTAGGTGTTGCCCTGGTTATTGAGACTCTTGAACAATTAAATAATCATCCTAACACCATCATTGGCTGTGGTACGGTACAGGAGGAAGTTGGGTTGCGCGGAGCAACTACCATTGGGCACTCTACCCAACCAGACGTGGCAATTGTCTTAGAATGTCCTCCGGCGGATGATATTCCTGGTTTCGATAGCGATGCAACTCAGGGTAAGCTAGGTAATGGATGTCAGGTTCGATTATTTGATCCTACTCATATTGCTAATCCTCGGCTAGCTGATTTTGTTATCCAAACGGCAGAAGAGCACAAGATCTCACATCAGATCGCTATCCGTCAGTCTGGAGGTACGAATGCTGGGGCAATTCACAAAGGCCATGCGGGTGTTCCTTCAATTGTACTGGGTGTTCCTGCACGATACATTCACAGTCATGTGTCCATTATTCATATCGATGATTACCATGCAACGTTGGATTTAATTTTGAAATTGGTTAGCAGGCTGGATGAGTCGCTAGTCGATTCGTTGATTCAGTAAGAGGAGAAACGATGTCATATGCCTACACCCCGGGACTCTCAGTAGCATCAGCAACAACGGTGCGTAGTGTTCGCCGTTTACCTTTAGTGGGAGAAGTTGTATCGGGGATAGGCAATCAGGTAAAGGCGGAAGACATCGTTGCTAAAACAGATTTGCCTGGTAATGTTCGAATCTTGAACGTTGCCAATTTGCTAAGTATTGAAGTGGCCGAGATAAATGAGTACATGTTAAAGAAAGAGGGTGACTTGGTTGCTCAAAATGAAATAGTTGCAGAAACAAAAGGTTTGTTTGGTGTGTTTAAGTCACAGGCCATATGTCCAACCGATGGTAGCATTGAGAGTATTAGCCAGATCACTGGTCAAGTTTTGATTCGTGAATCGTCAATACCTGTGGCGGTGAGAGGTTATGTTGATGGTACAGTTGTTGAAACTTTACCTGAAGAGGGTGTTGTTGTTGAAACATATGGGACTTATATCCAAGGGATTTTCGGAGTAGGTGGAGAAGCGGTTGGAGACCTTGATGTGATCGTTGATAATGCTTCGAGTTTGTTAACACCAAACCTAATTGATGATTCTCACCGAGGGAAAATTATCGTTGGTGGTTCAATGGTTAACCTCGAAGCAATACAATTAGCTATTGAGAAAAATGTCAAGGGTATTGTCTGTGGTGGTATTAGTGATAAGGATTTACATGATTTGCTTGGTTACGAATTGGGAATAGCTATCACCGGCTCAGAAGATCTTGGGATCACTTTGGTGGTCACTGAAGGTTTTGGCCAGATTGATATGGCCCAGCGGACGTTTGATCTACTGAGACAAAGACAGGATATGCAAACATCAATCAACGGGGCTACACAGATTCGTGCTGGTGTTGTTCGACCAGAGATCATTATTCCATTTGAAGAGACCGAGTCAGCCAAAAGGGCTGAGGTTCCGGTGAATGTACTCGAAATTGGGACCCAAGTACGTGTTATTCGGGAACCCCACTTTGGGAACCTTGGCAAAGTTTCCGCTCTTCCTACAGAACCTCAGCAGTTGGAAAGCGAGGCCAAGGTGCGAGTTCTCGAAATCACCTTGGAAAATGGAGCCCAAACGGTTTTGCCTCGAGCTAACGTGGAGATTATAGAAGTGTAGTATTGTTCTGATTATCAGAGAAGTGGATGACAGTGGGAAATTGACAATGGCCAAAACTCCAAAAAATAAAGTTAATCAGAGTCAAGAGATTACGAAGACAAAACCAGTAGTATCCAAATCTTCCAAAAGCTTCATGGAAAGAAGCCAGCAGGATTTGCAGAGTTTTCAGGCTGTCGCCGAACATATCAGTCAGGCTGTTGAGGCATTGGATAATAAGAAATTCGATCAGGCTATTGAGCAATTTCAGAAGGCCATACAGCAGAATCAGGAATCAGCGGAGGCTCATTTCTATTTGGGATTGAGCCATTTCATGCTTGAACAGTATGAAGAAGCAGTCATATCTTATAAAACAGCCATTGCCTGTGAACCTGGTGATTCGATGATGTACTTACATTTAGGAGTTGTCTGCCAAATACTTAATCGGTTGGAGGAAGCGGCCGAAGCTTATAAACACACTATCGCGCTTAACCCCGATGATCCGGAAGGCTATTCCCGACTAGGGGCTGTTTTGTCAGATCTTGGGCAAAGAGATGAAGCACGTATTGCTTTCAAGAAAGCACTCGCAGTAAAATTGAACGCTACAGATTCTTGATTACCAATCTTTAAAAGCGTATGTTGGTTTCCCGCTTACCAATCCGATAATTCCCCAGATACTTCCAATTGAAAAAGCACCTAAAACCAACCCCAGAAAGAAAGGAAATGCTTTTCGATAAGCTCGGATTCCTCCATGTCTGAGAATCACCAATTTAATTACCCAGCCAAGAAAGAATGGGAACCACAGTTTATCAAAATGATAATAGCCAGCTAATGGGTAACCTAGCGGATGAATTGGCCACCATAGAAATCTGAGTCGCATGATAGTGTTGATTAGGACGAAAACGACACCAAACCCCGTGGCTATAAGAAACATAATATCTGCTTCAATTGGACGTGTGATCCATCTTTCCATCACCGTATAGGCTGACACTCCACGCCATGCACCGACACCACCCCATCTGTAATTCATCTGCAAAAATGCCCAGAAGGTGATTATAGACCCCAAAAAGGTAGCCAGTACCATCATTTTCCAGAGATGCCGTGTATTAATACCTGATCTGTCTGCTAGCTTGAAACTTTCCAGTGTGAATGGCATTGGATTATTCCGCAACTCTTTGGTTGCTGTCCACAGTGGTGCTGCTACCGTAAGCGTTTGTCGTGTTATCCGTCGACTTCCCACTATGGCTACGATGAGTTGTAGAGGGCCAGAATAATGGATGCCTTGCAAGGGAGGTCCAAGTTCTGCACGCATCCGCGTAAAGGCAAACATAATCACAAAGTAAACGATGAAAAATGAGAAGGAAAACCAGACTGACATACCAGCCCACGCGAAGAATGCCACTATGAAAATTGTACCTCCGATCATGCCTGCCAACGCGGTTCGATATCGCATCGGTTCGTTTCGGTCATCAACTTCTTGTTTTATCTGCCAAGCGTGGTATATGGCATTGGTAATTGGTTTTCTAGCCAGCCATATGGACACAGCAGAGATTCCCAGATATCCTCCTAGGATCTGCTGATCGGGTAGTGGGTATCCTGGCACATTGATCCCCAACATAGTGCCGACTACCCGTTGTATTTGCCAAACAAAAAATAAAAACCAGCAGGAAAACAGAAGATCTAATGGGATCAGGAATGCTAAACCGATCGCGTATGGATTCCAGTACATCGTCATTCTGCTAATTGCATTTAGTGGTGGTGAGGTAAAATGGGTTGATAATTTATAACTAAGTGTGAGAGAGGGAATAAAAGGGAAAAGATGGCTTAGCCCGTTAAGTAGGCAGGTTCCTCCTGCCACCAAGGTGCCAATCCAAAAAAGTCGATTGCCAAAAAACAGACCACCTTCAGTTTTAACGGTCATTTCGAAAGGAAGATGGACTAGCGGATAACTCAGCTTTTCACGGTCAATCCACTGTTTTCGTATAAAAACAGTGATACATAACATGGTGAAGACCAAGACTGTTAGATAAATTGACCAGAGGATCAATGGTTGCAGCCAAGCGAAAACATATTCTATCTGGTAGAACGATGATTCCCCTTCAATAAATTCGCGAATAACCTTATCATCGTTAATGGTTAATTTTGGAGGAACATAATTCCAAAAGATTGAATTCCAATCGTTTTCCGGTGTGGCAAACCAGTGAGCAGTGATCAGAGTGCAAAAGATGGTCTGACTAAAATCATGACCACTGACAGTAATTGCCATGATCAAGATAATGTAGATTGTTAAAAGTTCCTTCTGTCTTAAGGCAAGATTTGGTGTCAATATCTGCAGTGGAACGTTAAACATGACCACGAGCGACAAACTGAAAATAGCGTTGAAGAAGATAGCCATCGTTGTTGGATATTGAGTGCCCCAGACCGTTTCCCACTGCACAACTAAATAGACGTTGGTTGGTAAGAAAAGCAAGGCAATCAGTACCGCCCTGAAAGTGACGCCGCGGTTGTCTTCAGAATGTTTTAGCATTTACTGTTTAATTAGGAAAAGGTTGTGATAGTAGAATCGTTGGAAATTTTCAAAAGAGTTGGAGGGAGTACTTCAAACACTAATGAGGAAAAAGCAGGTGTTTGCTTTTTCCTCATTAGTGTAGTGGTGTTGAGACATAATCTGTGATTTCTAACACTAGCAATGTTGGTGTTTCAGTTAACGTGTTAGTTCAGTCCACAGCGCGCGGTAAAAATTCATGAGGCGAATTGGGTCTGAACTGCCAGCAATTTCAGCTAACGTGAATCCTTGATACCCCGATTCCTTCAGTGATGTAAAAAGCTCGCGCCACGGGTATTCTGTACGATGCAATTCAGTAATGTGTACCAGACCGATTTTACCTTTCACTAGATTGAACGGTTTTTGTATAGAGCCATCTTCTACCTCACCAAAATTCGAGTTCCAGCAGACATAGACATTTGGATGGTCAGCCACATCCATAATTGTACGAATATGACGCAGTTCAGATGTTCCACCACCATGAACTTCTAGCCGAATTTGGACGCCTAGGTTATTGGCAAACTCGCCACATTCACGCAGTGAGTTACCAATTTGTTCTAGGGTCTGCTCGACGGAAACTTCCTGAGGCAATCCGTTTGGTCTGACTTTAACTCCGGGTGCACCAACATCTGCCGCCAACTTGGAATATTCTTTGGTCCCTTCGATATTCTGGCGGACAATGTCTTGGTCAGTGGAATGATAATCAAAAGCTGATCCTAGTCCAGCCAACTCAACTGGTGAATCTCCAAAAGCTTGACGGATCTCTTCACGCTGACTGGCCGACAGTTCAACTTCCACTTTGTGTGCATGAGTGGTCCGGAGTTCAACACCCTCGAATCCCGTATCTTGGCAATTTTTAATAATAGTAGGTACATCCCAATCTTTGGCCATGTTGTAAGTAACTAATCCAAGTTTCATAGAAATTCTCCAATTCTTGATAGTTAATTTATTTAATTAAAAGCTCTGAAATATGAATACTGAGCTTTGTTATGTTTTAAATTGATGATGGTGGTGTCGAAACAATGGCGATATTCTTTGGTCCCTTGAAATTTAGAACGATTTCCTGATATGATACATGGTTGTCTCGATAAAAATTCATGATTGCGGTCAATAACTCTTTTTGCCCACGTCGATGTTGATCCCAAAAGTTACAGCATGGAATCATTACTACCGGCCGAATTAGAGCTGCCTCTCCCAGTTCACGTAACGCACCGTCCGGATGCAACCCAATCAGCAAATCATAATAGTCGGTCATTTCCGGTAGAAAAGGTTCTTGACGATGTTTGATACCTTTGACCGATGTTTGGCGTGGATCTATTAACTCACAGTCTAGGTTTTTTTTATTCAATATACGTGTTAGGATTCCTTTGCCGCCAGCTACGTCAGCAATGTAGCGTACCTGTTTCCCAAACTGAGTTACCACAAAGTCGGCAACTACCTGAAATCGGTTAGGATCTCCATACACTAGATGTTGTTGTCTAGACATCAATTACTACCAACATTTAAACTCAAACCAAATTTTGGGTGTCAGGCCGATAATCGTGTTTTATTGGGTTTCGTGGAATCTAATCTCTGGCTGAAAATTTATCTCAGACATGCCAATTTGTCAACGACTAAATGGGTGTTCTCGTAACTTGACTCTGGTTGATTGCTATGCTAAACTAGCCTTGAATGGGTGGGGCGACTCAAATGATTCTGGCAGTTGATATTGGCAATACGACTATTCAACTAGGTGTTATTGCAGGAAATCAAATTCAGGATCGCTGGAGGCTTCAAACCAATCGGCTGAAGTTATCAGATGAATATGCGGTACAGATATTCGAATTGTTCCGTTTAAATAATGTCGTTGTATCGGGTTTTGAAGCCGTGGTTGTCAGTTCTGTTGTACCTTCTGCTGGTAGGGAATTCGCTGCCATGTGTCGTCGCTATCTTGAGATTGAACCCGTCGTTGTGTCGCCCGACCTTGATTTAGGTATTGATTTACGTGTTGATCAACCGGAAGAGATTGGGGCGGACAGGATAACAACAGCTATTGCAGCCTTTTCGGAATATGGGGGACCGCTAATCGTTGTTGATTTCGGTACAGCGACTACCTTCGATGCTGTGGCTGAGGATGGGGCTTACCTTGGTGGGGTAATCGTTCCAGGCATCCAGATATCAATGAATGCTTTATTTGATCAGGCAGCACTTCTCAGTAGAGTTGATCTGTCAATGCCCCCACAGGTTATTGGTACCACCACCAAATCATGTATTCAATCGGGATTTTATTTTGGGTTCTTATGCCAGATGGAAGGAATCATTGATCGAATTAAAACGGAGCTGAACACCGAAGTCAAGGTTATCGCCACTGGAGGATTGTCGTCGTTAATTGCTGGTAGTTCTGTCAAGATCGATGTTGTTGATCCTGATCTGATGATAAAGGGCCTTTATACAATTTTTCGACGGATCCAGAAGAAAAACAGATGAATCAGAAACAGGTCTATATCATTGCGGGTGTTGCCTGCTTCATCTTGCTTGTTTTAGCAATTTTGCTAGGGGTTTCCCGTGCCACGCTGAATGATATCAATCAGCAACTTATCATTGTTACTGATGAGAAAACTCAACTGGAAGACGAATTGGATCGAACGCAACGAGAGCTTGGCGCTAAAGTTAGACAAATCCAAGCGCTAAGAGGAATGATTAAAGATATTCAAGGGTCTGGCTCCGATTCTCCTTGAACCATCCATAATTGAGATTTACCTGGCTAGTTTTGATAGATCTAACGAGTCGAAAAAATATTGCTTAGTGTTCCCTTCTGTAACATGATTGTGTTCCGCTTATCATGGATAACTGATTGTGTGCATGATTCGAAAATTGTATAAATCCTTCTGTTTGGTTTGCCCAAAATTCATGTGAATAATGAGGGATTCCATTTCCCTTATAAAACCGGGAGTCATCATTGTTATCAAGAAAGATTCATGCTTTTTTAATCTCAATTTTACTTTTTGCTTGTTTGCTGTTGATGGTTCTTTTAGCTGAAGCTGAGAAAAGGTTGCCAGCAAGAGGACAAAAAGGTATGGTTAGTACTTCCCACCCATTGGCATCTGAAACAGGAATAGAGATACTGAAGCAAGGAGGAAACGCAGTAGATGCTGCTGTGGCAATCGCTTTTGTCCTGGGTGTGGTAGAACAATACAGTTCAGGGATTGGTGGTGGAAGTTTAATCTTGATTCGTCTGGCTGATACTGGTGAAGTTCTATCTGTAGATGCACGCGAAACGGCACCACTGAAATCAAATCGAGATATGTATCTTCGTGATGGTAAGGCTATACCTGGCCTAAGTAGGACTGGAGTTCTGGCTGGGGGTGTCCCCGGGACAGTGGCCGGATTGGCACTGATTTTGAAAAAGTACGGTACCATGTCACTGACAGAAACGATGGAACCCTCTATACGTTATGCTGAGGATGGCTTCAAACTGACTCAACGACATGTCAATGCTATCAAATCAAGCAGGAAAAAACTGGAGAAATTTCCTGAAAGTACCAAGGTCTATCTTCCGAACGATAAATTGCCAGAAACCGGATCATTGCTGGTACAACATGATTTGGCCGCCACATTGAAATCAATTGCGCATAATGGCCCGAATGCCTTTTATCATGGAGAGATTGCAACCAAAATCGTGAAGTTCATGAAAAAAAACGGAGGATTAATTACTGCTACCGATTTGGCCTTGTATCAAGCTAAACTTAGGCAGCCGATCCATGGCACCTACCACGGATACGATGTCTATTCAATGCCCCCGCCTAGCTCTGGCGGTATCCATGTGATACAGATTCTCAATATCCTGGAGGGTTATGATCTAAGTAAAACTGAGCGATACGATGCTGAGTTTACCCACCTGCTGGCAGAAGCAATGAAACTGGCCTTTGCTGACCGTGCTCACTTCCTCGGAGATTCAGATTTTGTTGATGTTCCGGTTAATGGACTGATTTCAAAGTCTTACTCTAACAAACAAAGGTCGAAGATTAATACCGATCTAGTACTGGATCTTGAAAAACATGGAAATCCATTGCCTTACGAAAGTGAGAATACGACACATTTTTCAGTATTGGATCAAGATGGCAACGCAGTATCCATTACTCAAACTGTCAATACCTCTTTTGGATCTGGAATGATCATCGAAGGCACCGGAATTATCCTCAACAACGAGATGGATGATTTTAGCGCTCAACCAGGCGTTCCCAACATTTATGGTTTGGTTGGTGCTGAAGCGAATTCGATCGCGCCGCAAAAAAGGCCGCTAAGTAGCATGAGCCCAACCATTTTGTCAAAAGACGGCCAAACGTTTATGGTAATCGGTAGTCCAGGTGGTCCACGCATTATTACGACAGTGGTACAAGCCATTATCAACGTTATCGATTATGGAATGGATATCCAGTCAGCTGTCGACGCCCCTCGAATTCATCATCAATGGAGACCAAACAAATTGCGTGTCGAAGCTGAATATCCGATTGATACTTCAACAACACTGTTAAATTTGGGCCATCAAATTGAACAAAAAGGTAGTTGGAGCTTGGCACACGGAATTACTTTTGAAGCCAACACTGGAATTATCTATGGTGGTGCAGATCACCGAAATCAGGATAGTCTAGCTATTGGCTGGTAATAACATATCCTTGGTATACGAAATTTCTTGACATTATTTGAATTCGCTTATATGGTATGCTCGAATTAAACAAATGCGGAGGAAAACACCATGTATTTTCTTAGAGTCAGCTTGATTTGTCTTTTTGTGGTTGGTTTGATGGTTGGTTGTGCTTCTCAGAAAACTGAAGTTGCTGAGAAAAGTGCCGCACCTGCTGCCAAAGAAAGTGCTGCACCTGCAGCAGCAGCCAAGGAAGTTAGCTTAGCTGTTACTGGTATGACGTGAGGTGCTTGCGTTGCCAAGGTGCAGGATGCACTGGCTAAGATTGATGGCGTAATTAACGCAGCTGTGTCAATGCCAAATTCAGCTGTTGTCAAAGTGAACGAAAGTGTAACTGTTGCTCAATTAACCGAAGCTGTCACTGGTGCTGGGTTTAGTGCCAAAGTTTCTAAGTGATAACATTCCCTGACCATATTTGACTTTGCCGTTACAAATAATATGATTTATTAACCTTAGAAGGAAAACATCATGTATCTTCTTAGAATCAGTTTTATCTGCTTACTTGCAGTAGTGGTAATGATAGGTTGTGCTTCCAAAACAGCTGAAATTGCCGAAGCCCCTGCTACTCAGGCAGTTAGTTTGACTGTCAGTGGTTTGAAGTGTGGTAGTTGTGTTGGTAAAGTGCAAGACACACTTGCTAGTCTCGATGGCGTTTCTAGTGCCAACGTTTCATTACCGGATGTTGCTGCTGTCGTCATTAATCCCAGTAAAATTACGACTGCCCAATTAACAGCTGCTGTGTCGGGCGCCAAGAGTTGCTGCCCAGTAGACTTTACCGCTCAGGTAACTGAGTAGTTCTTAGAAGACTTAGCTGTCTAAGCTATTCTTAATTATTAAAGGTCGAGGAGACTTTAATCCTTGGCCTTTTTTTGTTATCTGAAGTTCGAGAGTCCCACCCTTGTCGGCCTAAATTAGATTTTGTCGTATCAAAATACGTACTTGCCTTAACCCTCAGCAACTTTTCGCATGCATAAATTAATCTTTGGTGGTAGTATGTCGTTTATAGGATTTAGTGGATTAAATATCATCTCAAGCGTTGCCATGGTGGTGTTTGATCGAATCACTTTGCGTGCTATTATTCCAGCCAGAAAACGGTTATCTCGTTCAAATAACAAGGGAATTCAAAATGAAAATTATTGTTGACGAACATCAAGGCAAAATTGATGTGGATACACAGGAAGGGGAATATACCGAATTTACTATCACCCTTCCTAAAAACAGTGAGCCAGAGTCTGATTAGGACCTATTTATTTTCTTCCGGAAACGGTTTACGGATATCGTAACGACCTTCCTTAGTCACCACAAGTGTTCCGTCTTCTATCATTAGGTCAAGTGGAGATTCACGAGTTTCAAGCGGCATATTAACCACATTATTGATGCGCAACGATTCGTAAATAGCCATCATAATTTCTATGGTATAACGGGCTTGTCGGCCACTGCTACGATGTTCATCAACTTTACCTTCCATCCAGTCAATCAGTTCCTGCACCTGGTTGGTTTCCACCGGAGCAGGTTCAATTTCTTGCCAATCACTTTCTTTCTGATTCAATAAAAGGACGGTACCGGAACTAACTTTGATCTGCCCTTCGGTTCCATAGATGCTTGGCATTGGAATCTTGGGTTCAGGTAAATCTCCTTCGTATACAGCTCGTGTACCACCTTCAAAACAGACCAATCCCATGCACAAATCTTCGCAGGTGCTGCGGCGTTCCCAACGATCGCTGAAACGAGAGGTGTGACCAATAACCCACAGTGTTTCGGGATCTGATAACATGTATCGCCACCCATCAATAGCGTGCGTACCGGTATTCAATAATCCCGCGTTGGTCTTAGCACGGTGATGAAGCATTGTCGGCTGACCGATAGCGCCGTCTGCCACCAGTCTTCGAATCTCGTTGGTGGTAGGACTGAAACGTCCCTGATGACCAATGGCCAACTTAGTTCCATTCTTTTCGCAGGCTTCGACCATGTCGTTGGCTTGCCCCATTGATGCCGACATTGGTTTCTCGCCCAAGATACCTTTGATACCTGAGTTGGCAGCCGCAACAGTGATTTCAGCTCGGATGCCTTGCCAGGTTGGAATGCTCAGGATGTCTAGATCTTCTTTCTTAAACATTTGATTGTAATCAGTGTAAATAGCTGAAACCGAATGTTCCGAGGCCAATTTTTTAGCTGATTCTTGGTGTACATCTGCTACAGCCACAACTTCTGTCGCTGGATTATTATCATAAGCTTTAGCATGAGAGCGGCCCATGCCACCACACCCAACGATGCCAACGCGATATTCTTTCGACATTTATCTCATCCTTTTGAAATTGTAATGAATTGATTACTTTGATTTACTGATTGATAATTTAGAAAAATAACACATCTTTTCGAATTCGGTTCCATTACCCAACTAACCAGATATACCGGCCGATAAATAAAACAGCAAAGAAATATATCAGCCAGTGTATTTGACGACCTTTTCCTTTTACAAGTTTTAATAGAGCATAAGATATAAAACCGAAGGCGATACCTTCAGTGATACTAAAAGTGAGTGGCATCATCAGCATCGTCAGGAAGGCGGGGATAGACTCGGTAACATCATCCCAATCGATATAGGTGACATTTCTGAGCATCATACAGCCAACGATAATCAAGGCAGGCGCGATAACCGGGTACAGGAACACATTTTCACCGATTGGATACCCAGCACCCACTGTCTTGATCAACGGATGAAAGAATAGTGCTACCAACATGAGTAACGCAGTGACAATGTTAGTCAGTCCGGTACGTCCGCCAGCGGAGATTCCGGAGGCACTTTCGATATAGGTGGTGACGGTAGATGTTCCCAGTAAAGCACCCGTACTTGTGGCCACAGCGTCAAACAAAAGTGCCTGTCGTGCTTTGGGTAATTTGCCGTCGACCATCAATCCCGACTGTTGACCAACACCAACCAATGTCCCAACAGTATCGAATAAATCGAGAAAGAAAAATACAGCCACTGCCATAAGCAGTTTTGGTTCAGCAAAAATATTCAGTTGAAGTTTCAGAAAAGTTGGTGCCAGCGCGAATGAGTAATTGGCCAGAAACGCCATCAGAATCATGGCCAACGCACTTGAGATGCAAGTTGCGGTCATGACCGCCCCGCTATCCATTCCAGTAACTGAGAGGATGGCCGGCTGAACAAAAATAATGTATGAAAGCGTCATGAACGTTGTACAACCGGCGACGACCTCACGTCTGACCGTGGTTCCTGATCCTTGTAGATCAAATAGTTTTTCAATCATAATTTAACCTCAATGCAACTTCGTAGGTGTTGAAAGGCAAAACTACCGGAATTTTCAACTCAATTGAAGGGTGAATTTGGTTCCTACTGAAATGCAACGGCTGAATCAATAAGAGTTTTGAAACTGGACAAATCGATGTTTGACCCACAGACAATCAGACCAATTCTTTTGTTAAACAACTTGCTTCTTAGCGGCGCCAAGACAGCAGCTAAAGATGCCGCACCAGCAGGTTCAACCACCAGTTTGGCTTCACTTAGTAGCAACGCCATTGCATTTACCATCTCCTGGTCACTAACCAGAACCAAATCATCAATGTATTCCCTGCAGAGTGCGAAACTGTTATCCAACGCGTAAGGTGCTCCCAGACTATCAGCAATCGTGTTGACTTGATCGACCGATTCCGGTTTGCCAGTTTGGAAACTACGATGCATAGTATCCGCACCTTCTGGTTCAACCCCATATACCTGACACTTGGCTTTCAGCTCTTTAATAGCCATCGATACACCGGAAGCCAATCCTCCACCGCCAATAGCCACCACCACCGCATCCAGATTGTCCACCTGTTCAGAAAACTCCAGACCCAATGTCGCTGTACCGAGAGAGACGTTTCTTCCTTCAAAAGGATGAAGAAAGGAGTATCCTTCTTTCCTTTGAATTTCTTCTACCAAATCGAAGGCGGAATGCGCGTCATCAGCGAACACAATTTCACCTCCATACTCCCGACATTTGGCCACACGCAAATGATTGGCGGTTTTAATCATGACAACTTTGGACGTTGTTTCCAAGATCTTAGCTGTGAATGCGGTGGCAATCGCATGGTTTCCAGCACTTACTGCAGTAAAACCGTTTTGCACTTTTGCTGATGGCAGATTCAGCGCGGAATTAATGGCTCCTCGGACTTTAAATGTTCCAGTATGCTGAAAAAGTTCCAGCTTTAAATAAACTTGGGATTGACTTCCCAGAAGTCGGCTGATGGCAGGACTGTGCAGTTGATGTACCGGAGTTTGGATCACATAATCTGACAGCAAATTCCGGGTGTTTCGAACATCACTGAGATTGAATTTCTGATCCATTGGTGCCTTTCGTTGATGACTTACTGCGACTTGAGATCTCCCCATTTGGTGGCTAGTTTATCGGTTGAATGGACAGCCAAGGTTTTCACTTTGGCTGTCTTATAGTCGTCATCGGTTGGTTTGTATTCCAGGTCAGATGACCATAAAAAGACATCGTTCTGTACTTGAAGACTGCTCTGACGTGTCCATATCATCATGACATTCTCGCCTTTTTGTAGCTCATTGACAGTACCACCATCCCCACCAAAATCACCTGTGGTCACCCATTTCCAGGGCGGAGGTGCATTTTCCTCGAAAATGATGTGGTTAGGCCTGACAAAGGCAGGCGCCTTTTCAGGAATTTTGTCCCCATCATCACCTAGCACCCACAACCAATCAGAATGGTTGCTGGGATTAATCACACGTCCAATAAATCGCCATTTTCCCTTTTGGCCCCCAGCGCGACTGATATCAAACCTATAAAGCAACCAACCTTGTCCACCTGCATTGGTGACGATGTCCCCAAAGGCATCTTTGTGCGGCTTGACAGCTTTTTCAGCTTTACCAAGTTTATAATTTTCGTTGGGACTTCTTTCATCGAAAGCTTCGGCTTCAAACCATATTTGCTCGCCTTTACCATATTTCGACACTCGAAATTCCTCTACGGCCAATACTACACTGCTTGAAAACAGAACAAGCATCACTAAAACTAGTAGTCGATTAAACTTAAACATAGATTTATAATCCTGATATATTTAGTTTGAAATTCAATATTAAGTATATCTCAGCTGCTGGCAGAAAATATCAAATTTTTTCGCGTAGGCATTGAATTTTTGAAGGAAATCACCTCTTCTTCCAAATAAGGATTTCTATAACCTGATTGTATAATTAAAGAATTGCTCGCCTTTGGATTCAACTTGGCATGCCCATTCTCCCTGTGGATTAATAACGCCAGAAGGTGAGGAACAACGAATCTCGGCAGGGTGACAATTGTCTACCGTCACAATCCACGTTTTTCCAGCTTTGGCTCGCATCCTCAGATTTGAACTGTGATACTGCCATGCCACATCGGACCACTCGTTTTCGCTACGCCCTCCATTAACGGCATGGAAGATGATTTTGGCACCCATATCCGAGAGTTGTTGCGTCAAGTGGGGATCGTCTATGGGCGTGCATTCCGGATTCGCCCACAAATCATTGCAGATTAGGCCGCCCACTTGGACATTGTCATAATCAAATATCTTTAAAGGGCTGACGGTATAATGGTTGATTTCACCTTTCGGTGGATCAGTTAAGCTACCACAGGTTAATGTTTTGCTATGAAAGCCGAGATACTCACCATCAGTTTTGTAAAATCGAATTTGGTTGTAGCATTTTTGATCTGCCTGTTCGACGAAACAGGTTCCTAAAGCTAAACCCAGCCCAGCCTCTTTCGCTTTGTGAGTTACAGAAGCCAAAGCTTCTTCGGTTGTTTGGATGTCAAATTCATGAGTGTACCCGCTAAGAGATCCTTCCGGTGTTAGAAGGATCTCCGCTTTTTGGCTGATGGCATAATCGATTGCCCGATCAATTGCTTTGATGTTGGATTCGATATCTCGAGTTACCGAGATCTGCGCCCCAGAGACACGGATTTCCATTTACTCCTTGTCCTCTATTTTATGTTATCTGTGTTTAAAAATTAAATTAAGTTTTACTAACTTATTTTGAGTGTCAAACTAAACTGTTACTGATTTTTTGAATAATGACTTCATAGTCAGATCTATTCATTTCCGCATCATAAAGCTAAAGCTGAACAGCCCCTTGCTACGAATGCGGAATCGGAGGTAGATCGGTTGACCGTCAAGAAAGCCAATGTCATCATTACTGTATTATTGTGCTAGGTAACAACCTGATTCGAACAATTTGACCGTATCGGATCACAATCGTCAAAAGTGTATCCGGGCACAACTTCGCCCATTCGTCTAGAGGGATTGGTGTCGTCAGGCCGTTTGACGATTTCAACCCGCAAATCCCCGTAAGTCTGAGAATCGCCATGATCCATGCGACAGTTCTGTATCAGTTGTTTCCATCGCCAGATAAATTCCTTAGTTAATAAATATAGGGAGGCCCTTGTTTAGACCAGTAGTTTGTTCCATTGAAACATTGATAATACATCCGGTTGGACAAAGGTCTCATTTCCATGTCGTCTCTAAGGCTGATTGCATGTCACGATTGGTGTCGTTGAAATATCCTCAAAGTAGTTTGCTCCCAACTATAGCACTGATTCTGGTTGGAAGTAAAACCAATTAGTTTTTAATCGTCCATGTTCTACGAGAGATTGAGAAACTTTGTTAATTGTGTTATATTGCTGTATTTGATGTAGCTTGGTGAAAATTGATGACTCACTAAGAGAAAAATAACGGTTCATATGGGAAGGAAATAATGTCTATGAGTACTAAATCCAGTTTCGTGTCTATTTTTAATGGTACAGATTTAACAGGCTGGGCTGGCGATCCTGATCTCTGGAAAGTTGAAGATGAAATTTTGGTTGGACGTACAACCGAAGATCTTAGCTACAACGATTTTCTTCGAACAGAAAAGGAGTATACCAACTTCATTTTCTATTGTGAAACGCGGTTACGTGGTTATAACAGTGGTATTCAGTTCCGTAGTCTGGTTGAAGAAAATGGGCATATGGCTGGTTATCAAGCTGATATGGGCGATGGCTGCTGGGGAGCACTTTACGAAGAAGGTTTAAGGGGGCATTTGGTGCGTTATCAAGCGGAACTGATTGAATCGATCCTCCTCGTTGAAGATTGGAATGAGTACCAGATTGTGGCTGTGGATGATTACGTTCTGCAAATTTTGAATGGTGTTGTAACCGCTGAACTCACCGATCCTGATGGCGCTCGATCTGGATTATTTGGTCTGCAACTTCACTCAGGTCCACCACAAGAAGTGGCATTCCGAAATTTGTGCATTAAGGAATTAGAAAGCTAAGATTTATTCTTGGGTTGCCCTGTGTTAGTACGCATAATCTAGGAAATCTGCTACCTATAGTTGATTATTTAATTTGGAGAATCTAGTGGTGAAGACTTATCGAGCAGCAATTGTTGGTGGTCGACGCGGTGTCCATCATGCGCGTGCGTATCAAGATTTGGAGAACATGGAAGTAGTGGCCATTTGTGAGGTTGATGACCAGCGTAGAGCAAGTGCCGAGGCCGAATTAAACGTCACTGGTTATGCAGATTATGAACAAATGTTGGAAAAAGAACAACTAGATATTGTTCATGCTGTTACTATGCCAACTGTGCCGCGCCACATCTGGGTTGAGCCAGCAGCCCAAGCAGGTGTAGGTGCACTGGTGATTGAAAAGCCGATCGCGCTCAAACCCAAAGAAGCAGAGCGTTTGGATGCAGCTCAAGAGAAAACAGGTCTAAAGATTGTTGTTAACCATCAGCGTCGGTATCTGCCATTTGCAGACAAGGTACGTGAATTTCAAGCCGAAGATAAATTAGGAGATGTACATTTTGTCCGTGCCAGCACACAAGGCGAAATAACGGACATGGATACTCATCTGATGGATCTGGTGTTATTGGCAGTTGGAGACGTCCCGCCTACAGATGTCTGGGCCACAATTGAAGGCGGCGAAACGTACCAGACGGATTTGTTGAACTGCCCAGAGAATCTGATAGCTGTTTATACGTTTCCCAAAGGAATTCGTGCCTTTTTTGAGTCGACCAGACAGGCTTTAGGCACCGCAGATTTCCCTGGTAGTAACCCCAGGTGTAACATCGATATTTGGGCAACAAAAGGGCGAATGTGGTGGCGTGAAAATGGATCTTGGGGATATTTGCTGGATGGAACCTCACAACAATTTACTGAACCAACTGATTTTGGTCAAGACGACATATCCGCGCAACGACGTTTGACACAAGCAATAGCAACATGGTTAATTGATGAAAGCCAATCTCACCATTGTCGTTACCAGCTTGCTAAACTCGGGTTCGATGCCATAATGGCTGCATATCGGTCAGCTCTAAAAGGCCAGCGCCTGACTTTTCCGCCATATCTTCAGGAGGCGGAATGGGAACAGTTGCAGGCAAAGCTGACAGTGTGATGCCAGTGACACGCAAATAATAAAGATTAAGGTGCAATTCGAAAGCTTAAATCAAATTAGTTAACATGTCATATAGAGGAAAAGATGGCGAGCGAAAATTATCTTTTGTCTGACGAGGACATGCGACATTTTATTACCCGAGGTTACGTTCAGGTCCACACCGACTTTGAAGACAATCTGCATCAGAAAATATATGATCAGATCGAACATATACTTGAAACAGAAGGTAACCCGGGAAACAATATTTTACCCCGGATCCCCAACATTCAAAAAGTATTCGACCACCCCAAAGTGGTAGGCACGTTGACCAGTTTGTTGGGTGAAAACTATGTTATCCACCCACACCGTTATTGTCATTTGAGAGATCCAGGCAGTGGGGATCAAGGGTGGCACAAAGATGACTACATCTTCGATCAGAACGTGCGCCACCATCGGTTCCGTTGGGTAATGGCCTTTTACTATCCCCAGGATGTAACTGCTGATATGGGAGCAACAGCAACTCTGCCAGGTCGACAATATTACAACACAATCTCCAGCACTAGCCTTGGCGAAACTACAGAGGCCGAGACTAAATTTTGCGGTAAAGCGGGAACTGTCTCAATTGTCAATTTTGACGTCTGGCATCGGGGATCAACCAACATCACCGATAAGAAACGGTATATGCTTAAGTTCCAGTTCACTCGTATGGAAGAACCAACAAAACCAACATGGCACATAAAGGACCTCAAGTGGAAACCAGTTGAAGATGACAATCACAATGCATTATCCGAAAATGTATGGAATTGGCTCTGTGGGAAAAAAACAGCAGTCCACAATAATGGCTCCGCTGATCAAAAGAAGGTTTCAAAACTGGTACAGGATTTGTCTGATCCAAACGAGACAATTCGCATTAACTCTGCTTATACCCTTGGTAGTATGGGAGAATCTGTAGTGGCAGTTCTGATAGAAGCCTTGAAGTCAGAGTCACTGTTATTGTATCAGGATATGACCAAATCCAACGCGACCAACCCCCAAGGAGGAAACCCCTCAGATCTGTACTCGAGTCATGCGCTGACAGCTTTGGGAGAACTCGCTGTCCCAAAACTTATCCAAACACTAAATGCCCCTGACTGGTGGGTACGAGCTGCTGCCGCTGATATCATCGGAAATATCGTTCCAATCATGCATCGAGAAGATGCTGTTTCTGAGCTTGCAAACAGGTTACAGGATTCGGAATGGTGGGTGCGTCGAAATGCTACTGAAGCATTGGGTAATATTGGTTTGGCGACCCAAAAGGTTCTGGGTCAACTGAAGTTGCTGCTAGACGATGACAATGAGCTCGTTCGCCGGAACATGCTGATTACGCTAAGTAAACTGGTACAAACAGAGGATGAAATGATACCGTTACTAGTGGAGAAACTGATGAACGACGATGGCCGTTACGTCCGCTTTTACGCAGCTACAGCCTTAAGAAGGATCAACAATGAAAAGGCTGAAGAGGCATTATTTCATGCACTGCTATCGTCCCGGTGGTGTCCGAATACAACTGCCGATACGCCTTTTTAGATCTCGTTGTTGAATAAACCTATTGGGATTCGAAAAGTAGTTCTTTCTGGATCCAACGGATAACCTGTTCAGTTCCCAGACCAAGTCGAAGATTAGTAAAAACAAACGGTTTTTCCCTTATTGCATTTGCACGCATTCGTTTGGCGTCCCGCTCCATTCGGTTTAGATCAGCCCCAACATATTCCGCTAGATCGACTTTGTTGATTATTAAAAGGTCTGATCGTGTAATTCCTGGTCCTCCTTTACTGGGAATCTTGTCACCACCAGCGACGTCAATAATATATATGGTTGCATCAACTAATTCCGGACTGAAGAAAGCAGCCAGGTTGTCACCACCACTTTCCAAAAAGAGAATATCAAGATCAGCGAACCGGTTAACCATTAAATCTATCGCTTCCAAGTTGGCTGAAATATCTTCTCGGATAGCCGTGTGTGGGCAACCACCAGTCTCAACACCAAGAATCCGGTCGGCGGGCAGAGCCCCAACACGAAGAAGAATTTCCGCATCCTCCCGCGTGTAGATGTCGTTGGTAACAGCCGCCAATTGGTAATCTTGGTACATTGTTTTGCATAAGCACTCAATCAGAGCTGTTTTTCCCGATCCAACCGGACCGCCTACACCAATTTTTAGCAGATTTTCCATTTAAACTCCAGTAACATTATCTGTCTATGAAATAAATAGTCGGTGAAACAATTGTTCATGCTGCATACTTCGAATATCAAGTGCTGGGGTAAAACCACCAAGATCTTCCATCTTGGCGTCTTTGACCAATTCGGAGATTTCCAACAGATCAGGTTGAAGGGATCGAATCGTTTGTTGGCCATCAGTTGCTCCCAGTGGGATCAAGCGAACAGCAGCCGAAACCTGGCTCACCACATAGCTGTGTAAATAGCTGAGCAAAACCAAAGATAACTCAATTCCAGCGGTTATCACCCCATACGCAACTGAATGATGTCCAGAACATTTACCTGATCGAATTGCACTATGGTAATCCATTGCCAGTTTACTCTCGACGATCTTGTTGGCATTTCGAAGAAATTGCTTGCCAATTTGTACACTTCCTTTCCTCATTTCGGCAGGTTGCTTGATGGCAGAAAGATATTGATCAAGCTGAATTATCTGATCCATAGTATCGGACCGATGCGCAAGAGCCACAGCAATCGCATCGCAGTTTCGGATACCAAAGTGGAGAATAGCGCGAAGGAACGATTCGAAACGCTCTTGATCAGTAATAACCTCTTTCTGGATGTAGGTTTCAAGACCGAAAGAATGTGCGAAAGATCCCGTGGGGAAGAAACTATCAGTCAGTTGAAATAGCAGAAGTATAGATTGATCAATGGACATGTGAGTGAAGTTGACTGGCAGAATGCGTAAATATTCGATCCTCAACCGTATAAGTCAAGCCAAAACGATTAAACTGGTTCTCAAGAACAGGTTCATAGGGTGTTAATACATCAGTACCATCAAACCCGATTGGACGATGAAGGTTACCAATTTGATAACATAAGAGACCGAACTGGATTTGAGGTTCCGCCCGCAGAACAAAAACCTTTTCTGGTATACCTACCACGACAATTTCTATTGAGGCTTTTTGGTAAAGTAGATCTCCTGGTGTCAGGATAGTTCCAGTTGGTAAAGCTAGCGCAATTTCTCGCCCCGCCTGAGTCAGCAAGCGTTGCCGCGCTTTTTGGCGTCCTTCCCAATCGAGTTGGATAGTATCCCGTTCGATATCTGTCCTGTCTCCCGCGTGACCAAGGATTTTGTCTACGATAATCATCTTGATCTTTTAAAATAAGAAGTAGCGTTGTGCCATAGGAAGCAATTCGGCAGGTTCGCATGTCAGCAGGTTACCGTCTGCCAGAACCTCGTAAGTTTCGGGATTCACTTCAATTGCAGGCAAATAGGTGTTGTGTACCATATCTGCTTTTGAAAGAGACCGACAACTTCTGACTGGTATCAGGGGCTTTTGCAGTTTTAACTGATCACCAATTTCGCAATCAAGACTTGCTTGCGAAACAAATGTACAAGAAGTGGTGTTGGGAACACGACCAAAAGCTCCAAACATTGGTCGTTGCAAAATTGGTTGTGGTGTTGGAATTGAAGCATTGGCATCCCCCATGGCAGCTTGTACAATGAAACCACCTTTAACAATCAATTGTGGTTTTATGCCGAAAAAAGCAGGATGCCAGATAACCAAATCTGCCATCTTTCCAACTTCTATTGAACCAACTTGACCAGATATACCATGGGCGATTGCCGGATTAATCGTATATTTGGCTATGTACCGTTTGGCTCGGAAATTATCATTCTCCCCTGTTTCTTCGAGTAACTGCCCACGTTGAACCCTCATTTTGTGTGCTGTCTGCCATGTGCGGATAACGACTTCGCCTACACGCCCCATAGCTTGAGAATCAGATGCCATGACGCTGAATGCTCCCAAGTCATGCAGAATATCTTCTGCTGCGATTGTTTCCGGACGGATTCGGGATTCAGCAAAAGCAAGGTCTTCAGGAATCGAGGCATCAAGGTGGTGGCAGACCATCAACATGTCTAGATGTTCATCAATCGTATTGACCGTAAAAGGACGTGTAGGGTTTGTTGACGAAGGTAAAACATTGTTCTCACCACACACTTTAATGATGTCGGGAGCGTGTCCTCCTCCTGCACCTTCTGTGTGATAGGTATGAATAGTCCGTCCTTTAAATGCGGCAATTGAATCTTCCACAAAACCTGATTCGTTAAGTGTATCGGTGTGTATGGCGACTTGAACATCATATTCTTCTGCTACTGAAAGGCAATTATCGATGGCTGCGGGAGTTGTTCCCCAGTCTTCGTGCAATTTTAACCCAATAGCTCCTGCTTCAACCTGTTCACGTAGTGGGTCTGGAAATGAACTGTTTCCTTTCCCTAGAAATCCAAAGTTGATTGGAAACCCTTCGACGGTTTCCAGCATCCGACTAATATTCCAAACACCGGGTGTACAGGTAGTTGCATTGGTGCCGGTAGCGGGTCCAGTCCCACCGCCTATCATTGTAGTGATTCCAGATGCTAGAGCTTCATTTATTTGTTGAGGACAGATAAAATGAATGTGTGCATCAATCCCACCAGCGGTAACAATCATTCCCTCTCCAGCAATGACCTCTGTTCCTGCACCCACAATCATTTCTGCACTGACACCGTCCATCAGATTCGGATTTCCCGATTTTCCTATGCCAATAATCCTGCCGTCACGGATACCGATATCGGCTTTGACAATTCCCCAATGATCCAAAATTAGGGCGTTGGTAATCACCAAATCTAATGCACCGTCAGACCGGGTGGCATTTGGCGACTGTCCCATCCCATCCCGTAATGTCTTACCACCCCCAAATTTTGATTCATCACCGTAAACGGTGTAGTCTTTTTCGACCTCAATAAAAAGCTCTGTATCAGCTAACCGAACTTTGTCGCCCACTGTTGGGCCATAAATATCCGCATAAGTTTCCCTTGTGATTCTCATCTTACATTTTTTCTCCTTGCTTTTGAATGGCAGCGGATTTCACTTCTGGTTCATCAAGTGCTCCATTAGTCAAATTGTTTAGCCCGAAGACGGTGCGTGTGCCAACTAATGTGGTTAAGGTTACCGTCTTTTCATCACCTGGTTCAAATCGAACCGATACGCCTGAAGGGATATTGAGCCGCATACCAAAAGCCTTATCACGCTCAAATCTCAGGGCACGATTAACCTCGAAAAAATGGAAATGTGATCCAACTTGAACAGGTCTATCTCCTTCATTAATGATGTTTAATTCAATTGTTTCGCGATCGATATTGGCATCAATTGGATTTTTAGCAAGAATGTATTCACCTGGAATCATAGTTTTTCCTTTCTGTGGTTAGCGAATTGGATTGTGGACAGTAACTAATTTTGTTCCGTCTGGAAATGTCCCTTCTACTTGAACCTCGTTAATCATATTTGGTACACCTTCCATGACATCTTCTGCTGTCAAGATTGTGGCTCCATAACTCATTAGTTCAGCTACTGAGTTGCCTTCACGAATTCCCTCTAAAACTTCTGCGGTGATCAAGGCGATAGCTTCCGGATAATTTAGCTTGAGTCCACGTGCTTTACGATCTTTGGCTAGTTGAGCTGCTACATAAATCAATAGCTTTTCTTGCTCACGTGGTGTTAAGTTCATAATATTCTCCCTTTATATTGATGAGATCTTCATTCTCAATACTTTCGTAAATCAATCTTTTTGAGTGCTAGAATTTCTGTTTTAATCCAATCCCAAATGTTTCGAAAAGTGAACTGAATCGTTTGTGCGTTGCATGCAAGCATCCTGATCGCCATACCATTTCGATGCAATTGGGTTATTCCTCCTGTTGATTTCCCCTCTTGATTCAACAGTGGATTGCCAACATCGCAAATATGTTGCCATTTAGGGGTAATCAAACTACAATCACCAAGTAAGTACCATGCCCCCCAACAGGGATAGTTATCCAACACACCGGTGGTACTCGTCAGTTTATTTGGAGGATTCTGTTTTGGCTCAAGACAAAAGGAATCATACAATATAATACCGTCCTCGTCATATCCTCGTAGTTGTGAGCGATAGCGTTTGAAAGCCATTATCTCTCCACGTGCTAATCTACCTGGCATGATAATTTCTTGGAAAACGATTTTTCCTCCTTCTGGATTAACGTGAAGATTAACTTGCTGTTCAAAATCGGCTGTTTGAAAAAGAATTGTTGGATCTGGTAGATATTCGAGCACTGAATTTTTGCCAACATAAAAATCAACTTGCTGTTTAGCCGAACCCTTTGGCATGGCATAGACTTTAGTAGCAGCTTGTGTTGTTAGCACAGCATAAGCGTTATTCGATAAATCAACCCGAATCTGATAGTCGTCTCCTTGTACAACACCCCCAGTTGGGCTAAGCAAGTAGAAACAGACGGCACCACTTTGTCGGTCACGAATTGGTTTCATTACTTGAAGTGGGACACGACAATAACTATCCGTCACAATCGTTTGATTATTTCGGTTTGAGAGTGAGAGCCTGAGTTCGCCGTGCCGTCCGGCTGAGGATTTTAAGTTGGACATATTGCAAATAGCAAATGAATCAATAATTCTGAACCTAAACTAATCAAACACTAAGATACTCTTTAACAATTTCCTGTGTCAACCCTCCCGTTTCAGCGTTAGCCACAATCTCACCACGATTCATTATGTAAAAATGCTGACAGAATTCTCTGACAAAATCCAGATATTGTTCGACGATTAAGATCGTCATTTGCCGTTGCTCAACTAATTTTGTTAATATCTGCCCGATTTGCTGGATAATGTTAGGTTGAATTCCTTCTGTCGGTTCGTCTAAAATCAGGATTTTCGGATCAGTAACCAAAGCGCGGGCAATAGCTAACTGTTGTTGCTGACCTCCTGAAAGGTCTCCACCCATTCGATTGTGCATCTCCTGTAGAATTGGAAACAGATCAAGGACCTCATCGGGAATAACCTTACCATCCTGTCGAGCGACTAGGCCAATTCTCAGGTTCTCGGTGACTGTCAGTTTAGGGAAAATCATTCTTCCTTGAGGGACATAACCGATACCTGCCCGAATTCGCTTATGTGCTGGAAATTTCTCAATCCCTTGATTTTCGAGCATGATTGTTCCTGCCGACGATTTGAGCAAACCCACGATATTCTTCATCAGGGTAGTTTTTCCAACTCCATTCCTCCCCATAATACTGACTATCTGTTCTTGAGGTACATCAATATTGATGCTGTGGAGAGCTTGGACTTCACCGTAGGAAAACGAGAGATTGTTGACTGTTAACATTATCGTCCCAAGTATGCTTCAATCACTTTTTCGTTTTGTTGAAGTTCTTCCAGTGTACCTTCAGCCATGATTTTTCCTTCATGTAACATGGTGACGAAAGAATTGAGACGACGAACAAAATCCATGTCGTGTTCAATAATAATCAATGTGTGATCGCCCTTTAGTTCCAGAAGTAGCTCTGCTGTCAGTTCCGTTTCTGAATCGGTTAAACCCGCAGCAGGTTCATCAACCAGTAACAATTTTGGGCTAGATAGAATTAAGGTGCTAATCGCTAACCATTGCCGCTGACCATGACTGAGATACCGAGCTTCAGTATCTAATTCATCTTTGAGTCCAACCCGTTCAAGAATTTTAAGTATTTGATCATCTTCCTCAGCAGAAACTTGGCTATAGAGATTAGGAAATAACTTTTGATGCCCGGGTAGCGCGAGTTCCATATTTTGATATGTGGTTAAACTGTCGAATACTGTTGGTGTTTGAAATTTCCGTCCGACACCCATCAGGGCAATCTCAGTCTCGGATATGTCCGTAATGTTTTGCCCTTCAAAATGAACCGTTCCATTGGCAGGTTTCGTTTTTCCACTAACAATATCACACATGGTTGTTTTTCCTGCACCATTCGGGCCGATCACTACACGCAGTTCATTATGTTCTATGCCTAAAGCTTCAACATCTAGTGCTTTGAATCCATCGAAGACAGCCGTTATCCCTTCTAGGAAAAGGATAAATTTTTCCTCCGAAAATCTGCTGTTGGATGGGCTATCCAGTAAATATTCGTCAAGCCGGGTTTGTGGCGCTTGTACCATGTTTTTTTCGTCCTCTTGAAGCCTACTATCTTAAGACGTAGGTGAGTCCTCCAATTTGTCTTCGGCAGTTGGGCTTTTGAACTTGTTGAACAATTTTTGAGGTAGTTTGACTAAGCCGTCCGGATATCCCAAGACAACTGCAATGAATAACGAACCGAGTACGTAAGGCCAAGCCCATGGAATAGTAGAAGTCAGATTATCATACATTAAGCTCACACCTAGTGCACCTATTATAGCACCGGAAAGTGTGCTACGACCGCCAACAGCGACATAGATTACGATTAAAATGGATCTTTCCGCTCCTAAATTATGAGGCGTTATGATCTTCATTTGCGGAACATACAGCATACCTGCCAAGCCCGCGGTTGCTGCAGCTAAAACAAATGCGAATAGTTTATAGATGTAAGGTTTATAACCGGAAAAACGCAGTGTGTTCTCATCATCTCGAACAGCAATTAGGATCCTACCTAAGCGGGAATTGATGATATATCGATATAAGACATATACCAGAAACAACATCACAACAGTCAAGAGGTACAAACTAAACTGAACTTTACTGTTAGCCAATTCAAAACCGGCAATCTTCTCGAACCGTGTCAGCCCATTGGTGCCACAGAATTTCATGTTGTTCATACTAAAGAAGTTCTGGGCAGCGACCGTAATGGCTTGAGTTAAAATAGCGAAATAAACGCCACGGACACGGCTGCGAAATCCAAAGTAGCCAATGATGAAAGCGACAGTCCCCGGAATCAAAAGCCCCAGAACAACGGTGATTGGCAATGACCAAAACGGTTTCCAGAACCAAGGGACTAGAGCATCCTGTGGAGCTTCACCTACCTTGTAAGGATACACTACGTACAAACAAGCTGGAAGCTTCCAACCTGTCTTATCAATAATGCCTTCAGGCCCTCCATGATGTGCTAGATACATTCCCATGGCATATCCGCCAAGACAGAAGAACAAGGCTTGGCATAATCCCAAGATGCCAGCATACCCCCAAATTAAATCCAATCCCACGGCCACCAGTGCATAGGTCATGTACCTCCCCAGTTTGTTGACTGTTTCAATTGAGATTACACCAGTAATATAAAGCAGAGGGATAATAACCAAACCAAGCACTAACCATAGAAGCGAGATAAAACTGCGCTTAAGTCTGTCAGCTCTCTGGCTTGTACCAAATTCGTGTCCTTTGTTAATCATTTGCCAGCCTTCCTTTTGGAGCGAAGAGGCCTGACGGTTTAAATTGAATGAAAACGACCACCGCCACCAACAAAAAAATCTTGGCCCAAATAGTGCCTGTAGTTGGTTCAATTGCCTTTGTAATGATGCCAATACCTAGTCCAGAGCAAACGACACCGATAATTTCTCCGACGCCGCCAGTAACAACCACTAGAAAGGAGTCGACGATGAAGTTGGTTTGTCCCATATCAGGTGTCACTCCACCAATAAGTGTCCAAGCATAGCCAGCAATGCCGGCGATTCCAGAACCAAAGGCAAATGTGTACCGGTCAACAAAATTAGTGTTTACACCTAAACTACTTGCCATGTCTCGGTTTTGCGTGGTAGCTCGCATTTTCAAACCGAGTTCCGTATAATGCATGAGGTAATAGATGAAAAGAACACTTAAAGTACATAAGGCGATGATGAAGCAGCGATTATAAGGCAAGATAAAGTCTTGGATCAACTCAATACCACCTCGCAGATAAGTTGGCGCATTGACACCGATATTATCGCCATATCTTAGGCGAACTGCCTGAATCAGTATCAAGCCAATTCCCCAAGTGGCGAGTAAGGATTCTAGTGGACGTTTATACAGATGGCGCACTACTAAAATCTCGATTAAAAAACCGATGAATGCCGCTGCTAGAAAGGATACAGGGAGTGCAAAGACATAATACCAGTTGTTCGGATTTTCTATTGTATGTTTAAATAGTTTCTGCATTTCAAAGGTTGTATAGGCACCAATCATCATTAATTCGCCATGAGCCATATTAATAACGCCCATTAATCCAAAGGTGATTGCTAGCCCTAAAGCCATCAAGATCAACACTGAACCGAGAGATATTCCAAAAAACAGGTTGGCTAGAAATGAAATACGGCCTTGATATGTGCCAATTTTCCTGATTGCTTTCCCATATGTTCTTTGGATTTGTGGATCGGCATCTTTGTCCTTTTCAATGGATTTCAGCATTTTTTCTAGGTATTTCTGTGCCCTCATGCTTTTTGTTGAACCTAGTTGCTTTACAATGGCAAGGTGTTTGTCTAGATCCATTTTCAAGGGAGTTTGATGGATTTGAATCAGCAACGCACTCTCCTTGGCAACACGTCGGATTTTTTTATCAGTATCTTCTTTTGTCAAGCTCTCCAACTTTCTGAGAGCTAAGTCATTTAACTGACCTAAAGCTTTAATGGTTCTGAGTTCTCCACACTTTTTGACGCCTGAAAAACGGATGTCAAAATTTGAGGAGGCGAGTTTCAATAGAGACTTAATATTTTCGGCTAAGTTTCGCTCCCGTCTAGCAGGGCGAATCGCCTTCAGATTCTTTATTGGGACTTGATACTGCTGATTATTTGAGGGATCTTGTACTTTTTTACCTGTTAACGGATCTTGTAAATATGCAACACCGTCTTGAACCTCTTTGCACAGAACAATCTGTTCATTATTCCAAATGAAGAGTTGACGCAATTTATATGCATCTAATACAGATATAAGGCGTTCATCTTCGTATTTTGCTATGCCGATTAAAGCTGATTTTCTCACTGAAGATTTCTTGTCGCCAAATTGAATGAGGAGGCCTTTAATTTCGGCTTCGTTTGTCTCAGAATGTAAGGGTAAAGAAATCACAGCCAAAGTCACGAAAATTGGCCAAATGGCAAAACGGCATCTAGACGTCATAAAGGCAAAATAGTCGGTCAATATGATCATAGGGAAGTATTGAAGATCCTAATTTCTAAACTCAGGAAAAGCTTAAACGGAAAATGCCCGTCCCCAAGATCTTCGAGGAACAGGCATTTGTATAATGGCCTCTCTAACGTGAGAGGTTATCAAAGATAAACAACTGTTGTCAACAACCTATTTTTTCCAGCGATCTGATTTGGCTGACAGTTCTTTGAATTTTCCGTTAGGTGTAGGAGCAGGATAATCTCCATCAGGATGCAAGTAGCTACTATACGAATCAGGACTGACTAATCCTTCTGACTGCCAAACAATGTCAAATTGGCCATCTGCTAGAATTTCACCAACATAAACAGGCTTTAGCGTATGTTGATTATTTTCATGCATCTTTTTCTTGCCGCCTGGGGCGTCGAACTCAAGGCCATAAACAGCTTCACGTACCTTATCGACTTCAAAGGAGCCTGCCTTCTCGACCGCCGCTTTCCAAACATAGACACCAAAGTATGCAGCTTCAATTGGGTCATCAGTTACACGATCGGAACCACCAGGCAAACCCGTTTTCTCACAAAAAGCTTTGAAAGCCTTGACAAAATTATTGTTTGCTGGTGTATCAATACTTTGGTAATAGTTCCAGCAAGCTAAATGACCGATCAAAGGAGGAACATCCATAGCACGCAATTCATCTTCTGCTACGGAGAAGGCCATAATTGGACAATCATCTGAGGTCAGCCCTTGATTAGCAAATTCTTTATAGAAGGGAACATTACTATCTCCATTAATGGTAGACAACACACAGGCGTTACCTTCAGCCGCAAATTCTTTGATCTGGGAAACAATAGTTTGGTAATCTTGATGGTGGAATGGGGTATAGACTTCTTCTACATTTTCGTCCGGTACACCCTTTGATTTCAAGAAAGCTTTCAGCACTTTGTTGGCAGTTCGAGGGAAAACATAATCCGTACCGAGAAGATAGAATTTTTCCATTTCATACTCTTCCATCATATATTCGGCAGCTGGTACCAACTGCTGGTTGGGAGATGCGGCAGTATAGAAAACGTTTAGCGACTGTTCTTCACCCTCATATTGAACAGGATAGAAAAGTAGACCGTTGTATTCCTCGAATACCGGCAAGCAGGATTTTCGACTAACGGAGGTCCAACATCCGAAGGTAACAGCAACTTCGTCCTGGGTTAGCAATTGTTTTGCTTTGTCGGCAAATAGTGGCCAGTCAGAAGCTGGATCAACTACCACAGGCGCTATCTGCTTTCCCAACACTCCACCAGAGGAATTAATCTCTTCTACAGCCATTAAAACTACATCTCTGAGAGAGGTCTCAGAAATTGCCATTGTTCCACTCAGTGAGTGTAAGATGCCGATTTTGACTTGATGACCATCTGCATGAGCAGACAGTGGGAGAATGCTAATGATACTTAGAATTAAAAATGAGAGACTTGCTATTTTGACAAACTGACGGAGTCTCTTTTCTAACTGTAACCTTTGAGTTGCCATTCGATGTTCCTCCACTAAAATTTAGAAACAGTGAAATAATATTGTATATTAACTGGTTAAGTGATTAAGCAACAGTTGTGCCACTTTATAGCAGTTGATTCCATGCCTATTTACCAAGGTTTTAAAGATAAGAAATTCCCTAATTATAGGTTAGCTTGTTATCTTATATGAAACTAGAAGGTCATTTTGAAAATATAGTAGAATATACCAAATGTTTTTTTTGCCTAAACGGCCTGCATAATCTTTCATCAAATACTTGCTATAAAAACTGGCAAAAAGCTTGTGGTTAAAATAGATCATCACAAAAAAGAGATCTTGGCTCTGATTGCTGTCATTCTTTTTGGTGGGATACTGAGGTTTTTCCATTTGGAGAGATGGAGTTTCTGGATTGATGAGGTTCTTTGTGTATTAGACGCTCAGGATTTTTCATTTGAACAGTTTCAAATTAATCCTGTGCCATATATTGCGGTTCGTCTGTCAATCTCTGTTTTTGGATTAAGTGAATTTGGTTCGCGTGTCATCCCAGCGCTTGTTGGGATAGCATCAATTGGATTAATTTATTCGGTGGGTAAATCTTTGATCAGTAAACATGTTGGAATTTTATCGGCACTCTTTTTAGCAACTTTAAACTGGCATGTTTACTGGTCGCAGAATGCTAGGGCTTACGTATTTACGCTTTTTTTTGCTCTTTTAACAACTTGGTTTTTCTATTTAGCTCTTGAACAGAACCGAGCTGGATTAATGCTTTTTGCATTAGCATCATCAATTTTCCTAATAGCCTCTCATACGTTGTCATCCATGCTGATTCCGGCTCTTGCCGTATATTCCGTTGGGCTTCGGTTGAGCGAGAAAAAGCCTTTTGATCGCCGTTATTGTTTCCTCTTACTGATTTTTTTTGTACCATTAGGGTTGCCATTGGTTTTGTTGGCATTTCCTAGTTTTCAAACCTACCTGTTTTCTGGGTGGGGCTTAAACGAATGGAAACGAAGTCCGCTATATATTATTTCTACATTAGTTTATGGCCTGAGTGTTCCTGTAATAGTTGCGGCAATATCGGAAACGGTTGCTAGGCCAATGAGGCGGCCTCAAGCATTTTTGCTTTGCTATGCCGGTGTTCCACTGATCCTATTTTTGGCTTTTTCCCAATTGTTAAATGTAGCTGGATATTATCTTTTTTTTACAGTGCCAGCTTATTTGATTCTCGCAGCTTCGGTTTGTGAACGAATATGGGTTTTACGTCAAATTTCACTTCCAATACGAAGCACACTACCAGTGGTGATTATTATGGTCATGCTTTCACAGAATTATATTTATTTTCGGTTGGAAGACGGAGGTCGCCCCAAATGGAAGGAAGCATTCGGGACGATTGAATCCAAGTTTCAGGAAAACGATAGAATCGTCTTGTCAGTTCCACAGATGGGAGAATACTATGTGCCAAAAGCAAAATCCACTTATATTAAAGAGATGATGGATGATTTAGAAGGATTTGAGCGGGAGATCAGATTGAGCGGTAGACGTATATGGTTTCTGGTAGATGTTGAAGATTTCAATATTTTCGATTCAGATCAGCAATTACGGCATTGGATCCGAAAAAATGCTACATATATTAAGTCACACTCAGCGTTCTCACGGTACCGTGATCGAAGTATTCACGTCTATTTGCTAGAAACCAATTGAAGATTCTGCATTAGTTCTATAACTTTTTCTCGATCCCGTTTCCCCTTTTTAGATTCCACTCCCGAACATAGATCTATCCCATCTGGTCGAACTTTTTCAATGGCCAATCTTACATTCTCCGGTTGGATTCCTCCTGACAGAAATGCTGGAATTGTACATACTTGGATTAGTTTCTCAGCAACATTCCAATTACTTACCTTACCGGTACCACCAAATCTTACTTTGTCACCACTGGATTCTACTGAATCGAACAATATGGCATCTGCACCGGCGGTGATATAGCTTTCAAGAGCGATTATCATATCTTCCAAATTAATCTTTTGACTGATGTTCACCGGTAGAAACATTGAATTCCATATTTGGCATTGTAACGAATCCTTGAGCATTTTCAACTGTTCGGCAGGTTCATGTCCGAGCAACTGAATAGCAAATGGATTGATTTTGTTAACAGCCTCAATAATCCAATCAGTCGGTCGATTGAAAAACAGTAGAACTGTAGGAATTGGTGTCTGTCGAGTTATCTCTGTAGCTTGTTCGATTGAAACGGAACGTTCAGAAAACGGAACCTCCACTACAATACCGGAGTAGTCAGCTCCCGATTCTGCGGCGATCATTGCGTCTATGGTACTGGTTGTTCCACAGATTTTGACTTGACATTCTATTCGTTTCTTCATTTGATGTTTAGCTCTTAGTCAATCTCAATATATATTTAAATGATTCACAATAATGAAGCGTCCTTGAAGGAATTGGAATGGTGATGTTATCTGCAAACCAAGAAATATCTTTTGATGTAGAAGTCGACTTCTGATAAAGTCAAGAACTATTAAATTTAGAAAAGACATCATTTATAACATGCCAAATTCAGAAGCCCTGTCTCCTGTGCAGGAAGCGCGTTTGGCTATGTGCCGAAAAGAATGGACAGTTCCAACCAAACATGAAATCCTGGGGTTCGTCAAATGCAATTTGGTTATAATTGACAAGAAATATTCCTCAGCGAGTTTTTGGTTTCATAAGTTGACAGAATTTACTGATAGGATTTAATCCGTCCCCAACTGGTTAGCACTTTGCCTTGGGGATAAACGGCCACTTCATCGTTAGCTATCCCTAGATTGAGTTGGTCTATACCCACCAGTTTACCATAGATCTCGCCTTTTACTGCCTCAGTAGCTCGGCCGTGCGATAACCAGATAGGTTTTATAATCGTATTTCCATCAGTTAGCTGAATATTATCTACCAGCATGCTGAACAGGCCTTTTGGTGCTGATTCCACCCTGGTACCTACGGTGATAGCTACAATTTTCTTGCTGGCAATTGGGTCCAGCGCAATCTGCTGGTGTGACCATCCACTGATAGTTGCTTCTTGGTGGCGCATACCTTGTATTACATCAGTTGTTCCAAGAACAATACCATCAGCAGTATGAACATAAACACCACCAGACTTCAAAACGCTCAACTGCGAAAATTTAACTTGGTACTCAATCAATGTTCCTGCTTTGGCGATGATTCCAGTTTTGTTCTGATAGATAGGTGTCAAGGCGGTTACTGGTAATCCATTTGTTGTGATAACTGCATTGACGTTTAGCGATTTTCCTCCATCGGCTCGTTCAGTAATCACTGGTTTTCTGGGTGCGACTTTACCAGTAACTTGCCCCCCTTGGGTGGTAACTGCAATTTCTTGTGCGTTGCCGTCGGACAAAAGAACCTCTGATAGTCTAATAGCCGAATCCTTTCTGGATAGTACCTTAAAAGTTGCTGTCGCTAGCGTTCCATCCGCAACTTTCGCGACATTGCCAATAGCCGCTGCACCGTAGAGTACCGATCCAGGAGAAACTACTGGTTTCACATCAAAAACCTTGGCAAAATCTTCTGGTAGGTAGTCACCGTTTTTGATATTAATATATTCCAGAACAGTTTTGTCATAAGCTAGTTTCAATTGGTATCCAGCTACATTTCGTCCATCAGCGATTTTAATCCGAATTCGAATCTGTTGACCAACTTCGGGTAGTCCGATTTTGGCTGGTTCAACTGAGATCACTGCGGCATTGGTCAAATCCGATGGTTTGTCCAACGATTCCAAAACCGTATTGTCTAAATTGCCTTTATCCAAAGGAGCGTCTGTAGCTTCTAAGCCCAAAGGATCGACCAGGTCTCTACTCTTCAGCACATTTCCGTTTTTGATGATAGCGGGGATTTCTTGTGCTTCACGGTTGGATAGTCTGACTTCCGATAGTTGAATGGTTGAATCTTTCTTAGCTAATACTTTGAAAGTTGCTAGAGCCAAGATGCCATCTGTTTTTTTTGCTACTCCACTGATAGCCATCGCTCCTATCATTACTGAACCAGGAGAAGACACTGGAGGAATCAGAAATGCTCCTGGGGGAAGGTAAGCACCAACCTTAATATTGACATATGCCAGTGTCGTTTTGTCATAAACTAATGTTAATTGGTATCCTGCTATACTTCTACCTCCAGAGATTTTGACTTGTACTCCCAATTCCTGACCAATCTCTGGTGATACTATTGTAGTTGGGGTTATCGAAACTGTAGTCAATGCGGATGCTGTTAATGTGACTGTTAGAATAAGAAGTGCGATGAGGCTAAATAAAGGTTTCTGCACAATTTCCTCCTAGGCTATTAGAGTTAATAGATTCTTTCGAAAAGCAGATTTTTCGATGGTCCAGAGATCGACTCATTTCATTATAACCATTTTTCTCATAGCCGAAAAGTGTCCAGCCGAAATTTGGCAGAAGTAAATACCACTTGACATATACTCACCCAAGTCCGAGCGGCCATTCCAATAAACGGCTCGCTTTCTTGATACGTATGAACCGGTATCAAGATATCCAAGACCAATTTGTCTGACAACTTTTCCCGAAGCATCGAAGATTCTTATCGATACTTCGGTACCCTTAGCTAATTCAAAAGGTATCCACGTTTCAGGGTTGAAGGGATTGGGATAATTGGGAAGCAGTTGCGTTTCAGTTGGTAATCTCTTAGGCAGAATAGCTTTCAGAATACTGAATACTATCTCTTCTGCTTTGGATTTGACTGGCATGTGTTCCAGTACCTTTATAGCTAATTGGATACTTCGTTTCTGTTGAGTAGTAAAATTTAGTTCCCTATACAGTAGTTTCGGTGCGGCAGCAATTTGGCCAAATTCAATGGCTACCATTACTAGGTCGAGGATGTCTACTCGTCCATCCTGATTTGCATCTTGAGGTATATCCTCATCTACCAAACCAAAGCTGCTAGCTACTAGCACTAGATCGAGGATATCAACTTGGTTATCTCCGTTAGCATCTCCTGCCAATTTGACTTTCTCCTCCACGAACAATACTAACTCAACTGTTTTTGAATCACTGGCACTTTCTAAGACAACACTGATTGTGTATTGCCCTATCGGTGTCGAATTTGTTGTTGTTAGGATTATGGTTACTTTCTGGGATGAACTGCCGGGACTTATACTTTTCCTTTCGGGTGCTATCTTGGTGTCAACCGGTAGCGTGGATAAGTTAATTGAAAGATCAATAGCTTCTTGAAACCCTTTTTCTCCTCGAATTAACAAGTCAAAACTGGTTGTCGTGCCGATTTTCGCCGTCCGTGTAGTTTGGGGCACATCCACCCAGAAAGTAACCAATGGAATTTGTTCCTCTACTTTTAAGGTAACAGTTGCCGTTTGACTGTGGCTGGTTCCGTCATTGACTTTAAAAGTGAAGGTGTCCGTACCCTCAAAGTTCGAATTGGGTATGTAGTTTACATTGGTATTATCAACGGCAAATATTCTGCCATGATTTGGTCGTTTAACTATATGGTATGTTAGTTCATCATGGTCATGATCATATGCGAATAATGTTATCTTTTGCGATTTGTTTTCACTTATGGTAATGGCTTGATCAACAGCAACTGGGCTGTCATTAATCGAATCAACAGTGATAATCACAGTGGCAGTTTGGCTGTCATTGGCCCCATCATTAGCTTTAAAAGTGAAGGTGTCTGTACCCTCAAAATTGGGATCTGGAATATATGTTGGATTCGGCATTTTTCCTGATAAATGGCCGTTTTGAGGTGGAGAGACAATCGAATAGGAAAAATGCCCACCTTCTACATCAGTAGCTGATAAATGAATGTTTACAGGAATATCTTCAGTAGCAGTAACTGATTGGCCTATGGCAACTGGTGCATCGTTAATAGCATGGATTTTCAGGGTGACTTTCACTGCTCTACTATCTGCTACACCATCACTAGCATTAAAAACAAAAGAATCTGGACCATGATAGTCTTGATCAGGAGTATAAGCAAAATCAGCCTGACTGACCGGCGAAAGTTTACCATGCTTGGGAGGGCGGATTATTTGGTAAGTTAGCTGCTTTTTCTCGCGACTTTCTGCGATTAAAGTAATTAATTTGGTTGTGTCCTCATCTATGGTCACCGTTTGTGGTACTGCCACCGGTGGAGCAGGAATCCTAACGTTGATCATTGCATGTTTTGAATTTATTTCTTTCGTAGTCACAATATGACTCTGACGTGCAACCACCACATTATTTTTGTCGATAATTGTTACTAGAAATTCGTCGCCGTTACTAGCCACTTTAAGCTGGGTTTCCATCTCCATCAACAGGACTTGATACCTGCCGTTATTATCTGTTGTCGTATATATCCATTTGGGTGTAGCCGTGTCGGTTTTAGTTTTATTTACAACATATACTTTGATCTGATTTGCTTCTGAATTGTCCTCATTAATTACCATTCCAGTAATGATTAAAATCGGAGTGTCTGCAATTGCGTGCAAGCAGATCAGTATAAGTCCAACGCATAAGACTAAACTTAAAGACTTAAATTTCATCCTGTGTCCAATGTATCGATTTGATAGGGATTAAACTACTTGAGAAAAAGAGTCTTAGGTATTGGTAATTGAAGACCGAATGTTCGTTGAAGTATGTACTGATTTCTGAGATTCCTCTCCTCAATTGTTTGGCAGTTCTAGCTTCATGGTATTCTTTGATTTCCAGTTGAGTGTGTTGACAATAGCACACTGGATAGTAGACAGATTGCTTGGCCTTAGTTTGATGAGATTGGACTATCCCTTTTTTTGTTGCCATAACTCCATGTTCCCACCTGATTTGATCATGTTCTCACGTTTAATACGATTGAGATAGAATGCTCCTTGTAGTTGAAGAGATTGCGCTGTCATTTTATTTGGGAGCTACACCATAATAATCAATCTGTCGTCTTTTTGAAAATGGATGCTACTCTAAATCATTAAAATTTTTCAAATAAAACTGCAATTCCCATACCTCCACCGATACACAGGGATGAAATACCACGTTTGAGTTTTCTATCTGTCATTAAATGTAGCAAAGTGGTAGTAATTCTAGCACCACTAGCACCTAATGGGTGTCCCAAAGCGATGGCCCCGCCGCTAAGGTTGACCTTCTTCCAATCTAGTCCCAGTTCTTTGATGACAGCTAAAGATTGGGCAGCGAAGGCCTCATTTAATTCAAATATGTCGATTTCATCTAGTTGTAATCCTACTTTGGTCAATAACTGACGGATTGCGTAAACCGGACCAATACCCATATATTTCGGATCAACACCAACAGTTGTGTATGCTTTAACGGCAGACATTATTTCTAGTCCTAGTCTTTCAGCCTTATCTTCTGTCATCATTAGTAAGGCCGAAGCTCCATCATTGATTCCCGAGGAATTTCCGGCAGTAACGGTGCCATCATTTTGGAAACAAGGCTTCAGTTCAGTTAAGGAATCAATTGAGACATCGATACGTGGATGCTCATCTTGATTAAATATGACAGGGGCGCTCTTCTTCTGTGGTATTTCAACTGGTACAATCTCATTGGTGAACAGGTTAGTTTTAAAAGCCTGTTGATATTTTTGCTGGCTATGGAAAGCGAATTCGTCCTGTTCCTGACGTGATAGTTTATATCTACGGGCTAGATTTTCGGCTGTAATCCCCATATGGTAGTGATGGAAGGGGTCTGATAATCCATCTTTGATGATTGAGTCCGTCATTTGTAGGTGTCCCATCTTGTGTCCCCATCTTTGACCTGACACTAGAAAAGGGGTCTGACTCATACTCTCCATTCCGCCAGCAATCACTACCTTAGATTCGTCGGCTAAGATGCTTTCAGTACCCATGATGATCGACTTCAGACCGGAACCACAGACTTGATTTACCGTGGTTGCTGGTACGCTATACGGCAGTCCAGCCTTGACACTGGCAATTCGAGCTGGGTTTAAGCCACACCCAGCTGTATAGACTTGTCCCATGATGACTTCGCTGATCAAATCTGTTTCTAGATCGCTGGTCTTGATGATATGATCAATTAAAATGGCACCCAGTTGACTAGCTTCCAGTTCTTTCAATGAACCGCCGAAACTACCAATTGCTGTACGTGTTGCTTTAACAATTACTACTTTTGGAATCAGAGAACTCATATTTTCTCCAATATCGAGTTAAACATAGTTCTGACGGAGTTGGCGGCGCATGATTTTGTTTGAAGCGGTTCTTGGCAAAAATTCAATCAAGCGCAGATCACTTATCTTAAATAGAGGATTTAGGTTTTGTCGAATCGATTTCTGCATAGATGATTGTATTTCGGTTGGCTTTAGTCGGCAACCGTCATGAGTAACTGCGTAAATGATTAGTTTACTAGGCCCTCCCTCCTTGGGTGCAGCAGTCACTGCAGCTGACTCTTTGACGAAATTGAGCTGGTTAATTACACTTTCAATTTGATTGGAGCTGACTTTTATTCCACTTAGGTTCATAGAATCATCAAATCTCCCATGTGCGCGGAAATAGTTGCCAGGCAACCTTTCCATCTGATCGCCGTGGCGTCGACAGATACGGTTCTGATATAGAGGAATATGACTATAATATACTTGGTGGTGATTTTGGTTTAGGAGTTCTGTTGATAATCCTATAGCAGGAGGTAGCAGGAAAACTTCCCCATTATCAACTGGTTTATGGTCTGTGTCAAGGATAACCAATTCGCTGCCCAAAGCCGGTGTAGAAAAACATGCGGGTACAGCAGGCTGAACTACGCTGCCGGTAATGTAACCTCCTCCAATCTCAGTGCCGCCACAATATTCGATGATCGGCTTGTAATCGACCATCGCCATCAAGTAGAACATATCTTCTGGATTAGAACATTCCCCGGTAGAACTCAAAACTTTTATTTTTGACCAGTCGTGTTGTTGAATACAATTGGTAGCTCGCCAATTTGAGACAAGACTTGGTACTAGTCCCAGCATATTGACTTCAGCTTGACTTACAAATTGGGAAAATTCGTCTGTAGTTGGAGTTCCATAATAGAGGGCCATACTTGATTGATTAATGAGAGAAGCAAAAACTAGCCAAGGTCCCATCATCCAACCGAGATTTGTTGGCCAACATAGTCTCCCTCCTTCTTTTATATCATGGTGTAAATAAGCGTCACTAGCGGCTTTGATGGCTGTGGTATGTGTCCATGGGATTGCTTTTGGGGTACCCGTTGTCCCAGATGAGAAGAGAATTGTACAGTAATCTGTGGGAGAACAGATTACCGACTCAAATTGATCGTTTTCAGATAAAAAAGTTTCCCAAACCAAGTCCTGATATCTTAGTTCGATGTCTGTATCATCCTTACAGATTACAATTACAGAACCGGAGAAGGCTTCTTTGACTCGGGCATACAGGGGTAATCTTTTACCTGCTCGTAGCAGGTAATCCTGAGTCAAAACCAGAGAGACATCTGCGATTTGTAGGCGGACTTTAATCTCCTCGACGGCAAAACTGTCGGCAATTGTGACTGCTACTGCTCCAACCTTTATACAAGCTAAATAAATTGCCACTGATTCTAGTGTCATTGGCATGTCAATCCCAACATAATCCCCTTTTTCAATGTTTTCTTTGATTAAACTGTTGGCGACGCGATTGACCAACAATTCTAGGTCTCTATAGCTGATTGAGGAAATTTGGCCTCCTTCTGATTGAAAAGTTATGGCTTGTACATCAGCTGCTGCTTGGAAGCAGGAATCGACAATATTCAGTTGGGCGGAACTGAGCCAGTTTGGTGATATTACACTATCTGTTAAATCTAGGATTTTACTATAAGGTTTTTTGAACTGGATATTTAAAAGATCTATCATTGTACGCCAGAAATCAGGTTTATCGGTGATTGACCAATTGTATAAATCGTCGTATGAACTGATATTTTTCTCTTGCATCAAGCCGTAGATGTTGCTGTTTCTGATGTCATTTTCCTCTGGTGTCCAAACTGGGACTGGACTTTTATCGGTATCCCAATCTTGGTAGACATAATGGTGCAAATACCTATGCACTTTAATCGGATGGTTTTTGTTCAACACTTTTTTTGAAATATGACGCCAACACTGATCACTCGGTAGATCAGTCGGTAACTGGCGTATACGGTCAAAGATCTTGTTTGCTTCTGACTTGTCCAATCCTAATTTTAGGAGTTCGGTTAGAACAGTTCCTACCAACATTCGATTTCTCCCTTACTCCAGATAATAGGTATGTCAGTTACCGCGAATCTATGACCGATTGTAGCTAGAAAATTTTCCATATAGGTCTTGTATGTTAGAAAGTGTATTTCGCATTTGTCAAAGGACGGAATCTGGTTGATTAACGCTGTATGTATATCTATATCAATAAGCATGTTAACCTCTGTTTTTTTATGTTAAAAAGTGCAAAGGGGCCAAAAGTACCTAGTGGGATATCTAAAAATATTTCAGTTGATCTGAAGAATCAAAGCTCAATTTCTGCTAAGGCCGACAGATTGATCAATCTGCTTGTTGCCAGAAACAAATAGCGGCTAATAACTCTTCCTTTTGTTTTTTAGGAACAGGTTTCTCGTTTCCTGATCTAGCTAGTAGCGATTTGCTTGTGTGCTCACGGGCAAAGAATAGGTAGATGGTTTACTTGGATATTCCCATTTTTTCTTGTTCGAGGAAACTTAGGGGATTTCGTTCAGCGATTGATTTTTGACCAGACGATGTAGTACGTGGTGTGGCTACTAATCATTATTTTCTAAACATAAATTTAAGTTATTACTTTCAAAAAAATAATTACAAAGATGTATCGAATATTATCAGATATTTTATCAGTATTTACAACAACTTACTCCGTTTTTTAAATCGTACCTTTTCATGAAGAATCATCTCTGTTTTGACTTGTGTGATAGGTCTCTATGGATAAAATTGATACATTTCCGCATTCAGCAGGACACTTAGAAGACTCCACACAATCCCCATCAAATAGTCACCTAATACCAGTCCCAAAAAGAATGGAACTGCATGTCGGTAGCTTCTTATCCCGCCGTGCTTAAGAATCGTCCACTTCAGTGCTAGGCAAATAAGAATTGGCGCCCAGAGATCTGACATTTCTTGGTTGCTTGCCATCACATAACCTAATGGGTGTAGCGGTAACCAAAAAAATTTGACGCGTAAGTATGTCAAAATTATCATGATAAAGAAACCTATTCCTATAAACAGGACGCCGACCCAATCGGTGTTAGTCGGATAAGAAATCCAGTTAGTCAAACGCCTAAAATATTCCCGGCCATATCCAAGTGCCCAAGGGCCAAAATACCCAGAGTTAGCACCTTTTTGGTAGTACATATGAAGTTGTACCCAAAAAGCGACGAGAATGCCAATAGCGGTGGAAATCAGAATCGCCCACATCATTCTCTTCTGGCTAATACCAGTGGTCTCAGCAATTTTTAAAGCCTCCAGTTGATGTGGCATTTGTTGTGGCCGATAGTCTCTGTTGAAAAAGCAGACAGATAAAACGGTTAGGTTTTGGGGGCCAAGTCGTCGAGTTCCTAGAATTGTCCCTAGTGTGTATCGAGGCGCTAACCAATGGTAAGCATGTACAAAGATACCTGACTCAGCGCGGATGCGAGTAGTAATGATGGGAGTGATTAAAAAAAGAACGGCAAAGATAATAGCTATCCAGAATGTCATTCCCGCTTTATACAAGGCAAAAGCAAACAGAAACAGTCCCCCACAAAGACCCCAGAAAGCCGTTTGGTATCGTATTGGCTGGTTCATGTCATCAATTCCTGTCGGTTGTCTTAGGACACTTTCCAGCACTTGTCTAAAGTGGTGTTTTCCGATCCAGATAAAGAAAATACACAGTCCGACAAAGGCACCAAAGGTTTGTTGGTCTAGATAGGGGAATTTGGGTAAGCCACGCCATCCCATAGCTTCGGCTAATGCTACTTCATTTCGATACAGAAAATAGAAAAGTGCCGTGGAAAATAGCACGTCGATAGGCATCAGAAACATAATGCCAATGGCGAAAGGATAAAAAGCAACAGTTATACCACCATAGAGACTCAAAGGTAGTTCACTAAAGGAAAAGGAACGTCGTGTGATTGGAAGTGAAGGCAGTGATGGATATATGACACTGAGTCCGTTGAGTAAACCAATGCTGCTAGCGATACCTATTCCCAACCACATCCGTTTATTTCTGAAGAAAACGGAGGAGGAGTTGGTCATCTCAAGTGGCAGCTGAATGATAGGAAATGTCAGTCGTTCCCGATCCGCCCATTGACGACGAAGAATCGTATTCAAACAAAGAAAAATTATAGCCAATGTGAAGAATAGGAAAAGCCAACCGAGTAGTACAGGAATCCAAACTTTCAGATGATGTGGTAGGTAGAGATTGGAATCACCAGTATAATATCCGTGTAAAACGCTTCTGTCAGAAACGGTCAGCCATCGAGGAAGATGATCCCAGAAAAGTTCTTTCCACTCGTTTTCTTCGGTGGCGAACCAGAATCCGTGTCCCAAGACCGATAACACCGCTTGTAACATGTCGCAACCTGCCATGGTAGTAGTCAAGCTCAACATTACGTAGAGCACGATGAGTTCATCGGAACGCAACACGGAACTCGGCCAAATCCGACTCAGAAGAAGATTAACAATGATGATTATTACTAAGATAAAGATGACATTCGACAGTGGAACAACCCAAGTTGGAAAAGTGTAGCGTACCAACTCCATCTGGATTAAGAAATAGCAGTTGATGGGAGCAATCAATATGACAATAAATAGGATCCGCCAAGTCAATCCTTGGTGCTGATCTCTGTTTGTACTGATCATATGGGTTAATTACTCCCAATTCATAGATTGTATCTATTTCATATATTATTGGCATAAATCATAGTGACTAACTTAGGTGGCTTCAAGATTATTTTTTAAGAAATTACGTTATTTAGTGTAAAATAGAGTTCGCGTAACGCGTAACATAGCAAAGATAATTCAATATGCGGTAAAAAGACTTTAGTGCATTTACCTGATGCTTAGAATAAATCTTTTTCCATCGTTTGCATTGAGTATTCGAATCAATAGGAGGAATAAATGAAAGCTCTAGTTTTAGAGGATTACAATGCACTTGTCTACAAAGATGTTCCGAAACCGAAATATGAACCAGATGAAGTCCTAATTAGGGTAAAAGCCTGCGGTATTTGTGGTAGTGATGTTCATGGAATGGATGGGAGCAGTGGTCGTCGTATTCCACCCCTGATTATGGGACATGAGGCATCTGGTGAGATTGTGGAGACGGGATCTGAGGTGAAACATTGGTGTATTGGTGATAGAGTTACTTTTGATTCGACCATCTATAAATTGGAAGATTGGTACACACGAAAAGGTTTGTACAATTTGAGTGAAGGTAGGATAGTGCTGGGGGTTTCCCCAGGAGAATATCGTCGCCATGGTGCTTTTGCCGAATATGTTGCCGTACCTCATCACGTTTTGTATGAAATTCCTGAAAAAGTTTCTTTCACTCAAGCTGCTATGGTCGAGCCGGTTGCAGTAGCGTTGCATGCGGTAGGACTCACTCCGATATCTGTCAACGATTCTGCCGTGGTAGTGGGCGCGGGAATGATTGGTTCGTTTATCGTTCAGGCGCTTCGAGCTGCAGGTTGCGGAAGAATTATCGTTGTTGACTTGGAACTGGAACGATTGGAATTGGCTAGAAAACTGGGGGCAGATCTAGGTGTTAGAGCTGATGAAGATGTGCCAGAAAAGATTAAAGAACTAACACATGGGCGAGGTGCAGATATTACTTTTGAAGCTGTTGGTATTGACTCTACGGTTCAAACAGCTATTGATAGTGTGCGCCGTGGTGGAACGGTTACGTTGGTTGGCAACTTGGCGCCAAACGTTAATCTGCCACTCCAAAAAGTTGTCACTCAGCAACTTCGGTTACAAGGAAGCTGCGCCATTTGCGGCGAATATCCAGCGGCTCTTGAGATGATCGAACGAGGAGAGATCGATGTTGATACAATATTGAGCGCAGAAGTTCCGCTGGCTAACGGGGCTGAATGGTTTCAAAGATTGTACGATAAAGAAAAAGGATTGGTGAAGGTGATTTTGAACCCATGATATGAACCCCTAGTGATTTATATATTCCGTGTTTTGAATTTTGAACTTAGAAACGAGGTAAGACGGTAATGGCAGACAACTTTTTTGATTTATCAGGCAAAGTTGTAATAGTAACTGGTACAAGCCGAGGGCTTGGTCAATACATGGGTCGGGCGTTGGCTAAATCCGGTGCGGATTTGGTCATCACCAGCCGAAATATTGATTCATTACACGATTTCAAAAAGGAAATCGAAGATATGGGAAGAAGAGTTCTTCCTCTTGAACTCGATGTTAGAAACCACGATAGCATTCAAAATATGGTTCAAGCCACGATAGAATACTATCAGAAAATCGATATACTTGTTAATAACGCTGGTTGTAACATTCGCAAACCATCAATGGAAATTACTTGGGATGACTGGGATACTGTAGTAGATACTAACCTAAAAGGGACTTTTTTCGTTTCTCAAGCTGTCGCCAAATATATGATTCCCTGTAACTACGGTCGAATTATCAACATTGGTTCGCTAACATCTGTTTTTGGTTATGCAGGCCTCGCTCCGTATTGTGCCAGTCGCGGTGGAACAAAACAACTTACCATGAGTTTAGCTGACGATTGGGGGCCATTTGGTATCACAGTTAACTGTATTGCTCCAGGATGGTTTAAAACCTTTCAAAACCAAGTGCTTTACGAGAATCAAGAGTGGGTTGAATATTTGGTTGACCGGATCCCTCTCAAACGTCCAGGGAGACCACAGGATTTGGACGGTGCAGTGGTGTTTCTGGCTTCCGATGCTAGCCAGTATGTGTCAGGTCAAACTCTGCTGGTTGACGGAGGTATGTCCACGGGATCAGTCCGAGCATTGCCGAAGTCATAATTGTTAGTTTAACCTGTAAAGAGAGTGTATAACGTATGCCTTATTTTACCACGAAAGATAGCAATTCCCCGGGAGAAACGGGTATATCATTAAACATAATACAGTTTCTGATCGATTGATCAAAAAGGCAGTTGATATGATCTGGCAACATATAGATGCT
>Ga0066834_10000042_pt1 | contig 49170 bp, 42 predicted proteins | sample ETNtaG_30_FD_66729 | JGI IMG/M metagenome (GOLD analysis project Ga0066834, IMG submission 66729) | Marine microbial and viral communities from oxygen minimum zone, Eastern Pacific Ocean - ETNP201306PF43B | ecosystem: Environmental > Aquatic > Marine > Oceanic | place: Pacific Ocean: Eastern... | reverse complement strand
AGCAATCCAAGTTTATGGCTGCCTGGAATCACTTGGACACAGCCATTTTCGGTCTGGGCATCATCAATCGCTGTCCAGACTGTGACAAATTGATTCGCACGATAACTTGATAATCCCCAGCCTGAGCCTCCATCTTGGTGATAAGGGAGATTGGTACCATTCCATGGAGGCTTATTCATGAACATCGCGCGATAGATGGAAACCTGATCTCCTATTAATTTCTGGGTTAGATCTCTGAAAATTGGATGTCGCATGTATTTGAGAAACACAGGATCTTTTTCCCATCCTTGAATCTTACGATAGTTATCAGATGGCCCCTGAAACCCACCGCCATTTGGAACAGAGTCGTATGCTTTACTACTTCCATCTAATTGAAACGACATTCCTGAATACTGTATTCGGCCTTGGGTAATATCTTCCATCCTCATACGGATTTCTTGGAACTCTTTTTTGGAGATCACTTGGTCCATTTTAAAAAAACCGGACTGGTCAAGTTGATTCAATTGTCCTTCGGTAATTTCCATAATTTAGTTCGCCGAAATTAACTTGATCCTATCCCGAGTGTTGTTGCTTTTTAGCAGAATTAAGGAGAGAAAAGCTTCTGTTCCACTTCTTATCAGTTTGGTTGACTTCATTTGTTGACAAGGCGCTAATATGTTCAAGGGCTTTCTGACATCGCGTGCATGAATCGATTAGCATGATCATATGCCGATGCCCGTCATGAGTTCCGATATCGAATTGGTACCTGCTTTCTTGTCTTTTCTGTCGTCTATTGATTTAGTTGAGATTATTGGTTTTTTACCCGCACCACGTAATACTCCGATGTTCAAACATCCATTATTTGGCTATGTCTCTCTTAACGTAACGGAGATAGTTCGCCATGAAAACTAGCGGGAATTGTTTCTCCCATCAGTGCATTATCTTTCCTCATCATCATACCATAATTGGACTTTTTGACTCCAGTAAAAACCAATGTATAGCTACGGGCAGTTAGGTTCAAAATTAGCATTATACAGTGAAGGGAGAAACGGAAAAACTTCAATTTATAATCTTCATAGAGGAATGGGTAACTATGTTAAAAATCATTGCTTTAACTGGTAATTGCTGTTCCCCTCCGTATTGAAAAGGATCAGATTCTCATCAAGTTTTTGGGTTTTAATAAGTTGATTAGCCAAATAAGTTTTAACTGGCAAAGAAGTCCGTACTCGGCAGGAACCGCCAACAGTCGTTCTGATTTCAGCTTCCGAAAGTTTGCCGTCTTGCCATGAAATATCTACTTCATACCCACCTCTGGCGCGTAGTCCCTTGATATGTCCTACTGACCAAGCTTGAGGCAAGGCAGGCAGGAGGTGGAGTTCACCATTGTGACTTTGCAGCAACATTTCTGCTATGCCTGATGTTCCTCCAAAGTTCCCATCAATTTGAAAGGGTGGATGCGTGTCAAAAAGATTTTTGAGCGTACATTTGGTTAATAAGTCTACCAGGTTATTGTATGCCTTTTCACCTTCTTCTAACCGAGACCAAAAACTAATTAGCCATGCTCTACTCCAACCAGTGTGTCCACCTCCGTGGGCCAATCGATGTTCGAGCGATTTTCGTATTGCTGCTGCAAGTTCAGGAGTTCCACGTAATGTAATTTGCCGGCCAGGATGTAGTCCGTACAAATGAGACATATGGCGATGTCCTGGTTCTGCTTCATCGTAATCTTCAATCCATTCTTGCAAACGTCCTGTCTTTTTGCTGATTTGTAGCGGTGCTAATTTATCCAATGCAGACTCAAGTTTCTGAAGGAAGTCGTACTCATTTTTATTTTTAGTGGTGTTAATTGCATCAATGCAGTTGGTGAAAAGATCCCATATTATTTGCAAATCCATTGTTGCAGCGTAAGTAAACATAGATTGCGATCCATCTTGTTTGATAAAGCTATTCTCCGGTGAATGGGAAGGATTTGTTACAAGTTTGCCCGCTACAGGCGTGCCTTCTGGCGCTTCCACCAAGAAATCAAGCATGAATCTAGCTGCCTCTTTCATCAAAGGGTAGGCGACTTCTTGAAGGAATAAGAGATCTTGACCATACAGAAAATGCTCCCATAAATGCTGACATAACCATGCTGCTCCAACAGGCCAGATCCCCCAAACACCATCTGCAGGAACTGTAAAACCCCATACATCGGAGAGATGATGGATCGTCCAACCTTTTGATCCGTAATGTGTTTTTGCCGTTTCACTTCCGGGTTCAACAAGGCCTGCCATCAAGTCAAATAATGGAAGATGGCATTCTGCGAGATTACACACCTCAGTTGGCCAGTAATTCATTTGAATATTAATATTGGTATGAAAGTCACTATTCCAAGGTGCATCCATGTGTTGGTTCCAAATTCCCTGCAGATTGGCTGGTAGGGATCCTGGCCGCGAACTCCCCATCAATAAATATCGGCCATATTGAAAGTAGAGTGCAAAAAGGTCAGGGTCTTGATTACCGTTCTTTAGTCTATCAAGACGATGGTCTGTCGGCATCTCAATTGTTTTGCCAAGATTAATTTCAACACGATGAAATAAGCTTTGGTGATCTGATATGTGGTCTTTGTATAACATCTCATAAGGTTTGACTTTAGCCTGGTCTAATGTGTGTTCGCATAACATTCGAGGATCAGCAGATGTATCGTTTTGATTTATATAGCTGGTAGAAGCTGTGATAATTAAGGTGACTTCATCCGCATTTTCAACAACTAAGTTTTTATCTTCTGTCCGTATTGACCCACTGTTTGTGCTGGCTTGCATATGGGCTTCAAATTTTAATCCATCTGTACCTATTTTCCCTGATAGTATAATATGATCTTTACTTATTAATTGGCAGTGTGCATCTTGCTCCCTTGAAAATGTTGCCGTAAAGCTTATTTTTTTCGGCACATCGCAGGATAGCTGTATGACAATGACGTTATCCGGTGCTGAGGAGAAAATTTCGCGTATATAGGACGCAGAATTATGATTGTAACACGTACGAACAACACCGATATTGAGATCGAGTTCTCGATGATACTGCTGGCATTGATCTAAAGTATGATCAAACTTCAGCCTCAAATCACCGACCGATTGATACGATTTTATTCGTGGTGGGATGCCCATCATCTTTTCCGCAGCTAAATCAGTTGCTTCCTGATTTTTTCCCTCAAAAAGTAATTGGCGAACTTTTGGTAAAGCATTTAATGCTTCTGGGTTGTTACGATTAAATTTATGCCCATCCCATAGAGTTTCTTCGTTGAGTTGAATTCGTTCGTGCTCAATATGGCCGAAAACCATCGCGCCAAGTTTGCCGTTACCAATGGGTAATGCTTCAACCCATTCATCTGCAGGTTGACAGTACCATAATTTGAGGTCATTTTTATCTAATACCTTCAATTATTTCCTCCTAATTTTTGATGCGGCGGTTGAGTATAGCACAACACATTTTGCACAAACAATAAAATCTTGATCTCTAGCTCAAAACTAGATAGAGCAACTAAGTTATCTAGCTTAAAAATGATGAATTGAGGAGAGGGGAGATTATGTGATTTGGATGAGAATAAGCGTGATGTTATCAGAACCACCATAGGCTAGCGCCGTGTCGGTAAGGCTTTTTCCCGCAGATTCAAGGTCCGGAGCAGAAATGATCAGCTCAGCGATTTCTTGATCTGAAGCAATCATATCATGTAATCCATCTGTACACACAAGCAAAATATCATTGGTGAGGATCTCAAGTTGATCAGTATCTGCTACAACCGTTTGGTTTAATCCAACAGCTCGATTGATAATATGACGATTCTGGTGGACTCTCGCTTCTTCAACTGTAATGATGCCGTTGTGGACCATCTCTTGAACGTGTGAATGATCAGTTGTGATTTGAGTGATATTACCTTGACGAATCAGATAAATCCGGCTGTCGCCAATATGTACGTAGGAAATCAAATTGTCTTGGCAAATGCCAGCGATCAGTGTGGTGCCCATACCATGATGAGTTGGACTTATTTTTGATTTGGTGTATATTCGTGTGTTTGCATCTACAACTAGCTGATCTATTGTGTCAACTATTGTTGTTTTTTCGGAAACGCAGAGGTCAGTTATGGAAAATGACTCAGTCCATTCGCGGAATACATCAACGGCCAATTGGCTCGCAACATCGCCTGCGTTATGACCACCCATTCCGTCTGCAATAACGAACAGACCGATCTTATCATCGATTAAGTAGCAATCCTCATTGTAACGACGGCGTTTACCAATGTCTGTTTGTGCAACAAACTTCATTATACTTTATTGTTTCCGCACTGTTTTAAATTAAAAAAACGTGTAGTTTCCCACTGTAGTTTCATACAACTATAACTTAACAACAACTAGAAATAAATGATTATAGGAGAATTGAAAATTGTTAACGATTCTTCCCATTATGATAAAATTGGAACCCGTTCAATTGTAAGGAGTAGTGAACTTGATGGAAACAATTTGGATCAACACACGGGACTAGTTATTCCGATTATTAATTTACCAGAGTAGTGTTTCTACTTAAATAAATAACCCGATTTTTGCTCGTTGAGTAGGGTCTGGAATAGCTTGCTCAATTTGTTGTTGAATGAGGTGAGTGGAATAGCGTTGGGAAAAATGTGTGAGAATAATTTTATCCCCATTAAAGTTTTTAACTAAACCAATCAAAGAATCAAGGTGGAAATGCTTTGTCTTTTCAGCCCGTTGCCGATCTCCAGGCAATAAAAAAGTGCATTCACATACCAGAATTTGGCAGCGGTTTAGGAGTGGATGGGAGTCCATTGAAACTGATTGGGTATCGCCTAAATAGGCAATGAGCGGCAGCTCGAGTTGGTTTGTTATCGGAACTCCGGTTCTACGTAATTCGGCAATTTCGGATCCTGGCCGCCCTAGGTATTCCGGTTTAAGCTTATTTCGGGTTTCACAAACCAAGTATCCAATGGCAGGGATGGTATGGTTGACCGCGATAGCATAGATGACTAAATTTCTTCGAAATGGAATTCGATCCCCAATTTTTACCGATATAAGATGATGATTCCAAGTTTGCTGACTATCAAGCTTAGCAATACTATCAAGGATATTTTGAAGTTGTTTCATTCCTCCTTCAGGTACAAAAATTTTACCGGGAGGCATGTTAGAAAGCCAACGTTGACTAACATAGATTGGCAATCCAAAGTAATGGTCAAGATGGAAATGTGTGATAAAGACATGATTTGTGCCGATGAAGCTTATCGGACATCGCCCTAGATCAAAGATTAGGTCAAGCTCTTTGATACGCAAATATGTTGCTAACCCACCAATTGATTCTCCTTCAATAGTTAAGTTGCCACAGTTCAGTAAAATCATTTACACCTTAATTTTAGTTTGGAGATGGTATAATTCAGCACCAAGCTTTTTCTATATTCTTGGTTGCCATTTAGGCTGTCATAACAAAATCATCTACTAACAAAATTGTAACATAAAGGAGGACATATGACTGTAGGAATCGGTATAATCGGTGGCTCTGGATTTTACCAGATGGAAGGCCTAAGTGAGGTTGAGAATATTGAGATCGATACTCCGTTTGGAAAACCTAGCAGTAGTTTGACTGTTGGCACAGTTGAAGGACAGCGTGTAGCTTTTCTGCCAAGGCATGGTGATGGGCATCTATTGTTGCCGTCTGAAATAAACGTTAGAGCAAATATCTATGCACTCAAAAGTATCGGTGTTAAATGGCTGATTTCTGTTAGTGCGGTTGGAAGCTTGAAAGAAGAGATTGAGCCTCGGCATTTCGTGATACCGAATCAGCTTTACGACCACACGAAAAATAGAACTTCAACTTTTTTTGGAGAAGGTATGGTTGCTCACGTTAGCTTTGCTCAGCCGTTTTGTCCAATTCTTAGCGATTTACTTTATGAAAATGCTGTAAAAGTTGAGGCTTGTACTCATCTAGGGGGAACATACATTTGCATGGAAGGTCCAGCTTTCTCTACTTTGGCAGAATCGAGGCTTTATCGACAATTCGGATTCGATGTGATTGGTATGACGGCAGGACCTGAAGCAAAGTTAGCACGTGAAGCAGAGATCAGTTATGCGATTTTGGCCTGCTCAACTGATTATGATTGTTGGCATCCAGATCACGACACTGTTACTACCGAAATGATTATCGAAAATCTAGTGGCTAATGTTGAAAAGGCCAAACAGATCGTTAAGCTCACAATTCCCTCAATTCCGAAAGGGAATGAGGAGAGTCCAGCCTATCGAGCCCTTGAAAAGTCTATCGCTACTAATCCTGAGATTATTCCCGATAAAATCAAGGAAAAATTAGGCTTAATTATAGGTAGATATTTGTGATATTGCTAAATAAATAGAGTTGAAAGGGTTTCTCATTTATGTTATGATATTTTCAGTGTGATTGTGTCTGTTTTTCTATATAAATTATATAGAGGAGTTATATATGAAGCTGGGGTTATGCACGATTGCTTTTAGAGATCGGCCGTTAGAAGAAGTGATCTCGATTGCTGATGATTATGGTTTTGACGGGATTGAAATTTGGGGTCAAGAACCACATATGCCGGCGACATACGATTCGGAATATATAGAGCATGTTAGAAAGCTCATTGAAGGTAAAGACCTAGAGGTTTCAGCGTATGGATCGTACGTTAATCCTCTTCTGGATAAGCACCAACAGCATTTTGAAGAAGCATACAAAATTGCGGATGGTTTGGGTACGGATATTGTACGTGTATGGTCAAAGGGTGGAAGTTCAAAATCGATAACATCTGATACTAAACGAACAATCTTTTTTCGCTTTGCCAGTTTAGCACACTGGGCGCAGTTCCGGGATCTGACTCTCGGATTGGAAATGCATAACAATAATTTTACCGATAGCATAGACAGTATACTTGAACTTTTTGAATATGTTCGAGTACCAGCAATTAAGACTTACTTCCAACCTTCTTTTCGGTCGGACGCGGACGACCCATATGAAGCAATTGAAAAGCTTGGAGACCATATTGTTAATGTGCATGCGCAAAATGCTGATGCCGACGGTCAAGGCTGTGCGATTGCTGATGGTGTTGTTAATTATGAAAAAATTGTTCAGAAACTAGCGGATGTTGGATATGATGGTTACATTGAAATTGAGTTTTTGCATGGTGAAGACAAACTTGAAGCTCTTCAGCGTGACCGTGACTATCTTGCCAGCTTAATCGATACAATTGAGGCATCATAGTTCAATTACTAATCGTTAGATCTAATTGAACATTTCGGGCATTGGGTTTTAGATGAAGACTTGCGAATCGGGAGGGTTTGATCTTTCAAAGTATCCTATCCTTGGTCAAATTGGCAATACGCCTTTGGTCAAATTATGTCTTTTTGATGAACAGTTTCCAGATGTGGAATTTTTTGCCAAAATGGAAATGTTCAACCCTGGTGGTTCGATTAAGGATAGACCTGCACTAAGAATGATTACCGAAGCGATTCAAAATGGTGAATTGACATTAGACACGGCCATCCTCGATTCCACTTCCGGTAATGCTGGGATTGCTTACGCCATGATAGGTGCAGTCTTGGGTTATCGGGTTGAATTGGTTATGCCGGATAATGCCAGCGAAGAACGTAAAAAACGGATCGTAATGCATGGCGCGAACATTGTTTTTACCGATGCCATTCAAGGCTATGATGAAGCCATGCGGGAAGCTCATAGACGCTACGTTGCCTTGCCAGATAAGTATTTTATGATTGACCAATATGAGAATGACGATAATTGGCTCGCTCACTATCACACCACAGCAATTGAGATTTTAGAGCAAACTCAGGGGGAATTGACGCATTTTGTGGCGGGTGTTGGGACAGGTGGTACAATTACCGGCGTGGGCCGGCGTTTGAAAGAATTCAGCAGAGATATCCAAATATGTTGTGTGGCTCCTGATGAATTTCCAGGTATTGAAGGGTTAAAACCCCTTGGTAGTCCTGAATACATTGTTCCCAAGATATATGATGATAGTATTGTAGATCAGAAAATCCCAATCTCTATTGACCAGGCTTACGATATGTGTAACACTTTGGCTAAGCATGGGTGGTTTGTTGGTCAATCTTCTGGTGCATATATGCAAGCTGCGTATGAGGTCGCCAAACGTATTCAGAAAGGAAAAATCGTTACTGTTTTCTGTGATATAGGAGAACGGTACTTTAGTACGCGTCTCTGGGATTAAATGTTGTTAACTTAAGAGAAAGGACTTTATGGCAGAAGTCGTACCGTTTTGCGGATTACGATACAATCCGAAGAAAGTTAGTGATATTTCGGAAGTCATTGCTCCCCCCTATGATGTAATTAATGTTGATGATAGAATTCAACTCCAAGAACGGAATCAGCATAACACTGTTCATCTCATCCTGAACCAGCCCAATGACCAAGACACAAAAGTAAACAATCAATATACTCGGGCTGCAGAACAGATGCAGCTTTGGATTAATAATAGTATCCTCGTACAAGATCCTTCCCCCTGTTATTATGTCTATGATCAATCTTTTAGCACTCCGGATGGGAAAGCCTATACACGGAGGGCATTAATTGCTATTGGGAAGTTGGAAAAATTTAATAATCGGGTGGTTCTTCCACACGAGAAGACGCTGGCTGCCCCAAAGTTAGATCGACTTAATTTGATGCGTCGAACCCATGCAAATTTAAGCCCAATTTTTCTCTTGTATTCTGATTTGGAAGGGATTGTTGAGAGTGAAATGAAAAATTATACGTCTGCGAACTCCCCTTTAATTGATATTCCTGAAAAATTTGGATCCACACATCGTATGTGGAGGATCGGAAATAATAAAATTAATAGTCGGATCAAGGCAGCTTTCGCTTCCAAAACGTTGTTGATTGCCGATGGCCATCACCGATATGAAACGTCGCTGGCTTTTCGTGACGAAATTCGAGAACAAGTTGAAATGAAATTGGGAGCATGGGTTGGTTCTGAGGGACACAACTATGTTATGATGAATCTGGTACGTATGGAATCAGATGGGTTAGCGGTGTTGCCAATTAATCGACTTCTATATAAACTTGATCCAGATCTTGTTTCAGAAGCACTTGGAAGATTGACCGATTGTTTCGAAGTTACCAAGTACAGTAGCCTTAGCCAACTTAGAGAGAACTTAGAAAAATTCTCTGATAAACAACCGGCTTTCGGTATTTATGCGGGCAATCAAGATTATCGGTTGCTTATCGCGCCAATATTAGATCCAAATGTATCTCGTCTTGATCAGCTTGATGTTAAGATATTACATGATCAGATTATCAGTAAATTTTTTGGTGTTGATGTTACAATTCCTGAAGATCAGGAAAAGATCAGCTATAAGGCCGATACTTCCCAAGCGATTGAAATGGTTAAGTCAGGTGACTATCAAATCGCTTTTTTAATGAATCCAACGTCTGTTAATCATGTTAACGAAGTTGCTTTGGATGGTAAAACAATGCCACAAAAATCGACCTTTTTTTATCCGAAGTTGGCTACAGGAATAACTTTTAATTTGTTAAATAGCCCAATCCTCATCTAGGCAAGTATTAGGAAGTCTAATTTGGAATCTGAATCGGTAATCGAGTTGTTCTCAATTGGCACTGAGTTGACTCTGGGACAAATTCAAGATACAAATGCATACTGGATTGCCCAACAAACTTTTCAACTTGGTGGGACAATACGTAGGATTTCCATGCTTCGTGATGAGTTTGATGAAATGAAGGAAGCGATACAGGATTCAATTGAACGTCGTCAAACGGGGTTAATTATCACCACTGGTGGACTTGGGCCGACACCAGATGATATGACAGTAGAAATGATTGCCGAAATGATGGGAAAAGATGTAATGGTTGATCAGGCTACTGTCCAGAATTATATGGAGAGACGTCAACTTCGCGATCGTTCTGAAGTTAGTGAAGCTCTAATCAAAATGGCAACAGTACCAGAAACAGCTACTGTATTCCAAAATCCCGTTGGATGGGCTCCTTGTATCTCTGTTGTCGTGAAACAATCCACTCTTATGATGATGCCAGGACCACCACGTGAAATGCAGGCAGTTTTTGAAGCCTATATTGCGCCAATAATATCGGAGAGGTTCAGCGCTGCGGGAGCATCTGTTCGCGTATATGTTGACTCGCACGAATCTGGTGTTTCTCCATTGATGCAGAAGGTAATGGAGAAATTCCCTAACGTTTATGTTAAAGCATATGTAGCTTTGCGTGAAGAAGATCGAGGGATGCCTGTTGATATCGTGACAACAGGTTCAAGCCAAGATGATATAGAACTATTACTTCAAGAATCCGTCAACTATTTCCAAGAAATCGTCACCGCACAGGGAAATTCATTTTTAATTGAAACAAAACAATAAATCAAACATAATAGAAGCGAGGAGAACAAATTGAGCAGAAAAAAGAGACCATTTAAAAAGAAAACGGGCGGTTTCCAACCACATAATCGCAGACGCAGAAAAAAGAAAAAGCCTACTACAACCACAACCAATGCACCTGAACAGGTAAAAGACGAAAACGAGCAGGGGCAAAAGACAAAAAAGGATAAAATTGAGGTAGAGGGGACGGTTACAGAACCTTTACCGAATGCCACCTTTCGGGTTGAACTTGAGAACAAACATGAAGTGTTAGCACATATCTGTGGTCGTATGCGTAAGCATTTTATCCGTATTTTGCCAGGTGACAGTGTTACGGTTGAGCTATCGCCTTACGATTTAACTCGTGGGCGTATCATTTATCGAAAAAAATAGTGACTGATTCTGATCCGAAAATGTCCAGCGTTGACATAGTTCCCACTAAAAATCGTGATCAGATTAAAATTGAAGAACTACAATTCGATCTTAAATCGAAACGTCAGCAAGTTGCAGAAATGACGCTTGACCTTGAAGACTTGAAGCTTGAGGTGCGTCATTTTCAAAAGGAATATAACCTTAGAGTGGCAGGTGCGTATGTCGAGCTTGATAAGGTAAATCTCTCAATGAAAGAGTATCGCCTTCGTTTACGTTTGGTTCGAGAAGGTGTATGCCAAACAGAAATCGAGGAACGTGTTGCATCCTGTTTTAAATCGGAGCGGCGACGCTTAGAAGATTATGAAAGTGATGCAACGGAGCTTGAGGGGGAAATCGAAAAGGACAGCAATAAAAACAAACTTTCTACCCATCAAACGAAACAAGTCCGAAAGCTATATCTTGAGCTTGCCAAAATCTATCATCCAGATAAATCAGCTGAGGGTGAAGATGACTATGAGCGGCAAAAACAGATGATGACGGTTATCAATCGGGCGTATGAAGATCAAGATCTTGATACGCTTAAACGTATGAGTGTGGAATCAGTCGATGGAATTGAGTTGCAGAACCAAACTTCTTCTGAGAAGAAAAAGCACCTAACGCAACAACTTAATCGCGTAATGCGTTCAGTTGGAGACTTGCGTTTGGAGATTAATCGTATCAGATCAGGTGAGATCTACCAACTTAAACAAGAAGTTAGTAAAACCCGAGAAAAAGGTATAGATCTAATTGCTAATCTTGTTAAAGACATCCAGAGAAAAGTTAACGCAAATCAGCGTAAACTTACTGATCTTATCAACATTTTTCAGAAATTATCAGCCCGGTTTCAACCGATGGATTAACCGGTCGGCATATCCCACCAACTTGGTACTAGAATCCATAATCGATTGAATAGTTTTATGTGCGAAAAGACTTCTTGTGTGAATTATGGAACTTATTAGAATTATGGTTGGTTTGCTTACATAATTCTTCTTTAACAGAGAGATAGGATTTGGAAACAGTAGTGCTCTGACCTTAATATTGGCCGCGTGCCTTTTAGAATGGTTTGAACTAAGGGACGAGGAGATGTTCTGTGTTGCTAGTAGGCGGGAATTGTTTTTAACTGCCTGAGATCCGTCTCAGGTTTTTACTCAAGTGTAAAAACTGCGATAATTCCCGAATCATCGCCGACTGAAATCTTGGTGTCATCAAGGGACCATGCTACCTTGGTAAGACTTTTATCAAAGCCAATTCTAACTTTCGGTTGCTTCCGTTTACGACCAGTAATGGGTTCCCAAATTGCCAGTAAGCCATCAAGGCCTGCTGAAGCTAAAAAATTCCCATGATGCTGAAAGGCAATATCTGCCAGAAAGTCATTATGTTCATCCAGCATAATCGGCTTCCGTCCTTCCGGACCTTCTCCGGAACAATCCCAGATAACTATTTGTGAACCACCACCCGTTGCCAAATATCGGCTACTTTTATCCCAAGAGAGTTCACGAATCTTGGTTGGGTATCCGGACATTTGGAGATCCTGACCGGTTTCCAAAAACCAGAAATGCACCGTCGAGTCCTGGTCGCCAGTAGCAATGAACCGAGTATCAGGACTCCAGTCAATCTTAAGTGCAGATCCTTGCCAATCAAAAATGCGGAGCTCGTTTGTAATATCAGGAGACCATAGTTTTATCCCACCATAAGAAATTGAGGCAAGTATGTTTTCTTTCGGATTCCACTGGATATCAGAAATTGTGTTTGGTTGATCCAAGGTTTCCCTAATCAAGTTACCGTTTACCGACCAGAATTTTATTTTTTTTCCAGCGCTAGTTGCCAGGATCCGATCTTTTGTAGGATCTGTGCTCCAAGAAACATGCTCAACCCAAGATGCACCACATTCTAGTTCCGTAAGCAAATTTCCTGATTCTGATGACCACAACTTCGCTTTTCCGTCTTGACCAGCAGTTGCAAGTATATCTTCATCAGGGTGCCATGCTATAGCCATGGTGCCGAAACCATGTCCTTTCAAAATGTGATCAATATCACCGGTTTCAGCGTTAAAAATGGTAATAGGTCCACTGACCGCAGCCGCTGCAATTTTCTTTTTTCGAGGAGACCAGCAGAGATCAATTACATGATCACTAATCAAATGGCGCCAATTCTCACGAAGTCCTACAGTTCTCTTTTTTCTACTTACGCGAGGCACGATTCGAACCCTTTAACCAACTCCTGTTGATCCAAATGGCGCCCAATGAAAATCATTTCATTCCTGCGTATTTCGTCTTTCCAAGGTTTATCTGGTTCACTATCAAAAAGCATGTGGATACCTTGAAAAACATGTCGATTTGGTACTCCAGAAATACTAAGAATTCCTTTCATGCGAAAAATATCAGGCCCTCTTGTTTGAAGGAGGTGTCCAATCCATTCATTAAATCGATCTGGATCTAGATCGCCGTCAATTTTTATGCCAACGGACGTAACATCATCATGTTCGTGGTGATGTCCATATTCGTAATCACCAACAGGCTCGATTTCCCCACTGCTATCACGCAATTCTAGTTCAAAATCATGCGGATGATGCTCAGTAAAAAGCATATAATATCCTGTTTCTTTTATCTCTATGTAATAGCGTTGAGGATTGATGTCACCAGGAAAAAACAATTGGTTCAATACTTTTCCTATGGTTATGGATGACTGGTTGTCAACTGTTCTCTCTTTGTCTGAAAATACTAATACGGCTTCTTCAAGAGTCTCATCGGCTATTTCTTTTTTATTAACCTTAGTGGCACCACCCAGAATACAGATATTTATTGTTTTTTGCTGGTTTCCATCATTAGTTAATTCGTATATACCTTGTTCAAGTTGATACAATCCTACCCATTTAAATGGATATTCAGGCTCTAAGAAATGAGGATCAATGTCTAGAGCGTGTTCGAGATCAAAGCCTCCAATATTCAGAATCTTATTAATCTCAATATGTGTGTTCTGCGTATAATGGATCTTTGCCATGGCGTTTATTGAACGAACGCGTTTTTCGAGTTTGCCGAGTTCCTTCGGATCTACGAGATCCGTTTTATTCAATAAAATTACGTCACCAAAAGCGATTTGCTCTTTTGCTTCATCGCTTTCGTCAATATGTTGCCAGATATGTTTAGCATCAACGACGGTAACAATTCCATCTAATTCAAGTTGGCTTCGCATTTCAGCATCCATAAAGAATGTCTGTGCCACTGGTCCAGGGTCAGCTAACCCTGTTGTTTCAATCAAAATATAATCAAACTTATCACGGCGTTTCATTAGGTTTCCTAGGATTCGGATTAGGTCACCGCGAACAGTACAACAGATACAACCGTTGTTCATTTCAAAGATCTCTTCGTCTGTGCCAATTACAAGCTCGTGATCAATCCCTATTTCACCAAATTCATTCTCGATAACCGCAATACGTTTACCATGATGTTCACTGAGAATACGGTTGAGCAAGGTAGTCTTCCCAGATCCTAAAAAACCGGTCAACACTGTAACTGGAACTCGATTGTTCATTTCAATGTCCATCTATGTGCTTTGATTTTAGTCGCTGACTTGGCAAGACTTAAAACGTTCTGATAATTCGTTGACATCAACGCCACCATGAGTGCCGATCATTACGATTCGAGTATAGGGTGTTTTATCACCCCACGATTCGCTAACAGATACACGTGTTCGTTTACCTACAAGCTGAATAACGCCACGTCGATCCGGAGATTCGTTAAGAAACACAATTCCCTTTACTCGATAGATAGTAGAAGGTAAAGATTCAACAGCCTGACGTAGTGCTTTATACGAATGTGGTTTATTGGAACTATAACTCCATGTGCTAAAAACCAGTGTATGATCGTGGTCGTGCCCATGATCTTCGTGATGTCCATCATGGGCATGTTGATGGTGGTCATGGCCAGATTCTGCATGTACGTGTATGTCGGAGCTTGTTTTCCCAAGAACACGCTCCGGTTCAAACTGGCCTATACCCAATATCAATTCGAGCGGAACTTTTCCATGAGTTGTTTCTATGAGTCGAGCGTTCGGTACAATCGCATGAATCCATGATTTTAAATCGTCCAAAGCAACTTGATCTGCCAGATCAACTTTGTTGAGAATTACGATATCCGCCATGCTAATTTGGTCTTCGGCAAGTTCCTCATATTCATCATCCAAACTCCGTATATTCTCAGCATCGACAACAGTTAATATACTATCCACATCAATTAACGATTTCAATTCGCTTTCAACAAAAGTTAGTGAGACGGAGATGGGGTCTGCCACACCGCTTGTTTCAAGTATTAGGTACTCAGGGCGATTTGGTCCTTGGACTAGTTGTAAAGTTGATTCAACTAGATCATCCCGAATCGAACAGCAAACGCATCCGTTTGAAAGACTAACCGAGTTTCCAGAAACCCCGGCAACTAGTTCCGCATCAATATTAATTTCACCAAAATCATTAACTAGAACTCCAACACGGAGACCATGGTTTCCGTGCAGTATGTGGTTGAGTAGCGACGTTTTTCCCGCACCAAGAAATCCACTGAGAATAGTGATTGGGATAGGAGTATTTGGGTCTGAGACTTCAAACATATTTTATTTGGTCCTAAACTTGATAAGTATTAACAACATGGACAGCCAGACTGGTGACGCCTACGAGTCGCGTTTTGGCTGATTCCGTTGCTCGGTTGACTGTTTTTTTTCTTAAAAATCATTGGTATACCAATAGTTTTTTTCGTGTTCATACTTTGACAGAGTGGACATTCGACAGCTTTGTCTAATTCTGCCAACGAAACCTTTTCCTCGAATACAACATCACAGTCGGAACATTCAAAATCATATCTTGGCACGAGAAACTCCTTATATGTTACTGCTATAATCTAGTTGGATTTGGAGCATCACCGTAAACTTGTTTGGGATCAAAAACTTTTTCCATGTCCTCGAAGTTTAGCGTGATTGGCGATTGTCCTTCCGCTTCTTTACTGAAAGGAATACTTCGGTAAAAGCAGGATCGATAACCAACGTGGCAACTTGCGCCTCCCATCACGTCCACCCGAAGCCAGATGCAATCTTGATCATCGTCAACTCGAATCTCGTGGACTTTCTGAACTAATCCACTTGTAGCGCCCTTATGCCATAAGCATTGACGACTCCGACTCCAATAAACAGCTTCACCAGTCTCGATTGTTTTGGCTAGTGCGTCTTGGTTCATGTAAGCATGCATCAGCAACTCGCCAGTCTTATAATCAGTTGTTACAACGGGAATCAAACCTTCCACATCAAATTTGGGTGCAAGCTGGTTCCCCTCTTCCACCTTCTCTACACTTGTACGTTCAGCAAAAATATCTTGTGGCTCCATTTTCCTTACTTATTAATTCATCCATAGTATAAATTTTTTGAGGTATTGAGTTATCAGTAGAATGCTGTAAATCAATCGAATTTTCTTGTGAACCGATATCTTATAGCACTAAACTTTAGTTTGTCAAGCCAAACAAGAAAACGTGTGCATTGCTGATAGGAAGGGATGTTGATTATTGATACTCTAGCATTGTTTGCTGTAGAATTTTTAACTCAGACCACTTGACAGGAAATATCAGGCTACTATAGTATGGAACCATGTTGGATATTCTTGAAAGGTGGGATAGAGAAAACTAAGTTAAATGAGCAAACCAATGGTGATCGTGGAGTTCGGACACCCTAAAGCTAAAATTGTAGTTGGGGGATCGGCTCAAGCAATTGAAGCTGCAAATATACTTCAAGCAACAATTAAAAGTATATCTGGTGCTGAACTGCCGATAATACCAGATAACCAAGGTATGTCTGGTGCACATATTTATGTTGGTCGAGGCAATAGTGTTGAGTCCTTTGGGATTGAGATCCCAAAGGGAATCACTTCTCAAATGAATGAAGAAGGATTTACTATTCAGAATGTTAATGAAAGTTTGGTGATAGCAGGGAATGAAGATTGGCACTATCGAGGAACTATATACGCAGTTTTCGATTTTTTGGAAATGATAGGTTGTCGATGGTTTTTTCCGGGGCAATATGGACAATTTATCCCCAAAATGGACACTATCAGCATCCCACCAATCAATAAAATCGAACGTCCAAGTTTCCGGATGCGTAATATCTGGTATAGTGGTTGGATGCCGGTCACTAATGAAGATAATATAGAATTAACTAGATGGCTTGATTGTAATAAAGCTAACCGGTTGTTGATAAGTTTACCTGGTGATGGGACGATCACTAAGCTCGCGCCGCCTGACCAATACTTTGATACTCATCCACATATTTATGCGGTGAATTCTGAGGGTGAAAGAAGTCCTGATATGCTATGTTTGTCACACCCCGACACAATCGAAATTGCGGCCGAAACAATTCGTATAGCATTTAATCAGAATCCCACTATGTTTACTTTTGGATTCGCTCCACCAGACGGTATGCCAATGTGTCATTGTCCTCAGTGTCAGCAACGACTGCATGGTATTAATGCCAAGCATCTTGGTCGTGCTAGTCTTAGTGATGGATGGTTTTTCTTCGTAAATGAAGTTGCGAAAAAAATGCAGATGGAATTTCCAGATCGATGGCTATTGACAAACGGCTATGCCAACCGGATGTATCCGCCCGAGGGAATTGTTGATTTTGCAGAAAATATAGGAATTCAGTTTGCCTTCTTACAATCTTGTACATTACACAGGATTGGGGATCCGAAATGTTGGCAACGTCAAGACTGTGAGAAACTTCTGAAACGGTGGGCTGATCTTTGCCCGGTATTTATTTACGATTATGATCCCGGAGTAGATTTGCAAAATCTTCCCTGTTCAACTTTGCATAATTTGAAGCATGATATGCCGCTTTTCAAAAACCTGAATGTATGGGGGTTTTGGACAGAAGGACAGAATACTTGGATGCGAACCCATTTGAATTACTATGTACGGACTAAGCTGATGTGGAACTCAAGCTTAGATGTTGATGCCATAGTTCACGATTATTGCCAGAAATTCTATGGTGAAGCTGCAGACTGGATTGAAAAATATATTTGGGATTTGGAGGATGCGGTGGAGAATACGGATCTTCATGTCCAATGGGGAAATAAGCATCATATCCCATGGGAAATAATCTTTACCGATTCGTTAATTGATACCCTGCAGGAGCATCTCGACCATGCTCAGCAAAGAATTAGTGAACCTACAAAACAACTTCATGTTGACGTATTACAAGAATATCATCATTATCTAATTGCTTTTCTTTCTGCTCAGCAATTGACTAATTTAGGCAAATATGATCAAGCAGTCAACAAAATTGATGAGGCGTTGGTCGCAAAAAGCAACCTGTCTAGAGTAAGATCAAATCTGCTTCCTTATGCTCCCAGTTGGGTGGTTGAAACTTCGGACAGCACGTTGGAAGGATTATCCGATATCTGCCAATATTTATTAGACCGAATTAATGGGACTATCGGTAATTTAGTCGCTTTTTTACCTTGTAGCTGGAAGTTCAAAACAGACCCATTTGAAGATGGATTAATCGAACAATGGTACCGATTAGATCAAGATATCGGGTGGGATTCTGTTACCACAACGCTTTATTGGGAAAATCAGGGTTATCAGAACAAAACTGGATATGGCTATACTGGTTATGCTTGGTACCAAACCAAGTTTGAAGTAAAAAATGATGTGGAAAACTGCCCGGTGTCACTAACCTTTGGCGGCGTTTGTGGACAAGAAATTTGGGTGTGGATAAACCAGTTGCTAGTCTTCCATGGAGAAAACGAGTCGTCATCAAAACCATTTGATATTAGTCTTCCCGAAAATATTCAGGCCGGAACTAACCAAATTACTGTTCGTATTCACGGTCATGGATTTTACAGAGGTGCACAAGGTGGCATTTATCGCAGAGCTTTTCTGTGGACACCAAACAATTAATCTAGAATATAGGTGCTGATTTTAGAGACTCAACTAGCCCTGAGCTTTTTACGTCTTCTATGTTGAGAGTTCAAGAGGGAGAAATTGCTGTGTGGTTGAAGGATGTGTTTCCTTCGGTTGATCAATATGTGATTGGGAGAAAATCATGGATGCTGAATGCTTAAATTATTGTTTAACAAAAAAGGAAAGTCAACAATTTGAACAGGATGGTTTTTTTATCGTTAAAAATGCTTTGCCTTCAGAGTTAGTTGAGAACTTAATTTCCGCGGTTGACCGGCTTCTTCGGCAGCATCGTGAGAAAAATGGTATTGCCGAGCATGAGACAGTGAATATGCTCGATTTTGTTGGTAAAGACGAACTTTTCCTTGAATTGCTTGATTGGCCTAAAACTTTTCCCAAAGTGTGGGGAATTCTTGGATGGAATATTCAACTTTATCATTCACACATGGTCATTACACCACCTCGATCTGAAAATGAGAAACTGCCAAAAAGGCGCCTTAGCTGGCATCAGGATAGTGGTCGTCTGAACATCGAGTTACAAGGCGACCCCCGTCCTCGAGTGTCCTTAAAAGTGGCTTTCTTTTTGAGTGATACCTCGGAACTGGGGTGTGGAAATTTTTCTATAGTGCCTGGGAGTCATCAATCTAATGAATTGAAAATTCCTCAGGATAATGTGTCAGATCCCGAAGGTGCTCTGGCTGTCCGTGTTCCCCCTGGGACAGCGGTTTTTTTTGATCGCCGTCTATGGCATTCTGCCAGCCCAAACTATTCAAATATTACTCGAAAAGTGCTTTTTTATGGTTATAGCTATCGATGGCTAAGGCCACGGGACGACATGACCGTAGAACATTTAATCGATCAGTGCGATCCAATTCGACAGCAGTTACTGGGTGCAAGTACAGGTGGGATGGGTTATACATCGCCTCAGGAAAGAGACGTGCCACTCAAACCTTGGTTAAGTGAACATCTTGGAGTAGAAGCAGTAGCTCCATGAGTAACCAATATGTCTATTATGTTAGTTCTGTTTTGTAGATATAAGAATGCTCGGTGGTGCTAAATCTGTACTACCGACAGATTTGTATGTATAACTGTTCAAATCACATGATGCACCATTTTTCCAAACGAACGAAATCAAGATCCATAGAAAATATTTTTTTCGATGGAAAATCCCCAATCACATAAACAGATAAAAAATACACAAAGCCAATTAATAAGAGTACTTTTATGTCAGAAGATCCTGTAGAAAATAGCGAGCCGTTTATATTCGACAACAACTGGGGGCATTGGGGAAATTTACCTCCTCATGATCGTAAATTAACTACTACCAATGCCGATGGCGAACTTGTTGTTCCATTAACTGAGGAACAAAAGTTTACTTTTGATACCAATGGCTGGCTAATGATTCCCGGCTTGTTAACAGAAGATGAACTAGAAGAAATGCGAGAGTTTTGCTACCGGTTGGTCAACGATCTAGAGTCCTTGCCGTATGATATGCGAACTCCAATTGCGGGGCCGTTGGAACGTTTAGTTGATCATCCAGTTGTAGTTGGATTTTGTAATGAATTCCTCGCTTATCCTGCCTTAGCAAATGAAGATCACTATGGGTTTCGGTTTGAGACTAGCTTTCTTCTATATCGTTCAAAGGGCATGGGAAGATTTAGTCCACATAATGGCAATGGTCTATGGCGTTTGCCTGGAAACTCACACATTTACCGTGCAATTCCAGGCAAAGGATACTCAGGGTTAACACGGGCCGTTTGGGAATTAAATCCAGTCCAAGAAGGAGATGGAGGAACTCTGTTTGTTAATGGAAGCCATAAAGCCGCATACAAGTTACCGGAATCTATCAAAGATCGGAGTTCGTCTTTGTGGAACACTTACTCCTGCCCAGCGGGGTCAGTTATCTTCTTTTCAGAAGCTACTACTCATAGTGCGCAAGAATGGCAGAACAGCGAAATTGACAGGATTCCCATTTTTAACCAGTATAACTCGATTGGAAGCCGATTTCACTGGTGGGAGCCACCAATGGGGCTGTTGGAAACGATGCCACTCAAGCGTCGATCACTTTTCCGCCACGCGTATTCAGAAGGAGCGAATACTGGTATGGAAACCAAAAACCTGTTTGAACGACCAATTGGTTAACCCTCTCTTGATTATACACGACAGATGCTATGATTTGTTTCCGGTCTTTCCTGTTTTGAACTGATTTTAGATAGACTTATAATTGTGGGCCTAAAACATACATTTTTCCCTCAAAACTCAGTGCAAGATGATCCATCGGATTATCCCCTAGGCGAATGACTCGTGCACTAATGTGCATAGGCATTTGATCTCCCCCAAATATGCTGTAGTTCGGCCAATTGTTTGACTTGTCTGCCACAACCATCATAGAACGTAGAGGGTGTTTTGACCTTCTTCATTGGTTACTTCTAATGCTGAAGGGCGTCTCGAGAATCTTCCCCATGGGATAGTGGTGTCGACCAACTAGGAAAGTATTTTTCCGTCATCTCGTTTTTCGGTTCAATTACAACTAACACTGGTCCTTCCTGACGATTCTTTAACCGAATTTCGGTGATGATTTTTTTAGGCTCTATTTTTGTTTTATTGTGTCTGTTTTCTCTTTCATATATCATTTATTAATTCTTTTACGATTTTTCTAAATAGGAACATTTTGATCTTAAGATATTAAATAGATCATCGTAAGTCATTTAAATAGAACAAAAACGTATTTTGAGAATTGAGTAAAGTCAACTATCGATCATCACTATGGAAATGCTAAACCATGCCAAGTTATAATTCATTTTATCATTACATATCAAAGCCAACAAATGTTAGACCAAGACTGCATTAAGTTCTTACAATTGTGCCTCCCGAAATTGGGTTATCAATGGGAAGGATTTCACCGGGTAAGAAGACAGGTATGTAAGCGGATACAGAAACGCCTCGTGGCTCTAGACCTCCCCGATTGTTCCTATTACTATTCCTATTTAGAGAAGAATGCGGAAGAATGGAAAATCTTAGACTCCTTTTGCTATATTACCATCTCGCGCTTTTATCGAGATCGAAAAGTGTTTGAAATATTACAGCACCAAATTTTACCTCTGTTAGCTCAGAATGCCTTTAAAGAGAGCCGAGTGAAGATTCGGTCTTGGAGCGTGGGATGTTGTTCTGGAGAGGAACCTTATACTTTGCAGATTCTATGGCATCTAGACTTATTACCCAAACTGTCAAAGCAACTTCAATTAAAAATAGTTGCTACTGAGCAACGTTCTGATTTAATCAGTAGAGCTAAAAGGGGACAGTATCCGCAGAGTAGCTTGAAAGACCTGCCAAAGATATTTCAAGAGGAAGCATTTATTCAATCGGAAAGTAAATATATCCTAAAAAATTACTTTAAAACAGATGTCAGGTTCTTAAAGCAAGACATCCGACAGCAGCTCCCAGATGGGAGTTTTGATCTGATACTATGTCGAAATCTTGTTTTTACCTATTTTCAACAAGATTTACAGCTAAAACTGCTAGAACAATTTATCAAAAAACTAAGACCAAATGGTTTTTTTGTTCTTGGTGCTAATGAATCATTAAAACAGAGTGACAATTTTCTTGAGCCATATCTGAATCTAGTAGAAAAATCAATCTACCAGAGGAAAAAAACTGAATGTTAGAATGTTTTTTTCGCCGTCACCAATCCATATCAGCCTATTTTACTTGATTTTTCAGTATTCCCAATATACGGTTTGCCTCCCTTTGAATATCAGAGTCTTGGGCTTGACTACTTAATTTTTCAAGAAAGGATATTGCCATCGGTTTCTTTTCTTGTAGGTAGTAAGTGACCGCAAGGTATAATTGGGCGGGCTCGTAGAATTCACTTTTGGGATATTTATCAATGACGATTTTGAGATGTTTTTCCGCTTTTTGGGGATAATCTTTATTATTTTGCCTGCTTTGATCGTAATAAAAGATGCCAAAATTGAAATGTAGTTTGGATAAGTAAGCAGAATCGTCTTTTAGATCAAGAGCCGAAGCTTTATCGAGCAAAGCCTCACCTACTTCAATATTACTTGGATTTATAGGGGCTAGAGCCATTTCCGCGTAAACTTTTGTGAGGAATTTGGATTGGTTACTGGGATCCAGTACCGATATTGTGTTGATTAGAGTTTGTCCTTCCGTGAAATTGCCCCGTTTGATGTAAATCATCGCCAAGTTGATATTTGCCTTGATATTTTCCGGATTCTTTTGGATTTCCGCTCTTAAATTCTCTAATTCGTTTTCCTCTTTAAGTGTTTTCTTCATTAATTCCGAGAATTGATCAGGTGGTATATACCCGGTATTAGAACTGATTAAGTGCCCTTCTGAGCTCAAGAACGCAATAGTAGGATAGTATGTAACACCATGTTTCCTTACTATCTCTGCATTTTCAGGATGATCCCTATCTTGAGGGTTGACCTTTAAAACCACAAACTTTTTTGATAGTCCGATGACCTTTTTATCTGTAAACGTTTCTGCCTCCAGCAGATTACACGCACTTCAGTTATCTATATAAAAATCGATCATGATTGGCTTATGAGCCCTTTTGGCTTCTTGCATTCCTTCTCCAACGGAATTAGCCCAATCTAATGTTTTTGCACTAAAAGCACATAGATTTATGGAGGCAAATAGTAATAGAAAAAATATGGCAGGTATTCGGGGAGGCCGCTTAGTATTTTCGTTAATCATGAATTTTTTCCTTGTATTTAAAATGAATTGCATTTTATTGTTATCTCAACCCTTACTAACCCGAGAGACCAGTAGTAGATATCTATGTGAAAATATCTTACATAGACTATGATACTACCTCAGTCCTACGATAAACAAGTTTTGATTAGGATGACATTATTCCACCCGTTCAAACAAATCTCCAGATATGATATGTTTCAATTTAACGAAAATTAACAAGTCCTATTGGAACCATCAGAGTTTGAGCAAGAAACTAATTGCAGCAGACAGAAACCAACAGATTGCAGAATTGTCTGCGGCTACCAAATTTGGTATGCTAGGAATTTGCAAGATTTAGGCTAAACTGAACCAATCGGCAATATGAGCTTCCTTATTTGTGGAAATGCTTAGTAGATCTGGTTTTTCAACGGCTTGATAAATATCGGAAATCCAAGTGGTTGGGAATTGACTTCCAGTGTTGAAAATCAGCAGCGATCTTGGAGCGATCAGAGCTCCCGCGGTACGGAAGTCCCCTACACGACGAATACTCGGGATCGGCAGTTTTTCCACAAAAGCATCGTCAGTTTCAGTATTGAGCTGTTCTATATCAATAACAACACGATTTGCTTTTGAGAATCCCGCAGCCAACATGGCAAATATTCCTCCACCGTTTATGCCAACAAGGTTGTGGTTTGCTTGAGGTAAACGCTCTCCTATTTTACCCAGTGCTAGTAGAATATCCTGTACCCATAGTGCTTGATCCGTTCGATTGTAAGTTGTGAAAAATTGGTCATCTACTTGCCGGATGGAGGGCCGTAGTTGTAGAGCAAACACAGAGTGTTCTATGTTGATCAGTTGACTTGTCAAAGTTTCAAGATCACCTTGCTGATAAACAATTAAAGTTGCTTCCTTAGCGTTACCTGAGTTACTCAATTCCTGCATGAGGTCTTCAGAAGAGTTTTGTGATGGTTGAAGTGCGAGTGCGTGGTACAGTCCTTTCCCCATTTCTTCTTGGTATGACTTGAGCTCAGATGCATTCGTTGGTTTTCTCGATTCAATACCAAATTTGGCACTTTGAATGAGTGACTCCGTTAGTTGATCCATGTTAAGTGCGTGATAGGGGATTGACCGATGATGAAATACCAGCAGATCTTCATCCGATTCGATTTCAGAAAGCTCCTCTTTCAATTCAACTGGATCTGATTTATCCAAAAACCATTTTCCAAACCACTCATATACAGCTTCTCGACTGGCTTGATTGTAGTTATGATCGGCATCAATCTGTACTTGATGCACCTTTTCTGCTGCCTCAAAGTGTTGGTATATTGATAGGATAGCGGGGTACTCGACATCCGGTGTGTTTTTGGTCCAGTCACCAGTTGCCGATACTAATAACAGAGGTCTAGGTGCCATCATCGCTCCAATTTCCATATTACTGAAGTCAATTCGCAAATTCGGAGAATTTTCGCATAAACAACCACCTTGCATATGGTCGGATATCATGTTAACTGGAGCCGCAACTTGAATTCGTTGATCAATCGCCATTAACATGAAAGTTTGTGTGCCACCTCCTGATGCCCCAGTGCAACCGATCCGGTCCGAATCCACATCAGGCAACTCTTGGAGAAAGTCGATCGTACGAATACCATTTTGTAATTGTAATCCCATCAAGCTAATGCCCCAGATTTCCCCTTGTGTTCCTACATTAAATTGTCTATGTTCGATTTGCTTGCCACTATCATTGTAACCTACCATATCATATGAAAAGACGACGTACCCTTGCTTTGCAAAGTTTATACAGCGACTAGGAATAGATCCCAGCTCTGTGTTTTCCAGACGTCCGCGTGCCCAGTGTCCATGCGGACTTGCTATAGCAGGGAAGGGAGAATTTTTTCCTGTAGGACGATAAAGATTACCTGTGCAGAAGAATCCTGGATAAGATTCGAAGTAAACTTTTTCAATCGTGTAATCTTCCCGCTCAATTTTATCAAAGATTTTGGTTCTAAGTGGAGTGTCCTCTAATTTTGGATACTGTCCAGTGCTAACCAAGATATGATTATGAATGTATTCTGAAACTTCATGCCAGTCTTGTTTATCATACTTAGGAAAATGTCTTATTGTATTGAGGTCCTGCAAAGGTGGTGATGGACGGGGGTTTTCGGGTGTTTCTGTCACTATGAAGGTCCTTCCTTTATTTTTTGTGCGTTTATTGATTCAACGTAACATCAGTCAAGCAATATGACAACAAAGATAGGGTTACTATGAGAAACTCGTTGTTTACAAGCGAATTTCGGAAGTGGGACTTTACTCTATATTATACTCTACAGTTGTAGTGGAAGTGCCATAGAAATAATGACTAGAATTACTATGTTCATGGCAGATTGGGTGAATGTTTCTTGTCTTCTATTTGATATTATACTAAATCAGTTTGCAGTTAGTTGATTATATCGGTGATAGTTATTCATTGTTATGATATATAATGTGTTTATGTCTTTGAACAAAAACAACTGCATTTCTAACAATTTTAAACTGAAAATGTGGAAAACTAACTAGATTAATAGGAAAGGAATATCAGCTGTGTTAACTGGTATATGGACTATTGGTATCAAAGTTCCAAATCTCGAGCGTGAAATAGAATTTCATCAGCAGTTTGGCAATGAACTTATTCTTGACGAAACCATTGAGTTTGAAGGGGAGTCTTATCGTATACCATTAATTAAAATGGGTGATAAATACATTCATTTGGCAGAAAAAGCAGTTTATGAAAATTTACTGCCAGAACCTCTACCTTTTGGAATAACACATCTAGTTTATATAAGCGATAGCTTAGATCAGGATGTTGCTAAAGCTGTTGCGGCTGGCGCGGTAGAGATATTTCCTATAGCTAAAGTTTCCGCAGGTTTTGGTGAGCGCCGAGTAGGGTTTCTAAAATCACCTAGTGGATGGATTTTTGAAATTATTGAGATCACGACTGATTTGGTTCCTGAAGTTTAATAGCTTCAGCCAGATGACAGCATTAAATCCATGGTTATCTTAGGAAATATAATGGCTTTAAAATTAGTTTCTATAGCGATGCTAAACTGAAGGGAATTTGGTGTTTTGCTGCAAGGGCATTTTGGTATGTTGATGAGAAGAAGGCCTTTAGGGGAAAAACAGCTTAGCTTTTTCTTAGAAACAGGGGGTCAACCCAGACGTAACGACGGTTTCCATTCTTTTTGGACCTGATAGTTTGTCGCGATACTTTACGTTGAATTGTCCGCCGACTTATGCCTAAACGGATTGACGCTTGGTCGATAAGCAACCACATAATATGTCCTTTGATTTGAAAAAAATAATCGACACAATTACATGTAGAAGCTAACGGGGAGTTACAAATCTTAGTTACGAATTATAATCAGGAGTGAAAAATTGTTTCGAAGGATCGGTGTGTCAGCTTTCAGCATACAGTATGAAATTGAAAACAATAAATACATAACATGAGTTTATATGCTTCGCTTTTAATCAACGATAAAATAAAATCCAAAATGATTCGAATTCTATATTTTTTTGAAACTAGCGTGCTGTCCAACCTAAATCGATTGTCCAGTCTGAACCAGTTATAGCACTTGCCGCATCGGAGCAGAGGAACACGACAAGAGCAGCCACTTCCTCAGGACTGATGAGCCGCTTAATGGCAGCTGGTTCTAACATCACCTGCGTAACCACTTCTTGATCCGAAAGGCCATGAATAATAGCTTGTTCAGCAATTTGATTTTCAACTAGTGGCGTTCGGACGTAGGCTGGGCATAGGGCATTGACTGTGATACCATGCGCGCCACCCTCTAGTGCTGTAGTACGTGTGAGTCCGATAAGGCCATGTTTTGCTGTAACATAACCACTCTTGAATGGAGAAGCAACACGACTATGGATAGAAGCAATGTTGACGATACGCCCCCAACCGTTTGCCTTCATTTTTGGCCAAACATACTTAGTCAACAAAAAAGGTGCTGTTAGCATTACGGATAACATTTGCTCCCAAGTGTCTTCGGGAAACTTTTCAATAGGATCTACATGCTGAAATCCCGCATTATTTATTAGAATGTCGATCCTATCATGATGTGTTAGTGTATGATCTACCAAGGTTTGACAATCAATCCGTTGAGATAGATCGGCAAGTACAAAATAACCACCAATAGATTCAGCTACGATTTCTCCCCGCTCTTCGTTCAGATCGGCGATAATCACCTTCACATTATTTTGTGTAAGTGCTTTGGCAATTGCTTGCCCGATGCCGCTTGCAGCACCTGTGACAATAGCGACACGTTCGCTCATTTGTTGCCTCCGAGGAAAAATGGTGAGCAATCAGCCTTTTCAGCAGCATTCAGGGAAATACCCGAATTTTGGAAAATCAAAGTGTTTTTTCAGATCCTCTCTAGCTGTTATTAGCTTATCTAAGTATGCATCCTTTTTCAATTTTTTTCATCAGTTTATACTTTGCTATTTATTAGTCTGAAATTAGTTTATCTGTTTTGCATGCCTAACAAATCATAAAAAGGTTTAATTATTTTCTCTGCCGATATAAAATTGTGATTATATAAGTTAGTTTTTGCAAATGATGCTTAAGTACAAAATTCTTTTCGACATAACTTTGTACTTCTTTGTCGAATCGTGTGTTCTATTTTGTTTGGGAGGAGAAATGATGGAAGAAGTAAGATTGGGATTCATTGGGACTGGTGGTATGGCCAGCGCCCACATGAATAATCTGAAGAACTTTGACGACGTTAAATTTGTTGCTATGTGTGATGTCTCTGAGGATCGTGCTAAGCAACGTGCTGAAGAATTTGGTGGTAACGCTTATGCGGACTATCAACGGATGTACGATTCGGAAGAACTTGATGCTGTGTATATTTGCACCCCACCGTTCGCACATGGCCAACAAGAAATAATAGCATGCCAAAAAGGGGTTGCTATGTTTGTCGAAAAGCCAATTGCTTGCGAACTAGATACTGCGGTTATCATCAATGATCATGTGGAAAAAAGTGGTGTTATTACTAGTGTCGGTTATCATTGGCGTTATGGTGGAAATGCACAGCATGCCAAAGCGGAACTGGAGAAGGAAACGCAAATTCTTGGTGCGTTAGGATATTGGATGGGAGGAATGCCAGGTGTTCCATGGTGGCGTGTAAGAGCTCAATCAGGCGGTCAGCACGTCGAACAGACGACTCACATATTTGATCTCGCTCGTTTTGTATTAGGGAATGCAAAGTTGGTACATGGTGTTGCATCAAGTGGTAGTATGACAGATATTCCTAATTATGATGTTGATGACATTAGCATGGTAAATATTGAGTTTGAAAGCGGAGCAGTTGCCAACATTGTTTCTTCATGTGCAATGGAAAATTGGGGTCGAGTTCATCTTGAGGTGTTTTGCCGTGGTGTTGTTGCTACTATTGGCGGATCAAACACCATTCGTAGAAAGGATCAGGAGGAAGAACTGAGTGGTTCCGATGGTCAGGATAGAGACCGTGTGTTTATTGATGCTGTCAAAGCCGGCGATAGCTCGGAAATTCTGTCTCCTTACAGTGATGCTCTAGAAACACTTCGTATTATGCTAGCAGCAAGCACATCATTTCAAACTGGCAAAGCAGTAGATCTGTAAGAAATATGACAAAGCCTTCAGGTTCTGCTGAAGGCTTTGTCAAGTTTTTAGTTTTGTTCTTCTCTTAGTGCGTTATTGTTGTTATCTATTGTTACAGAATACATACAAACATGACAAAAACAAAAATTGAATGTATAAAGTGGGCCCAATTATCTGGTGAAAGACCACGTAAAGCTGGATGTAACTCAAGATTAGGTGAGCATGGTATCTTTGTCAAACTACCAATTGCGGCTATCTTTGCTGACAATGGCACAATTGGATTTGGTCGGGCTAACATTGGCAAAGAACAGGCGCAATCACTTATAGGATTGTATATAGAGGATATATTTGATTTGACAAAGGGTGTTAAAAGGCAATTCCATTGGATTGAGTATCCAATCTGGGATCTAGTTGGTCAACTTGCCAATAAACCGATTTATTCATTGTTGGATCAAAGTATTCATGAAAAGGATGTATTCACTGTATCTTGCTATGATACATCGCTTTACATTGATGATCTTCATCTCACCAATCACGAAGAAGCTGCTGATTTAATTGCTTTGGAAGCCAAAGAGGGACGTGAGTATGGTCATAGCAATTTTAAAATTAAGGTTGGAAGAGGTGCTATGCATATGGCGTTGGAAAGTGGAACAGCGCGTGATATCATGGTGGTTCATGCAGTTCGAGAAGTTGTCGGCACTCAAGCTAAGATTTTATTGGATGCGAATAATGGGTATAATTTGAACCTGACTAAACGTGTATTAGCTGAGACAGCGGAAGCTAATATACATTGGATGGAGGAGGCCTTTCACGAGGATCCCAAACTCTACGATAATCTTAAAGCTTGGATCCATGCAGAAGGATTAAAAACGTTAATTGCGGATGGTGAGGGATCTGCTTCACCAAATCTGTTGGATTGGGCACGTAATGGATTGGTTGATGTAATCCAATATGATATTTTTGGATATGGTTTCATGCCTTGGCTAAAACTTGGTTCACAATTGGATCAATGGAATGTTAGATCCGCTCCCCACCACTATGGAGGATATTATGGTAATTTTGTGTCCTGTCACCTTGCCGCAGGTATCCAGCAGTTTGAGTTTGTAGAGTGGGATCAAGCCTCTATTTTTGGTATAGATGACTCTGCTTATACGATAACGGATGGGTTTGTAAACGTTCCAAAAACTGCTGGATTTGGTTTGAAGTTAGATCAGAAAATCTTCAATCGACAAGTCAACCAAAACGGATTTATTGCCAGATAACAATCATACAAAATACGAGTAGGGATTTTTAATTCAACCTTTAAGATTTAAACAGGAAACACGCGATTTTTTGGTAATAATCAATTTTGGCTGACTTTATCTCTCCGTTTCTAGATGCACAGTTTTCTGTTGACCTCCCCAATTGTTCCTAAATATGTTCATTCTAATAATTAATGGATTTTATACCCGTTCACAATTTATACTAATTGCTATCGAAATCAACTAGAAAGAGAGGTTGAGAATGCCACCTGCTTTTTTAGCAATTGGACATTTTTGCCAAGACGTCACGCCAAACGGATATACTATCGGGGGAGGTGCTGCTTATTCTACTGTTACTGCCCGAAACCTCGGTTTAGGAACACATGCTGTGACTTCTGTCGCTGAGGATTTTAACCGGAAAAACCCTGTCCTAGATCGGATCAATGTTACATACCATGATTCTATAGAAACAACAATCTTTGATAATCAATACGATCAGTATGGTAAGCGCCACCAAATGATTCTGGGAATTGGTGACAAATTACAACCTAGTCACATACCAATTGAATTACAGGACACCGGTATCGTCTATTTGTGCCCGATTGCTGATGAAGTTGATCCTGAACTGGTACGATGTTTTAAGCATTCGTTGATTGGGGTAACCCCGCAAGGATGGATGCGCCAGTGGGGTAGTGGTCGCCAAGTTCGCCCTAAACGTTGGGATACGGCAGAAATGATTTTATCGCATACAGATATTCTCGTTTTAAGTGATGAAGATATCCTTGCCAATCCCAAAGATTTAGAAAAGTATATTCAATGGACTAAAATCGTGGTGTTAACCAGAGGCAAAAATGGTGCAATCCTCTATGAAAACGGTCAGGTTATTGAATCTTCTTCCTATTCAGTAAAAGAAGTAGATCCAACAGGTGCCGGTGATGTATTTGCGGCTGCATTTCTGATCAATTATCATGATACAGGTTCATCAGTAAGTGCCTTAAATTTTGCACATTGTGTTGCCTCATTTGCAGTGGAAGGAAGAGGACTTACCGCTATTCCAACATTAAAGCAGGTTGAAAATCGGATTCGCCCACAGAAGACATAATTTAATTCTAGCTAGGAATTTGCAGGAATTTCATCAGTGAAGTCAGAATGAAAATTTGGCTTATCTCAATTTTAGCAAATACAAATATATTCAATAGTAGTATTCATCCCCGCGCTTTGGTAAATGGAACTGCTATTGTTATACTTTTCTTCACTTGTTTCTTTCTATCAAGCTGTGACGATTCTAATGAAGAAGCTGTTATTCTTCCTATCCCCCAGAATCTTAAAGCAGTAATAATAAATCAGGGTATAGATCTTACTTGGGAGGTAGCAGAAGAAGCTAAAGGAGTTACAATCCGCTACAATATTTATCGTGCAACGGAGCAAGAAGGGGATTATATTCTCTTAGGTAATTCAATTCGTTTACAATATTTTGACCAAGGTGTCACCGCAGATCGAACTTATTTTTACTTAATAACTTCTGTTGATGATAAAAAGAACGAAAGTGAACAATCGGATATTGAACAGATTACTTTCGTCATTTCCATTCTAAGCGTTTCTGAAACACTGATGAACTTCGGTAAAAGAGCTGTGGAGCTACCATTAAAAATTAGCAATACAGGGAACGCCATCTTGAAATGGAAGGCGTTTGCTAATCAAAACTGGGTTACTTTAAATGTAAAAAACGGTGCTATTGGGGGCAATCGAGATCAAATCATCAATGTACATGTAGACCGTAATCTTTCACCGGATACATACAGTGCAGTAATTACTGTTGAATCAGAAGAAGACCTTTCTATTGTTGTTCGGGTAACATTAGATATTCCTGAAGTACCAAAATTATTTATTGCCCCGCAGTCAATTACCTTTGGCCCCAACGATATTTCCCAAACAATAGAAATTCGTAATGGTGGCACAGGACTCTTGGATTGGCAGATTGGTGGGGGGGCAGATTGGTTGGAAATTAAACCACGGTCAGGGAAGATTACCACTAAAATTTCAACTGCTACCTTACAAATTGATCGTATGATTCTGGACCCAGGCCAATATAATACGATTATTACAGTAAGTGGAACCAATGCTGGACGCAAGACCGTCAAAATCGTTGCTAACGTTACACAGGCTGTCATGGATTTCTCGGTTTCACAGATTGATTTTGGCGATTTTTCAGAATCACAGCAAATTAAGGTGAAAAATATAGGAAAAGGAATTTTATCTTGGTCGGCGAAATCACCAGAAAACTGGATACAACTAACACCCGAAAGTGGCATCGTAAACCAAGAACAATCGCAAGATGTGAGTGTGCGAATTTTCAGGTCTCAGCTGGACGCGGCTGAGTACATGGTTAATATTAGTTTCACTGGTAATGGAGGGAATTTCAAGTTACCAATTCGAGTAGTTAAACTGGGAAGTATCATAGGCACAGTCAATAATGCTTATACCGGTTTGCCAATCAACAGGTCCCGTTTACAAACAATAAAACATAAGACTTTATCTGATTTAAATGGAAACTTCATTTTATCCTATGATCAAGAAGGGATGTATCCTATTCAAGTTGTTGCAGATGGATACTTAAGTCGTTTGGAAACTGCTAAAACTAAGCAAGCGTTTGCATTTCTTAGGGTTGATCTCAGTCCAGTTCCGCGAAGTAAAGTGGAGATTCGTAACCGAATTGATGAACCAACTCGGGTTGCCCATGCTAACCGAAATTCCTACGTAACCAACGAAAACAGCAATCAGGTTCTTGTACTTGATGCCTACACACATACTACAATTGGTCAGGTAATCCTGAAATGTACTTCATCAGATTGCCATCATCTTGGCATCGCGGCTAACCCAGTAAAACCAGAGGTTTACGTGACTATATCAGATTTGGATCAGGTATCTGTCATTGATACAAATCTTAACCAGGAAGTACATCAATTTACAGTTGGTGATTATCCAGCTGATTGTGTGGTTTCTGGCGATGGAACCACGATGTATGTGAGTTTACAACGGGAAAATAAGATAGCGGTGGTGGATCTATCGATACCAATGCGTGTACGCCGTATTGGTGTTGGTGAACAGCCGGCTGGGTTGATACTATCCCCAAATGGGGATCACCTCTATGTTGCCTGTGCAGGAAGTAATAGTGTTTCTGTGATTGATGTCCGGAGCCAAAATCGTATTATGGATATTGTTGTAGGAAGTGCCCCAAATGTTGTTGCTACAGCGGACAATGGGAGATATCTTTATATTGTCAATACACTTTCGGATAATTTAAGCATCATTGACATGGTAACACACAGAAAAGTTATTTCCCGTAGAATTGGTATTGCGCCGATAGGGGTTGCTGTTCGTCGAGAGTTAAATAACCGTGAACTAGCATTTGTTCTTGATTACAATGGTAAAGTCCGAGTTATTGAAATGCCTTTGCAAGTAGTATATGACGATATTGATATTGCAAGTGGGAAATTGCCTAAATCTATCAGTTATAATCAGTATACTAATCAATTCTATATCCTCAGTTCGAATTCCCCACAAATTAGAATTTTATACTAATATTCTAAAGATTTATATTGCCCAATGCTTTAAGGAATATTATATGCTCGAAAAGTTAATCAGGGTTGCTGCTTGTCAATTACTATCTGGTGAAAAGGTAGAAGAAAATGTATCGAAAGTACTAAATTTTATTCAATTGTGTGCTGAAGATAATGTTGATATCGTGGCTTTTCCGGAAGGATGTTTGTTCGGATACTGTTGTCGTCCCGAGTATTGGGAAAAAATGTTGCCAATTACTTTCGCAAAAGCAGAATCTCACATCAGTGATGCTTGTAAAAAGTATCATATTAACGTGATTGTGGGTTCAGCTAGTTATCAGAATGGAAGTTGGTATAATGACTTAGCAATCTTTGATTGGGGTGGAGAATTTAAGATATAGATACGCTAAAACCTTTCTTGCTGGTGAGAAATGGTGTGTTAACAATCGTGGAAAATTGCCAATTGTACGCTTGGCGGGTGTTGATTGCTGTTTTATCATTTGTCATGATGTTCGTTATCCTGAACTTGTTAAATTACCAGCTGCAATGGGTGCACAGATTTGCTTTTTCTGCTCTTCTGAATCGAGTCTAATAAACGAACATAAGCTTTCTGCTTATTCTGCTATGCCGATATCAAGAGCGACTGAAAATGGTATCTACCTCATCATGGCCAATACACCAGCGAATCCCATTGATATGTATTCATCTGGTTCCTCGCATGGAAATTCGAAAATTGTTGACCCTGATGGCAATGTGATCAAAGAGACTGGTTTTTTTGGGGATCACATTATCAGCGAAACTGTTGATTTATCTAAGGCAAAAGGAATAGTGGCCAAACGGACTTATTCCGAGGAGACAATTCTACAGAATTGGTTCCAAAAAGGGTGCGAATTTGTTGTTCGCATATAATGTATGAGCCAGAAAATCACTGTTTCAGACAGGTTGAAAATGTTATAATCTTGCTTGTACCGATGATTTTGGAGTGCCAACTGGGAGATGAAATTCTTGTTGCAGCAGACTAAGCTTCAATTATTAGCTTTCCATATTCTGAATTGGAGTGGATATGTCATGGTGATTTTATCGATTCAAGTGAGCTTTCAGTAGGTAGGAGATTTAGCCTAAACTACCATCTGGACACTGGAGAGATCGTTTACATCATCCGAGGTAAATCCCAGCAAAATCTCGAGGGTGACGAATTTAGTATGTTGGAAGACATATAGATGTTTTTTTAGAGGTACTGTTCGCTGAATGAAAAAACTGTCACGAGAAGTTGATTATTTAGTTGTGTTCTCTAATACTTGAAGCAATCAGTTTATAATGTTCGGGAAGAATTAAGATGGACAAAAGCAAAGACTTTCTTGCCTTTGATTTGGGTGCTGAAAGTGGCCGTGGAATATTAGGCTGCTTTGACGGGAAACAAATCAAACTGAAGGTTCTTCACCGTTTTCCAAATGGTGGAATTCAAATTCTCGATAACTTGCACTGGGACATTATCAGCTTATGGAGAGAAATTAAAAATACACTTTCGATATGCGCAAAGAATGGTTCTAACATCGAATCGATTGGCGTTGATACATGGGGCGTCGATTTCGGTTTGCTTGACAAAACAGGGCACTTGATAGGTTTACCTTTCCATTATCGAGATTCTCGGACTACTGGTGTATTGGAGAAGGTATTTGACCTGATTCCAAGGCCGTCGATATTTGAACTTAGCGGTTGCCAGTTCATGGAAATTAACACGATTTACCAGCTCTACTCTATGGTACTCACAGATTCTCCTCTTCTTCGATTTGCTGAAACATTTCTAACAATTCCGGATTTGATTAATTTTTGGTTAACAGGTCAGAAAGTATCGGAATTTACCAATGCAACAACTACACAGTTATATGACCCACGAAAAGAGAATTGGTCGGCTGAACTGTGTCAGGTTCTAAATATTCCGCTTGGCATATTTCCGCAGGTTATTCAGCCAGGGACGGACATCGGGATGATTCTCCCATCCATTACTAATGAGACTGCCTTCCAACCTACACGAGTAATTGCTCCCGCGTGCCATGATACTGGTTCGGCAGTGGCTGCAGTTCCTGTACAGAACGAAAGTTGGGCTTATATTAGTTCAGGAACTTGGTCTCTAATGGGTATTGAGGTTGAGGAACCAATTATAACTAAACATGCTCTTGATCTGAATTTCACCAATGAAGGTGGAGTAGATAATACCTTTCGCTTCCTTAAAAATATCATGGGGCTATGGCTCGTTCAGGAATGCCGTCGTACATGGTCGCGTTCGGGTGAGCAGATGTCGTATGATGAGATTTCGCAAATTGCAGCTCAAGCTGAACCTTTTAAAGCTTTAATAGATCCGGATCACCATTTATTTCTGGCTTCCGGTGACATGCCAAAACGAATTGTGGATTTCTGTAAACAAACAAACCAAAATTTGCCGTTAACAAAGGGGGAGATTGTACGTTCTGCCCTCGAGAGCCTTGCGCTTAAATATCGATGGGTACTCGAAAAACTTGAATTTGTCAAAGGAGAGGCCATCGATACTATTCACATCATCGGAGGAGGAGCTCAAAATAAACTCCTTTGCCAATTTACTGCGGATGCGACAAAGCGTCAAGTCATCGCTGGACCAGTGGAAGCAACTTCTATTGGTAATCTGTTAGTCCAAATGGCTTCCTGCGGAGCTATTGGATCTATTACAGAAGGCAGAGAAATTATTGCTGAATCATCTGAGCTTATTTATTTTGAGCCAACAGATAACGCGCAATGGGATCAAGTGTACGATCGGTTTTTAGAAATCGCGAACTTACCATGAAAAATTAGCAGTAAGATCCATATAATTTAGTATAAAAATTGAAAACTAGAATTAATGACAACGAGAGCCAATTACAAATCTATTCTTGACCTTACCGAAATATATACTGGTTGGGCACTGCGTAGCCAAGTTTTAGAAGAGACTGACTTGGACTATGGAGGGTTTCGTTGTCCTGAAAAATTAGTTTGTGAACCATGGGCGGCGGCAAATATTTTATCAACGCTAACACAACTCTATGTCAATTTGGATTCTCAATACTATTGTAGGGAAGATGTCTTGGATCGGATGGAACTCGCCATCAAATTTCTGCTTAGATCGCAAGATCAGGATGGAACAGTCAAAGGTTTTTTCTGTGAACCCGAAATTTCTCTGCCAAGTACTGCTGTTTCTATGCTGTCATTGTTGCGCTCATATAAATGGCTCGTACGAGACTTAACTGTTAATGGTGGTGTGTCTGATCGGGTAAAAGACTTTCTGGATAAAGCTGTAGACGGGATTCAAAATGAGCCTGTTTTTGTGAATTATCACCAATTCATAATTGCTGAGGCTCTTCTTGAATACGATCGTCTTTTTGACAACCCAGAAATCAACAGAAAAGCAAGATCATATATCCAAGATGGAATTGAAATTAGTGACGATGGTCTTTATCCAGATCGAAGCCCCGCTTCAAACATGATTGTTAACGCTGCGATCTTAAGTTTCGCTGAACGGTTGGGACAGCTTGATTTGTTGGATTTTGTACGGCGTAACCTCAATTTTTTACTATACACGTTTCGATCAAACGGTGAAGTCACCACAGGGTTATCAGAGGCAGGTTTTGAAAATGGCCTTCCTTCTGGTTATGCTGTCTGGAAAAAAATGTCGATTGTGGATCAAAATGGTCTATACGCGACGGCTGGTGACTTGACACTAAATACATATCTCAGCCGTTTTGATAATGGAATTATTAGACCATATCTAAATCATCCTAATCCTAATTTTCAGATCGGTAACGATTCACGTTTGTTTGTCACATCCAACATTGGGCAATTTCTTGAAACGGAGTTGGAGCTTGACAACAATTGGGTCAACCGGTTACCGATGGATAGTCAATACGAGAAATTCTACCGGAAATCGAATATTGCATTCATTCGTTCTGGAAAGACAAGCACAACTATCATGGGAAATCAAAGCAACTTCTTTTCGCTCCACAATGACAGCATCGCTATTGACAGTATATTAATTAGTAGCATCTATCAAGGGTTTCGTCATGTGTTGATGACAGGACTTGCTATTGACCGAAAAACTTATCTGACTGAAAGTGAAACTGTCCAGTGTGTATTTCGGCCTAAATCTAAAAAACGCGAGATAGTTGCGCTTGATTTCAAGATTTTTATGGAGATCGATCGGATTAAGGACGGTTTTGAGCTTAACTTTACAACTGAAGGATGGGATGGTATTCCACTGATTATTGAATTTGGCTTAAGGAAGGTTGGCACCTTATTCGTTGGGGATTGCAACTGGGATCTAAGCGAAACTGATGTTGTCTTCCTTTCTGAAGAACTGGCTGTCATCGAAAACAACAAGGACCGGATTAAAATAGAAGGGGGAAAGGTGGAACACAAGATTTTTCAAGCAGAGAATAATAGCAATTTTGCTCGACTCTTTTTAGCACCAATTACCCCATACGAGGGGGTAATCCGAATTACTGCTCAATAACTGACCATGTAATTTCCACTTAAAAGATTCCAAGCTCGTCTTTCGCTTCTTCGCTCATCATCTCTGGATCCCACGGTGGCGTCCAAACAACATTAATGTTTACTTCCTCAACACCGTCTAGTTGTTGAACCACGGTTTGTGACCCATTCAATAGTTGTGGAGCTGCGGGACAACCGGGGCTAGTTAGGGTCATGGTAATATCAACAATATCGTCGTTGATATCCACGCCATAAATTAAACCCATGTCCACGATGTTTAGACCAAGGTCTGGGTCTATGACCTGCTTTATTTGTTCAAGAACAATTTCTTCTGTAATCATAGCTATTTCCCTTACCTAATTTCAATCAACACTGATGTAAATATCGTCATTTTCAATCTTAACTTCATAGCATTCTACACTTTCGAATGCTGGCATACATAAAGCTTGTCCTGTTTTGACGTTGAAGCGTGCTCCGTGTCTGGGACATATGATTTCTTCGTTCTCCAGCGTCCCTTCAGCAAGTGGGCCTCCATCATGAGTACAAACATCCTCTATGGCATAGTACTCACCACCAATATTGAAAATAGCAACTGGTAAAAAATCAACTTCAACCAGCTTCTTTCCCCCCTGTGGAATTTCACTTGTCCTAGCAACTTTAAAAAAATCGCTCATTGAATAATTTTTATTAATCCCAAAAGCCCTAAACAACAGGCAAACCCCACCTACTATTTCTTTTAAATTAGCAGAAAAGGATAAATTAGTATACTATTCAGAGGAAAAGTTTTTAGTCCACTGCGTAGTTGCTTCAGCACGCATGGCAGCATGTTCTTCGTCTGAACATCCACGGTCTGTAGCTACACCCGAATCGACGTCAACAGGTTTGACGATTTCTTCTTGGAGTAGGTAGGCCTCGACTTCCTCCCCGCTCACATCAGCTAAAATTACATCACCAATTTGGACACATGGTTGGGATGGTTGACCAGTTTTCTCAACCATTTCTTGATAGTTACTCGGGTTGTTGATGATGTCCCGATCTTCATATTCCAATTCGTATTTCTGTAGAACAGCTCGTACACCTTGACTCCATCCACAGGTAGGTTTCATGTACCCAGTAATTTTTGGTTGGTTCATTTTGTTTTCTCCTTAATTTTGTAAATGATTAATTCAATTGTAGTTTGCCTACAATTGATTCTTGTAATTGGTTACGTAAATATTCTAATGGGATTCGCTCTAAAACTGATTCAAAGAAACCATTAACGATTACTTGTTCCGCTTGATTGTAGGATAGCCCTCGGCTCATCAAGTAAAATATCTGATCTGGATCAATCTTTCCAGCTGTTGCCCCATGAGTACAACGGACGTCATCCGCTAGGATTTCTAGTCCTGGAATTGTATCAGCACGAGCTTGCTTGCTCAGAATCAAGTTGTCATTTTGCTGATACGAGTCAATCTTTTGTGCGCCTTTGTGAACTTCAATCATGCCTCGCCAGACTGTTCTGGACCGATCTTTTAAGACATTTCGGTATAGCAAGTTGCTTGTACTGTTTGAAACAGCATGTTTTTGGTAGGTATGAATATCGATGTGTTGACGCGCGTGCGTCGCAGTTAGTCCTAGGAGGTCAGCATGGCTGCCTTCTCCATTCATTTCCACCAATTGATCTAATTTACTCAAGCAGCTTCCTAACGACGTAGTAATCCAACGCAAGTTAGCCCCGCGCTCAAGTTTGGCCCTTTGCGTTGAAAAGTTCCAGACTTTTTTATTCCAATTCTGAATTTGGGCGTAATTGACGAAGGCGTTTCGGCCCAAGAACATTTCAACGCCACCGCAATGTAAACCTTGTCCTTGCTGATCAACTGAAAGATGTTCTTCCAGTATGGTTACTTGGCTTTCATCTTCAGCAATAATCAACGTATGCGAAAAATCAGCAATTGCTTCGTTAGACAATGAAACAATAACCCGTAAAGGGAAATCAATTACTACTCCTTTGGGTACATATAAAACATAACCACTTTGCAAAAATGCGTTATGCATTGCATTGAATTTATTTTCTTCTGATTGAATTGTTTGGCATAGATAGGCTTCGAGAAGGTCTGGTCGTTCATCGAGTGCTGTCTTGAAGCCAGAAAAATATACTCCTCTATTAGTAAGGGTGTCTGAAAGTGCGGAATAAACGACAGTAGCATCCTTCTGAACAATTAAGCCAGAGTCTTTTTGCTCTTCGTTTATACCGGGGAAAATCTCAGAGTGTTTCCCATTAGGTTGGGGCCTATTTGAAGTAGCTAATTGAAATTGTTTGAGATTTAGTCCTCGGATGTCTGTTCTACGCCAATTTTCGCTGTTTGTTTTCGGAAGTGGGAGCTGCTCAAAAATTTGAGAGGCCTGAATTCGTCTCTCAAGCATCCAAGGCGGTTCATTTTGCAATCTAGAAATCTTAGCGGCAGATTCACTAGTAAAACCATTTGTTACAATTTGATTCGCTTCCAACTCAATCTCCTGATTTTAACAACAGAGGTTAGCCTATAGACCCTTCCATTTGTAGTTGAATCAAACGGTTCATCTCTACTGCGTATTCCATTGGAAGTTCTTTGACGAGCGGTTCGATAAACCCATTTACAATCATTGTTGAGGCTTCTTCCTCAGAGAGTCCACGACTCATCAGATAGAAAAGTTGCTCTTCACCAATCTTGCTGACACGAGCCTCATGTTCAACTGTGACATCTGCAGTATCAACTTCTATATATGGATAAGTATCAGAACGTGAATCAGAATCGAGCATAAGCGCATCGCAAACTACATTCGATTTGCAACCAGTTGCATTTTTAGCAACTTTTAATAAACCTCGATAACTTGAGCGACCACCATTTTTACTTATTGATTTGGAAATAATTCGTGAAGTGGTGTTTGGAGCGAGATGCACCACTTTCCCACCAGCATCTTGGTGCTGATTCGCTCCAGAAAAGGCGATTGAAAGAATTTCGCCATGGGCGCCTTCTTCAACCATATAGATACTTGGGTATTTCATGGTCAGCTTACTACCAAGATTACCATCGACCCATTCCATGGTCGCACCTTCGTATGCCATAGCACGTTTTGTTACTAGATTATAGACATTGCCAGCCCAATTTTGGATCGTTGTATAACGGACACGTGAATGTGGTTTGCAGATAATCTCAACGACTGCGCTGTGCAAGGATTCACTTGAGTAGGTGGGTGCGGTGCACCCTTCGACATAATGAATCTCTGCACCTTCATCAACAACAATCAATGTTCGTTCAAATTGCCCCATGCTCTCAGTATTAATTCGAAAATATGCTTGAAGTGGATAGTCAACTTTCACTCCCGGAGGCACATATATAAAACTGCCTCCACTCCAAACAGCACTATTCAGAGCTGCGAACTTATTGTCTAGAGATGGTATTACCGTCCCAAAATATTCTCGGAAAAGCTCGGGGTGTTCTTTCAGTGCGGTATCTGTATCAAGAAAGAGTACACCTATTTTCTCAAGCTCTTCTCGGGCACTATGATAAACAACCTCAGAGTCGTACTGGGCTCCAACACCTGCGAGAAACTTCCGTTCGGCTTCAGGAATCCCAAGTCGATCGAAGGTTTTCTTGATGTCTTCCGGTACATCTTCCCAATTACGTTCAGTTCGATCAGAGGCCTTGACGTAGTAGTAGATGTCATCAAAGTCAAGTGATGCGAGATGTCCTCCCCACGTGAGATTAGGTTTCGCTTTAAAAATTTCATATGCTTCGAGCCGGAATTCACGCATCCAATTGGGCTCATCTTTCATGTCAGACATCTGGTTAATAATCCCGCTGTCTAGACCTTTGCGAGATTTGAAAACCGGTTCCACGTCATCGTGAAAACCATATTTGTAGTCACTAGTACCAACTTCAAAATTGTTTATTGCCATCTTAACCTTCTTTGTATTTAGATCCTATACTTGAATTGGGACATCGGGTATAGGATTCTTTTGTGTCGTAAATTCAATACTATGTTTTTCCCGTATAGCTTCATAACCTTCTGCTTCAAGCATTTCTGCAAGTTCCCATCCGCCGGATTCAACGATCCTACCGTCCAAAATAACATGAACAAAATGGGGTTTAATATAATTCAAAAGTCTTGGGTAATGCGTGATAATTAACACTCCAAGATTTGGACCTACAAGTTGACTGACACTTTCTCCTACTATTTTTATCGCATCAATATCAAGCCCAGAGTCGGTTTCATCAAGAACCGCAATTTTTGGTTCAAGCATGGCAAGTTGTAAAATCTCAGCCCTTTTTTTCTCTCCTCCAGAAAGTCCATCATTGAGATAACGACGTGCGAATGAATCATCAACTGCGAGCTTCTTCATCTTCTCCCGCAGTTCTTTGCGAAACTCTCGCATTGGTACCAGCGGATTTGTGGTAGAATCGTTCCCATCGATAGCCCGAACAGCGCTAACTGCCATTCGAAGAAAGTTTGCCAATGTTACACCGGGAATTGCTGTTGGATATTGAAAGGCTAAAAACAATCCTAACTTTGCGCGCTCATCTGGTTCAAGTTCCAAAATGTCGATTCCATTAAGAGTTACATTACCAGAATCAACATTGTAATTAGGATGTCCCATTAGGGTATTAGCAAGCGTACTTTTCCCACAACCATTCGGTCCCATTAGCGCGTGGATTTCGCCAGATTTCACTGTTAATGAAAGCCCTTTTAAGATTTCTCCGCCTGCTACATTTACACGTAAATCCCTAATAACTAATTCATCGTTCATTTAATTTTAATATGGTTCCCTTATCTTTATCGATATCGTGTTTGTATGGTCAAAGACTTTAATTTCTTGCCTGTCTATTATCCGCCGATCATTGACATATTTCTTTCAGGTTTAACAAAGTCAACCGAGTTGATCAGATGTCCAACTTCCTTGTTAGCAACCGATTCGATCATCATTTTAGCAATCACTTCGTTAGAAGCCCCCTGGCGGAGTGGTGTTAACAAATCCGTCTCTTCAGTTGCAAATAGGCAGTTTCGAAACTTGCCATCTGCGGTCAAACGAACACGGTTGCAATCATCACAAAAAGGTTCACTGACCGAAGAAATAAACCCAACTCTCCCTAGCCCGTCCTTAAACTGGTAGTTTTTTGCTGTTTCGTGTTTTAAATTGGAGCTGCTTTCAACAGGGTCAAGAGGATAAAGCTTTCTGATTTTATCTATCAATTCTTTTTTTGGTACAAACATGTTCCGTCCCCAAATATCATCCGCATCGAGGGGCATAAATTCAATAAAGCGCATCTCATAAGAGTTTTCACGTGCAAACGAAACTAACTTCACTACTTCTTCCTCAGTAAATCCGCGCATTGTAACTGCGTTGATCTTAATTGGGGCAAAGCCGCACCGGCTTGCTTCTTTAAGCCCATCTAAAACTTTTGCTAGCGCTTTTCGACGCGTTATTTGTTGGAATTTTGCTTTACTTAGAGTGTCAAGACTGACGTTAATACGGCGTAGTCCCGCGTCATAGAGGGCTTGTGCTTGTTTTGCTAAGCCTATGCCATTGGTTGTCAGGCTAACATCCGTGATGCCGTCGACCTCTAAAACCCTCGATATTAAATCAGGTAAATTACGTCGGACGAGCGGCTCTCCGCCAGTAATTCGAACCTTGTTTACTCCAAGGCTAACAGCAATTTGGATAAGCCGATCGATTTCATCAAACGTCATGATCTTAGATTCGTCAATAAACTGCGTGTCTTCTGACATACAATACGTACATCGCAAATTACAAATATCTGTTACAGAAACACGCAGGTTTGTGGCAATCCGGTTGAAACGATCGACTAAATGTCCTTGTCCCATATCTTTAAGAATAAAGCCGCCACCAATGTACCTCAATGGTATCATAAGCTGATCAGCCCTGCAACTTTTTATGCTATTTTCTTTAATAAATATAAAAAGTGTTGAATTATTCTTTAACGTTTAACCAGTGACATTCCAATCTAGAGAATAACTTGGTCGATAATTCTGTTAATTTACCAATTATGGTATTGCGTATTTGCACTCAGTTTTCTGTATGTTTAAGGTAACGCATGAGCTGGTAACCGAATTTCTCGAGTCTTCCATTTGAGAGTGTGAGGATCATGTCATAGGTACCTTTTATAATTAGGTACCTTTCATAATATTGATAATTGTTTCTTGGCCATAGCATTTTTTGCAGAAGGAATTTGGTTAAAAAGTGTTCGTTTGTCTGTTTTGCACAGTCAAATCCTGGGCCAACGCTACAATTGGGAAAGAAAAGAACGTTGTTGGAACTAAAACAATAGAGACTATTGGGATATTGTGAATAGCAGGTAGGTTTTCTTAACCCAGTGAAGATTTTATTAGATCACCTGCTTGGGTATTTGGATGCAGGGCTTCTGTTTTCACTGGGTTAGTCTAATAGTAACAGGCTCTCGCTAGTGACTTGTCTATAGAGGGATACGCCTAGCGTTATTTTTTGTTTTTGGATCCATCAACGTGCTTCAAATATTTGTAAAGATCACTATCAGTTGTTAGAAAGAGCTTGGTGTTCTCGGTTTCACCGATTGTTTTTTTGTAAGTCTCAAGTGATTGTGTAAAGGCAAAGAACTCGGGATCTTTGCTGTGAGCTTCAGCATAAATTTGGATAGCTTCTGCATCAGCTACCCCTTTGATTTGCTCCGCTTTTTTGTACGCGTCAGACTGAATTCGTTGCATCTCTTTTTCTTTTTGTCCTTCAATCTTAGCCGCTTCTCCTTCGCCTTCTGATTCGTATTTCGAAGCAATCCGCTTACGTTCGGAAATCATTCGCAGGAAGACTTTTTGGCGTACTTCATCGACGTAATTAATCCGTTTTATTTGGACGTCAATAATCTCGATGCCAAATTCTTCAGACAAATTCTGTTGTGCTTTTTCCAGAATCATTTGGGCAATTTTTCCTCTTCCAACTTCAATCGTTTCAATCTGTTCAGTAGTTTGTTCTTCTTCTAAATTCAGGTTTTCTAGGTTCAGGATACGATTTGAATTCCGAACGACCTCGACTAGGTTATGGCTTGTTACCAGATCGCGTGCAGCAGAATTAATAATATCATCAAGACGCGATTGAGCATTCTGTTGAGTTCTGAGTGATTGGAAGAAATTCAGGGAATTTATAATGCGCCAACGTGCTGTGGTATCCAACCAAATAAACCTTTTATCTTTGGTTGGAATCTCATTAGCTAGACCGTCCCATTCCAAAATTCGCTTATCGAATCGGTCAATCTTTTGAATAAATGGCGTTTTAATTTTTAGACCAGCAGTTGTTACGGGTTGACCCATGGGCCTGCCAAACTGCGTAATGATAACTTGTTCGTCTTCACGGACAACATAGAAAACACTACTAGAAACCGAAACAACGATAGCTACAACAATGCCAAGAATGATTAAAGTCTGATTATTCATTTAAGGTGCTCCCTCATCGTGCAAGTTGTAGGATTGGAATTGGTTTGTTGGATGCATCATCAATAATATAAACTTCTTTGGCACTAGGCAGTATTGTACTCATTGTTTCCAAATAGAGCCTTTTTTTTGTTACTTCTTTGGCTTTGTCGTATTGATCCCGAATTGCATTGAACCGATCGGCATCTCCTTTGGCCTCGTTAACGCGCTGAAGCGCATACCCTTCAGCTTCAGAGATCAGTTTTTTGGCAGTTCCTGAGGCTTTTGGAACAACCTCATTATAAGCCATAAGTGCCTCGTTAATGAGTTTTTCCTTTTCCTGCTTTGCCTCATTGACTTCGTTAAAAGCAGGTTTTACTGTTTCTGGAGGATTGATTTCTTGCAGGATAACTTTGATAACCCTCAAGCCTGTACTGTATTCTGCTAATTTCTTCTTTAATAGCTCCTCCACTGTGTTTTGAGTTTCGGTTCGACCTTCAGTCAGTACCTCAGTAACTGTACGATCGCCAACGACCAAGCTTGTGACTGCTTCACTCATGTCGCGTAGTGCGGCCACTGGTTTTCGTATTTGAAACAGAAATTTTAGTGGATCAATAATTTGATATTGAACTACCCATTCAACATCAGCGATATTTAAGTCTCCCGTTAACAAGAGTGATTCTTGTGATTGATCGTTAGGGTCATATTGTGTGCGTACTCCGGCACTACGTGTACGAAACCCAAATTCCTCTTTGAATATTTGTTTGACCGGAACCGCGAATTTTTTGTCAATGCCAAACGGTAGCTTAAGATGTAAACCTGGCGAGGTGGTATCAACATGCTTACCAAAACGCAGGATTATAGCCTGTTCATCAGCTTTTACTGTGTAGAAACAGGTTGATGCGGCAATCAAAGAAATAAGCGCGATGATTAGCCAGAAGATCAATTTGGAAGTCGACTTGGGATCAAACTCAAACTTCGAAATGTAAGATTCCATACCGTCAAATATTCCTGGGTTGTCCACTTGGTTCTCCTTTTATTTAGATTCATTAGGTTATCGAAATCATTATAGCACATCAATTCCCTCATATCCATTTCATCTTCGATCAAGTCATTTGAACTTGACACTTACGATTACTAATGATATTTTGAATTTGATATTAAATGCATTAAAGTTGGCAAAAGCTAAGAAATGAAACCCAAAATTGGAATTGATGAAATCCAGCCGTATCAAGGTGGGAAACCAATCGAAGAAGTACAACGTGAACTTGGCATAGAAAATATCATCAAACTTGCTTCTAACGAAAACCCGCTTGGACCATCGCCGCTAGCTATTGCCGCCATGAAAAAAGCGATGTCCGATGTTAACTTATATCCTGATGGAAATACCTATTACCTAAAGCAGGATCTTGCCAGACACCTCTGTGTTTTACCTGAAAATCTCATCTTGGGAAATGGGTCTAATGAGGTCCTACAAATCGTCGGCGAAACTTTCATCTCGGCCAATGACGAAGTGATATTCTCCGAAAGTGCTTTCGTAGTTTACCAGCTTGTTTCCAAGATTTGTAGTGCCAGATCAGTTATTATCCCAATGTTGGGTTTTGATCAAGATCTTGAGTCAATGGCAGATGCTGTAACGGATCAGACAAAGGTGATTTTTGTAGCAAATCCGAATAATCCAACGGGAACAATGGTTACTCAGAATCAGGTTGAACAACTTGTGGAACAGGTTCCAAATCACGTCCTAATTGTTTTTGATGAAGCATATTGTGAATATATAGATCGATCAGATTATCCTCAGACTATCAATTACATTAGTGAAAAAGGAAACATTATTATCACCCGTACTTTTGCCAAAATCTACGGTTTAGCAGGGCTAAGAATTGGCTACGGGATATCGACACCGAAGACAATTGATTTTATGAATCGAGTTAGGCAACCATTCAACTGTAATACACTGGCACAGGTTGCTGCACGTGCGGCATTAAAGGATCACCAACACGTAAAAGAAAGCCGCGAACTTAATGAAAAAGGAAAAACTCAGCTCTACCGTTTTTTCGATGAGATAGGGCTCGACTATGTACGATCAGAAGGCAACTTCATTTTGGTCCACTTCGATACCTCCGGTCAGGAAATTGCGGATCTATTGTTGCGAAAAGGTGTGATTGTCAGACCCGTAGCAGGTTATGGGTTTCCTAATTCGATTCGTGTTACAATTGGTACGACCGAAGAAAATCAGCGATTTATCTCTACCCTTGAAGGAATATTGCAAATCACTTAAACGAATTGATTAAGCTTACCTCCAATCTTATTTCGTGTTTTTTTAGGCATAATTGGGTTAGTAGATGTATTGATGCAAGATTTGCAATATTCTGGGTCTTGTTCGCCTCCTCCCTAGCTGTCTTACGAAATCTCGGGCATACGGCAATACACTACTGGGATGAAGGTTTCCACGCAATCGTCGCCCGTAATTTACTTAAACATCCTCTCACTTTTACACTCTACGATCAACCATGGCTTCCCTATGATTATAAAGGGTGGGGTGCTAATCATATCTGGTTGCACAAACCACCACTAGCCATGTGGAAGATTGCTTTCTCGTATTGGACATTAGGTGTCAATACCTTTGCTCTGCGTTTGCCATCTGCTATCTTAGCAACAATAGCCATTTGGATAACGTATCGAATTGCTACGGATCTGTTTGATCGTCGGGCTGGTATTATCGCCGCTTTCCTACAAGGTTTTAACCCTTTCCTATTTGGATCAATTCATGGATATAACTATTCTGATCACATTGATATAGCACTTTTGTTCTGGGTTGAAGTATCGTGTTGGCTACTTATTCAAGCAATTCGTGGCGATGCATTAAGGTTACATGTTCTTTGTGGGATTGCCCAAGGGTTGGCCTACCTATCGAAAAGCTATTTAGCTTTGATTACATTTGGTATTGCCATTGCCGTATGGGGTGCTAAACGGACCAAGATGCTCAATTTACAGGATGGGCGGATTAGGATATATGATATTGCAGTACAATTGTTGTCTGCAATTTTGACGGTAATACCATGGGTAGTTTACTGTTTAATTAAACATCCCAAGGAATATATATGGGAACATAAGCGTGTCTTAGATCACTTATCTACAGACGTGGAAAGTTGGGGGGCAACCTGGGATCGACCGATTTTTGACTACATGATCCAGTTCTATCCAGTTATTTATACTGTTGTAATTGGTGCTGTTTTGTGTCTTGTTTTGACAACGTTCAAAAATCGGTCCTTTGGTGAATTTTTCATTGTGGCTTGGGTAGTTGGTGTCATTGTTCCACATTCTTTTGCTTTAACTAAAACGCCGTCTGCAACAATGATTGTAACACCTGCGATGGTTATTTGCATATCAGTAATCATCAGCAGATCATGGCGAAAAAACGACTGG
>Ga0066834_10000041_pt1 | contig 49639 bp, 45 predicted proteins | sample ETNtaG_30_FD_66729 | JGI IMG/M metagenome (GOLD analysis project Ga0066834, IMG submission 66729) | Marine microbial and viral communities from oxygen minimum zone, Eastern Pacific Ocean - ETNP201306PF43B | ecosystem: Environmental > Aquatic > Marine > Oceanic | place: Pacific Ocean: Eastern... | reverse complement strand
TGGTTAGTAGGTTGTTCCCTTTCTCCCAAATGACCAAATACTGACCCTTTATGGTTAGCTAGCCCTTCAATGTCTATAATCTGTTCTCCCATCTTTTTGAATTCATGTAGAACTTCAGTTTTTCCCGATCCAGTGAATCCACCTAGGATATAGATTTTCTTTTTTGATAGGAACGAGTTAAGAACAAAATTTCGAAACGCCTTGTATCCTCCATGTAAGGTTATGATATTTACATCCAAGGTGCGAAGCAACCAGGCAAAACTGTTGCTTCGCATGCCTCCACGCCAGCAATAAGCTAACATATTATCGGCATTGAGGTTTTCAGCTTCTTCGACCATAGATCGAAGTCTCGGGCCAATAAACTCCAGTCCTTTTTTAACAGCTTCTTCTTTGTTAACTTGTTTGTAAATCCTACCTATTTCTTTCCTTTCTGTGTCTTTGAAAATTGGAATATTGTAGGCTGTTGGGATATGTCCTTTGTGGAACTCCGATGGGGATCTGACATCAATGATAGGCCATCCATGAGTCTTATGTTTGTTTATGAAGTCTTCAGCTTGTAATGAGTCTGACATATGGTACGTTTTAATCTTGCTCAGTGGGAGAGTTTTACTAGAGATTATAATAAAAGCAGAAAATTGGCTACTAACAATGTTGACATTATAATAACCCGATGTAAAATAGCACCCACGGAACAACAAAAATGTTTGAAAATGCCAATACCAACAGGAGGATTGAAATTGCTGTTTAATTCTAAGACTGTCAATGGGAGCAAGAGGATCGAGGTCTCTCGAATGTCCAATTGGACTATCATAATCAGTAAGGATGCAACTGTTTCAGATGAGTACGCCATGGAAGAATTCCAAAATTGGTTTGAGAGATCAACCGGCATACATCTTCCTTTACACACCGATAAGAAACAAGCCGATGGCCATATCTACATTGGCCGGGCATCTACTCTAGATCACAGTGAAATAGACGATGAAGGTTTCAGCGTCATCGTAGAACATAACCGAATTATCATTACTGGAGGAGGGACACGTGGAGCGTTGTACGGAGTCTACCAATTTCTCGAGGATAGCTTGGGAATTCGTTTTTTGACAGATGATCACACACATGTACCTGATAGTTCTAATCTGGCAATACCCTTTGGGAATTATACATATTGTCCACCTTTTTCTTTCCGATGGAGTTTTTATCGAGAAAATTCTGAGAATCCAGAGTTCGCTGCTCGGCGACGAGTTAATACAGTCACCCCAGCTGAAAGACTTGGTGGAAATGTACCACAACAGTTGATCAACCACTCATTCCACCAGCTTGTTCCGTTTAGCAAATACGGAGAAAAACATCCCGAATACTATGCTCTGGTTGATGGAAGCCGTCACACAAATACGCATGGTGGTGGGCCTCAGCTATGCGTGACAAATCCAGAGGTAATCCAAATTGCAGCAGAATCTGCGATTGAACACCTCAATAATCATCCCGATCAAAAGAATATTAGTGTCAGTCAAGCTGATACTGAAAATTACTGCCATTGCGATAACTGCGAAACAATTAATCAGGCTGAAGAAACACCAATGGGGTCTCAACTCAGTTTTGTGAATTCTGTTGCTAAATTGATTAAGGAAAATTACCCCAAAGTTAAAGTTGGAACCTTGGCTTACTGGTATACGCGGCAAGTGCCCAAAACAATTAGGCCCGATCCTAATGTTCAGGTCCAGTTATGTAGCATTGAATGTTGTACACTACATGCTATTGATGATCCAGACTGCGAAAAAAACAGATCCTTCTGTCAAGATATGGATGACTGGGGAGGGATCTGCGACGATATATGGATTTGGAACTATAACACAAATTTTAGTTGCTATGACTTGCCTTTTCCAAATTTATGTGTGATTGCTCCTAACATTCGCTACTTTCTGAAGAATAATGCTAAAGGTGCGTTTATGCAGGCCAATGGAAATGGGCTGACCGGAGAATTTTCCGATTTGCGGAACTACATTATTTCCAGCTTACTTTGGAATCCTGAGCTTGATGGTAATGATGTATTCGAAGAGTTTATCCAGTTACACTATCAAAGCTCTGCCAAACCAATAAGAAAATATCTTGCAATGATATACGATAATGCAATTCAACGTGAAGTACATCCGAACTGTTTTCCTTCAGCTGAAGAGGTAGGATTAGATCTGGAGATTTCAGAAAAGGGTTTGAGCTACTTTAATCAAGCCCTAGAACTGGCGGATGATGATACAATTCGTGCCCGTGTTGAAAAGGCCTCAATCTGTGCTTACAAAGCCATGATTTTAACGGGAGAAGATTTAGAACAGGAAAAAAGAAAAAAAATAATTAATCACTATATAGGCTTGGTAGAAAAGTACAATATGACCCATGTCTCAGAACACAAACTAGCAGCTGAATATTTTGCAGAGATCAAGTTCTAACAAAACGTCTGCAGATACTTTAGTTCATGAGATCTTTTACTCGTTACTATAAATTTTCGAATCCTTGGAATCCTTGGATTCTGATTTCCTATTTACCATAAACCGAAAAACATATGGAACTAAAATGGTGATTACCGGACATCGAGGGGCCGCTAAATTGGAACCCGAAAACACATGCTTGTCGATAAAAAAAGCAATTGACTTAGGTGTCGATCAGATTGAAATTGATGTGCATCTAACAAAAGATCAACAGCTTGTTGTCATACACGACCAAACTGTTGACAGAACAACGGATGGTCATGGTGCAGTATCAGATCTGTCCCTGCAAGAAATTAAACAACTTGATGCTGGAAAGGGAGAGAGGATTCCGACTCTACAAGAAGTGATTGATGTCGTTCAAAGAAGAGTTATTCTTCAGATCGAACTTAAAGGTCCGGACACTGCGGAACCAGTTGTCAGACTGATTGAGAGAAAAAGTATCGAAAGTGCAGTTATTTTGACTTCGTTTGTTCATGAACGTTTACGTAAGGTACGCCAGATCAATTTGAACATAGCTCTAGGAGCATTATGGTCAGTACCTCCCGATGATGTTTGTCAACAGGCGCTGGAGATAGGGGTAGAAGCGATACACATCCAACATCAGAATATCGACGCCGATTTGGTTCGAGAAGCACACCTTCAGGGGTTGGAAATTCGCGCTTGGAACCCGGATACGACTCAAGAGATACAGCAAATGATAGATCTAGAGGTCGATGCAGTTGGCTCAAATCGACCAGATTTGCTGGTCCAACTATGCCGTTAGAAGATTGCAGAAGGTACAATCCTAACGTGTTGACTCAGATGGTCGCTCTCTTCTACATCAATTACAATGAGTTATAGTTTTGTCCGTTGAATTAAGATTTAAAGGAAGAATTCTGTTAAAATAACTTCATGAATAGCATTTTGATTCTTTTCATGACGCGAGTTCTAACAGTTAGCATGTTGCTTTAGCCAATTGACTCCATTCTACTCGCTAAAACTTTAACTATATTTTTAAGAAATAAGAGATGAAAATTTCTGAAAAGGAACGTAGAAAAAATAAATTGAACCAGGATAGTCTGGTTCAGGCTTTACGGTTACTTCGAGAATGTGGATATGTAATATTAGAAGCTGTGCTTCCTTCCAACTGGGTAGAGGATATGTTCCGTGCTTATAATGAAGAGGTTAAAAGACAATTCGTGGGAGAAAAGCCAACGGGACATGGCGGAATATCAGCCCCTTTGCAAATGCCGTTTCTAGATCCGTTAGCAATCGAAAATCCTTTTGCCATGCAGATTCTAAAAGAGGCAATGGGAGACGATATTTTCTCTTATTTCCCTTACGGAAGTAACACTGCTTGGCCTGGTTGTGGAATTCAGCATATTCATCGAGATACCGGACATCTTTTTCCAAACGAACCATACGTGCTACCAATTTCACTAGCGGTAGTCAATATAGCATTAGCAGACTTTACTGAAGAGAATGGGGCTACAGAAGTGTGGCCAAGCTCTCATTTGGTTACTGACCTTGAGTATAATGACAACAACACCTTGGAAGAGCGGGCGACCCAGCTACCATCAATTCGCATAATTATGCCAGCGGGTTCAGTGGTTGTACGTGATATGCGTTGTTGGCACCGAGGGATGCCCAATCAAACTCAGGAGATTCGACCCATGTTGGCTTTGGTCTATTTCCGTCGATTCCATCACTTGCCGGATAATGCCCAGACTTTTCGAAATACTATTCCACCCGAGGTTTGGGAACAGATGCCTCCGCAATCTCAAAAGATCTATCGTTACAACCAAGCCTAAGAATTAACAACGCCGGTAAGGATAATTTTATCAATAAACTACCTGAAATGTTGATTAACTCCATCTGCCACTTTCCCTAATAGAAAACTGAGTTTTTAATAACATCATGAATTCCCATAGTAACGTAAACATTCGTCTATTAGAGGATACTGATCTTCCAAAAATTCCCACCTTTTTTAGTGGTTTGTCTGAGGCCAGCCGAAATTTTTATCATCCTTATACTTTTGATGACAATGCAGTACAGTTAACTGCCGAAGAAATTAAAAGTGAAGACTGTGTTCATATAGGTGCATTTAGTGATCAGAAAATGGTTGGACACGTTTGGTATAGGGGCAGAGATGACTATCCGGTTTTAGGTATTGGTATCATTGATGCCTTCCAAAACATGGGTATCGGTCAAAGATTGATGCAAAAAATTGAGATCACTGCTCAGCAACGGGGGAAATTAGGACTCTCACTGACCTGCTATTTTGAGAATTATCGTGCGATTCGAGTTTATGCCAAACAGGGTTATCGTTTGGTAGGACGAAATAGTAACGATACACAGTTCCGCATGATACGTCGTTTTGCTGACCAACAGTCTCCTTTTTCGGTCCGAGGTATCTATGCTTCAAGCATTCCATGGAATATCGCCCCGCTGACGACAGACACGTGGGGTCTAGAAGATTGGAAATGGTATATCGAACTTCTGAACGCAGCAGGTTGTAACTTGCTAAAAATCTATATCTGGTCAACGCAATATTATCATCCTGATGAACCTAGCTTGGTTTGTAATGCTTGGCGTTATCCGGTATGGCATGATGCGTTAGAGTATGCCCGAGTGATGGGTATGGAAACTCATGTCGGTTTCTCCACAAGTACCGTTCCCCCATCAGTCTGGTTACGTTTCCCGCAATTGCGGGCGGAGGATGTAAATTATACAGGAATTACCCTGTGTTGGCAGCGAGGGAAGGAACAGATCCTTCCTTTTCAAGACTACCTGATTGATACTTTTGCTGATGTCACAGATAGCTTTGTGCTCTGGTTCGCTGACCCTGGTGCTTGCATCTGTTCTGACTGCCGAAATTATTTGAGAGTCATTATGAGCGCTTTCTACACCTTATCTGATAGGATTGATGGAAAAACCAATGTAGCCCTGTGTCCTTGGTGGATTGAGTCCATCGAAGCTGGGAGGCTAGGTTTTGATTCCCACCCTAATTTGCGCCACCAATTTGCAACTGAAATCCCCGATGGAAGCAGAGTGATTATTCAGAGCACTGAATATGAAACTATTGATATTATGAGGGAACATGGACTAAACCCTCTGCCGCTCGCCTTCTTCCTTGATCCGGAAGGTGGTTTCGAGTCCAATAATATTTTACCTGAACCCAAGTTCCGTCAGATTGATCAATGGTTGGAAGCTAGCCTTGAATCGAAACATGGGGCGTCACTTGCTTATCGATTAACGCCTTATACCCAATATTCGAGTGATTATTATTTCTTTAATAGACAATTGGATCCTAAAAAATCTAGAAATTCTATACTGACACAACTCGGTGATTTTGTTTGTAATCCACGTAGCCAACAAGGATTTGGTGACGCTACAGCCTGTTTTGCATCAGCGATGGAGTCATTGGATGGATGGTGGTACGATCGCCATCACCCCGATTTGGATGATGCTGTCAGAAGACTTAGAAATTTAACTGGGTCTCACAATGCTGTCACAAATCTAGCGGACGCAGCTACAATTCTACTCCATTTGGTTGAGAGATCTACGGATCTATCGATTGAAGAATTGACTGAAGAACTGCGGCTTAAGATGAGTATGATGCCTATTTTTCGCGGTTTAACGCTCGACTATCTGTGGTCAAAACGAGCGCAGGCTTTCCTACAACTGCGTATTCAAAATTGGTTAACCCGCCTGTAATTCTGGTTAACCACAAACACTATTTAGACATGGATATCATAAAATTAAAGTTACGAACTAAACAATCGATTACAGTTCTGACGGGGGCGGGAATCTCGGCGGAAAGCGGAGTGCCAACTTTTCGCGGATCAGACGGTCTCTGGAAGAATTTTCAGCCTGAACAACTAGCAACTTTAGAAGCATTCCAAGCCGATCCATGTCTAGTCTGGGAATGGTACGACTGGCGTCGAAAATTAATTGAACCAATCAAACCCAATCCAGCTCATTATGCATTAGTTGAAATAGAGGCTCAAACGGAACAATTTACCTTAATTACGCAAAATATCGATGGATTACACCATAAGGCTGGCAGTCAAAATGTCTTGGAAATTCACGGCAACATATGGAAGGTTCAGTGTACGAAATGTCAATGTCTGAGTCGCAATTTTGAGGTGCCGATTCAAATTTTGCCAACCTGCCACCAATGTGGGGGACTGTTGCGCCCCAAAGTTGTATGGTTTGGTGAGACACTACCAGCAAAAGAACTGGAAGCAGCACAATTTGCTGCAACTCATTGTAGCCTAATGTTTATTATTGGAACATCAGGCCTTGTTCAGCCTGCCGCCTCACTGGGCGTCGCGGGGAAACAAGCTGGTGCCTATGTGGTCGAAATCAATATTGAACAAACACCTCTTTCGGACATCGCAGATGAAACACGAATTGGTAAAGCTTCGGATATTTTAACCGACCTTCTGAGCTAGCAAAACTTGGAAAATCGAATACGATTCAATAAAGGACCAAGAAGAACACGTTTCGGAAAGATAACGACAATACTGAGAGGATTACGTGTCGAACACCACTCAAAGACATTGCCCACTGGCAGCATATGATCCAGCAGGCTTCGGACCACCCGTATCCCAGTCTTGGGAGTAACAAGCTCTACTGGAATCAATACAAATAAAAAGTGAAAGCCTGGTGACTGGGACTCACCAAGCTTTCACTTTTTAGCTAAAATTTTAAATGGTTAGCAACTTTTATGCTCTAGATGGCATAAAAACTATCGTTGGGATTTCAGTGTTGACCATGTTGTGGAAAGCTTACCTGTTGGTTCAACTGCGGTGGTAACTGCGAGGCCTTCTTCCACAATCCTTTTGATGAAACCCGCATTTAAAGCAACATTGAATACGGCAACCTCATCAACAGTTCCGGTAAAGGGTAAGCCACCTCCAACTCTCCGGCCAATCTCCAAAGGATTCTTCAATGCCATAGTGTTGGCATTAGCTTTCTCAAATTCCCCTATTTTAATGCCGTTGACATAGGCAACTTCTTTCTTGCCGTTCAAGGTCCAGGCGAAATGATACCATGTGCCGAGCTTCCAGTCATCATCCACTTTTCCTTTCATGCTCGCCATAATACCTTCGTCGTAACCTTTTCCGTCACCTTTATTCGTATAGGTGTGAACAAAGCCAAGGGGGTAGAGACCGATCTCATATTCAGTGTAGTGCTTCCCAATCACAACTTGCCGATCAGCCCATTTATCTGCCTCTTTCATCGCTTTCTCTGTCTTGAACCAGAGGACGACAGACATTTGTTCTGTCATACCCAGACTTTCACTGTTAGGAATTTCAACGTAATCGGTGACTTTCCCAGAAAATTCCAGACCTGACCCAAACTTACCTTTGACCCATTTGACAGCGCCTTTTAACGTGCCATCATTTTTGTTCAGACCTTCAGAAGAATCTTTGGCCACGGTGCCTTTTCCTTCTTCAAATAGCCATACACCAACGGGAGGAACATTCTCCACAACCTTAGCATGTGTTAAGCTAACGAACAGAAAGGCCACCATCAATGCGGTCAAAATGGCGGTTATTCTTTTGGTTTCAAATTTCATCTTTTGTATTACCTCATTTAGTTTTTTTGCTTTGCAACTGAATTTCAGAGTTTAGTCCAAAAGGAAAAGCTCTAAAATCTGGACTCACAGAAGAAATATTATCGTCCCTTGATAACTGCCCAAGTAGCAGCCAGTTTATCTTCAGGTTGTACTGCTAGTGCGCCTTTCAACCCCCTTTTCATTATGCTTTTAACGTCATCTTGTTCCATAGTAACGTTGAAGATTACAACCTCATCAATAGATCCCATCAAAGGGAGACCTCCACCTACTCGCCTGCCAATTTCTAAGGGATTTGCCCCAGGTTCCGTACCTTCGTTAGCTTTGACGTGGTCTCCTATTTGAAGTCCATTGACATAGGCAACTTCGTTTTTCCCGTCCAATGTCCAGGCAATATGATACCATTTGTCTTTTTTCCAATCTGGATCTACCTTATCTGCCATGCTCGCCATAATACCTTCGTCGTAACCGCCAGCAAGGTTACTTGTGTAAGTGTGTAAATGTCCAGTATCGTAGATACCAATCTCATATTCTTTATAGTGTTTCCCGACCACAACCTGCCGTTCAGCCCACCTGTCTGCCTGTGCCATCTTTTTTTTAGTAGAAACCCAAAACATGATAGTTATATTCTTTTCCATGTGTAGGCTCTTACTGTCAGGAATTTCAACGTAATCGCTGGCTTTCCCGTCCAGTTTGACAGCAGACCCAAACTTGCCTTTGGTCCATTTGGCCCCACCTTGTAGAGTTCCATCGTTTTTATTGTCTGTTTGATCCTTGGCTACTTTTCCCGACCCTTCATCAAATAGCCACATCCCAACACAGTCATCGAAATCTACATCTGCGTAAATTGCACTGGTTAAACAAAAGCAAATTGCTATTAAACCTATGAAAATTGGGAACATCTTTTTCGTCCAAACTTCCATCTTTCCACCCTCCTCTGTAATATTTAAGTAAGGTCTACATACACGATTTTTGGGTTCCGTCGCCTTGAACAGCTAGATCCGTTTTCGAAAAAGGCTAATTATTTTCTAATACTGCCTACAATCACCCATTAAATTATAATCTAGCTGTTAAATATATTCAACAGGAATTTTTGAGAGACACTTGCCATGAGATTAGCTTGGGTGAAAAATTTTATCTTGAATATAATCCCCGATTTCAGTATTTTTTATAAAAACGGACTAGGAAGGAAAAAAACAACTATGATGCCAGATGTTGCTATAAAAAAACGTAATCAGTTAATTGAGGACGGGTATTGTGTTATTGACAATATTCTAACGCAGGAGTTCTTGGACGAACTGCGTCAGGAATCGGATCGTATGCTTGACAATGTTGAACACCCACCAAATTGGAAATATCAAGGTTCCGACCTTCATGTCTCTGGAAGGGATGAGCCAGTAATTGACCGGCTGATTAATTGGAAACCAGCAAGGGATGCGCTTGAGGCATTAGGTCTGGGTGACTTTACATCGCATGGCGGATTCATCATCTTAAGCAAACCACCAGGAGGACCGCCCCTATACTGGCATCAGGATTGGATGGGTTGGAATGATCCCATCAGTTGTGCCCCTTGGCCTCAGTATCTTCTTCTTTCTTATTATCTTGTTGACACTACGATCGAAAACGGTTGTTTCCAAGTCATTCCCGGGACCCATCTCAAGCGAATTCCTTTACACGATCACCTTGTCGCAGCACACGCGCAAGGTGGTTACTATGTACCAGAAGATGATCCGCACATGTTCTGCGACCACCCCGATTCGGTTGATTTTCCAGTTAAATCAGGTTCGCTGGTTATTGCGGAGGGACGAATTTTGCACGCAGCAAGAGGAAACCAGAGTGATCGGAGACGGACATTACTTTTAGGGTGGCATAGTCGTCCGACAACGGTACCTGAAAATTGGGATGGAGAGATACCGGAAGAAATCTTGAATCGGGATTCTGAAGCCAAGTATGAAGCAACAAGGGTACCAAGCCAGTACTTGAAGTGATCGACAGACAGATGGATCAAAACTTTGTAGCTTCATTGGATTGCCTTTTAGGAAGAAATCGTCGGCTTTCTACCTTCGCGATGAAGTGTTCTAATTTTAGTCCATGGCAAAATTGGTTATAAATGCTTGCTCTATTTCACATGATACTGTATAATCGGTGTCCATTTTAGGCTAACTTCATATTATTATAATACACCGATTTCAAGTGTACCTGATTTTTATATGTGGAAATTATTTTAAGTGGATCTAACAAAGAATTTCCCGCGAAGCCCTTATGAAAAGGTTGATGGTTATATGATGCTCGGTCGAACAATTGACAAAGCTCATGCGACACTTCAAGGGCTTCTTGGTGAATATATGTACGACTGCCCGTTAGACAAAAGGTTATTTGGTTTTCTTGGCATCTCTGCACCTCAATTACTGGAATTGGTGGAAAATTCTGAAAATGACGAAGACGTGGTCGATTCGCTTAAAACCATTCAGGTTGAACGAAGCACCGAAGAAATTGAGCAATTTAATGATCAAATTCTAGAATCCGGACCTAATGACGATGAAAGTCAAGTTTATTTTGAACGGCTTCGTCAGAAACATGCTCCAGATAGGCCGGACATTTCATCTTGGTTTGATATCATAGAAGCGGAAGAAGGTCGATTAAAATAAGGTGTCAAAAATGAAAAAGCACATATTCTGTTTCCTTTTCTTGGTTATCGTATTGCCATCATCGGCAGAAATGCTCGAGATAAATCCTATGACTGAACCAACCAATCGAGTTTTCATCGGTTCAGCTGTAAAGATGACACGCGTGAAATATGAGTCGGGTTTTATGTTTGGCATTAACGGTGGATGGGAAATTGACAGAAACTTAGCACTTGGGCTTGCTAACTATCGACTTATCAGTGACATTGAGATGGCAAGAGTTGATGATAAACCCCAAAATCTTAATTTCAGTTACAGAGGTATAACAGCCAGGTATATTGCTAGGAAAGGTTTGGGTTCTGGCTATTTGTCCGTTAATGCACTTATTGGACAGGGAAAGATAAGGTATATTGTAGGAGACGAAAGCAAGTTTCTAGTTTTTGAACCCGGAGTTGAGTTTGAATTTATACCCGCCCTCAACCTTCAGGTGGGCGTTGGGGTTAGTTATCGATACGTGCGTGGGATTGAACTTGGACAACTTCATGACAACCAGTTTCGGGAGATGACAGCGTTAATTAGACTTAGGCTGGTTGACTTTTCGTACTGGTTTGTAGATGGAAGTACAGAATAATTGTTACTGTGCTAAACTCTCATAGTACTGATTAACTACTGATCGGTACTCAGGTGGAACATCTTCCTTGGCCACTTTTGCCAATTTTTTGTCCTGTTGAATTTCTACCAATCGGTTTTCTAATGCTTCTTTAAGCTTATTTATGTTTGTCAAAGCGAGATTGAAATCCGGAAATGCTGTGTCCCTACCGTTGCGACTTGGCGGTGTCAAACTCTTTAATAAACCCAACCAGAGTTCTTCATATTCGCCATCCGTTGCTGTGTTTCTCGCTACGGATTTTTGTTTGACATTTTCTCGTATTTGCTCTTGTTGTTCTGAAAGTTGTTCTTGACGTTTTTGTTTTGCTTGGTCTGGTTGTTGATCCATGGCTTCCAATTCCCTCTGTGTATCTTCTACCTGATTTTCCCACCGTTCGAGCTGCTCGAGCATTGCATCAAGACGTTCTTCTTCCGTCTGTGCCATGTTTAACCGAGCTTGAAGCAAATGGTCCCGTGTTTGTTCCAGAGACTCCAAGATTTCCTGCTGATTTCGCTCAGCGTATTCAAGGTTTCTCCAACGTAGTGCCCGTTCTGTGTCGGTCATATCTCGTTCTGTTTGATCTTCGATCAATCGTCGATTAGCATTGGCAACATCACGTTCGGCTTTTGAGTCGCCTTGTCGATTGAGTTCTTCTTGTAAATCCGTCAAATTCTGTTGCAAACCCTGCAGGCTTTTTTGAAGGTTACGTTGTTGTTTCGAAAGATCAGCGGTTTGCTGTCGATTCTCGGAGGTAGAGCCATTTTGTTCCATGTCCCCTTTAACTTCCGTTGTTTGGGATCTGACCTGAGATTGTTGATTAATCATCTGGTTAATTTTTTCTGTCACATCAGCTAATGCTTCATCAGTGAATTGCGAAGCCATCTTTTCAAGCTGATTAATAGCCTCTTCTAGTTGTTCTGTTGCTTTTGCTCCTTTTGCTGTACTTACCTGTGGTTGTTGTTGTTTAAGGCTATCTGCAGATTTCTGCTGTGATTCTGAGGCTCCTCTCATAGATTGAGCCGCTTGTTCTAAACGTTGTTGATTTCGGTTTGACTGCGGTCCCCCTGATTGTTGGTTAGACATCTGCTGTGCTTGTTGTGCCATTTGTTGCGTTTGTTGCGCGAGTTGTTGCTGTTCTTGACTATTTTGTTGCATTTGTCGTCGAGAAGGTTGGTTTTCACGACCCATTTGCTGACTTTGTTGATTTAAATTTTTTTGTTGCTCAAGTGTCTCGCGTGCCTGTTCAAGAAGTTCCTGAGTTTGTTCTCGCATTTCTTGTTCAAGTTGCTGTTGGTCTTCAGCAAACTGATTGTCAAGATCTTCCAATTCAACTTCGAGATCTTCAGCTATCTGCTGATTTTCGCCGTTTTGCATTTGGGTTAAGACTTTCTGGAGTTTCATAATTGCTTTCACTACCAGCTCAAGTGCATCCTGTTCAGCAGGCAGCGCGGGTTTCGGTTCAACCCTGCCTAACGTGTCAGCAGCCTCTCCCATTTTATCAATTGCCTGTTCAAGTAACATGAGAATCTCTGGGTCAACTGAACCTTCCTGCATGAAAGTACCAATTTCATCAACCGCCCGTTGTACCTGATCTCTCAATTTCTCCTGTTTCTTAGCTGTCTTTTTTACTTCGGAAGTGTACTCATCATTGGTTTTATCCGTTTGGGAGTTGATGTGTTTCCATGTTTCTCGAATAATTTGCTTTTGGTCTCCCGCTAACTTGGCCATCAATTGTGCCGCCGGGGAGTCTTGATTCTGAGGATTCTGGGATTCGCCTTGAGACTCTATTTCTTCGTACCGTTCGTTAAACGGTTTAATCTCAATGAAGTAGATTTGCGATGTACCCTTACTGGGACCAGTAAGGGTATTATTGTCCGTGGCTTCGGCGAAATATGAAATGACGTCACCAGGTTCGATATCCATTTCCTCCAAATAAAAAGTGTAGGATCTGGAAATATTTTTATCAGTTTTAGTTAACGAAGTTTCAACCGGCAATTGTTGGTTTCCACTCGAACCAATTGAGTATGTCAGAACTGATTCTGCCAACCCAAAATCATCTGTAGCCTCGACAGTAACACTGATTTCTTCCAGTTTGGTGGCCTTGACATCACGGCTTGGATCTGTAATGGCAACTTCCGGTTTTTTATCAGGAACAGCACTAATCTCATACTCAATTGGCACTTGGTTTTTGAACCCATCAATACAAAGCAGATCAACGGTGTATTTACCATTTTCGAGAATTTTAGCTTGGTATGTAATCAATTCGTCAATTTGCATTGGTTGTCGCTCGCCGTCTCCAATCTGGAGGGTAGCAGTTTGAATCGGTTTATTGGGCATAATTCGAACAGTTGCTTCTGTTCCAACGATTGCGCGGATATCTCCGTTATCTCTCTGAATCATCGGCTTTATTTTAGTGTAGGCCGGGAAACTATAGCTAACCTCAATATCCTTAACTTTTGGTACATCGAAAACCTTGACTGTAAAATGTTCGGACTCTGTTTCGTTTACGACGATGTAATATTTCATCTCGTGATCTACGTTAAAAACCTCGTATCCAAAATGATTTTTCTGGTTTTCAAAAGGGACCATTTTAATCTTTTTCTCGATTAATACATCAGTTTGGTTGGAATCCAGCTTTGTATAGATGATTGTAGCTTGGTCCGCTTTTCTTCCAGTTATTTCGACCTCAATTGGTAGGCTTTGACCGCGAAGGATTCTTGCTTCCCCTGGTTTCACTGCCAACTTTGTGGTTAGGATTGGATCAGTCTTTTTCCATGGCACGAAAATGCGTCGAAGTGCTGTCTCTGTTTGGTTTGGGAACGTTATTACAGTTAAACCACAGATCAGAAATGCAAGAAAAGCAGCCGCTACGCGTTTGTTTCTTTGACTTTTGTCAACTGTGGCCTTGAAGTCAATTGATTTTGATTCTGCAATGGCATCCGTAACAAGACGATTAACCATGTGAGCCTGCATTGGGTCATCTATTGACCGATCGCCAAATTGGATTGCGCTGACCAGTCGATCCTCAAGTTCCGGGTGACATTCTTCCACCTTGAGGGCTATATCATGGGGAGTAATGGGAGCGAAATGCCGTTTGATGATATATTCAAAACAAAGGAAGCCAACAAAACCTATGATTCCGACAAGAAGTAGAATCCGAATCACACTTGGAAGTGGTAGGAACAAGTCAATTAGTGCTCCGCTGAACAAGAGGCCGATGAAAAATACAACAACTATAGCTAGCCCTGTCCAGAAGATCGTTTGCTTCCATAGACGTCGGGTATCTGAAATTTGCGATTTTAGCGCATTCAGGTTTTCTCTGTGCAACATTTCCCCCACTCCGGTTAACCCGATTATAGCATATTTCGCTGAATTGGAAATGTCAATTCTATTTCGCCACAGAAGTGAGGAGGTAATATGATTCAAAAGCTGTATCAAATGCTGATTTTACTACTGGCGGGATATATTCTCGGTGGTTGCAGTGAACAAGGCTCAGGTGGCAGCATAATGGTCAATCCTGCACGTGGAGAACCTGTTGTTATTGATGCGGCACTGGCTATTGCTATCAATGAAGATCGTCCAGACGGCATTACTAATATCTTTTATGATAGCAGTGAGCAGGTCTATCTCTGGTTGTATTGGGCAAATGTCAAGGGTAGACATAAAATCGAGATACGATGGTTCTCACCTGATGAAGGTAGCGATGATGAGCCTCACCGAGAAGAAAAGCGAGAGTTTAATTCACCTAACGGAGATCAAATTACTTGGTTTTACATCAATCGTCCCTTATCAGGTTTCACAGAAGGTGAATGGTTCGTTGAAGTGTTCCTGGATGACCTGTTTGAGCGCAGCTACGTTTTTGATATACGTTGATCAGGTGATTACGATCCTTAAGTGTTCGTCTGGTCAATTTTTATAGATATAAGCCGTATTAAAGACACGCCGTTCGTAGCCATTGGACGGTTGATTAAGGACTTTCCCAAATCCCCACAGTGTTGCTGAACTGCCGCCATCGAAGTTAATGGCTTCGGTAGCCCCAAGGTCACGTAAAGTCTCTGCCAGATCGTAAAATCCCATTCCCATACTGTATCCGTGATGTCTACCGTCGACAGTGACCAGAAAAAGTTTTTCATCATTAAATCCCAATGCGCTACGTGGATCACCTCGGATACCACGTCGCTGTTCAGGAGCAGAACTGCTGTAAGATTTCTGGAACTCGACCAGTTCCGGTTCTATCTTGCCGTTGCGCAATAACCGAATGTTACCACCGATCGCATTGGTTACCTTTCTCCACTCTTTAGGCAAAAGCTTAATTTCTAAGGTGCCAATATCCCCTTCGGAAAATGTAGATCTAAATTCCTCAGCCGAATAGTAGTCTAGCGATAGTACCAAGCCATCAGGAGGTATCCGACTATTTCCATTTTCGTTTATTTTGTTAATTGTAAATTTACTTGTATAATCTCCGGTAAGTGGTAACTTTGCTTTAGTGAGGATGACTTCCAATCCACCCCGTGTTAACGACCGGTTACCAAATTTCGGTGTAAATAGTACGATACCACAATCGTAATTTCGAATTTGGTTGACGCCATAAATTCTGATTTCTTTTCCATTGATTGAAGCAACTCCATTCAAATCTATGGCAGAAATCAAGAATTTACCATCTGTTGTTGTCCCGAAACTTGCTTCGCCCCAATCGGTCGTTGGGCAAAACCCCCACCAATCGCTTCTTACCGGTACGCTAACAAGTTCCTTATCCTGAATATGCAAGTTGAAAAGTGCTCCTCCACGTCCCATCCCATCTGCGCGGACACCAAAACCGCCATTTATACTCGCCAGCACTTCTATTTCATGTTCTTTAAGCCGATTTGCCATATCGCTGATTGATTCTGTACCAATTATCTGTGCATTTGCTAGTTCAACGCTGAAACCAAGGGTTTCCGTCTGTCGGTCCATTTCAATCACGTGAACAACCGAATATTTATCGTATAACCAGTCACGATAGATTCGTAACCCATCTATCGGATGGTGAAGGAATTCTCGGTCACTCTCATTGACTTTCTTGGTTATTTCTAACGGAACCGTAATGGGGTTTTCAACAACAATTGAATTTGAATCATTTTCCTCCAACTCCGTTGAATTAAGTGCCCAATTGAAAAGAGCGCTCATGACTACCCCCCAAAATATGAAAAGCAAGGTAGCAAAGATAATTGGGAAATTTTTCAATCTAATCAACTTTTTCTCACTGTATGTAATCAAACAGAATCAGGTCAATCACAAGTCCCACAGGTGGGTTAGTCAAAAAATGGATTCAAGTAATCATAACATTCATCAATAATTTCTTGAACTTGGTCTAATGGTGTATCCGTTCCCGCATGGGTACCAACAATTTCAACTATAACGTAATCGACATGATCAATGGTATTCATTATTTCGGTAATTGCAGGAAGATCCAGCACCCCCCTGCCGGGAATCTGCGTTTTGACCGGTCCGATTGGTTTTTGGCGGCTGTCCCGATTATCGCGTATACGCAACGTGATGACGTATTCTTTTACTATGTCAAGTACTTCAACCGGGTCCTGACCTTCACCAGATCGATAGATATGACTAGCATCATAATTGATTCCCACCCAATCTCGATCGACCTCTTGCATAAATTGAATAATAGTTTCAGATGAGTAGACTGCGTTACCAACATGAGGTTTGATTGTCAATTTAATGTCGGCTTGTGAAGTCAGCAATGAAACCCGATTGATAGCGTTGAGAAATTTCCCCCAGCTTTCTTGATCATCGGATTTTCCTCCTGACCCAATAGCAATTGCCGGCGCACCCAAGAGATCGGCAACTTCAATTACCCTGTCAAAATTGTCGCTTCCGAATTCTATTCCACCGGTACCAGCAAGCGATTCAATTACTAAACCATAGTCAGTAACTTTTTGTTTGATTTCAGTATAGTAAGAAGCGGCTCTATCCATTTCAACGTGTGGTGCTGTGCCAGGCCGGGCACACAGTTCAATTGACTGATAACCTGTTTCTGAAATTCCCTGTAGCGCCTCACCCAAGCTAAACCCACCATACAAAATTGTGCTGCATCCAAGTTTCTTTGCCATTTTATTTTTAGTCTTTCATAATCCTATTTAGTTAGAAAACCAATATCATTTGTTGGGTTTGTACAGGAGAAAGCAGGATTCTAGTCTAAACGCTTGCCCATCAGACGCCATTCGTCGACGTAACCCAACTTCTCATAGAATTCAATAGCACGGTCGTTAAAAGCACTAACGTTCAACATCATGAACTGGTGTCCCATTCGTTTGATGTAATCTTCACAAGCTTTGATCAAGGCTTGTGCAACTCCCTCGCCCCAATATTTTTCTTCAACTGCCAGATCACATAAAAACCCTTGCCTTTCCGATCGAAAATCATCTTTTGCTTCTGCTACTACAATTGCGTAGCCAAGTGGCTGGTCGTCCTGATTTGTTGCAATGTATGTTCGGCAAACGGGAACGTCCTGCAGTAATTGAATTTTTTCGCTATACCAATTTTCCATTCGCGCTACTATCTCATCTTCAGGCAAATCCGTTAAACGAGATTTTGGAGCACTGTCTAGTAAATGCTCTTGCCGAAGTTGATCCATAAAATCCTGATCTCGGTCCTGATACTCACGAACGTTTATCTTCAATTGTGATGGTTCCAGTCTTTGCTTTGATTCTTCTTGTGTCATCGGAGAGGTACGCCCAATAAACAAAGACTCCTTTGAACGAAACGACTCGTTTTGAGGTTGTTCAACCAAATTGCGAGACTTGGATATTTGCCTGAAGTCTTCTCTCTCAGGATCAGGACCCTTTATACTACCCACGTCTTTTTTCATAGCAATCATCAGTCTCCGTAATTTTAAGCTGAATCTTAACTAGCAATTAATCGTAGTGTCAAGTGGATTTTTTTTGGATAAAGATTTGACAAATGATCATGTGTCAGGTAAAATTGCGTTCGCTGTTCCTGATACTGAGTCTCATAACCAATTCTCGCTGTAGAATTGGTTGTTTTTTTAGCTTTATGACTTGATACTGAGTCTCAGAATCGTCAAAATAATGCGATATTATGCTGAATGAAATGCAACTTATGCAAAAAAATAAGGGAAATAAGAGTGTGAGGCTCCCATTTCCCCCTAAATCATTGCCAGAAGAAAGACTGTGTAAGTCTATTTTCTGTACCCCTTCATTATGTGATCGATACTAATAAACGAGGTTAAAGATGAATTCTAGCACAATTTCAAGTAGTTTGTCTAATAATTTCAACCGTGGTAATAGTTTCAGTAGCGACATCTGGTCGTCTGTCAGAAAGTTAGCAGTCTTAATTGTTTTGGTAATGACATTAACTGCTTTTTCTAACCTTTCGGCTTATGCAGATCGGCGTAACTATGTTTGGACCTATCAATATGTAACAATGCCGAAGAATGTAACCGAATTGGAATTTTACCAGACAACCAAAGTGAAAGATAAAGCCGATGATTGGGAATATCGTATTGAGGTCGAACACGGATTGACTGATCGTTGGGATTTTTCAATCTATCAAATCTTTAAACAGAAAGAAGGGGACGCTTTTAAGTGGGACGCAGTGCAGTTTCGGACCCGATATCGAATATCGGAAGAAGGTGTCTTACCAATCGATCCGCTGCTTTATTTTGAATACAAGAGAAAAACTGACAGCACTGCTGAGAATAAAAACAAATTGGAAGCCAAACTAATCTTGGCTAAAACGTTGTCCAAACTCAATATTGCTGTGAATCCTCTGTATGAAGTTTATTTGAATTACAAGCAAGAGGTTGGGTTGGATGCAGGAATTTCTTGGGAATTGGATCCGAAACTGGTTTTAGGATTGGAATCAACTTCTCGAATCAACATTTATAAGGATGGGAGTACAAAGTCCGGAAGTTATTTTGGACCGACGGTATCCGTCGCTTCTGGCGGGTGGTGGTATACGGCAGGAGCTGCCCTCGGTTTAACAGATGATTCAGATCCCGCACGTGTTAGATTTCTGATGGGTATTGACCTTTGAATCGAGTTGTAGCCATTATCATTGTTTTCTTGGTTACTGTTATTGATGGTTGTAGTTGGCAAATGGCTGGAGTTAACATGACCAGTGGTGAACGTCTCTTTAGATCAAATTGTCGGTCATGTCATACATTACCCAATCCTAAGTCGCAAACCGATTCGGATTGGGTGACTTTGGTTAAACGGTATGGGAGCCAAATTGATCTAGCACCCGAAGTTCAGGCAAAAATTATTGCTCATCTTCAGCGAGTGAATTGAAGAAGTGGCGAATTCAAAATTGATTTATATCTATGTACAGGAGCTGTGATGTTCTGGAAGTTACGAAGAAAAGATTATAAAGCACCAAAAACTTCATCCAGAGGTAATCATCTCCCTTTAATCTTGGCTCAGATTGGCCAGAAATTGGCAGTTGCCTCTATAGAGGGGGGACAACAAATTCAGTCTCGATTGGCTGGTTTTGGGGTTTTCCCACAGAGCGAGATAAAGGTTATTAATAGGTCTGGCAACGGGCCTATTACGATTTTGGTCAAAAACAGTCGCATTGCCTTGGGGAGGGATCTTGGTTGTGCGATTATGGTTCAGGAAAATCTATGACACTAGATCAATTAAATGTTGGTGAAAAGGCCAAAGTTACCGGATACTGTCGAGAGAATCCGCAGGTTCTCCGGCGGATTCTTGAAATGGGTCTGATCCGTGGAACAGAGGTTGAGGTCGCTCGATTTTCACCAATGGGAGATCCGATGGAGATAGCGGTTAAAGGGTATCTCCTTTCAGTGCGTTTAAGCGAAGCATCGCTAATTGAAATCGATTCGTATTGAGAAAAAGTGTGACCTCCCAACCAACTGTTGTACTCATCGGTAACCCAAACACCGGAAAAACAACGCTTTTCAACGCTTTAACCGGACTCTCACAAAGAACCGGTAACTTTCCTGGAGTGACAGTTGAAAAGAAAGTTGGTGTGCTTGATCTTGGCCATCTCCGTCTGGATCTGATAGATCTGCCAGGAACTTACAGCTTAGCAGCAAACTCACCTGATGAAATCGTGGCCACTGATGTTCTTTTAGGGCAACAAGAAGGTACCGCCCCGCCCGATCTGGTCATTGTAGTTGCTGACGCCTCCAATCTTGAACGAAATCTTTACTTAACAACTCAGGTCTTGGAATGCAGTCTACCTGTAATCCTAGTTTTAAACATGTACGATCTAGCGGTTGCCGATGGTCTGGAAATTAATACTGATCTGCTTAGCCATGAATTGGGTTGCCAAGTGGTTCCTGTTATTGCTAACAAAGGCGAAGGTATTAATGAACTACAGGAAACTATTGAGCAATGCCTTGAAAAAGATCCGTCTGTCTTTCATCTTCAACTTGGTGCACCGGTTGAAGATGGCCTTCACCAACTTCTTAATTTTTTTAATGATTTTTCCGACCAGCTTATTGCACCTATTCATCGGGTTGAAGTGTTGCGACTTTTGATTGATGAAGGAGGCATAGTTGAACAGCGTCTACTTGAAATTTTTGGAGAACCTCTTGATTCCCACCTAAATCAAATTCGGCAGAAAATCTCGGAGGAAGGTACTGACCTACTCTTAGTCGAACCTGAGACGCGTTACCAAAAAATCGGTGAAATCATTAAAATCTGTATCAACCGGAAACAAGAAAATCTTGACCTCACTGTTTCCGATCGAGTTGATCGGTTTCTAACCCATCCGATTGGTGGAACAATGGCTTTTTTTGTCTTGATGGCCGTTGTGTTCCAAGCCATTTACAAATGGGCTGCTCCGTTGATGGATTTGATTGATGGATCCTTTGGTTGGCTTGGAAATTTGGTATCTTTGTTGATACCGGAAGGTGCCATCCAGAGTCTGATTGTGGATGGTGTTATTGCCGGTGTTGGCGGTGTAGCCATCTTTCTACCTCAGATTGTAATCCTTTTTGGATTCATCGCCGTCTTGGAAGATTGTGGTTACATGGCACGAGCAGCTTTCCTGATGGACCGGCTGATGAGTTGGGTTGGGTTGTCAGGCAAATCGTTTGTGCCAATGCTCTCGTCCTTTGCCTGCGCAATTCCAGGAGTAATGGCTACACGTGTAATTGAAAATCGACGTGACCGGTTTACCACAATTCTGGTTGCTCCGTTGATGAGTTGTTCGGCGCGATTACCGGTTTATACTATCATGATTGCTGCTTTCATCCCGGCCAAACCAGTGTTGGGTTTCTTCGGGCTTCAGGGAATTACTCTCCTAGCCATGTATATGATCGGCGTCGTAGTTGCAATTCCAGTAGCTTGGCTTTTCAAAAAGACGATATTAAAAGGTGAAACTCCCCCATTTGTAATGGAGATGCCTCCATACAAAATACCAGATCTCAAAACCATCATCTTGCGGATGCTTGATCGAGGAAAACGATTCTTGGTCGATGCCGGTACAATAATTTTTGCCACTACCGTCTTAATTTGGGGGTTGTTGTACTATCCTCGACCGCAATCAATATCCGACCAGTACGATCAAAAAGCTGCCGAAATCCAATCTCAAACCCTTTCGCAGGATAAACTGGAAGAGCAATTAAACACCAACAGCAAAGCTGAAGCTGGCGCGTTTTTACGTCAGTCAGTTTTAGGTCGCTTAGGAAAATTTATTGAACCTGTGGTCAAACCTCTTGGTTGGGATTGGAAAATCGGAATAGCAGTAATTGCCTCCTTTCCTGCACGAGAAGTGGTGGTTGCCATTCTGGGCATCATCTACAATCTTGGCAGTGAAGAAAGTGAGGAGTCAGAGAATCTTCGTCAAAAGATGAGAAACGCAACTTGGGATGATGATCCAAACCAGAAAGTCTTCACACCAATTGTGGCCTTATCAGTGATGGTGTTTTTTGCTTTGTGCGCCCAATGCGCAGCGACTTTAGCGGTAATTAAACGGGAAACAGGATCGTGGAAATGGCCGGTTTTCACCTTTAGTTACATGACCATATTGGCGTATTGTGCCGCATTAATTACGTACCAAATCAGTAATTTATTGATTTAGTCAAGAGAGAAAAATGGGTTTCCAAGAAATCATTACCCTGATGATTGTCGCAGGCTCGGCTTTTTTTTTGGGAAACCGATGGTTTGGAAAAGCAACAAACAGCTGCAATTGTAATGGATGCGACAAGCAGCTTCCCAAGACTGTACCTACCAGTCAAAAGCTACTCACCTTGAAGACCCCTCCTCCATTTTAAACAGGACCATTTTGGTTGTTACCTTATTCAGCGCATACACTTTCGAAACTGTGATTCAACTGTTTACTATATTGGTGTTTAGGGTGACTTCGGGATGTTGGACTAAGTTTGGTTAAAGACCTGGATCTGTCCACCGTCATATGTCGTTTTCTCATCCTCAATTGGTTTTGAATTCTCAGCTTCGGATGGTTCTTTGCAACGTGAACCAATCTATGGTTAGAATCACCGATTAAGGCAGTTTGATATACCCGTTGGATTTGGGCTTGATATCACTTCGGGGGTTGCTCTAGAAGGGATGGGGAAAGGTTTTCCAAAAAGAAATTGGGATTGAACCGTACAGGTGTTTGGGTCGGTAATTGTACCCGATAACCGGTACCAAACTTATTTTCAGGCAAATAGTAATCGGTGCTGATAAAGTGTGCACCAGAAACTAGCGCAGCTTCCAACCGAGTTGTGTCACCTGTACGAGCCTCTTTTGTGTCTGCATCGGCTCTCGTCCGAACCAAATATCCCTTTAGGACTAAATCTTGAATATACTGTCGATTTTCAAGAGGATCGTTGATTATCCGAAACGCAGCTTCCGGTTGTCCTTCTTTCGCATCAACAAACAGAATTCTACCTTGCAACGAGGGGTGACCATCTTTGTAGATGTCGATTTTTTCTTGGTCCGCATCCAGCACGAAGAAGATTTTTCCACGGGATACTTTTAGTGTTGGCCATTGGTCAGCATTAATTGCAGTTTCTAGCGTCTGATAATTTCCTCGTACATAATCAGGCACAATTAACTCTGATATTCCAAAAACGCTCAGAATCTCTTGATCCAAATTGTCAAACGCTTGTTTGTCAAACGGTAGCGGTTGTACAAAGTTTGGCTGATCGATAACATCCTCCTTAGTATTGATTGTAATTAGGATTGGTGTATGTCTTGGATGTGTTTTAGACCATTGGTGGACTTCTTCTAAAGCTTCTTTAAACGTCATGCAGTTGCTTCGAAAATCTATATCTTGTACATGTAACACTTTAAAACCTGGGTTTTTCATCTTGCCTTTTGGATCGTACGGTGGGTCAAGAGGTAAGTTCATTTCTTTGGCTGCCATGATCCCATAGGGGGTAGCATATCTTCCTCCCTCAGGATCATAAAATAGATCTAACTCCAGCTGTCGTAATCCCAAGTCCAGTTGCTTAGTTAGGGGAATATGTTCGTAATCTAGAGAATCAGCAGTATTCGGATCCAGCTGTCTGAGGATTTGCATCAATGATGGGGCAATGGCTTCTTTGAAGCTATTATGACTACCAATGGTTTGAATCTGATTCATCCGCAAATGCTGATCCAACCAGGTAGTAGCATAATCATATGCCGCCTTGTCTTCCGGTTGGGCTCCATGATTTCTGAGAAAATCGACCGCTAAATCTGGGAAGTCAGTGAAAATCCCATCCACATTCGCATCCAAGAAGAGTATTCGTAACAAATGATCGAAGTTGATCACTTGTGGAGGTAGTCGATCGGTTCTTAAAGTATAAGGATGAACTTTTAAGTTCAACTTGTGCGCATCTTGGACTAATGATGATAAAATTGGTTGCCCGTCCTGTTGAATATTCTTAACAATGTGTTGTATTGACGGACCAATTCCATCAGCGTAACCGGCAATCAGCTTTAAACCTGATGACAATATCATTTGTTCATAATCGATCGCTGAATTTGGGTTTTTGTAACCGATTAACTGTACCAGTTTGAGGTCAGTTTTCAAAACTTCACGCATCCGCCGAGTTTCGGATGGATCAAAACATTGGACATATACTAGATCTTCTGACTTGGTATACCCATAGTCACTCAGTGTCTTAAGGACTACTCGACTAATGTCTTTTCCATGTTGTTGATGCCAAGCGGGTTCTTTAACCTCTACGTAGAGGCCAATTGGTTTACCAGTGCTATGGTTTAATCCTTGAATCAGCTCAATTTCTTCACTCAACGTGGGAATTTGAAAAGTTGATTGGTGGGGAGGAAATCGCTTGGCATCAACGATAGAATCCTTCTCAACATCGGATCGTCCAGTGACTTTTAGTTGTTTGATTTCAGCGAGGTCGAAGTCGATGGCATAGTATTTGTTATCTATTCTGGCGCGTTCTGGAAAAATCTCAGCTACATTTGTAACCGCTTGAAGGTAGATATCGTGCAAAACGATTGGTTGGCCATCTTTGGACAAAACAACGTCTTGTTCGATGTAGTGGGCTCCCATCCCATGGGCAAGAGCCTTAGCTGCTAGCGTATGTTCAGGAAGATAACCGGAAGCGCCTCTATGGGCAATGACAATCTTTGAAAGTTGTCCACTGAATACCGGGGTATGAATTAGCAATAACAGAAGAATGGGGTAAAGATTGCAAAATCTAGTTTTATCCATTCAGTCCCCATTTAAGATGGTTGGCTAAACTTGGTCAGGGTTTTCATCTCTTAAACCGTCAAACGGTTCTTCCCCGTCCTCAGTTAATTGTTGGATTCGGAGTTCCGCGTCGTCCAGTTTTTGGCGGCATAACCTGGCAAAGCGTATCCCATCTTCAAAAGCCTTGAGTGATTCCTCTAGCGTCAGTTCATCTCCGGATTCCAGGAGGCTGACAGTTTCCTCAAGTTGTGCTAAACTCTTTTCAAAATTGACATTTTTATCCATCTTCAACTTCCTTCTTCGATATAATCTGGCTGGTAAGTTCACCTTGCGATAGTTTGATATAAACAGTATCGCCAATGTCGACAGATGAAGCATTGGCGATTGGTTTATTTTCGGCATCACTGACAATGCTGTAGCCGCGTTCTAGAGTCTCAAGTGGGCTCAGCTGATTTAACTTTGCTGTGTTGACTTGCAGTTTAGTTTCCTTGGTCTGCTTGAGATCTTTAACAAACAACATCTGTTTCTGTTGATAAAGATTTACAATGTCCTTCAACTGGTGGATTTGTTGTTGGATTGCGTTTTGGTTAATTAATTGTATTTGCTCAATATGCTGTCTAAACAAATTAATGCGGTTAAGTTGCCTTTCGGCTGGAATTTGGTACTCGAAGACCTGCAGTTCTGTTCTAAGGAATTTGACTATTTGTCTAATGTCTTGTAGCAACCGCAATTCTTGATCATGGATCTTTCTCTTCAGGTTATGTTGATCTGGTACAGCGTGCTCGGCGGCGGATGACGGCGTAGCCGCTCGGTAGTCGGCGACGAAATCTGCCAGTGTGATATCTGTTTCGTGACCGACGGCGGAAATGATTGGAATCTGCGAAGAAAATATCGCTCGGGCAACCAATTCATCATTAAACGACCATAATTCTTCAATCGACCCTCCACCACGACCGACAATTAATAGGTCGAGGTCCGAACGTTGATTGGCTACCTGGATTGCTGTTACAATCTGGTTAGGAGCTTCGTTACCTTGAACCAGCGTGGGAAAAAGCAAAACCTCTACAATTGGATATCTCTCTGAAAGGACACGGATAATATCTTGAATTGCAGCACCTGTGGCCGAAGTGACAACACCAATCTTCTTTGGAAATGAAGGAATTGTTTTTTTATACTCTTGATCGAATAGGCCTTCTGCTTCCAGTTTAGCTTTCAGGCGCTCCAATTCTAGCTGCATCATACCAATGCCAGCTGGTTTAAGTTGATCCCCAATTAATTGGTATGTACTATTTTTGGGGTAAATGTCGATTTTGCCGTGGATGAGTACCTCATCACCGTTTTGCGGCATGCTCTCTAAGTTGATTGCGCGATTTTTGAAAATAACACAGTTTATAGTACTGTTTTCTTCCTTGATCTTAAAATATAGGTGTCCTGAGTATGGTCGACTCAAGTCTGATATTTCTCCTTTAACCCAAATATCAGATAATGCTGGCTCAAAAGTCAGTATGTCTTTAATATATTGGACAACCTCAGCAACCGTATACGGATGCTGGGGTAAGATTTCCTTAAACAGTTCCATCATGTTCTTCTCAATTGTTTTTACTATTTTAACATTATAGTAGATTTTTTTAAGATTACCAAGAGATTTGTCTTTTTCAGTCCATGCCGAGGTGCTAATATGAAAATTATCTGCTGTTGCATAACATATTTGCTTTGGGGCAATATGATTTTTCAAATTACCGGATGTATGAATCTACAGCAAAGGACAATTTCGGTGGAGGCAAATGCCCTCAGTTGTGAAGTTGCTCCAAATGTCGTTGACGGTCATTTTGATACCACAGGAGAAATGTATATCAACGCCAAGTTAGTAAAAATAGGCGAGCAATATTACAATACCAAACAATCGAGAACACTTCGTACCGGCAAAAAGTATGCTGAATTGGTTATTGAACTCGATCAACCTACGTATATTACACACATTGAAATTTACGCGATGTCCAAGATGACGAATGTGAAGATTTTTGTGGTCAAAGAAAAACCTAAAGTAGGCGATTGGTTAACCTTTGAACCCACCCGTGTTCGACATACAACGCACACAATACCTGCCGGTTCAGCAACCAAATTTCGGCTGAGCGAAAAGGTATCACTTCTAAAAATTACTGCCGCCCCAGTTAAGGATACATCACAAGGGACTTCTCGCGGCCAGCACCGTGAGAACCGACTTGGAATCTCTATTTTTGAACTTGATATTCCTTTAAAGGGACCAACTATCCGCGAAGTTAAATTTTATCAAGCGGCCGAAGTCGATGGTTGATAACGAAATTGCACCCCCCAGAGATAATCAGCTCTCACGTTTGGAGATTTGAGTTTGCCCCGTTATTGTTGACGATTTTGATCAAACGCAGTGGTGACGTGTTCAATGAATTCTGAGATTCAACTAGGCAATTATAATTCAATTTGAATACTGTTTTAGGAAAAAGGGTATTATAATTTTCATGGATGAATCGCTATTCAATATATTTTAATCAATGGATCATAATCCACATATCTCTGATGAGTGTTAGATTAGAAAGAGTATTGAGATGCTTGATCAACTTGGAAGCCTTCGGAGTCCTTACTTTTAGTAATTACTCTATCTTCCTTATCCATTGGAATTGGTATATCTACAACGCAAGCCGTTGATAGAGAACAAGAATTTTTTACGGAAACCACTGATATGACTAAAGAATCAGTGGTTCATAAACGTTAAAATGAAAACAAATACAATTAGCCTAACAACAAACGATATTCAGATCAATCTCGATTGCGAAGCTAATCTTGTCAGCTTTGACGATTTGGTGCATTCCAGGGCATACCTTCCTGAGGTTGAGCCCGTTCCTCTGTTGCGACTTGTAACTGAATTAGACACCGAGGTACCAACCAGAATGGATTATGACCAGACAAACAATATACTGGAATTAGTATACCAAAATACTGTTGTCATAATCAGTGTACAGCAAAAATTAACCCACTTGACCTTTGAACTAAAAGCGATTGACGGCCAGGATGTAGATTTGATCATGTGGGGCCCCTTTCCCACAACCATTGACCAGATAATCGGCGAAACTATTGGGGTTGTTCGCAACGATCAGTTTGCTATTGGCATTCAAGCACTTAGTCCTCAAACTATTGGAGGACAGCCACAGGAATACCCACCCTCGAGTGTCGTAGGCACTTCTATATGGGACAGTCAAATCAGGAGCACAGAGACTGCCGTGCGAACTGATTTTGGCAGCGTCCTGCAAGCATATACTCGGCAGCAGGATGGTGGTATTCTTGGCTCGAAGATTGCCCTCTTTGGTTGCCCAGTGGGACAGGCTTTGGAACGAATTGGCGAAATTGAGTTAGCTGAAGGATTACCGCATCCGATGCTAGATGGCGAATGGACAAAGACCTCGCTAACGGCAAAATCATCCTACTTGATTACTGATTTTGGTGAACATAATATTGATGATGCATTGAATTATACTCATCAGGCGGGCTTCAAGTATCTTTACCATAGCGGCCCTTTTCATAATTGGGGACACTTTGATCTTCAGCCGCAGAATTTCCCGGAAGGTGACGCTAGTTTAAAACGATGTGTTGATCAAGCTTCTGAAAGCGGTATCCGAATGGGCGTACATACACTATCTAATTTCATTACCACAAACGACCCTTATGTGTCACCAATTCCAGAGGAACGTTTGAAAAAACTTGGTATTAGCCAGGTTTTATCCGACATCTCAGTGACCGAGACAGAAATTCAGGTTGTAGATCCGACACCATTTCAAGAGCAACAAACATTATCAACAGTTGTCGTTGAAGATGAATTGATTCAATACAGATCAATTTCAGAAACGAAGCCATGGACTCTTCAAGGTTGTAAACGGGGAGCTTTTGGCACAATTCCGGCCAACCACTCAGCCGGCACCAAGATTGGGAAACTGATAGATCATCCTTATAAAGTATTTTTTCCTAACCTTGAGTTACAGGATAAACTAGCAGAAAGGCTGGTTGAACTCTTCAATAACACGGGATTACGGCAGATTTCATTCGACGGTTTGGAAGGTTGTGAACGAACCGGACATGGTATATATGCACATCATCGATTTGTCAAACAGTGTTTCGATGGATGGAACATGGAGGTGGTAAATGATGCCAGTCGTTTACTTCACTATCTCTGGCATATTCATACACGCATGAATTGGGGAGAACCATGGGGCGCGGCCATGCGTGAAGGTCAAACAGAATATCGGTTCAAGAATCAAGAATATTTTGAACGGAACCTGTTTCCGAGAATGATGGGCTGGTTCCAACTAAGTCTTGCCTCTGGCGATTTGGAATCAACCACACTGAGTGATATTGAATGGATGTTGTCCAAATGTGCTGGTTTCGATGCCGGTTTCGCTTTATTTTCGGCATTAGATACATTAGAAAATAACGGCCAAACGCCAATGATATTAGCAGCGATTAAGGATTGGGAAGACGCCAGACTGGCTGGAGCCTTCACTCCCAAGCTACGTGACAAACTGCGTCATTCGGCTGGCGAGTTCCATCTAGAAAAGATTGATCAAAATAGTTGGGATCTTTATCAGGTTGATATTACGGACGCTTTTACCTATGTTCAACAACAGAAGCAGCCGGGTGAACCCACAGATGAAATATGGACCTTTTCCAACCGATTTGGTACGCAGCCGTTCCAATTTATTCTTCGAGTAATCCCTGATCCCACAGCTAGCCAGAATGAAAGAGTTATAAATCCAACGTTTGAGGTAGGTTTTGAGCAAATCATTTTTTCTGTCGACTTAGAACCGAACCAATACTTAGTATGCGATGGACGTCGACCAAGCCGAGTCTATGACCTCAACTGGAATTTTCTCTATGATGCCGAACCGAGCGTTGATATCCCTCAAATTTTGGATGGACAACAGGAAATTAAATTTTATTGCCATCCAGATACTAAGCATCAGGTTTCAGTCAAGTTCAAAGCTATTAGCAACCCCAAGCGATTGTCGGTACCATAGGCATAAGCTTCCTCGCTGATATCACCAACCTCGTTTCAACTAACAGACCAAGATGGTAAAAAATGGATCTTAATCAACAGTAAGATTCTATTTAGAAACGCGATCGATCAGATTCAATTGAGTTGGTTGACTACATACTACTGCCCTCCCTAAAACCAAAGTAAATCAAGCAACGATTTCAATTCTCATCCCTGTTTGACAAGAATTGATTTTGATGCTAGCATGAATTTTGATCATATTGGTACAGCCTTACTGTCTCTATTACGTTACCCATTCAATCCATTTAAGGCATTTTCTATGATTTAGTGACTGCTAACGGAGGTTTTAGCAGGTTGAAAAGTAAGATTCCTTTCCCATATTCACCCAAGTTTTGAGTCCAACTTCATGACCCTGATATGTTGAGTCTGCTAAGAGATTTCAGTCTGATGGTTGACAGTTCACTCGATATACCAGTTGGAATGAGAGCTGGGATACGAATACGAGGGCTTACTGATGTAGTTTGGTTCTAAAAGTAGAGGCATTTCTGGATATAGGATCGGAATAGTTTGTTGTCAAACAGCGTTAATTCTATTAAAATTGTAAAGACCCTAGAAATAAAAATAACAGGATAGGAGTGTTTAATGTTCAAAAATTTAAGTCCAGGTGCAATTGGCATCAGTGCTGATATGCATCAGGGTATGGAGTTAGCAAAAAATGCCGGTTTCGATGGGCTGGATCTCAATATTGGTGAAGCGTCCCAAATTGCCGAAGAGAAGTCAGTCGGGTATCTTAAAGAGCTCTGGGAAGAAGCAGGCTTGAAAATGGGTACTTGGGGGTTTCCTGTGGCGTGGAACGGATCATCCCAACAATATTATGAATCCTTATCTCGTCTGCCAGCATTAGCAGAGTTAGCTGCTGAACTTGGTTGTTTTCGCACTGCAACTTGGGTACCTCCATCCTCTAATGAAAGATCATTTCAGGAAAATTGGGATTTTCATGTAGGACGGTTTGGGCCAGCAGCCGAAATACTGCGCGATTACGGACATTCGCTTGGACTAGAGTTCATTGGTCCGCGGACAAGTCGAGCAAATGCGAAGCATGGTTTTGTTTTTACGATGGATGGCATGCTGGGTTTGGCAGCTGCGATTGGTACAGGTAACGTGGGCCTTTTACTTGATGCATGGCATTGGTATACTTGCCAGTCAACGCTTTCTGATCTCCAACACCTTCGGCGTGAGGATGTCGTTTGCCTGCATGTGAATGATGCGCCACAAGGTATCCATGTGGAAGATCAAATTGATAATGTTCGTTGTATGCCGGCGGAAACAGGGGTAATTCCTCTAGGTGAATTCTTCAAGATTCTGCATCAGATTGGTTACGATGGGCCGGCTACGGTTGAGCCATTCAACGAACGTATCCGTCAGATGTCCCCAACTGATGCGGCGCAAGCAACTAAAGATTCGCTGGACACTGTTTGGGAACAGGCAGGTTTAGCTTAAGGACATGTCGGTTTTTGAAACGCCAGATCAACTTTATGGTTGTGTTGGAGGATTGTTGAACAAAATGGGCGCGGATCCGATTGCCTTGGCGGAACTTCAGAGTTTGAAGCTGAAAGTTAAATTCATTTTCCATGATCCGGAATCATCAATTTTCCTAGCAGTGGAGGATGGAACACATTCAATTTATTATGGGGAGACTTGTCAGAAACCGGATATTGAATTAGCTATGTCAGGTGATGTCGCCCACTATTTCTGGATGGGTGAGATTAATGTCATGCAAGCAATCACAAAACAACAAATTGTTGCCAGTGGACCTCTGGGTAAGATTATGAAACTTGTTCCGTTGATTAAGGCAGCAATTAAGCTTTACCCGCAACATTACGAGCAGTGCATTAGCTAGGGTTGAGGTGTCCAAGCTATGACAGTTCCAAAACTGGCAAATTCGCTATGATCTCCTGAAGTCAGGATTCGCGATCCTTGCACGACAACCTTAGCACTCAGGCTAGTAATTTTGTAACTTGTCGGTTGATCTTTGGCAATTAGCGGATCGTTGTTTTCTGCTTTTAGCTTGTCCAATCGATAGTGCACTGATCGATGGCCTCCTACTTCGAATTCGCATGAAGTGTTCTGATGATCAGCATCTTCATACAGAACTTCAATTGTACATACTGTGTCGAAGTCAGAAGTATTTGATACGCAAATGGATTCGTGGGAGAAGTAACCGCCGCCGCCTACTTCCCATTCTTTCTCTTCTTTCGTTAGGCTAGCCATGTATCCGTCTGGAACAATCCAAACATAAGCACCATCTCCTTCTGAGAAGTATGATTTTAGGTTTTTTTCAATCGCCTCAGAAACTTCTTCAGGGGATGTGAACTGTTCGATATCAACCGATATAAAATTATTGTAATTTGTTATCCCGCGGAAGCTAATCTGGCTGGCCTCAGGGTTGAACTGGCCGTTGATGTTCATAATTATTTTCCCGCTTTCCAGGACAACGACCTGTCCTATTCCCTTTGAAGCAATCCAGCCTTTAAACGCCGAGTTTACGAGCACATTTACGGTCTGCAAATCATCTATTTCATGACTGTAGTCTCTAATTGTATTTAAAAGCTTAGTAAATGACATGGTTTGTTCTCCATTATTATATTTCTATTTTGGTATTAGGAAATCTTCTAGATCTAACCATGAATCGATTAATAGTATAATTCCCGGTCGATGGATTTCTGGATTGTATTCTTCATTGTTGGTGATTGAGACTGTTGAAATTCCGAAATAATCGATGACCTGACAAGCAACATGATTATCACCAATCAATACTCCGATATCAGCAGATAAAATGGCAAGAAAATCCGTTATTGAGTCACCGATATAAAGCGTCTTGCCAATTTTAGAACGATGCCTCTCGAAAAAAGACAATTTGTCCTGAGCAGAAGTTACGTTCTGTCGGATTTCACCGGTTGACTTGTTAAAATCGTCAAAAACGAGATAGTTTGTCCATATCTGATCACACAATTCACCCATTGCACTTTGGATTAATGTCTTCGACCAGTTAGCTGAAAGAATCTCAATTTCTACTGCTGATACTTGCAGCCCCTTTAGCACCTTAGCAACACCTTCCCGTTTCAACACGTTGCAACCGAGTTTTTTCAGGTCATGCTTTGTCAACCCGCGCAAGAACTTCTGTTGTGTGACACGACGAAGTGATTCTTCCTCAATCGGTTTAAACGACTCCAGAAAATCAATCAAATGGTTCGATGATTCCGATGTTGCGATCCATCTTTGAACGTTCGATTCCTGTTGTGAAACGTACCATTGTACCACCTGCTCCCATTGTTCTAAAAACTGGTCCTGATCGCTCCGGTTTTCAGCAGCAGTCAAAACCAACGGGCTGATTGTATCTTTTTGCGTCACAGTTCCATCAAAATCGGCAATCAGCTTAACAATCGGATAGTTGTTCACACCATAATTCATTTAGAGGTTAGGGTGTGTCATTTGGCTGGGAATCACTGCAGTATCAAATTCTTCCTGAGTGAGGAGATCCATCTCAACTGCTACTTGTTTAAGCGTTTTACCTTCTGAGTGCGCCTTCTTGGCCACCGCGGCAGCTTGATCATAGCCGATGTGCGGAGCTAGGGCCGTTACAAGCATCAATGAATCGTTTAGATAGTGATCAATTTGGCCCAGGTTGGCAGTGATGCCAACGACGCAGTTTTCATTCAATGAATTACAAGCGTCACCGAGCAAGCGTATTGATTGCAAAACGTTAAACGCCATTACTGGCATATACACGTTTAGTTCAAAGTTACCGGAGGCGCCGGCAATCGAAACGGTAGTATCATTGCCAATTACCTGAGCGCATACCATGGTCATGGCTTCGCATTGGGTTGGGTTAACCTTACCGGGCATAATTGAACTGCCTGGTTCGTTTTCTGGCAAGCTAATCTCGCCAATTCCGCATCGCGGTCCACTGCCGAGCCAACGGATATCGTTAGCGATTTTGTTAAGAGAACATGCCAGTGTTTTCAGTGCTGAACTGGCTTCAATCAATGCATCTCGGGCACCTAGGGCTTCAAATTTGTTGGGTGACGTAATAAATGGGAATTCGGTTCGTTCCGCAATCGCCTGAGCTGCAAGTTGGGCGTATTCAGGATGGGTGTTTAGGCCTGTACCAACCGCAGTACCACCGATGGGTAGTTCGTAAAGATGTGGGAAAGCGTGATCAATGGTCCTAAGTGCGTTAGTGAGTTGTTGTCCATACCCCGAGAATTCCTGACCTAGAGTTAGTGGTGTTGCATCTTGCAGATGGGTACGTCCAATTTTTACGATATCTTTGAATTCATCAGCTTTCTCAAGCAAGGCGTTTCGCAGATGGGTAACTGCTGGGATTAGGTGATTCTTGATTTGGTTAACCGTCGCAACATGAATCGCGGTTGGAAAGGCGTCATTTGTTGACTGTGATTTATTTACATGATCGTTTGGATGAATCGGTGTTTTGCTACCCAGTTCCCCTCGGTGCATTTCAATGGCACGATTGGCAATGACTTCATTAGTATTCATATTAGTTTGAGTACCGCTTCCAGTTTGCCAAACAACCAGTGGGAAGTGGTCGTCCAGATCTCCGTTAATAACTTCCTGTGTTGCTTCTAAAATTGTTTTTTCTTTGTCCTTGTCGAGTAAACCTAATTCCGCGTTTACCTTTGCCACAGATTGTTTTACAATACCTAGTGCCCAGATCATTTCTCTTGGAAACCGTTCGCCGCCAATTTTAAAATTTTCTAATGATCGTTGTGTCTGCGCACCCCAGTATCTGTCAGCAGGGACCTCAATTTCTCCCATACTGTCTTTTTCAATTCTGGTACTCATGACATTCTCCCTTCTCAATTTATTAGTTTAATCAGCATGATTGAAAATTATAGCATCCTGCCAAAACTTGGCTCAAGGTTCTTTCTTAACAGTGTTCTGTTCTTCGGAACATGAATGGGTTGTTGAAGATATTTATTATGCGGGTTCGTAATATTTCCGTGGAATCCGAAAAGGGCTGGGCATCACTCTAAATCAAGATATGAAAGTCAAAAAGGTAAGCTCTTTTCGGTTTTTGACTTCCTTTTTTGATTGCCTTTGTTTAGAATGTCCAAATTATCTCATGTTTTCTATTTTCAAAAGGCTTCTTCTTAGTTATTTACAAGCGAATAATATTGCAACAACTAAATGGAAGGTTAAAAAATGGGCCAATACATTACAGAGGCGCAGTGGGAACACTTTGACGATGAAGGTTACGTCCGAATTGGACAGGTGGTTAATGACCAACTGCTTGCTACTATCCAACAACGTATGGATGATATCATGCTTGGTAAGGCACCACTTGATTACGATAAGATTATGATGCAACTCGACCGTGAACCGGGAACGAGCAAGCCTGGTCCTCAGAGTAATGGTCACAAAGGTGCTACATTGCTATATCGAAAGATCCAGATGTTGGAGTATGATCCGGTGTTTCTTTCATATATGAAGACTCCAGTTTTTCAGGAAGTCTGTACTAGGATTTACGGTCAAGATACCCCTATAACTTGCTTGCGAGCTATGTTTATGAATAAGCCTGCTCACGAAGGCACCCGTTTAACTTGGCACCAGGATAGATGGACTGATCTTGATATAGATCCGCAGATCACGATCTACACAGCATTAGATCCTGCTACTATTGAAAATGGTTGTATTCATATTATACCTAGATCTCATAATAATTTGATCAATCCATCTAATGGATCTGGATTCTTGACTCAGGAACAGATTGATGATCTCTTAACCGAATATGAGCCAATTCCAGTTGAATTGGAAGCTGGTGAGGTAGTACTGTTGCACAATTGGACACTTCACAGTTCAAGTACGAATCAGACTGATATCCCACGCCGTGCGTTTAGTATTTGTTATATGGATGCTGTTACCAAATCAAGCCGTGGAACGACGTTTTCTCTTATCTTTGGTGAAAACTCTTTAAGCGTAGAAAAACTTGAAGCCAAAACATGATACATGTTTCTGCAAAGTTCAAACCTGTTACTAATAGCCTAGATATGTCCTTCGCAGATCAGAACTTGGTAGAGAGAGCGGTAGGTATTACGATCTTTGATCTGTCAGATCGGTGTTATGATTCTCCTGTTTCATAGTTGACTCAGGCTTTTTATCCATGAGTGTTACATGAAACTTCTTACTATATAATAATGTTTGATTTTACAAAGGTGATTGGAGGAACACATTATGAAACACTTTATATTATTTTTTCTTTTAGCCGCACTTTTTCAACCAGTTCAGGCGAGAGCGCAGGAACTGGTATTGTATTTTCCGTTTGAAGGTAGTGGTGACACCGTAGATGACAAATCGGGCAAAAACAATCATGGAAAATTTGATAATGGAAAAGCTAAAAGAGTAGCAAGCAAAGATAAGCCGTTTGGCAAAGCCATGGAATTTGAAAAGGCGAGAATTATAGTTAAGGATAGTGCAAGTTTAAGTGGTGATATGAAGGCGATTTCTTTTGTCTTATGGGTCAACAAATTTACTGAACCTGGAGGAAACGGAGTATTGCCTCGTATCATTTCCCGGGCGAGCGATAAGCATGAATTGGCTATGGACAGCGGGCATATGGCACGAGGGAATTTTGCCCTCTACGCTGGAGGAATTACTGGTTGGAACAAAGGGATGCCAATCAAGGAAAAAAAATGGCATCATATTGCTGTCACCTATGATGGCAAAGTTTTCGACATGTATCTCGACGGAAAATTACAAGGTGATTACCAGATCAAGGCGCCAGGCAAGTTGGCTCTGGCTGGCCCTTTTTATGTTGGGTCTCGTCATACTGGACTTGGAGAGGATTACTTGGGACTCGTGGATGAGCTAGCGGTTTACTCAGGAGTTCTAGAAGAGAAGAAAATTAAAGAGATTATAGAAAATGGTGTTCAGGGCCAGTTTGCTGTTGATGCCAAGAGGAAGTTAGCCTCAACTTGGGGGAAGCTAAAAAGCCAGTTTTAAGCGCTAAGTGGAAGTTCTCTGCCAATTCCAACATCCATACGTATAGCGCCGTTAGACAGTAGCGTTTAGATTCGTGTATGGGCGTGTATAGATATTTTCGTCAGCTAATGATGATGTTATTTGGTGGATGAAAGGTATGATGATAAGGTATCCACATGTTGGATAAAGGTTCGACAACTGATGATTTTTCGAGTTGGGTCGTTTTCGCCATGATACCGCAACCGTCCATTTTCAACCCAGGCGCCACGATCATCCATTATCCGAATTGCTTCAGCAGCATCCTTAGCCAGCGATTCAGACCAGGAAATGGGCTCCTCGGTAGTTGTTTGATCGCCCTCTCTTGCACTTGGGTGAGCCAGGTCTGCTCCTAGAGTTAGCGCGGCCTCGTATTGTCGGCGAATGGCGGTCAATTTTGACGAAACCTTGAAGCTATAGTGGGTAGGCAGGTCGTCATCGGTATAAACCAGCTCGTATTGTTTGGTAAAGTAGAGCGGGCGATTGGTTTTTAGCTCGTAAAATCGAGCCAGTTTTCCATCCGTTAACAGTGATGATTGGAGATAATCGAGGGCACGAGGAATAGAATCTAAATATTTCTTTTCACCAGTGCGTCGATAAAGCTGAATCAGCGTTCGCATCACCCCCTGCGATTCACCTCCAGTGACGGCTGGCGGTTCAAACTTTCTGGCCCAAGCAGGTTGTCCCGCCGGATTATATTGTTGCGCCCAAGCAGGTTGTGGGTCCGGCATTTGCGCTAGCAAAATGAAATCGCCTGCCTTCAGAGCGGACTGTCGATATTTCTCTTGGTTATAGATTTCTGCAGCATCCAGCATCAAGTAGATGGTGTCCGCAATGGTGTTATCGTTAAAAGTATAAAAACCTCGGTAATCCTGACGTGGATAGGTCCGAGACCAACTATCGGGATAGTTAGCAGAACGTACGGGAAAATCTGCGGTTTTAGGATAATCGGCAAAGCGTTGTGGCCAAGCACCATTGGGGTATTGTGATTTCAGTAGCGCTTCCAGTCCGGAAATTGCTGCTGTGTGAATGTTGGCATTCTGAAACTGCAAGACTTGGTCCAGACGAATCAGAAAAGAAAGAGCGGACTGAGTCGTATTGTCATCGAGTGTGGAGGTGTTTCGTGTGCCAGCAAACTCTCCATCAGCGATATAGGCGTACTTTTCTCGCTTTTTAGTATCGAACTCGATCCGGTAATCCCAGCCACCCGATTTCAATTGTCCTTTGACTAAAGCTATGCCAGTTTCAATAGCGGCTTCCAAGTAGTAAGCATCGCCAGTTCGTTGATAAGCTAGTAGATAGGCTCGGCCGATCGACGGTGTACCAGGTGGTTGAACCCAAGCCATTGAGGGAGCGGCTTTTCCTTCTCCTTCACGTTTTTTCAGGTCACTTGAATATTGCCACAAGTAGCCACCTTCAATTGAAACCTGTGTTCGAAAAAAAACGACGGCTTGACGAAGTGCCTCGGTCGCTTGTTGATGATTGATTTCTTCTGCAACTATATACCTGGTGTAGGTCAGTAACAATAAAATTGTTAGTAAATGTGCATATACATAATACATCCGATACAGACACGTTGGCCGTCGATTGGCGGTTTTTCCAATTGACATTTCAGCTCCTGATGCTTATTTAGGATAGATTTTTAATTTTCTATCTGATTGAAGTGTTTCTGAACGAAATCCCAAGCTCCAGCTTTATAATACCTATGACCCCCTTCACCAATATGTAGGTGGCAATTATCAGGTGCATTTGCCACCTGATAAATCTCCTGTAATTTTTCAAAGGCATATTCGACTTGATCAATAGGAAAGATTCCATCTTCCTTACCAGCGATAGCCGAAAATGGTCTGGGTGCAATCAATCCTGCAACTTCGTACATTTCGCCCATCCGCAAGATACCGGGTATGTAGTTGCAATCACAGTGGGCAATTGAACCAAGAGATCCCTGATAGGTGCAGAAATAGCAACTGGGTACGGCAACAGTGATTCTGGTATCGCAGGCTGCAGCATGTAATGAAACCGTTCCTCCACCGGAGTTGCCGGTAATGACAATACGTTTAGCATCGATATGTTGTTCAGCTATTGCCCAGTCAATTAATCGCGACATATCCCAAACCCTTTCGCCAATTGGAGTTCGACCGACAAGAAGACCATGCATAAGTGCAGTTCGACAGGAATTGCCCTTGTCGTTGTTACGGTCAATAGTTGTTCTCGTTTCGCCAAATGCACGAGTGGTAGGAGCAATGGTCAAATAACCTTGGCGTACAGCCTGACATGCGATATCACGTTCACCTTCAGTTATCTCTTTTTCCTCTTTTTGATTGCGGGCGATGCCGACATAAATATGTGGATGGTTATGTCCATGTGGTGTCAGGGCGAGTGGAAGTCCTTTGTTATGTTCCTTAGGTCTTAACAGATAAAATGGCAATGGAACCGTGGGTTCGACCCATAAATACCATTCTTCACGAATATGGTCGCCCATATCCTCAGATTTTAGCATTTCTGCTGCAGGTTGATGATGGCTCAAATCCATCTCAATGTTGTGAAGACCAAGTGCCTGCCGCAACCGATCCCGAAACGCTTCTTGCCAATTCGTTAATTCTTCCTCACTCTCAGCACAGAACTCAAATTCTCTGGGTGTTGTACTGTATAAGTGGTTATAATGTTGCTCAGAATTGTACATATACTTTTTCCTTCATGGGGTAAACTGTTATGGCGTTTTTTGATATTGGGATTCAGTTATATCTTATGTTACAGTAGGTTAGTGTGTATTGGCAACAGCTTAATTACGCTATGTGGTAAACTGTATGTTACTGATTGGATGTTTTAAACTTGCGTTATTTGAAGGAGGGTTTGTGAAACTGCAAACACGTAACATAATGATTGGATTGGTTTCAATCGGTTTATCTGCTTTGTTCGCTTTTTCCGAAGAGCCATTTTTTGACAACTTTGATCGAAGAAATGGGAAACCTGACAATGATTGGATTGTCAATTCCCCAGAAGTCAAAACGGAAATTGAGGACAAGGAAATATTAATCCATGGTACGGAAAAGACTAACTGGAAACGCAATGGTATTGAGCGTTTGGTTGATGATATTAACAAGGTCTGCTTTGATTTCTTAAATAATGATGTATTCAATGTTCATCTTCGAGTTGATGATGATAAAAGTGGGACAAATGCGTATATCGACATCTATTCTCCTCCGGGACCACAGGGAGGAAATAATTTTAACTACGCAAGCCCTGCGGATGGCGCTTGGCCTGGTTGGACTAATATCGGTGGGGCCCCGTTTGAAAAGAATCCTAGGAAAGAAGGTTATCGTCAACTTTGTCTGCGAAAGGAACAAAAGAATTTTTTCATCATCGTAGACAATAAGGAAATCGCCAAGGTTAAAAATGCAGGTCTTTTGGTAATCACCAAGGTCTTCATTTCTATCGATGCGGCCGCTGGGCGTTCGGGATCAATGCATGTTGACAACGTTGACATTGATGATGCATTCCTAAAAGGCTCGAAAGCCGTCGGTCGGCAAAATAAACTACCTATAATATGGTCTGAACTTAAGAGTTGAAAAAGACGGCGCATTAGGAGCTATATGCGCCACCTTTTTCGAAGTTGGTTCTTTTTTTAACCTTCGTTGTCTCCACGCCTTTCGCCACGACCACGCCTTTCGCCACCGCCACGCCTTTCGCCACCGCCACGCCTTTCGCCACCGCCACGCCTTTCGCCACCGCCACGACCACCTTGTCGGTTACCACCACCGAAGCGTTCCATTTGCCTCTGCCTTTGCTCCTGATCGTATTTATCTAATTCCTTCATTTGATCTTCGGTCAGGAGTTTCTGGAGACCCGCCTTGTGTTGCTTCTGGATGGCTTCCATTTTGGGGCGAAGACTTTGCCAATCACCAGCAGCCATTGCGTCATCCATTAATGCTTTGGAATCGTCCATCGTTTTTTGGAAAACTGTACGGGCCTTTAAAAGGGACTCATCATTAACTTTAACTACAAATGTCAGTCCCACCCAGGACCCCCCAATCATGTTTGTCATCATGCTGGACATACCACCGCGCATGCCACCACGACCACCTTGTCGGTTACCACCACCACGTTCGCCTCGGCCAGGTCTTTGTTGAGCTTCAGAAACTTGGCTTAGTGTCAGAAGTCCAGCGGTAGCAGATAGAAAAAAATCTTTGCGTTTCATATTAAGTATCTCCCAAGATTGCAAGAAAAATGATCCTTTAGTTAATTAAGACGTGCAGTCAGTCTATAAAGTTTATATTTGCTGGGACGTCGAAAGGCACGTTTTTTTAATTTTTATAATACATTGATTTAGTATTAAGAAGAAGCCCTTCAAAGGGAATCTACCGATGTTATTTTTGTAAAAGGCAAACTAAAATTCTGTACCCTGTTCAAGATGAATCCTTATGCACTTTACATATAGCTCCAAGTGCAAGAACAACATACTCATCCGCACAAACAAAAACCCTGCTACTTGACAGGGTTTGATGTTTATTGATTTAGAAAAAAAAATTAATATTCAACCACTTGACCTTTAACTCCTATTGACCAATGAGATTGTCCGTGTTTCCAACTTGACCCCTTCTTTACTAAAACACCAGATACTCTGAACCCTTCTAATTTTTCAGATCCACCTTGTGATGTAAAAGTCATATTAAATTGATGTGAATAACTTGCCATATCCCCACTTGGTGAAATATGAATTGTTTCACTATTAAAATCAAAAATCGGGTCATTGATAGCTTCCATTTGTACTTTTAATGTAGCCTCGAATTCATCAATACCTTTCCAATATTCAGATTCATCCGTACCAAAGACAACGACATTGTCTGCATATATTTCTTTGACACTATTAGAGAGATTGGTAATACGGTTAAAAGAGGAGCTGGAGGCGACCTTGGCTAATCACTCGTTAATGAATTAATTTTTATTTTATAGGGGTCAAAATATGAAATTAGGAGGCTCTGATTGAGGATCAAGATCGAATTTCCGGTTAAGGAGGCAGTAGCCTTACCAGTCAACTACAATTATTACCTGACTGGGGTAATCTATAATTTCCTGAGACAATCTGATCGGGACTATGCCAGTTCCCTGCATCAAGAGGGCTACCAGGAACAGGAGAAACGGTTTAAGCTGTTCACTTTTTCCCAATTGACTTGCTTTGTTTCTTTTCCTGTTTAAAGGAACACCGCCATCATCAGCAACACCAAGACCAGCAACATTTTCCCCATCTTATTGAGACAATCCATAATACCACCATTTTTTGTCTATTGACATTATTGCACTTCTTTTATTGGCTCAGCAGAAGGACTTGCCGAATTTGATCTCTCGTCATTTAGGAGTTTCTCGATCACACCACTACCATCAAGATCAACAACAAGACGAATAGCATTTTCTCCCATCTTGTTGTTGCAATCAAATCCTCCACCGTTTTCGTTTATATACATCCTTGCTTTTCTTTTATCAGCGTTAGATTTTGAGTCGAGAGCAAACAGCATCTCATTATTTTCTCCCTGGTTCCTACCCAAATATACAATTTGTTGACTTAGGTCATCACCAAACATTGTCAGCATGCTACTATCACCACTACCATCCAATCCAAAATATGCTTTTCTCTCATCTTTACCTTGGATTATAATTGCTTTACAAGTAATTACTCCAAATGTCGCATCCTTCAAACTCACTTGTGCATCAGCATCACCACTAACCAAAGAGTTCAATACCATACCTAAAACAACCAACATTGCCCCAAACGACATATATAAAATCTTGTACCGTAGTTTCATAACCTCTCCTTTATTAAGTTATATACCTGATTGTGCTCGTCCCTCTCTTCAGATTAGCATAGCTTCATGCTTAGTTCCATATTCACTTGTTTCAGGTTTGATATCACTTTACAAAGTGACGTTAGGAAGGTACCTCAGGAAACGTCTGTTTTAGCCCAGCTCTATGTTATGACTCTTGATAGTTTATGCTGTCCTGAAAAGACCTAAGACCTCAAAATCAACATAAGTAAAGGAGGCAGGAAGATAGTAGAATGGTAATAATAAAAATGTTTATACAGCAGCAAACATCTAGGATCTGGTTCTGCAATGCTTGTATCAGAGCAGGCACCGCAGATGCAGCTCAAGCTGACGATCCACATGTCCCATTTACTGGCTATTATGAACACTGGCTCATCTCACTTGAGAAGATTCTGATTAAAAAGGGCATCTGTGTACCCGACCAACCCCACTTTGAAGAACCCTAAAAGAACCTAACGCTGGTTCGAGTTCAAACAACTGAGGATATACGGAAATACTGGGACGAAAATGCCGGCAACCCACGTGATGTCAACGCGATGGTTTGTACACAAAGGCTCGATAATTTGGACTCTCACGACTCAGATAATCATATTCTGAATCCACAAAATCAGCGTTCGCATCCAGGTCGCTGCTTTCGAACTCGGTTTCGCAACCCTTGCCGAATTGCAGACGCCTGTTGCGTTGAAGCCAGCTCACATTATGCACCATCGCAATCATGTGCCGAGGACTATTCGACTCATTTGGCACACCCCGATGCCAGAGCCGAACGTCTCGAATCAGCGCACTTCCCTTCTTCGTATTCCCACGAATCGGCGGGCGTATCTTTCGTCGTGCAACTTCGGTTGCCTCATCAATCCGCCTGTCAACAGTTGTATCAAGATGAGAGCCCGGCCACAGTTCAATGCTTCCATTCTCTTCGGTCACGTGCACCGGTGAAATGTTGACCACCACAGTGGCGATCGGATGCGCTACTTTCATCCTGCTCCACAGATGTCTGCCATCGGCATGCAGGGGTTGTCGCACACTACCGGAACAGTTAGTATTCCCGTTATAGAAGTTGTTGAACACCCCCTCACCGAGCAATGCCTTGGTAACTTGAACGACAAAGGGATTGGCAACAATGTCGCGGAAAACATAAGGCGGAAACGGTGGCGGTCCTTGTTGAAGGTGTCCGGTGAGCCGACCTGCACCACCCCACTGTTGAGCGGAAATCAGTTTCTGTGAATCGGTATCCATCCGCTCACGCAGGATGTCGAGATGCGTATGGTCAACGATGTTCTCCAAAATCACGTAACCGTCGATACAGAGTGCTTGGAGGGCTTTATCTAGGTGGGTTTTGGACAGTCTTTCATTGTCAAGCTCGGCGGCTTGAACTGTTATCTCCATTTAAGTGTCTCCTTGGTATGCGCATACTGCCTCATCCAAGCGCAGCCGCGTGACGGGCAGCAAGCGGAGGAAGCATAGGAGGCGGTATTGAACTTCACATCCTGGCTTGCGAGTCGAGAAAGATTGGAGGGTTAAAATCCACGATTATAACAGCCCAACATCTGTCCCAAATGGCGACAGACAATGTAAATAATGTTCGTTCGGTCTTTCATTATAAACTCCTTTGAATAGGAATGAAAAGAGTAACTATAGATTAGGGGAAGTTGCAGTTGCATTTATAGCAGCCTCCATAGTTGCGATTCTCAGTTCCAAGGTTCTAATCCCAGCAATCTCTTGCCCAACCCCGTCAACACAGCTGGTTTCTGATGTGTGTGTTCCCAGTCTCTCGGATCACCGGGCCAGCGTGGCGTGGGACGACACATCTGCCACCCGTTGATACGTTCATCGGCTCCGCGCCCCTTTGCTGGCGACATTGTGATGTACTGCGCCATACGCGGTTTATCCGACCGATTGTGACCGTTGCCGTGCGCCAGCAAACGATGCCAGATTAACAGATCGCCCGCTTCGCCTGGAATGGACTTCACCTCAAGCTCCGTCAGATCTGGTTGCCGAGAATTTCGATCTTTGGGCTGTGTTTTCACCCATTCGTCAAAGAGCCTGTGAAAGCCCTCCACACACTGGAATCCTCCCTGATTTTCTGCCGTATCCGTCAAATACAATACCCCCTGCACGCCAAAAGGCACTTTTCCCACAGATGTATCCGTGTCCCAGTGGATCATCCCTCTGTTTTGCCAATCGGGTTTGTCTTCCCGAGCGGGCGGTTTCATATTGGCACGGTCTAGAGACACCCACAGTTCTTCTGTATCCCAAATTTCAGAAAAAGCCTGATGAACTTTTGGATATTGCCGATTGTCCCACAATGCCTGATGCTGATAAATCTCAACCATACCAGCTGCGGAAATAGGGGAACATTTATTTGTACGGGTATACGGTTTGTATCTGTACCAGTCTTCCGGATTTTCGCGGTCTATCTCCAAAAATTCCCATATCGCATCTACTGCGGCATCCAGATTTTCTTGTGGTACAGCATTGTGTACTACCACATACCCGTTCTCATTCCAAAAATCCCAATCTTGTTTGCTCAAAACTCGCATGACATACCTCTCCTTAGTTTGCTCATCTGGACTATTTCCATTATTAACTAGATATCGGCACTTCATGACCCTTGATTTGACCGTTTGCCTTCGCTGAAAAAGCGGCCCTCCCTAGGCTAGGTCCTCGGCACAGATCGACTGCTCACGGTCTCTGCCTTCCAGTTCTTGGTGCAATGTTGAGCGAACTTTGTACCCTTACGCGAATTCGAGCATCAAGGGACTAACTTTGGCATTGTATCACGATTGCATTTCGGGGTAAAGCGATGGGATTGCTCACAGAAATTAGGGTTGAGGACAGAGGATACAATGCGGCGTTACGCCGTTTCAGAAGCTTGTCTTTTGCGCGGGAAAATCATCTGACGTGTTATCTAGACCGCCGTGGCGTATCGCGACGGGTGGAGTAAGGGAAAGTACCCCGCTGGATAGTTCTCCCCCTCCTGTGAAAGGGTTCAAGGGTAATTAATGCAACCCTGACGCACATTGAAAACCTCCCTTGATATTCCTACCAATAGGGTTAGCGGAGTCAGGGAACAGAGAATATTAGATCTGGATGTTAACTGATTAGGAGTTAATTCCCCATCATTGGTAAGGATCCGACACCGACTGAATTTCAGCGCTTCGTACGAAGTGTCTGGAAGCTGGATGCATCGATCAAGTACCGTCCACGGTAGAGCTTGCATATGAGATGGCCTGAATCCCCCGTACACGAGTTATCTATTGCGCGGGTTTAAATGAGTAGGTTCGTAACGTAAAACGACTACTTCAGAATCACCATCTTGCGGGTTTCTGTGTAATCTCCAGCCTGTATTTGATAGAAATAGGTACCACTAACATATACCATCAGCTTACCAGTAAGCAATGGCTTCCGCAATTTCACCCAACCTCTTACCGTTCCATATTACGTCCACTACAATTGGCAAGGAGTGCGTCTCAAATTTCTCTGGGAATTTGGCTTGGATTTGGCAGACACGCTTTTCATTGGAGGGAACTGTAACCTTCATCTTTTCTGGCCAAAGGTTAACGCCCTCAATAGAACGAAAGTGAAGTTGGTATATTTGTGTTTTGACTTGATAGTTGGTGATTATTACTTTGAATATCAGCGTTTCACCAGGGGTGATGCGCACTTTATACGGATAGAACTCGATCCAGTGCGGATCCATCCCGATGTTCGGATGCGGTTGATCAATCGTCTGTGTGAATAATGTTTGCCAACGTTCCATCCATGCCTTCCACCGTCTGATCTTGGTTTGCTCAAATGGCACCGCACCACCATGACCGGTCAGGATGAAATCGGGTGCGTGATCCAAAATCTGTTTTGGCATGTCCGAGTAACTCGATACTGGCGTACGATTCTTGGGGATGAATGAATGTATATAGTCGCGGTTTTCATGGAAGCTAACACCCGAGATATTGTCTCCGATACAGAGGAATTTCCTGTCGTCCACAGAGAACCAGACCAGATGATGGTAAAGTGTTTGTCCGGGATGTTGTTCCATGTAAAAATCGATCCCTCGCCAATGGAAAGCTTGACCGCGTTTGATCACTTGGTCAACCTGAATTCCTTGAGGCATCAGACATGGCATGTCGTAATTTTTTGGGCTCTCCAGAATGTCTTTCAGTTCTGGTGATGACGCGAGCTTAGTATCATATTGAGCTTTTAAGGCGGGATAGCCAGCCAGATGGTCATCATGATAGTGCGATGGCAGAAACCACTCAACAACTTCAACACCAAGTTCGGTTTTAAGATAGGGAGTTAGATGGTCAATGAACCGATGTGGATTGGCGCTAATTGGGGCATTGGAGGTGTATCCACAGTCAATCAAGAGCGCGTGACCGGATTCGTCTTGGACAATGTAGGTTCGGGCAACTGAATTGACAACTTCATAGACATGCGACGTTAATTGGCGAAACTCAGGCCGATAGTACTGAAAAGCATGCCCATGAAACAGTTCATACAATTCTTCCATCGGTTCCTGAAGTTCGGTAAAAGCCGCTGGTGTTGGGATAAACGGTTTACCGTGTCCAGGAAGAATCAGGTCAAGTTCGAGGTTCGCCACCGTCTGCAGACTCTCCAGATGGTTCACGTGTCCTTGGAACGACATATAACTCCATTGGCTCCAAAAATATTGTTGAACCTTTCCAGGTGAACTCATTAAATCACCACATGCCAAGACCCGTTTCCCATCGATTTCAAACTGGTAACCTACGGAACCAAATGTATGTCCTGGCAATGGAACGACATAAAACCGAATTCCACACCACATTATCGACTCATAATCATACGCGTACCCATTGGAGTGGATGTCAGTTAACATACCCCTCCCAGGATAATACGAGGTGTAGTTATCATAAGTATCATAGGATGCTTTAAGCAAATCGGTTTCTTCCAAGAAGCGTCTTTCAACAAAGGGAATAAAAATCTCAGTACCACTTGCTTGGAAACGATTTGCCGCCGCACATTGATCTCGATGAAAGTGGGTTAACAAAATTCGTTCTACTGAACAATCTTTGCCAGAAAGTCCTTCAAAATTTTCTGACCTCAAGTGTGTTCCGCAGTCGATCAACAAAATCTTGTCATTAACGCAAATGGCATAGATGCAACAGGTGTCTTCAAGAAAAAAAAGGTGGTCAGTTAATTTTTGGAACATCTCTTATCCTTTTACGGTTGAGGTCCTTGTGTTTACTAGTATTCCTCGAACAATTTTGAGCATCAATGCGACATTTTTTGTCATGTATTCAGTCAACAGTTGCTTAGCTTCAGCCTGGCGTTGGTCGTCGATAAGTTCCTTGCCTGCTTTAGCCATTTCATATGCACTGTCAAACAGGCACTTTTGGAACGTTACCCATTTCTCTCGAACTACTGAGGTCGACTCAATTGCATCTGAATAACTCTTCAGGCTCAATTGGCGGAAAAGCCACCAAGGACTTTCTTCTGACGGTTTCTTACTGCCAATTGCAAGCACGGAAGGCAGTTCTCCTTCGATAAACATAGGGAGAAAAACACCCAGACAAGGTGAGTAGAGACTGCTCCAATAAACAGGCAATCGCGAATTATCAGCACATAGGTGAGCGACAAGACTTGCTGCTGTGTTCCCTCCTGTACCATCTTGATTGTGATGTACACAGATCCCACCCTGCCTAAGCACTGTGTCGAAGGACGTTCTATCGGTATCATCTCCACCATGGTCACTCAATACGGCGATGATGGTCGAAATATCGATATTTCCCAAATGCTGATTTAACAACGTACAAGAGCGTCTTCGACGTACCGCACCACTGCCAACTGAGCGGTCTACTTGATGACTGTAGGCTTCAGAAAAATTGAGTTGCTCTGCTTTTCCCCTCCACCAGTTGTTGGCTATTGCTTGTTCAAGCGCAGTCGGAGATAAACAATCCCAGTCATCTTCGATTGAATAGACGTTGCTGATTCCAGCTACACTATCGATTCGTTTAGTTGCCCATTCATGACCAGCTGTTTCAAGGATATACGCTTCATGCGGATCAGCAATAATATAACCGTTGTCGTATGTACGGACATTTGCCTTGTTGCTAAATTCCCCTTGCCCGTATTTCGTGATTAAGGTCGTCATCACCTCAACTGCTTCTGCGGCAGTTGAGGCACGCTCCAAACCGAGCCGAACCAACTCCATACCAATCAGTTTTGGCGAATCAAATTCGTACTTAGATTTCAGCCCTTCATTTCCAATTACCACTTGGTGTTCGTTGAATCCATGTTCATCTCCCCAGCACCAGTATGGGGTAGATCCAATATGACGATACGTCGTTCTGACTTCTGGAAGTTGGATAAATTGGCAATTTGTCATAGAACCCAAGAAGTGAGATTTTCGGTCTCGTAAAACTAACGGCTGACATTCGATCGCGGGTCGATCGCTGTTCTTACCGAAGATGACCTGATTGTCCGTTGTCGCATTAGATAAAGCGACAACCGTATCACAACCTTTAAGCATATTGTTGTCCTCCTCCACTCTACAGCTTGTGTAACTTTTGGTTCGGTCGCCGAGACCAGTATATTTTTAGATCTAATGTAGATTCTCGCTCAGCGATCACTCTTTCTGATCAGGTTTTATTAGCCTCTATTATAAACGTGGTACAAGGCAGCACGAACCCATTTCCAAGATAATCTAACGCATTGCTATTGGACATTCGCCCAGCTTCTCAACTACCTCACCACCAATACGAAAAGTGATTGTACTACCCTTTTAATTTTGCATATCATCGTATTTAATGTCGTAAAAAGTACAACCCGTAAGTTA
>Ga0066834_10000031_pt1 | contig 54557 bp, 49 predicted proteins | sample ETNtaG_30_FD_66729 | JGI IMG/M metagenome (GOLD analysis project Ga0066834, IMG submission 66729) | Marine microbial and viral communities from oxygen minimum zone, Eastern Pacific Ocean - ETNP201306PF43B | ecosystem: Environmental > Aquatic > Marine > Oceanic | place: Pacific Ocean: Eastern... | reverse complement strand
AATCTGGTCAAGAATCTCTGAACGTTGATTTTGAACATAGGCAAAGGTCAGATCAAAAATATAAAACCCCGAATGCCTTGGAAAATCACAGGAACGGCCGCCACGCTCAAGCCGAGAGGGAGTACCAATATTAGCGTGACGAATGTACTCATACCCAGACCCCTGGGTCCAATGATAATCAAGTCCATCAGCGAAATTTTGGACGCAATCAGGATTAAAGCTATTCAGCTTTTCCCACAGCCAAAATGGTACTTGGCGAAGATGATCATGGATTGCACTACCATCTTGAGAGTTTCGTGAACAACCAACTCGTTCCTCAAGAACATGCCAAAACGAATGTTCTCCCCAAGGGAAAAGACCTGTTGGAGTGTTTGTACAATTTAAAGAAAAATGGCTTAGGTAACTATCGGCAGCTTCAACATACTCTGGTTTCCCTAAAGCATACATCGTTTGCAATAAAGGTTCATCATGAATCAGGTTACTCCCCAAATGAGCTCGATCACCATCTCGCTGCCCAGGGATTTTAGGTGGTTTCGTCAGTAACATCTCACCCGTTTGAGGGTCAAGAATTGATGGAAACAATCCCTTGTAAGGTTTTCCAGCCTTTATAATTGTATTAATAACAGTATGTATTTTTCTGAGAATCTCTTCTGCGGTCATTAATTGATTATCCAAGTGAATTGATTACCCATAATTTTGGATCTCGTTTTGTTATTTGCCTATGAAACGCCGATCCATAAGACTACCATTCAATTCTCAGACATTGTCCCGATTTAGAACTGTCGATGGCACCAAACACCATAGCTAGGCTCTTAATATTGTCGGTATAAATTGTTTCAGGCGTACCACCAGTTTGGACACACTCGATGAATTCATGAATCAGTCCTTGATGCCCACCAACACGATCGTTGCCATCAAACGGCGGAATTTCGACGTTTTCACACTTTGAATGGAACCCACCAGCTTCGGTTACAATATCAGCCACCATCTGACCTCCACCGTCCCATTTGACGGATCCCTTGTCTCCAATAATCCTCCAATCGCTTTCCCAAGTTGTGTTTAACCCTTCTGAACACCAACTTCCCCTGTAAGTGTAAACAATATCGTCGGTCATTTCATACACAGCAATGGCAGAAGCGTCATGGTCGTACCATGACCCCTTTGGATTCCATTCCTTACAGTAGACGGACACTGGATCAGCTCCGGAAATGAAGCGGGCAGCGTCTAAAGTATGGATCGCCATATCCACCAATAATACATGTTTCATATGATCTCTAAACCCTCCGAAATGAGCCCCAATATAAAAATCGCAGTTAACCGTTGTGATATTACCGATAGCGCCCGATTCCAAAAATTTCCTTAGTCTCCGAATCTGCGGGTTATATCTTCGATTCTGAATTACAGCGTAAAGTTTCCCTGCCTCTTCAGCCGCTTCTATTGATATTTTAGCGTTTTTCATGTTATCCGCCATTGGCTTCTCTCCAAGCACGTGACAACCGTGTCTGAGAGCCGTCGTTGTTATATGCGTGTGTGATTCAGGGATCGTACAATCAAATACAACATCCGGCTCGGTTCGGGTAAGAACAGTCTTTAGATCAGTATCGATAATCGCCTCTGACAGATTGTAGTCTTCGGCCCTCTTATTAGCCGCTTCTTCCCTAACATCGACCAAGCCGACTAATTCAACTTGATCCATCTGGCTAGCAACGTTGAGCCAAGCACCACTCATTCCCCCGCACCCTACAAGTACAATTTTCAATTTTTTCCGCATTTGATACCTTCAGAACCTCTGTCCAATTAAAATTCAAGATGTGTTCGCTATTAACACAAATCTATAAAAAGAATTTAGCAAACAATATATAACGAATTGTCCTATGAAGACCCCTTCATTGTAACTATTACAGCAAAAGGCTGCAAGACACATTTGTACGAAAGGAAATTTACCTACGTAAAAAACAATCCAATAACTTGTTTATTCCAGTGAAAGGGAATAGACTATAGATAATCTGCATAAAACTTTCTCAGGAGAGATGAAGAAGGACTATGATAGTTGTTATCTCACCATCAAAAACTCTGGATTGCAAAACGCCGTCAACAGTGAAGAAACATAGTACACCGGAACTTTTAGCGTACTCGCGTCAATTGGTTGAACAGTGTCGTAAATTGGATTCGGCGCATATTTCGGATCTGATGAAGGTTAGCGAAAAAATAGCAGATCTTAATGTAAAACGGTTTGCAGAATGGGATTCCGAACTTACTCCAACAAATGCAAAGCAAGCTATTTTAGCCTTTAAAGGTGATGTCTACTCAGGTTTGGATGCAGAGACTTTTGGCGATTTCGATTTCGACTTCGCCCAATCCAAATTACGAATCCTCTCAGGTCTATATGGGATATTAAGACCCCTTGATCTGATGAAGCCGTATCGGCTAGAGATGGGAACTAAATTAAATAATCCAAAAGGCAAAAATCTATATCATTTCTGGGGAGATATAATTACTGAGAAACTAAACGAAGTTGTTGTGACACTTAAAGAAAAAGTATTGGTTAATCTCGCTTCCAATGAATATACTAAATCAATAAATATTGACAAATTCCAAGGACGGATTATTACACCTGTTTTTAAAGAATATAAAAACGGCGTATACAAAGTGATTGGTCTTCATGCCAAGAGAGCCAGAGGATTGATGGCTCGCTACATAATTAAAAATCAAATAACGGAACCAAAGCAACTAACTGAATTCAATACTGGAGGATATCTTTTTTCCGTCCCAGATTCCAATGATACAAAGCTTATATTTTACCGAGATAGTCAACTTTAACCTATTACAAGATCTTCTCGATTCTTTTACGGGCGGGTATTGGTATCAATTGGGTCTTCATCATTGTTTATAAACCGTTCGGTTGTATTATGGGTCGCCGGACTAGTACGAAAATCAGCAATCCAAGGTGCTCGGAAATAGGCTTGCTTCTCTCGAGGAAGTCCTGCAAGTATAGCCGGTGGGGTTTTAAGTCTGTGCCAGTGGGTGGCCAGATGAGAATAGGCGTGTAATATGGCAACACGTGGTGTGTCTTTCTGCCATTCAGGACCAGCATGACAAATATTCTCAGTGAAGAAAATCGCGCTGCCTGCGGGACATTCATAACTGGTCAGGAATTGACTCCGTCCACCTTTTTCCAGCGATGTATGATCTGGGTGCATACTGTAATTGGCTTTATGGCTACCAATTATAAAATGGGTGCTTTGATCTTCGAATGCAATATCGGTCAATTCAAAGATAACCCGTACCATACCAGCATGAATACGTCCGTTGTGAACGCGATAGCCAAAGATAGGGTCTCCCTGATTTGGACCACCGCCGTGAAGGCCTCCATGGGCCTCACCCTTTTTTCTCCAGATGCAGCCACAATTTTCAAGCCGAATATCCGGACCAATAATTTCATGAAGTACATCAATTACTTGAGGATGATCAATAAGAACACTGGAAGGGCCTCCCGGTATGTCCCGGTGTTCGGGTGGTAGAGATTTAGGTTTGTGTTTGACACGATCAATCTGATCAAAGATTTCCTCTACTTCAGTTTTGCTGAGAATCGCTGGGCGAACAAGAAACCCTGTCAGATCAAATCTAAAGCGTTCCTCCTCGGTCATTGCCATTATGAGTGTTCTCCATTAATTGGGATGTTGAATTACAGTAAATCTAGAATCATATCCTAGCAAAAAGCACCTAATAGATCAATAGAACTTAACGTAAAGGTTCCAATGTTAAAAGCAGATTGGAAACGCAACTCGATAAATGGGATTACCCGCCAATTCCTAATCGCAATTTATGACAATTTATGGGAGTTTTCTAATGAAGATTGAAACGTTAGAAAAACCTAGGGGCATAGTACTAGCTGATATTACCAACGAGCCAGATGACGAACAATCCATGGTACGATTTCTATGTTACATCAATGAATTTGATGTTGAAGGCTTTGGTAGCAACCACCTCTCGCCGTTTGAGAGATAAAGTTCTGCCGGAAAGGATTCAAGAACGTGTTGAAGCTTACGAGCTGGTGCGGAATAATTTGTTGAAGCATGCGTTGGGTTATCCTGAAACAGAGTGCCTGTTGAAGGTCAAAGTTCAATGGGTTCGAACGTTCGAACCTGATAATTGAAGTTGTTGACAAGCCAGATCCACGCCCAGTCTGGGGTGGTGTTAACTGCTTGGCACAAGCATATCTGGACAGATGCGGTAGATGAAGTCATCGGCATAGATGGAAAAACATATAAAAAACCAATCAAGCAACCATATGATGTTGACGTCAAGCCTACCAGCATGATTTTGCTGCTCGCATCGATTGGACCGTCGCTGAAAACTATCAAAACGCAAACCATAACCCTGTAGCTGCTTTTGCTCACGACACCCGCAAGGGAGTAGTTACGTTTGAGGTCAAATCGGGAGAGATGGTAACGCTCAGTGCAGCTCGGGCGGTCACAATATCTTGTATTTTTTAGCAATGTAAAGAGAACGACGAAAGGCAGACGATCCTTTCCCAGCTTTGGTAAAATCATATTCCACTTTACCGATTGCTTGCCAAGCTCGCTCAGTTTCGATTACCAATTGCTGCATTTCGTCCGGTTCGAGGGAAAAAGCTGAATCCACACCACCATCTGCCCGACGTAATGTAAAATATTTTTCTATAATAGTAGCACCATGAGCAACGGCTGCTAAGGCGGCACCAAGCCCCATAGTATGATCCGACAAACCCACTTCACAATTAAAGCATATGAGGTATCGTTAATATATTACTGTCCACAGGATATTCACGTCGTTCTCCAAGCCAAGGATGAAGGTAAACCCTGCCAGCTATCGAAGAATTATCGTATCTGTTATACCTCGGCGATTTTCAGGTCAATTGGGTGAGACAAAATAATGCGGCCAATATAAAAACCCATTCTCAACGGAATGTTCTCTCTGGAATTCAACAGAAGAAAATTAGGATATTGTTGATTTCGCGTTTCAGTCATGCTATCGTAGGTCATGCCCTGAATCTTAAATTTTAAGAGCTCAGTGACATCCTTTTTCAGAGTGTTATTCTGATATACTCATCTTTAGTTCTTCCAATATCACCTAAAACTAGCAAGAGGAGGGTTCAATGAAGTTTGGAGTAATATTCGTAATTTCCACTTTTATAGTAATGAAAATTAGCCATGCTCAAATCAAAGAATCCCTTGTTGTCTACTTTGACTTTGAAGAAAGAGTAGGAAAAACTGTAAACGATCTATCTGGAAATAATAATCATGGGAAATTAGAAGGAGATACCAACTGGACAGAGGGGAACTTTGGCAAAGCGGTTAAGTTCGGAGGGAAAAATGGAATCGTCCGTGTTGAACACTCAAAGGATTTTGAGTTCGTTGATGGAATTACCATTACTGCTTGGATACGTCCAACTCTGAAAGCAGGTCCAGGCACTTGGCAGTTGATTGCAGCCAAAGGACGTGATGTTCACGAATTTTTTGAAATTCTTCTTCATCCAACAGGATTCATCTGGATGGGCTGGAAACTCACCGGAGGACGTGCTGTCCCAGAAAAGAGTCCACTGGACGTTAAGAAAAACGTGTGGCAACATATAGCTGTATCATATCAATCCGGGAAATGGTGGACAACTTATTTAAATGGTGAAGTGTTGATCAATTATCCGAAGAAAAACGATAAGCTGATTCCCTTAGATGCTCCTTTATTTTTGGGAGTGGAAGAGCCGTTAGGCATGAACCGATATTACAACGGAGATACAGACGATTTTGCCATCTTTAACCGCGGACTCTCTCAGGATGAAATTAAACAAGTCCAAGCGGGAATGGGGAAAATTATGGCTATCCAACCTCAGGCAAAACTCCACACAGCTTGGGTTAGATTGAAAACGAAATATTTGCAATGAACAACTTGATTAGGATCTATAGGAAATCATTTTGCTAGATCTATCCTCCGAATACCCATTAACAAAATCACAAATTGAAGAATATCGTCAAGATGGACACATCCATTTATCTTCTGTATGTACAACGGAGGAAGTAACTTCCTACCGCCATGCTATTGCCGAGGTAGCCTATTCTCGGTTCCCTAAAAGAGATACAGATGATGTTTCCAATCGTGCCTTCTTGCAGACACTAAATCTCCGTTATCATAGTCAGAGGGTGTCGCAATTCGTCTTGGCCAAACGCTTCGCTAAAATCGCAGCTGATCTAATGGGAGTTGGTGCCGTACGAATTTACCATGAACAGGCTCTGTTTAAAGAACCCAATGGAGGGAGGACAGCTTGGCATCAAGATCAATACTACTGGCCACTCGCAACAAATAACGCAATGGGAATGTGGATGCCTCTGGTAGAGACCCCAATTGAGATGGGGCCAATTCAATTCGCCACAGGATCACAGGTCAACGGTTTTATGGGGCAGTATGCTATTTCGGATTCATCGCAAGATTTTTTCCAACAATTCATTGAGAAAAAGCAATATTCTTGCTGGCAAGTATCTATGCATGCAGGAGATGCTACATTTCACAATGGATGGACCATGCATGGCGCCACAGCCAATCAAACAAAGACCATGCGTGAAGCTATGATTGTCACCTATTATCCTGATGGTACTACGGTTGATAAATTATGTAACCCAAGCCGTTCTCATGATGCTCAGAATTTTCTTGGCGGTAGGAAAGAAGGGGACTTGGCCGATAGTGAAATGAACCCAGTGCTTTATCGAAGGTGAAAGTACTAGGAAGCCGAAGAAACAGGTTAAATCTTAACTTGGCAGAATTTAATTCAACTTATCTATATCTTTGATTCATACCATAAAGTTGCAATCACTGATTTTTTGCAATTTATCAAACGAGCTTGTCATGGAGTTAGAAACATGAAATTTGGTATCTCCGGCAGTACAGCAAAAAGTATCAAAAAACCTTGGGGGTCGGAAGAGTGGCTAGAACTCAATGACCACTATTGCTACAAAATAATTAATATAAATTCTGGATACAGAACAAGCTTACAATACCACCAACGTAAAGTTGAAACGCTCCTTATTAAGAGAGGTGAAGCTAAGGTGCTGATCGGTGATGAGTGGTTTGACATGTCTGAAGGTGATTATTTCACCATACATCCGGAAACCCAACATAGGATTTTAGCCAAAACGGATTTAGAGTTGCTTGAAGTATCCACTCCCGAAGTGGATGATGTTATCAGGGTCGAGGATGACAGCAATAGACCTAGCGGAAAAATAGATTCTGAGCATCGATAGTAAGGATTCCTTACTTGAAAATATATGCTTAATTTAAGCGCAAACCATTCAAATAAACAACAAGTTTGGAATGTTGTTGAAAAAGAACAAATATTTTTGTAGAATAGTGGGATTGAAGATAAAGAAGTTATCAAAATCACACTTCAACTCGAGCTTCATGGAGGAAGATTCACAATGTCCAATGATAAAGAATACAAAGTGATCGGGACTCGCCCCATCCGTCATGATGGTGTTGATAAAGTGACTGGCCGTGCTCTGTATGGTGCTGACTTCACAATGGTGGGCTTATTACACGGCAAGGTATTAAGAAGTCCACATGCACATGCACGTATCAAGTCTATTGATACTAGCAAAGCAGAAGCACATGCGGGTGTTAAAGCAGTTGTCACTGCAGATGACATGCCAGAGACAAACGGGGGATCGGTTGTACTTGGTGAAGGTGGAGCAACGGATATTAAATTCCTCCAGGATAATATTTTAGCTAGTGACAAAGCCCTTTATAAAGGTCATGCAGTGGCTGCTGTTGCTGCAACTAGTCCGCATATTGCTGAAGAGGCAACGGGTCTAATTGAAATAGACTACGAGATTTTACCGCCAGTGATGGACGTGCGTAAGGCAATGGCCAACGACGCCCCTTTGTTGCATGAGGATCTCAAAACAACCTCGCTCGGAAAAACTTCTGCAGGGTCAAGCAATGTAGCTAAGCATCTCCAGTTTCAACAAGGAGACATTGAAAAAGGATTCGCTGAAGCTGATGAAGTTGTCGAAAAGGAGTTCAAGACGGCAACAGTTCATCAAGGATACATTGAACCGCATAATGCAACCGCACTCTACAAATCGGATGGACATTTAACAGTTTGGTGCAGTACACAAGGTTCGTTTGAAGTTCGCGATCAGTTGGAAAAGATTTTGCAGATGCCTGTTTCGGATATCAAAGTTGTGCCTATGGAGATTGGTGGTGGTTTTGGTGGCAAGATCCCTGTTTACCTTGAGCCTGTAGCAGCACTGCTATCGATGAAAACTTCGCGCCCCGTTAAGATTTTAATGGATAGGGCTGATGTATTCGAAAGTACCGGGCCAACAGCTGGATCCTATATTACCGTCAAAATGGGAGTTAACAAAGATGGACAGATCACCGCTGCCAAAGCGGAATTGATCTATGAGGCAGGGGCTTATCCAGGTGCACTTGTCGATTGTGGCGCACAGTGTATTTTCTCCCCATATAGCATTCACAACTTCCTCGTCGATGGTTATGATGTCGTTCTCAATATACCTAAAACAGCACCTTACAGAGCTCCAGGCGCTACTAACGCTGCTATGGCAGAAACCGTAGTTGATGAGTTGTGCGAAAAACTGGGGATGGATCCACTAGAATTTCGAATTAAGAATGGTGCACAAGAAGGAACTCGGCGTGTTGATGGACCAATCTTTCCCAAAATTGGTCATATCGAGACCGTCGAGGCAGCAAGAGCACATGAACACTACAACACACCGCTCGAAGGAGAATACCGTGGTCGAGGTGTTGCTTCCGGATTTTGGTTCAATATTGGTCTGAAATCGAGTGTTTCCTTGAACGTTAACTCGGATGGCACCATCAACCTGATTGAAGGCTCCACGGACATTGGTGGAACAAGAACGTCAATCGCCATGCAAGCGGCAGAGGTTTTGGGTATATCCGCAGAAGATATCAATCCATACGTAGTCGATACCGACTCCGTTGGATACACGGGTGTCACTGGTGGCAGCCGAACTACGTTTGCCACTGGATATGCCGCAATTGAGGCAGCAAACGACGTTGTTAGACAAATGAAAATCTTTGCTGCCAATTTGTGGGAAGTTGATGAGAATGAAGTTACCTTTGACAATGGCACCTTTAGAAGCGCAAACGGAAAAGTGCACAATGTCTTCTTCAAGGATCTGGCAAGTACAATCAGCGACGAAGGCACACCAATTATTGGACGTGGAGCAGTAGATCCCAAAGGCGTTGGTGGCGCTTTTGCTACGCATATTGTCGATGTTGAGGTGGATCCGGAGACTGGAAAGGTTGCGATCCTACGTTACACCGCGGTACAAGATGTAGGAAAAGCGATTCATCCGAGCTATGTTGAAGGACAAATACATGGTGGCGCTGTTCAAGGCATAGGTTGGGCTTTGAATGAAGAATATATTTATAATGATGAGGGGCGAATGACAAACTCTAGCTTTCTTGACTATCGGATGCCGACCAGCTACGATGTACCAATGATCGAAGCTGTTATCGTTGAAGTGCCAAATCCAGGTCATCCATATGGGGTTAGAGGGGTTGGAGAAGTTCCAATTGTCCCACCTGCGGCGGCGATTGCTAATGCAATCTATGGTGCTATCGGTATCCGAATGAAAGAACTTCCCATGTCCCCTGACCGGATTTTGGCAGCCATGGGAAAAATCTAATCCAAATTTTTCTGTGTCTTGTTCTTTCTCCGTATGCGTTTTTGTCATTTTGGAAGGGGAAGGTTAAGGTAATATAGTCGTAGATGTTGGTGAAATATATTAGCGTTGTTGAAAAAAAATGATAATAACTTGACGCCTTTAGCATTGTTAGTGTATAATCCACGTGGTTTTCTGGAGAATTATCCTGCCAAATATTTGTAGAAGTTCAAGGAATGCTTCATTCCTACAGCGTTTTCAGGGTTGATGCTCTTCTCAAATTGTCCGTTCTATTTAATGCGAAACTTTCCTTTTTCGAATCCTTTTTGAATGCCTTGGAAGGTGTATGATTTATATTATTTTGATGTGCATGTGCGAATTCGAGGCTGTTTTATAATTTTGTAACGCAATAAAAAAATCAAAAAGCTACGTTTTAGGAGAAACCTTTCTTTTTCCGGATTTTTGCAATTTTAAGACTAGAAATTCCACGAGCAGCCTCGCAAGAACCCAACAATCTAGCGCTTGGATTAGAAAACAATTTCTTAATGAAACCTGTGTAGCCCAAACTAGGGGGGAGACAAAATAATATGCAGAACCTTAACATTGTCGCATTACAAGATATGACAATTGCTGAATTGGGCAAAATGGCTAAAAATTTTGGGCTAACCGGATATAGTGGTCTGCGAAAGCAAGATATAATTTCATTAATCGTTGATGCAAAGGCTACCCGAAACGATGGATTAATGTTTGGTGGTGGAGTTCTGGAAGTTTTACCCGAAGGCTATGGGTTTTTGAGATCTCATCGGTATAATTATCTACAAAGTAACGACGATATCTATGTATCTCATTCACAGGTTCGAAAATTCGATCTTCGGACAGGTCATACGGTTGAAGGTCAAATTCGGCCACCGAAAAAAACTGGCGATAAAGAAGAACACTACTATGCTCTATTAAAAGTTGAGAAGATAAATGGAGAACCTCCTCAAAATTCAAAAGATAGGATTCTGTTTGATAACCTAACACCAATTTATCCCCATGAACAACTCAGACTTGAACATGATCCAAAGGAGTTTGCAACGCGTATTGTTGACCTAATGTGTCCAATTGGTAAAGGTCAGCGAGGGACAATTGTTGCCCCCCCATATAGTGGAAAAACTACTCTACTAAAAAATATAGCCCAAGGGCTTGCTGCCAACCATCCAGAAGTATTGTTGATGGTGTTATTGATAGACGAACGTCCTGAAGAGGTGACTGATGTAAGCCGGGTTGTTAAAGGTGAAGTTGTCAGTTCTACGTTTGACGAGCATCCAGAACGCCATGTTGCAGTTGTCGATATGGTAATTGAAAAAGCCAAACGTTGGGTTGAGTACGGTCAAGATGTCGTAATTCTTTTGGATAGTATGACCCGTTATGCGAGAGCGTGTAACTTGGTTGTTCCAACAAGTGGAAAAACATTGACTGGTGGGTTAGACTCACTAGCCTTTGTCAAGCCTCGTAAATTCTTTGGTTCCGCTCGGAAAATTGAAGAAGGTGGTAGTTTAACCATCATTGCTACGGCACTAATTGATACTGAAAGCCGAGCAGATGACGCGATTTTCGAGGAATTCAAAGGTACTGGCAACATGGAAGTCCATCTTGAAAGGTCGTTGTTGGACCGCAGTATATTTCCAACAATCAATATATCTTTGTCCAAAACGAGGCGTGAAGAATCGCTAATGAAACCTGATGTCTTGAGAAAAGTGTGGATATTACGCAAATTCTTGAGCCAGATGGGAGTTGCAGAATCAATGGAATTGCTTTCTGAACAGCTAGATAAGAACCCCACAAATGAAGACTTGCTTGAAATGATGACGATGTCCGATCCAACTAAATCAGAATCAGGAAGTAAGAACTCAGCACATCGGTGGCGCTAACATGTTTTGTTTAATTTCAATCATAATATCAAAGGAATGCTGGAGAAATATTGAATTATGAAACCGAATATTCACCCTGAACTTGTAGAAGCTGAGATAAGGTGTATCTGCGGAACAATTTTTAAAACTATGTCGAGTAATCCAAAAATGAGTGTAGAGATCTGCTCAAATTGTCATCCTTACTATACTGGTCAGCAATCAAAAATCATAGATACTGCAGGACGTGTTGAACGTTTCAATCAACGTTATAGTCAAAAGAAGTAAAAATAGAAAATACCACTTTTGATTGAGTTAGCGGGACAAGGTATTTTATATGACAGAAAAACGCGATTACTATGAAGTCTTGGGTATAAATCAATCCGCAGATTTGGATCAAATCAAAAAAGCCTACCGAAAACTTGCCATCAAGTACCATCCTGACAAAAATCCTGATAACTCAGCAGCCGAAGGCAAGTTCAAAGAAGCTACTGAAGCCTATGAAGTTTTAAGTGCGCCTGAGAAGCGACAGAAATATGATCAATTTGGTCATGCTGGCTTGGAAGGTATGGATATTAGTGGTCACAACTTCAGGGGATTTGAAGATATTGTCAACAACATATTCGGTGATTTTGGCGACCTGTTTGGTTTTTCTGATTCGCGTCACGGTCAATCCGGACCGAAACGTGGACGTAACCTCCAATATGACCTCGAAATCGATCTTGAAGATGTCGTAGAAGGTAAAACCACTGAGATCAACATACCTCGCCTTGAAACTTGTGGAACCTGTAATGGTAGTGGGGCAAAGCCGGGAACCCAACCTCAAGTCTGTCCCGAGTGTACTGGGCGCGGAAAAGTTAGCATGCAAAGTGGCTTTTTCAGCGTTACCCGAACTTGTGCTCGTTGTGGGGGACAAGGGCGTGTTATTCTTAACAGTTGTAAAACATGTGATGGTGAAGGTGTGACACAGAAGACACGAAATCTGCGCGTGTCGGTACCAAAGGGCGTTGATACTGGTAACCAGTTAAAGGTTAGTGGTGAAGGGGAATCTGGTGTAAATGGAGGACCTCCTGGAGACCTCATTGTTGTGATTCACGTCAGATCGAATGAACAATTCGTCAGACAAGGTAATGATCTAATTACTGCGGTTTGTGTTACGTTTACACAAGCTGCACTTGGTGTGGAAGTTGACGTACCAACTATCAACGATACTGAAGAATTGCAAATACCTCCCGGCACTCAATTTGGTGATCGTCTGAGAATTAGTGGTAAAGGTATTCCATACTATAATAGCCGAACCTCTGGCGATTTAATCGTGATTGTCGAAATACAAACACCAAAGAACCTGACTACTCAGGAAAAAGAATTATTGGAAACCTTTGCCGAGACACGTGGGGAACAAATCGAATCCGATACCAGCAATATTCTACGTAGAATCAGCGAAAGATTTTTCCATCGTAATGCAGATGGAAATAGATAATAACCGTAGTCTGACACACTTTCATAACCTCCCAATACATATTATGGTAACGTTGGCGTCTGAAGCTCAATGATGAAATGGGCTCAAATCACAGTTGAAACGTCTGAAGAAGCATCCGCTGCAATAGAAAATTACCTTTTCGACCAGAAGGCTAATGGGGTCGAAATCAAGACAGATCCCGATAAAAGTAATCAAACAACTCTGATTGCATACTTTCCTGTCAGTGATTTAGTTGGAACCCGCGTTATCAACCTTCGTAACTTCATAAAAAAATTGCCGAGTTTTGGACTATCAGCTGAAAACACAGAAGTACATCTGAGATCCGTACTGAATGAAAACTGGTCAGAAAATTGGCGTTCGGCTTTTCCTCCACTAAAAATAGGTACACGGATAATCATTGCTCCGACGTGGCATCGCGTTGAACCTTCTGAAAACGAAGTTCTGATTCGTCTTAATCCGGGCATGGCTTTTGGAACAGGTCATCATCCAACAACACAGCTTTCAATTTTGTTACTCGAAGGAGTGGTCAAAGGAGGAGAAATTATAGCTGATATTGGTACAGGGTCTGGGATTTTGGCCATCGTTGCCGCCAAACTTGGTGCCAAAAAGATCTGTGCGGTTGATTTAGATAAAAAAGTCGTGGAAATCGCGGGAGAAAACTGTGGACATAATTCTGTTGAGGATATCGTTGATGTCAAACAGATGGATCGGGTTTCTGAGCTAAATCAAAAATTTAACCTTATCGTAGCCAACATTTTGACCAAAGTTATATTACCTATGATACCTCAAGCACCTAAGTATCTGAAATCAGGTGGACATCTTATCCTATCAGGTATAATGGAAAATGAAATATACAAAGTAAAGGCCGAATTGATTAAGAATAAATTTGAATGTTTAAAAACCCGTCAGAACAACGAATGGTTCGCTATCTTGGCTCGATTGAAAAAGTGAGATCATAAGGATCAATGAATTGGAAAATCGAAATTACTCATAAACCGAATATAGATGATAATGTCGGAAAGGTGTTGCGACAAGATATCATGGACCTTGGAATTATCGATGTTGATGAGGTTCGTACCGCACAGATCTACTACCTTGAAGGTAATGTCGATTTGGATGTTGTCCATCAGATTGCTTCGAAATTGCTTGCAGACCCAATCACGCAAAGTTTTGAATGTGATGATGTGGAAACCGTTAGCCCAAATTCGTCGAAAAACGATTTGGCAATTGAAATTCAGTTTAAATTGGGTGTAACTGATGCTGTGGGTCAAAGCGTGGAAAAAGGAATTTCAGATCTCGACATTATGGGAATTAAATCGGTCCAAACAGGCAGAAAATATTGGATTAAAGGCAATGTTAATCACACTCAAGTAGAAACCATAGCCCGCCGTTTATTATCAAACGAAGTAATTGAAACTTTTGATATCTATTGATTGGAAGTAGCGTAGCAACGAATTATTGTTGCTAGATTGCATCTAACTAACACTGATGAAATGCTGTATTGAACAGCAAACTTCAGTTGAGTAATCACTCCATGTCTTCTTCCAACCCGTTTGGGCTTCCCTGCTTCAACCCAATTGAACCTGTGTTTTTTCAGCAGGTTGGCCAGTGTAGATACCGAAAAATAGTAGAGGTGATCTGCAGGATGTACATACGGCCAATTCTCCCTCTGAATACGAATTTGTATGCTTTCGCCATTCGGCACTTCAACAACAAGACAACCCTCTTTTGGTTTCAATATGCGGCGTAATTCTTCGAGCAACAAGTTTGGTTCAGGAACGTGTTCCAACACGTGGTAAAGTGTAATCACATCGAAGTAATGACTAGGAAAATCCATCTCAAAAACATTACCGCAAAAGACATTCAGATTATAATTGTCGCGGGCAAAACTTACTCCATCCTGAGACAAATCTACACCGAAGGTTTCCCATCCTCTTTTTCTCGCTAGATATAAGAAAGTTCCTATGCCGCATCCTAGATCTAGGATGCGGCCCTGATATGGGAATTTTCTTTGGATCTCTCCTAATCGCTCTTCCATCTGCAACCATTCCATCTCATTATATTGGATGTGATTGCGCTTTGTAGCTGGGTAATAACCATCAATATAGTTCTCTTCCAAGCTGCTAGATCTCAGGCGTGGGTTAACGTATTTCAGGTTGCACCTATCGCAAGTGACAACTGAAAATCCATCCTTGGCAAACAACGGTCTTGTGTCCTGAACAGCACATACTGGACAGGCAATAAATTCTAGATCCATGGTCTAATCAGGTTTTAGATTCCCACTATTTTTCATGCTAGATATGACATCAAACGCTTTGTATAACCGATTAAAACCTTCGATGACTTCTGCCCGGGAAATAATAAGCGGAGGAGAGATACGCAAGACATTTCCTGCAAGCGGACCAATTAAATGAATTCCATGATGGTAGGCCTGTAAAACTGACTCATTTGCAATTTCGTCTGCTGATTTTCCAGCGTATGCGTTGACTTCTAAGCCCCAAACTAAACCTTCGCCTCTAGCTTGGCCTAAAAATTCAAATTCTTCGATTAGTTTGTAAAGTTGGTCGGCGACAATCTCACTCATTTTACGACAGTTTTCGACAATTGGGAATTTCTCAAAAGTGTCTAAAGCTGCAACAACCGCTGCACAACCACGTGGGTTCCCACTGAATGTGTCGGATGCTTCACCATAATCCATGAGATCTAAGATGTCAGCTCTTCCTGCAACAGCACAAATTGGCTCACCATTTCCAATACCTTTCCCCATTACAATGAGATCGGGATCCAACCCATGTTTCTGAAACGCATACATCTCACCAGTGCGGCCATGACAGGACTGAACTTCATCCAAAATAAAAACTACATTGTTTTCGTTGCACCAGTCGTTCAATTGGCGAAGGTACCATGAAGGTGGATGAAAAGACCCCTTTGCACCAAGGTAAGGTTCCGTCACCAACATTGAAATCTGATTTGGGTATTCTCGCTTAAGCGCATCAAGTTGTTGGCCAATTCGTAAATCCTGATCAGAGGGACGTTCCCGCACATCCCTCTGATCAGCAAACATAATAAAATCGATCCAGCGAACATTTGGATTTGCGCTCTTTTCTCCAGTGATATCGCCAGCCAGCCCTTTCTTACCATGAAACCCATATTTTGTTGATAAGATAATATGGCGATCCGGATGATAATGCAACGCTGACCAGATGGCCTTGATAATACCAGAAGAACCGCAAGCCGACCACAATACCCTTTCCATTTTTTTATGGTTAAGATTTTTAATTAAACGTTTGGCTGCAGTTACTTCAATCTCGGTAAGCATATTATAAGCATTTCGTGGCAAGTTGCCAATATAACTAGCATATTGTTCTTCAAAATACGGATGGTTATGTCCCAAATTGGCCACCAATACTCCCGATGAAAAATCAATAAACTCTCGACCCTCAGGATTCCAGAGACGAACACCTTCAGCTCGACCAACTACCAGTTGAGTTGATGTATACGTTTTGTGACTTTTCGGAATAAGGTCAACTATCTGCTTACGAATTTCATTAGACCTATCGTCATTTTCAATATAAATTGGCGTACCTGCCATTAATTCTGCACCTTTTTGAATCCTATACTGATTTGTCGTAAATGTGTCGATTTTCTGTGTATGGGTCAAGAATTGTGATACCATCAATTCCAAACTTAGCAGTTACTGGTGTTCCCATATTTTTCTGCAGATAACCGAAATTAAGGTCCATCACAGTTCTAGCTGTTTCAATGATGGCAACTGAGATCCGACCTTCCTCAGCTGTGGGATACGTTCGATCAATATCTATCAGCGAGTGACCATTGAATTTAATGCGCAAGACACCGAGAATACAGGCAATCAGGCTATCTTTGCCATAGCCAACATAAGCTCTTGATCCATCGTAACGGAACACATCCCGTGTAAAGTGCGTATTTGATGTGTGAGACCCACTACCTTCGATTGTGTAACGCAACCCACGATACTGAGAATCCGACTCTATTTTTCCTCCCGTCATTAAAATTTCGCTTTCCTGATTAACAGGTCCTTCAAAATCATCCGGGGTAATCCAATTATTAGCAAAATGAACATGCATACCGTTATCAAAAACGACACTTACTTGTGCCGCATCATAAGCATTAATTCCATATTCCTGAGTTAACTTTATCTTTTGTCCAACAGCAAAAATCGAAACTGGTCTGAGGTTGAGATAACCGACAAACAGATCCGTCCAGTGAACTCCCACATAGCTAAAAGGGTCACTTTTTTCTACCCACTTGAATGTCTTCGTTGAGACCTCAAGCGGTTCTTCCAACACCGCCCGCCCATAGATAGGCGTTCCCATTTGATCTACGAGTTCATGGAATATTTTGAGATGGTCAGGATCGTATCGCTTATGCATGTCCAAACCGACCAATAGCTTTTTTTCTTGTGCGAGTTCGATGATATTGTCCGCTTCTTTAATACTGAGCGTCATTGGTTTCTCAGCTACCGCGTGCACACCTTCTCGAAGCCCATGTAGAATTGGAGCAGTGTGAAGATGATCAGGTGTTGCTACTGCTAGAATGTCAAGATCTGGGAACCGTTCGGTCATATCCACCCATGGAGTTTCACCATAGAAGGTCTCAATCTGTGCATCGGTTAGTTCTGCATACGTGGCTCTCGCGCGTTCTCCCGACACCTTTGTGCGAGTGCCTATACCAACGAGTTCAAAGGTCACATCAGCGAATCCGGAAGCAAAGTCATCATATCCTATTCGACCAAGCCACGGTGAAATTCCACTCCTCTGCAAATCGGCGTAGGTGCGTAAGTGCACATCGCCACCAAACATCCCTGCCCCCACGAGTCCAATTTTTATTTTTCGTTCCATATCGCTTGTAATTCCTCTACAATCAATTGAGCAGAAGCTAAGTCCTGTTTTCTATTTACTTGATAGACGATTTTATTGGCGTTATTTCGGTTTCCCAAATAATAACGCATCCATAAAAATAGTGTCAAGAGTGATGCGTCACGATAATTTCCAGATTTTGCTACTGAAAACGAAGTGTACCCAAACAGTCCGTTGAGTATAAGTGCGTTGAATCCATCTGTCCAATTGTTAGCATAAATTTGTCCTGAACCAGGTAGGATTGTCGAAAGAATTCTGGCGACAGAACCTGATTTTCTTGGGTTTTTGATTGCTTGACTTATTATTACATCAATTTGGTGAAACCTTGAGGTATTTCCAAAGTATGTTCTGAAGGTTGAGCGTGCTTCCTCCCAACTAAACAGGTAAATCTCGGCAATCCCTTTGAGAAAAAAGGCGCGCTTGTACAACTGATTTGGTATTGGTTGTGATAATACATTAACTAATTCGAGTAAAGCTAGATCTGGTTGATTGCTAGCGAGATAGGTAACAGCCAAGTCGATTTGGATCTTAGATCTAAATTCCAAGTTTTTTGTTCGTTGAGATGCAGAGTTCATTGATTGAATTGCTTGAACCCACAGTTGGTCTGATCTATATGCCAATCCAATCTTATAGCTAATCTCAGCCGATTCAGGAGCATCCGGATTAAAAAAAAGAAATCGTCTATATTCGGTAATGGCTTGGCTGTAATTTTCCAAATTGAAAAAGGAATTACCTAGTTCAACTGCAGGGTCTGCATAAACCAACACGGAAAAGAGAAAAAGTATTATCGCCCAGCATCTACACATTTTAGTTGATCCAAGAATGCCAATTCTACTTGTTGATTATGTATCTGTGAAGCAATCACAGCCCCATAGATGTTACCCAAGTAAAAAACGCTGGCAACGACACCGAATGTCCACCCTTTAACCGAGCCAACTCCATTTTGATGAAATCCATCGTAAGCTAGCCAACTGCTGAGCCCAATAGTAATCATTGCATTCACCGCATCAGCAACGCGGCCATTGTAAATCTTGCCTGTACCTGGAATAACTGTAGAGAGGCAACCAGCAAGTATTGGACTTTTTCGTGGTAGGTGTTTCCCGTTGACCGCGAGCCTCTGATAGAACGCATTACTTTCTCGAACATCAGTTGGGAGGTTCTCACGCTCGAGTTGATTGAACAAATCAAGTGCAGAATCCCAACGCTTAAGCATCAACAGATTAATACCGATCAACTGGCGAGATTTTGGTTCACTAGTTTTCGTAAGAAACTCAATTGCTTTTTGGTACTCATTAATTAAAAAGTACGAATACGCAACCTGATAGTAAACAGTACTGGTTAATTGACTACTAGGTTGTTTTTTTAGGATCCAATTAAAAGTGTTCAGTGCCTTATCAATTTGCCCAATTGAACGGTAACTCAGCCCAATTCGATACCAAACCTGATTGTCATCTGTGGGATTGGTGAATAGGTAACGCTGATATTCACCAATCGCTGGCAGGTAGTCACCTTGGCCATAGAGGTAATCTGCAAATTTTCGAATGTTTTGAGGATTGTTATAGTCAATAGAATCAGCACTTACCTCTGAAGCAAGTACCAAAAAAAGTATGACAAAACAAACCATCATCTCAATGATTGATGCGAATAATAATCAATTGGATCGGAGGATAGGCCTGTTTGGGGATCAATTGGGTAATAGAGTATAGCCGTTCCGTTGCATCGACAAAGACGGTCAGTGATTAGTGCAATCCCCCGCACAATACCAAATCTCTGGATTGCGGACATTCCAAACCGAGAACAACTAGGTGTGAAATTGCAAACTTCACTATCTTGTGACGAGATAAATTTCTGGTAGATTCTAATCAATCCTGTTGAGATCAACTTAAATTCAGATATTTCTTGAGGATTGAAAATTCTATTTGATCGTTTCATGGGAATTGCAATTGGGTTAGACTTCAGGATAAATGTAAGATCAGCCAATTCATCAGGAATAGCTGGGGAAAGAATGAAATTCAAAATTGTTATACCGATAAGCGAACGAATTACCACACGATTTCTCTGGCTTTCATCGATTTGGAGAATCTATTTTGACTATAATATCTCAATTACATTCTCGGGAGGTCTACCAAGAACAGCTTTATTATTATTAACAACTATTGGTCGTTCAATTAGTACTGGATTATCAACCATAATCTGGATCCATTCTGCCCTCGATCGATTATCATTAATAGAAAGCCCAAGTTCACTGAAACGGTCTTCTTTCTCACGAATCACTTCGATTGGTTCCCTATCGAGTTGGCAGAGGATATGATCAAGCTCTTCAACAGTAGGCGGTGTTCTCAAATACTCAATTATTTTAATTTCTTGTTCTCGTTCCCTGAGGAGTTGCAGTGTTGCCCGACTCTTAGAACATTCTGGGTTGTGATACACCTTTGGAATTGATGACATAAATCGCTCCTTTATTTTTAATCTTGAAGATTTTGCATAAAACAACGAAAATCAAAGAGAACGTGTGCAAGATCTGGAAGAACCTCCATTATGTCTGGAGTGGTTTTGTAAAGTGAGTAACATAGATCCCCTAAATTTTTTAGAGGTTTTAATAAATCGATCACTGTATCAGATGCCGGGATAGGAACAGATGTTTCCCATAATTGAATAAAGCTCCAACCAAGATTCTTCTGTTCCTACAACTGGTATAATCAGCGCACGTTCCGACAAATTGCTCCTCGCTAAAAGCTACCTGATACAGATATTCTTTGTGAATCACCAAGATCATGAGATTTAAATGCATAATCAGCAAACACCTGTGCTTCTTGGAACTGAAGTCGGAACCCAACCCCCGAGGAGATTCTACCTCCTCGACCACCCATACGGAGCGCAACCAATTTAAAGAGCCTTAGCTCAGAACCATAGTAGACTAGTATTTCACTGTTTTGATCGGCTTTTAGATCTTTTTGCCGAGATTCTGCATCTATACCGAATATCAGGTGTCCAATTTTGCCTATACTGAATCCGTATGAACTACCGATTCTCAGTCGAGTTTTACGCGTGAAGGTCGGATTACTTGCCGTATCCCAAGCGATTTGTGTGCCAGTAGCATCTTGGATAGTGAGACCGATTCGGAAATTACTAATCGGTCGAAAAACCATCCCAAGGTCAATTCCAAAACCATTACCAGAATTTTTGAAGATGGTCTGTCGTAAAATCTTGAGATTGCCGCCAACAGATAGATTGGCATTTACTGCTCGGGCGTATGAAATCAAGATCGCGTTGTCAGCATTACTGAAATATTCGGCAACAGTTGGACGGTCAATGTAGAATTCTCCGGGATCTTTCTCTCCATTTGCATTCTTATCTTGAAAAGACCCAAGTTCCCCATCACCATTAACATCGATGAAGGTGGTTCTGGGAATTTCATCAACTCCCAAACGAATCCAACTTACACCTACACTTCCAATATCCTCGATTTGTTGGACATAGTTAATAAAGCTATATTGCACTAGCCCTTTATTCAAAAATCCACCTTGGCCAGATCTAAAACTGTCAGAATACATTGTAGAAAATGCATGGTTGCCTGCTTCCGTTAACCCTGCGGGGTTCCAATATGCTGCTGTGGAATCATTGGCAATGGACACAAACATCCCTCCCATTCCCAAGGCTCGTGCTCCAACACCTAGACTCAAGAATTCGGCTGGATGGCTACCTTCCTCTGCTATCGTAAAGGACACCGGAAGCAAGACAAGAACGAGCATAAATCCAGCAAACTTTTTAGCCACTTTGCAATAAGACAGCGTTGAATTTGAATTTATTGTTAACTCTTTATTTCGCATTTAGGAACCTAACTGATTTCTACGTAAGAATTTAACCAGGAGCAAAATCATAAATTGGTTGTTGAATAACAACGCTTAATACACTCCAAAATGCTCCTACACAATATTCACCCAACAGAACACCAAAGAAAAATAGCACCGCTTTATGATACAGGGCGACACCACCAAATCTCAAGATAATCCATTTAATAGTAGAACTTATCACCAAACATGACCAAAAGTAACCAACACCACCCGTCATCGAAATAGCGTATCCCGCGGGATGGAGAGGCCACCAGATAAATCGCATTCGCATCAGCATTAAAATAAAAGTGAAGGCCATACTGCCTGCCATGAACCCAACGGCAGGAATATCCATTTCTTTAGGGTAAGTCAGTGTAGTATCAAGCCATTGGAAGATATAAGTCACATGCCCAATAGAAGGACCAATTCCGCCACCAGCACCGGTGACGGTACCACCTAAGCGATAAAGTTCACTTATCGTAGCCCAAAAGGAAGCGATGGAACCAAAGATTACAGCGATGATCATTGCTGTAACCAGTCGTTTGGTATTCATCCGGGTTCGCTCTGCCATTTTGAACGATTCGAGTTGATGAGGCATTATGTGCTCTCGATAACCACGGCCACTAAAAAACCAAAAGAGTGTAAAAACAGTCAGGTTCTTTGGTCCAACTGCACGCGTACCCAACAGATTTATCAGAAATCGTTGTCCATTTACCCAACCGGCCATTTCGTGAGCAGGAGGGCCAATTTCCGCACGAACTCTTGTGATGGCCAGGGACAGTGCAAAAAAGAAAGCAAAATAAGGGAGAATGATCAGTAATGTCATCCCCGCTTTCAGACAGAACCAAATGATAAATGTACTCGCCAAAATAATCAGCAAAATAGCCGTCCGGTAACGAATAGGTTCGGTGGAATCATCGATAGCGCTCGACCTCCCCAAAACAATGTTTGCGACATTTCGCAGATGCCTTCGTGTCACGACCAATGTAGCAATGAAAATTGCCATCCAAGCCCCAATGGATTGTTCATCAAAATATGGGGCTGGCATACTGACCGCACTGGCAAAAACTCGCTGTAATTTTTCGACAACATAAAAGAACCAAATTGAAAACGATAGATCAAGTGGCAGTAAAAACCCAAGGCCAATCACAAAAGGGTAAAGCGGTACGGTAATACCGCCAACGGCATTCCAAGGTTTTTCCGTAAAGAATCTACCCCAGTTTCGTGCGTTGTGACGAACACTAAAATCTGGCAGGGATGGGTAAAAGTATGCCAGACCATGCCATATGTCCAGCACAGCAGCAATCATAAAACCATACCATAATACACGATTTTGAAAGAAACCGGAAGCACCTCCTCGATCTGTAATTGCTAATGGTAACTGGATAATCGGATACGCTAGCTTTTCGTGCTCTGTCCATTGCTTACGAACAATCACGTTCATACAAATCATGATCATGCCAAGCGCAAGAATAAATACTGTCCACCAAAGTGTTGGACCGACCCATGCATTCAGGATTTTAGAGGTGTAAAAGTTAGCATCACCTTCGTAAAATCCACGAATAATTTCTTTATCAGCGACAACAAGGTGCCTTGGTATATGGGAATGAAAAAGGGATGCCCAGTCATTTTCAGGTGTAGCAAACCAAAAGGCGTGGGGAATGGCTGGAATGGTAAGAGCAAGCGTATCATGACCAGCAAGTCCAGATGCAATTGAGAGCATAGCATAGATGGTAATCATCTCAGCTTGTGTCAATGCAGCTTTTGGCGCAAACCTTTTCAGAAGGAGATTAATCAGGATCAAACCGAATAGATTGAGGACAACATTCCAAAACAGCGAGATGGTCGTGGGATGACCAGAGTGCCAAATACATTCGACCTCAATAACCCAAAAAACATTCGGCGGAATCAGCAGAAGTCCAATCAGGATTGACCGCCAAGTAACAGCTGTTTGATGGTGCTGATTTCTCTGTTTCACATATGCCACCAATATAATTATCGATTCACAATTCTAACCTTATCACCATCTTTTAGCGAATGCTGACCTGAGATTACAACCTGCTCTCCGATTGAGAGACCGCTTCGAATTTCAGCAATATCATCCTTGGACAACCCCAATTCTATTTGCCTTCGCGCGCTGATACTGGAATCAATTATAAATACCGAATATTCACCCGACGCAATATTCCCAACAATAGCAGATTTAGATAATATAATGACCTCTTTACGGATTTGTAGCGGTATCGTTACTTTTGAAAACATGCCAGGTTTGAGCCGCAGATCAGGATTGCTAAGAACTATTTCCACTTTTGCAGACCTACTTGAGACATCCAAGACGGGACTCACTTCAGCGACCCGGCCAGAAAAGGGTTCATCCCAACTATCCACACTAATGCTTACTTCACGTCCAACTTCAACTTTAGGCAAGTCTGATTCAATGACGTACACCACGGCCTTAACTAAGCGCATATCCACAATTTCGCAGATAGGTATCGTAGGAGCAACTATGTTGCCTGCATCAAGATTTCGCTTTGAGATAGTCCCTCCAATGGGGGCAACAATTTTCGCGTATGAGAGCATTTTCTTGGCAAGATCAACAGAAGCTTGTGCTTGAATTACCAATGTTTCAGCAGACGCAATTTCAGCCTCCCAGCTCTTAGCATTCTCTAGAGCTTCAACTGACTGCAAATTTGCTCGTGCGGTTTCGACCTGAGATCGCATTAGAGATATATCTTTTTCCCATGTTTTTGTTTCGTTGGATAATCGTGCAAGCTTGACTGCTGCTTCGGCTTGTTTTACCTGTGCGCCAACGGCACGGATATCTTCCTCCTGTGGGCCTCTTTCAATAAGTTTTTTCTGTTCAATTGCAGCATCATATTGTGCTTTGGATACATTAAGCTGTGCTTGTACATTATCAAAAGATTGAGCACTTATAGCACCATCATTAAACAGAGGCTTCATACGATTATAGTTACCCCTAATGTTGGCTAGGTTTGCTTCTGCCCGATCAACATTAGCTTGAGCTTGATTTTTATCTTCTTCCCGTGTGCCACCTTGAATTTTTTCAAAATTTGCTTGTAGAGAAGCTAAACCTGCTTCGGCTTGTTCGATTTTTGACAGTGTCTGTTTTTGAGATAGATCTAAAACCTGCTGAAGCTTAGTTTCGGCTGCAGATAATTGTGCTCGGGCTCGTGCAACCTGCGCAGCAAGACGAATCTTTGCTAGTTTTTGAGCTTGAGTATAGTTTATCTCAGCAGCGTGATATGCAGCTTGTACTTGAAGAAGGCGCAACTTCAATTCTTCACTTTCAATAACTGCAACTATATCTCCTTTGTTAACAGCTTGGCCTTCACTAACGCGCATTTCAATAACTTCACCTACTACTTGTGACATAACAACCACTCGCGAATTGGCTTTGATCGACCCAGACAGCTCAAGATCCGTTTGAATATTACCTTTCTTCACTCTTGCGACTTCAACTGGTTTGACGTTTTCAGCTACAGATCCGGATCCCGTCTGATTCTTTGAACTAAGACCACCAGATTTTTGACATCCGATACCAAACCAAATAAAAAATATGGAAAAATAGAGGAGGTAATTTATTCTCAACATTATATTTGAATACTTACGATTTATGGTATGCCCCTTAGGAATCATACCATAAATTGGCTTTCATTTTTTTTCGATTGGTGTCCCAACAGCTTTTTGGAGGTTTGCACGTCCAACAGCATAATCACGAAGTGATAAAAGGCGACTGATTTTTGCTTGTGTTAGCGCTAGTTGAGCATCAGTCAACTGAACACTTGTAATTAACCCATTTTTATATTGCAAATTTGCCAAACGAACTCCCTCTTTAGCTTGCTCTATAGTTTCTTTTTGCACCTCAATCAACGTTTGGGCTTCCACTAATTTTAAGTAAGCAGAACGTACTTCGAACTTAACAACGTCTTGTGTTTGTTCTTCTTGCAATGCGAGTTGTTTCACATTCAATTCAGCTCGTTGTACTTGCGCCTTAGTTACCAAACCGTCAAATATAGGGTAATTTAGCGAAAGACCAATATTCCATATTCGGTTCATGTTGGACAGCTTTTCGTTTTCATCAAGTTGATAGTTGGAAAAGAGTGAGAGGCTTGGTCGAGCATTTGCTTTTACCATTGCGACTTCTTTTTTCCTTATCTGTTCTAGATAATTCAGTTGATTGAGCTCCGGTCGGTTTTTAGTTGCTACTTGTACTAATTGGTGAAGATCCAATTTGATTGTTGGCTGATTAAAATCTCCTCGAATTCCAATTTTATCCTGTTGGTTAATATTCAATAAATTCTTAAATGCATCTTTAGCAATCAGAATTGCATTTTTGGCACGGATGAGTTCTGATTTAGCATTTGCAAGTTGAACCTTGGCACGAAGCACATCAAAATTGGTCGATGTCCCTGAATCAAATAGCTTCTGCGAAATGCTAAGTTGTTGTTTGGCCAAATCAACCGTACTTTGTGATACTTTAACGAACTCCATAGTAACCAGTAGACCATAAAAAGCCTGGGCCACGTCAAAGTGCAACTGGTTTCGCTGTTTCTTAAGCTCTTCCTCAGTGGCTTGAACATTCAAGTTGGCGCTTTGATAGGTATACAAGTAGCGACCTGAGGCAAACAGTGGTTGTTTAAAAGTCAGACCTGCTTGGAAATTGCGATGTGCTCCAAAAGTTATTTCAACAGGTTTGTTCCCAGGTGAAAACGGAGGGAGCACATTTTTGGCCAGTTCACCAAAATAGGTATAGTTTCCTGTAAAACTGATGGATGGTAAGGCAAAAGGTTTTGCAATACGCTGTTCTTTCTTGACTTGCTTCAGTTTTTCTTTGACAGATCGGATCTGTAAGTTATTTTTTTCTGCTAACTGGATACTTTCTGCAAGAGTCAAAATGGTGATGACATCCTGTGCAAACACAGGAGAAATGCAGAATAATACAAAAAAAAACAAAACCAACCCAGAATTAAGAGCAAACATCCACAATTACCTTAAAATGCGAAAGGGAATAAGCATCGGGAAATAGCTTTAAGTTAGCCAAAAAGCCAAAACCCGAATACTTACTCCCTATCCTATTCTTCAGTAGGCACAAGATTCGAACTTATTGCGTTGCAATAATTGTTCCCCACTCACCAACTGCCCAGAATGTACCATCCCCAGATTGCGTGATATCGGATAAATTGTTTGTTGTTGGGCTTTGTTGCATAAGCCAAGTAGTCCCACCATCTACCGTTTTAAGAATTACACCATTTTCACCAACAACCCAGCCTGTTTTTGCATCATTAAAAGAAACTCCATACAGATTCTTTCTAGTTGGAGCAGCTCGGAGCACCCAACTAGAACCACCATCCGTAGTGGAAAAAATTGCACCTTGGCTGCCAACAATCCATGCGATATTAGCATCAATGGCAAAAACGCCTCTCAATTCTTCAAAAGCACCAGATTGCACTTGCCAGGCTTTTCCACCATCAGTTGTCTTAGCAATCGATCCTCCTGCCCCAACAATCCAGCCAGTACTTTTGTTCACAAAGTACACGCCAAACAAGTTGTTGGAATCGACCGTAAAATCATATGTTTGCTGTTGGTACCAGTTTTTTCCTCCATCACTAGTATGAGCGATTTTCCCTGACTCACCTACACCCCAGCCATGAGTTGGGGTTGGGAAATGGAGATTATAGAACCCCATAGCGCTTTTCCAACTTGTCATCGGATCATCAAATACAATGCGTTTGGCTGTGCCATGCCCTTCATCACTTGGGTCATTGAAAATCTGCCAACTGTTACCTCCATCAAATGTTTCAATCAGTGTGGCATTACTGCCGACAACATAACCCTGAGTTGGTGAAACAAAGCCAACACCAAATAGCTCAAATACATTCCCACTGTTTTGTTCAAACCAAGTCTTACCACCGTTAGTCGTGCGTGAAATAGTACCAGACAGTCCAACCACCCACCCGTTATTGGCATCAACAAAAGTAATCCTGCTCAAATCAGCATTACTCGAGATGACATCCCAAGATGCGCCGCCATCGGAACTATGAAGGATGGTGCTGTAATTTCCAACAATCCACGCTTCTTTTTCCGAAACCATGTAAACTGAATTCAATTTGTTCGGTACGGGACGAGGGTTTAATGCGGTCCATGTTGCGCCGGCATCAATCGTTCGTAGTATCACTCCGAACTCAGCTGCAGCGAGACCAATATTCTGGTTAGCAAAGTGGATACCCCAGATGGGTTCTGGCATTCCATTTGAATTAGGCACATTGCTGTCTTCCGTTCGGTCTTCCCAATTTTCTCCACCATCTATGGTATGGATCAAAGCACCATTTCCGCCTGCAGCCCAGCCAACTTTACTTGTAAGCATACAGAGAGATGACAGGCTTGAAGCAGTTTTCCCTTTCTGGTCTACCCATGTTGAACCGCCATCTATCGAGTGAATAACAGTGCCAGCTTTGCCAACAGCCCAACCTTCCATTCGATTGTCGAAGTGTACGCTCAGCAAAGAATTATTTGTCGTATCCCGATTGCTTTGCTTCGTCCAACTGCGGCCACCACTTTCGGTGACCATAATAAGTCCCCCTTCACCTGTCAACCAGCCGTGTCTTTCATCAACAAATGATACAGCTTGCAAAACGGTGAAAGTACCTGTTGTCAATTTTTGCCAAGTAGATCCACCATCAGTAGTTTTCAAGATAGTACCATTTTCACCAACAACCCAACCAAGCTTAGGCGACATGAAGCGGACTTTCAGCAATTCAACTTTAAAAGGCAATGGTTGGTTAGGTTGATCAATCCAATCTTTCCCCCCGTTATGTGTATGTAGAATTGTCGAGTTTGAACCAACAATCCATCCATGAGAACTATCAACAAAGAAAACATCGTTCAAATTAGATTGCCACTTTGACCCTCGTACCAGATTCCAGCTGTCTTGGGCATAAATAATGTTCACAAAACTAAACAACAAAAAAACTATTGAACATATTGCGAACGTAGTTCTTATCCTCAACGTAATTCTCCTATTTCAATTATTATAGCAGCAAGGCAAACATTCATCTCAAAAAGGCATGTTAAAAAATTATACTATTCCAAAAGAAACGCAGTCAAGCAGATTTCAAGCCAACTCTGCACTATGCGAACGCACCAAAGCTGAAAAAATGAGGATAATCCCACACTCCCTACTTACAAACTGAAACGCCCATCAATTTCATATGATAGCCATTGGTACCGATTTGAGAACATAAATCTGAAACCCCATTTCACAGATCCCAAAATAAGCTGGTGGCTATCATCCTTTTTAGGGTAATGAGTTTCCATTTTTTCAGTACGTCTATAATGAAGTCAGGGGCTGACAATCCAACTGATGTCCTTTTTAATCTTCGTACTGACATTTACACAAGTGTTGTCCAAGACACAAAAGATATCTTGAAACCTCCACAACATCCATCTCTTAATATTTGTTCTTTAGTTTTGCAAACTAATGTTTCATCCATCATAATCCCATCTCGATATAGCGTTTTATTGCAATATCCTATTCTTCCACTTCACATCAAAATTATCTGACTCAAATTTCTACCATGTTCTTTAAATGCAAACGCACTACTTTTATCTATCTGAACTCTTCTTGTGAATCAATTCCAACATCACCTCTGTTTTCATGCAACAAATTTAAATCAACAACACAATAATCAAGAAATCCTCCGTCTCATGTAGTTTTACAACTCTAGTTCTCCTTTATAAATCGGATGGAACGCTTCACAAATTGTCTCTTCCAATTATCCTTATTTGGCCAATAGGCATAGTACAGCCACGCATGACGTGCCGCAACTGTGTCAGTAATCCCAATAATGGTTGCATACCATGCCTTCTCATTTGGTCCACTGGAAACGAGAAGTCGCGGAACTTCCCACTCTGTCATATTTTGACTTGAAGAATAAACAATATCGCCTTGCCAAGTATGCCATACCATCAGCCACTTTTTCAGATACATATTGAAAAGAACAGATGGGTTTCCACCTGGGTGACTCTTTAGACCTTTAATAGGATTTTCTTTCCCTCCTAATCCAGGTTCAGTGAATCCTCCTTGATAGTATTTAAACCAACTCCCTGGAAGTGCTCTGAAGTCATTGGATATCGCCATGTAGAGATAATGCTCTTGATAATAACAAACCCATCGAGAGTTTAAATTGTCATATACTACACAGAAATCCCCATTCCCCCCCCACATAGGTGTGGATGGCTTTCTCTTGGGAGATGTGATGATCTGGCCTACCTTGATCCACGATTTCCCATCATTCATGGATTCACATGTTGCTATTGACTTCCATGCTATCTTATTAGGATTTGGGTGCTTTCCCCATACATGATCTTCTGCATGATAAAATCCGAGCAGGTTTTGTCCCGAGAAACGATGGACAGACATCAACCATGCACCTCCATTGTCAAAGGATGTCTGTTTACCCTTGGACAACACTGGTTTAGTGGGATTCAACTTCATTGATTCCACAGACTTACCAACAGTCCTATAGCTAGATGATCCTGCCCAATACATCTGCAAAACATCCTCATTTTTCAAAATAGTAATGTGACCATCAGGAAACCATGGAGACACTGGCACTCTCGATTCCATGTCTTGGACAACCTCAGAATCACCCAACTCGATCCTGAATCCCTCAGCGTGTACGGGATTGCTTATATATACTAGGACGCTTACGTAAAAAATTACCAATCGCTTCAATACCATTTCGAGCTAACTCACTAAAATTAACAAAACCTAAGATTAAAGATAAAAAAACTTAGAAAATTATGCCAATTGAATGCTCAAGAAACCTAATTTGGCTCGATTATCTTAATCACAATTAAGGCAAAATTTCAAAACACACAATGCTTCAGTTCTACCAACCAATGCCCGCAGTTTAATAAATCATTAATCCTTGATAATCACATTACTAGGAAAATCTAGCCCCTTATACCATTTTTATCTTCACCCCCTTTACTCTAAAAATCTCATCGTGCTAGAATACTTCACGTCAATTCCTTACTGAGTGCGAGATTAGACCAAGAACACAACACAAGGAACACAATGGACACGCCATGGATACCAGCTAAATCACAAATTGTTTACCAGACACAGCCTGACGAGAATGTGGCACAACCGTGCATCGTGCGTATGCTTGATGGCAACCTTATCATACTAGTGCAACAAAAAGGTAACGAACCAATTTTCATTCGATCCACCGATGGTGGAAGAACTTGGTCTCAACCTTACTCCGGCATATTACCAGACGGTGCTGGTGAAATAAGTACCCTTGGTGTTGGTCATAGCGGTCGATTAATAACAGTGTTGGGACATGCTAGCGAGAATTTAGGAACGTCTGTTGTGAAGAAACGTACTGTGATGTCATCGGATGGCCGGGAATATCTTACCTACGAAGGCTATCGTTACAATGGAAGTCTACACTTAGCTTACAGTAGCAATCAAGGAAAGACTTGGACAATGGGAAATGCGGTCGATTTCTCACCAATGGTTGCAGCATGGACCTGGGTTGGGGGAAGGATACTGGAACTCGGTAATGGTACACTGATAATTCCAGTGGCTGGCTATCTTTCTGAACAGGACATGGATGGTATCTGGCTAAGTACTGGGGTGGCCTTGAGCAAGGATGACGGTATCACTTGGGACTTATCGGTTATCGGTCGTGGAAGTTCTAACGACTGGATAATTTTCAGCGAGCCTGCGGTGGCCAAATTGGGGGGTGACATGCTAGTGGCACTGATGCGTACCGAGGATCGAGTAACAAAGCAAAATTCCGCCGACCCACAAAGTAACAGACACGGTTTGCATCAAGCCAGAAGCAGTGATGGAGGCAAGACCTGGTCATCTCCTATTAAGACGTTGGAAGGAACCCACTGCTCATTGACCCAACTTCTTGACGGAACACTGCTTTGTGGATGTCACCGCCCTCCTCGTCTAGCCTTAAGTACCGATGGAGGTGAAAGTTGGTATTCCAATATGCTCTGGTCAACTGAAACCCCAATGAAAAACTGGGGTTGGTATACCTCGGTAGAAGTAGTTGATACGAACACAGCTGTCGCTGTCATTAAACAGTATCCAGCTAAGAACATCATCCGCATTTGCTATCTACACCAACAAGGAACCTATCTAGAAAAGGAAGGGGATAATGTCAAATAAATTCAAACCAACCACCAAAATTCTAATAACTCTTGTGTTTCTTATTATTCTCACCAGTGGGTACTTTGGATCGATTGCATTGGCTGAAGGAGGCGAAGACTATCGGATATTTCTGCGATACGCTGATTCCACTGTGACAGAGACATCGTGGGAACCTACCAAGTCATGGGTTATTTATAAAGGACGCCCTGCAACCCATGAAGAACGATATCGAGTAATTCCATGTGTAGTTCGTATGCCGAATGGAACTATCATTGCCTTGGTAGAACCAGGAGGTAGCAAGCCTATTTTTATTCGCTCCACAGATGGGGCGAAAACCTGGTCTAAACCCTACCAAGGAATACTATTGGAGAATGTTAAAACAGTAAGTACTCTTGGTGTGCGTTGTGATGGTCGCCTAATGGCAGTCTCTGAAAAACCTATGCGATTGATTTACAGTAGTGACCAAGGCAGAACTTGGGAAATGGGCAGCGAAATAGCCTCCTCGCCCATGAATTCCGCTTGGGTGTGGACAGGTGGACGGATATTGGAACTGGATGATGGGACGTTGGTAGTTCCTGTAGCTGGCTATCTCCAGGCTGGCTGGCTGAGTTCGGGTGTCCTAATCAGCAATGATGACGGTAAAAACTGGATTTTTTCGATTATTGGCTATGGTAATCCTAGCAATATGATGATTTTCAGCGAGCCAGCGGTAGCTAAGATGGATAACGGAGGATTAGTGGCGTTAATGCGCACTGAGGATCGAGTATCAGAGTTAGTCCCCGGCGAACCGCGAGGTGAGCGAACTGGTTTGTATCGGGCTAACAGTTGGGATGGCGGCAAGACTTGGTCTAGCCCAGTTGAAACCTTAACTGGATCGCATTGCTCGGTCGTTCAACTTCCTGATGGAATACTTCTTTGTGGATATCACCGTTCGCCTCGTTTGGCCCTGAGCAGCGATAGCGGAAGGAGTTGGTATGCCAACATGCTTTGGAAAAACAAAAAGCCCAGAGCTGACTGGGGTTGGTACACCTCGGTAGAAGTAGTTGACCAAACCACCGCTTTGGTTTTGATAAAAGAGATGCAAACGCCCAATACTATTCAGGCTTGTCTACTATACCGCCAGCCTCAACACTCGCCTTAAAAAAAGTGCTTAGTGGTAACTACCTTTGCTATTGCCAACCCAAAACGATTGGTCTTTTTACTAAAATCTCGCAGTGAAAACAGCAAAAAACGACACCAAAAATTTGGGAAAGTAAGGAGAATTGGTATTAGCATAAGTCTATTAGATTTATCCATAGTGGGTATATTACTAAGTACCCTGCCTATTTTTTAGCCACAATCAAAGCTTATAATGTAATGAAAATAAAGTATGAATTAAAGAAATGCCAATGAAAAACACGGCAATAAGAGATATTTTACTAGAGGAACGCTATCGTGTTGGAAGTCCACGTTCAAAAGAACTATTCGAGCGTGCTTGCAAAACCATGCCGGGTGGAGTCAAAGGGGCATACTTTCATCAGCCATATCCTTTAACGATGAGCCAAGGTGACGGATGTTACGTGTATGATGTTGAAGGACGGAAATTTACAGATTTTGCCAACCATCATAGCACTATGATTCTAGGGCATAATCACCCAGCAGTTATAGAAGTGGTTCAAGAGCAATTGGAACGTGGGATCGCACTAGGCGCAGCCATGGGTATCGAAACAGAATTATCCGAGGAGATGTGCCGTCGTATATCTTCAGTGAATCGAATACGCTTTTGCAACTCTGGAACTGAGGCGACGCTACACGCTATACGACTGGCACGCGGTTTCAGTGGACGAACCAAAATTGCCAAATTTGAGGGAGGATACCACGGCAGCCATGACATTGTCGAAGTCAGTGTCTCCCCTTCTTTGGAAAAAGCCGGTGTTGAAACTATGCCTAACAGCATTCCTACAACTGGAGGCATATCCCCATATGCAACTGAAGAAGTCGTTGTTCTTCCTTACAACGATGAAGTTTCTATCGAAAAGCTAATAACCCGACATCGTGATGAGTTAGCCTGTGTCATTTTTGATCCTAAAGCTGGCGTACTTCCGCTACGTAAGGAATTTGTTCAGTTCGTTCGAGAGACCACAAGGGAGAACGACGTGTTACTTATTTTCGATGAAATTGTCGGATTTCGAGTAGGACAGGGAGGATTACAGGAATACTATGGTATCTTACCAGATCTAACGACGTACGGTAAAATCATTGGTGGTGGTTTCCCTGTTGGAGCGTTTGGTGGAAGAGCAGACATCATGGATCTATTAGACAATACTCACGAAAACACTGGATTTTCCCAGAGTGGCACGTTCAGTGGACATCCGGTTGTTATGGCAGCGGGACTGGCAACATTGAAACAATTGACACCTGAGGTATTTGCGCATCTGAATGAGTTAGGCAACCAGCTTTGCCATGGGTTGAATGACCTTTTTTTTCGCAAAAACGTATCAGCACAAGCCATCAACATTGGGTCAGTCTTCAGTATTCATTTCACTGGCGAAGTCCTGACAAACTACCGTAGTCTTGCACGTACCAACAAGGAAATGACACATCGGCTCTTTCTCTCCCTGTTAGAGCAAGGTTATTTCCTCAGCCACGGATTGTCAATGAACGCAATTTCGTCACCTATGAACCCTGTACATATTGACGGTTTGATAGAAGCAATAGGGAAGATTGTGTGCTAAACAAGATTGGTGATGAACGGATACACTACCTATAATCCAAGTAAATGAAAGTAGCTCTCAGACGCCTATTTTTTTAATGTTTATCGGTTAAATCAGCTCTGCTATAATGTCAGAAAGTTAAAGATCTGCTATAATGTCAGAAAGTTAAAGAATAGTTTAAACTTTCTTGAAGAGTTCAGGATTGTAGATGTTATTTCAAAAAGAATTCAAGCTAGTAAAACGGCAACTTGGCCTATTAAAGAAAAGATAAAGGTATATTAAGTTATTTAGGGAGGACACTGCTATGTATAAATCTGCGTTCTTAGGTTGTGGTGGACGAGCACGAGGACACGCCCAAGCATATCAGCATGTAAAAGGTGGTGAAATTGTTGCCATATGCGATATAAATGAACAACTTCTCAACAATTTTGGTGATGACTTTGGCATCTTAAAACGCTACACAGATCTTCATCAAATGTTGGATCAAGAAAGCCCCGATTTGCTGCATATTGTCACAGCACCCACATTGCGCGGAACAGGTCAACTGATCCGTCATTCGCTAATGCAAATTGCGTCGGACCATGAAGTGCCTGCGGCTATTGTGGAGAAACCAATTGCAGTGGCAGCAGAAGATTGGAAACAGCTAGCGGAATTATGTCAGAATACCAAGACGAAATTTTGTGTAAACACGCAACTTAATTTCCATCCGCGAAATTTGGAACTCAAACGTGATATAGCAGCCGGAAGAATAGGTGAGATTAAGTTTATTGACGCTAGCGCGCGCTCGACACCAATAGATCAAGGACCACACGTCCTCCAGCTAGTTTCTTCATACATCGACAATTCGCAACCCGTCAAAGTTTTTGGCCAAGTTGCAGATGGAAGTCCGTTGGATTCCCTTCAGCCATCTCCAAGCCACGCAACGGCATCAATAACTTATGCCAATGGCGTACGTAGTCTGGTTACCTTTGGAACTGAAGGTGCACCAGCAATCAGTGATAATTCAGGTGCACATCGACACAAACGGATTGCTGTTTTAGGTAATCATGGCTTTATTCATTGGAACATGGATGGTTGGGAACGTAACACGCCTGAGAATGGGTACGAAAGTGGTGTTCACAGTTACGGTGAACAGGATATTTTAGGCCAGGCTGGGCTTACTGACGCAGTTTTTGATTGGCTTGATGATGATCAAAATGTGCACCCAACTCATCTTGCCCAATCACTGGCAGAATTTAACCTCTTAATGGGAATATATCAGAGTGCTTTAACATACGCACCTGTTGAGCTCCCGTTTGACCCGCCAGACGGTTTAATCGACTCAATGAAAGAGATCCTGCTTTAATTTATTGGAAGTCAGTATCAAAAACTAGGCTGTTTGAACCGAAGAGCGACATAGATCGCAATAGACAACACGTCCGAGGCACCCTTTCCGGGTAATCTTCGAATTATGAGTCCAATTGATCAATCGTTACAACCCAAACCTCCACTTTGGCTGGTAATGGTAACAACCGCTATGGCCGGGGGCATGGGGTGGGGCATTCGCGGTCAGTATGGCCACGAGACTGGGGCTATGATCGCAGGTGTGCTAGTGAGCCTCATTTTGGTGTTCCTTTTTTGTCCAAATAATGCGTCTATTCATGTGATTCGAGCTGCTGCACTGGGAACGATTGCCATGGGCTTCGGAGGTTCAATGACCTACGGTCAGACAGTCGGCTTGACTCATGACACGCCGTTAGTAGGAAACTGGGCTTCCCTTCGTTGGGGGATGCTCGGCCTAGCTATCAAAGGAGGAGTTTGGATCGGATTCTCCGGATTTTTCCTCGGCGTAGGCTTAGGCGGTAAGCGCTATCGTCCCTTCGAGATGCTTCTGCTAGTCATTGGCATGTTGACTGCTGTTGTAGCAGGATGGTGGCTGTTCAACTCACCACACGACCCGGCAAACAAACGCCTGCCGCTACTATACTTTTCCGACCACTGGAACTGGGAACCGGGAGTTGAACTGAAGCACCGTCCCGAAATTTGGGGAGGACTATGGTGCGCGCTAGTCACAGGCATCCTGTACTCCACTTTAGCAAAGGAGGATGTCCTCGCAAGAAACCTCGCGTTATGGGGGATCCTAGGAGGGGCGCTAGGTTTTCCACTTGGCCAAGCGTTGCAGGCCACCCACGTGTGGAACCCGAACTTCTTCAGCGAGAGCTTCATTGGGTCGTTCACCCGATTTTTCAACTGGTGGAACGTGATGGAAACCACTTTTGGCACAATTATGGGGGCTGTACTTGGCCTTGGTTTGTGGCTGAACCGACGCCGAATTGACATTTCATCCGAGCCGGATGTCAGTCCGCTACCCGGCTGGTTGATCGGTGGATTAATGAGTCTTCATTTGTTCCTGCTGGTTTTGGTGGACTTTAGCAGTTTCTCTTGGATCGACGGTGTCTACGACCTCGGTTTGATGATGGGTCTTATTCCGCTGGTGGCCTGCGTGCGAGGCCGTTGGTGGCCATACCTGCAACTGCTCCCAATCACACTACTTCCCATTGCTGGAAAGACATTGCGCATGTTGGTTTACTCGGTGGCCAACCCAATCAACTTCAGCGTAGGTTGGCTAGCGTATTTCATCCTACCAATGCTATTCGCCACAACCCTCACGGTTGGTTTCGCATACAAAGCAAAACCAACCGGAGAGCATCCTGCTTTCATCCGAAGTGCACTCATATTCTGCACGTGGATTTACTTTTGGCTGAACTTCGCCTTCTTCGGTTTTCCACTACCATGGGCAGATTGGACAGGACGGACTCCCAACGCGATCCTATTTTTCATCTCGGCAATGGGACTCACTTTGACTGCTTTGTTCTTCGACCCTGTTGAGCGTCGTTGGTACTACAAGGCATGGAGAAAAGGCTGGAGTTGACTGGGTAGCCAAACGGGAGCATTGAGACACAGGTCAATATCGAAACCATGTATTCGGCCGGCTGAGGGACTTGAGAATTCTGTTGAGTTCATAGGGAAGAATCCACTTCCGTTACCCAGACCAAGAATGGGGCTACAGTAAATGTAGCTAAAACTGCCCTAGAGAGAACCTTCCTGTTATCACTTCTTGCAGCCCAATATTGACAAAAGCAGAGACGCCCCGTTATCATTATTGAATTAAAGACAAGACATTCGAAGGAAATTTAATGCCGCTAATTGAACCTGACGGTGGGGAATTGATTAATCTCATCGTTCCGGAAAATCAAAAATCAGCAAGTAAATCGGAAGCTGAATCATTGCCGAAACTGATCATCAACGAACATCATTTACAATGGATCCACATATTAAGCGAAGGTTGGGCGAGTCCTATTACGGGATTTATGCGTGAGGATCAGTTTTTACAAACAATTCATTTTAACACTATACGGCAACCGAATGGGACATTTGCCAATCAATCCGTTCCGATTACTCTCGATATCTCAGACCAAGATTACGATCGCCTGCAAAATACCGATGCAATTGCCCTGTTAAAATCAAATGGTGAGCCTGTAGCAATTTTACGAGATCTGGAGTTTTATACTAATCCGAAAGAAGAATACGCTGCCCGAACTGTTGGATTTACACACGCTGGCCACCCGACAGTTGAGCGAATTATGAAAATGGGCGCGCAGTTGGCTGGCGGAGATCTCGAAGTTCTCAGCCCTATTGTTTATAATGATGGGCTTGATCACTACCGTCTTTCGCCTACTGAGTTACGTGCAGAATTCGAAAAGCGTGGTGCAGACGCAGTTTACGCTTTTCAACTCCGAAACCCAGTCCATAATGGCCATGCTTTATTAATGAATGAAACAAAGGAGCAACTAAAAACACAAGGATACAAAAATCCTGTGCTTCTGCTTCACCCGCTCGGAGGATGGACAAAAGAAGATGATGTTCCTCTAGATGTTAGGATGCGTCAACATGATGCAGTACTTAAAGATGATATACTAGATCCTATCTCAACAGTTATTTCTATTTTTCCCAGCCCAATGCTGTACGGAGGTCCGACAGAAGTTCAATGGCATGCCAAAGCCCGAATCAATGCCGGGGCGAGTCACTATATTGTTGGGCGCGACCCTGCGGGAATAACACATCCAGAGACGGGTGAGCCCATCTACGATCCATTCCACGGCATGAAAGTCCTGCAGATGGCTATAGGTCTGGAAAAACTGGAAATAATTGAGTTCAAATTTGCTGCTTATGACAAGGTTTCTAGCAAGATGGGATTCTTTGATCCTAGTCGAGCCGACGATTTTCTGATGATCTCTGGTTCACAAATGCGCGAATACGCCCGAAACGGAGAAACACCTCCAGATGGGTTCATGGGTGAAAGAGCTTGGCAAGTTATTGCAGAATACTACGCCTCAATCAATTAAGCACAACTATTAGATTGGTGTTTCGAGTACTATCACAAAGGGTAAATTAAATGTCAATTAGGCTAAAAAGCAGCTATTCTAACATTGAAAGCTGGTTCCGTGGAAATTTGCACACGCACACTACAGAGAGTGACGGTTCCTGTTCTCCGGAGGTAGTCATTGCTGATTATGAATCTCGAGGCTATGATTTTCTCTGTATTTCCGATCACGATATTTTGGTAGACCCAAATCAATATCAGCAGGATACTTCCATGACACTAATCCCCGCAGTAGAAGTGACAGCACATGGGCCACACATTCAACAAGTCAATGCAAATGATCGTGTTGCTCCTAATCCGGATCGACAAGTTGTGGTGCGAGAGATCGTTGCCGATCAGTCAATCTGCATTTTGAATCATCCTAATTGGGGGGCACAATACAACCATTTCCCACATGATTTAATGGAATCACTGGATGGATATCATGGTATCGAAATCTATAATGGTGTTATCCAGCGATTGCACGGGGCGGCACTAGCCTCGGATCGATGGGATCGCCTACTGTCTGATGGTCATCGGCTTTGGGGATATGGTAATGATGACTCCCATCAACCGGGAGATGTCGAAATCGCATGGAACGTTGTACAAGCTGAAGATTGTACTGTTGAACAAATTGATGCAGGGTTGCGTAACGGCAATTTTTATGCTTCCACTGGTGTCACTATCAGTTCAATAAGAGCTAATGACACAACGGTCTATATAAAAACTAAAGACGCTCAGAGAATTCGCTTCGTCAGTAAATTAGGAGTAGTTCAGTCAATTGTTGATGAAGCTGAAGCTAGTTACACTTTGCCAGAAGACTCGACCCAAGCACTTAGCTTGAGTTATATCCGAGCAGAATGCTACGGATCAGGAGGAAGTGTGGCTTGGACCCAGCCAATCTTTATCGAGGAAAAAGCATAGCCCTATATAGCGCCTCGCGAACTTTATGTGCTGCACAATTTGAAGCTATAGTTTTTCAAGCTTAATTTTGTGGGAATTAATTGGCTTTTTATCAATGGATAATGGCCCTTAATTCCGCCTCTTTGGCACATATAATTCCCCTAATTCACAATCGTCTTAGACCTCAAAAAGCGAGCTTTTTGAGGTCTAACTTAATCCAACACCAGATTGTCTAGCATCAATTCTCAATATTTTTCTTTACAAATATAATACTAATCTATTAGTATCATGCGTAGTGGAATCTGATAAAAGAAACCTGCAGGAAACAGGAAAAATGACAGGAAGATCTCAGTTTAGTTTTTTTATTCTCTCTTTTATTTCTATTGTTCTGGCCTCGCATTATGATGCCGAGGCTTTTATCCAGAAAGAATATTCACTTCAGGAAGTGCTGAGCGAATGTTCTAATGTCCTTTTTGGTACAGTTACTGAAGTCGACCCAAAACGGATGACAGCTAAGGTAAAACCCGAGGAGAACTTAAAGGGAGAAACCAAATTTGGCCAAATTAAAATTAACATCGGTGTTGGACAAGGGAATTTCCCTCAACAACTTATTCGAAAGTTTAAAGTTGGAGAGCCAGTTATCATCTTTTATAAAGACGAAGGTGGTCGAATCGCAAGTGTTGGTCATATTGGTGGAATCTGGTTTCAGATCTTTGCACCAAAGCGCTCTGAGAGAAGTAAGACTTGGTGGAATTTTACGCATATTGAAATTTATATGCACCGTACCTACAAAGGGTCAACAGTTGATTTTCAAAGTCATCTCCGCCAAGTTTTTGCGGGAAAAATCAAACCAAAAGAAAAAAAAGAATCTCAATCTTATAATCTGGCAGACGCTCCAAAAGGAGCCATACGCGTTATGGTACTCAATGGTAGTCATTACGATGTTGAATTCACAACCTTAACTGATTTTGATCAAGTTGCCAATCACAAAATTGTTTACCAGAAAACAACAAATCGCGATCTACCTGGCATTGAAAAAGCAGACCTCTTGTGGATTGGTCAAGGAGTGATTAGCAACGACAAGTACCTTTTAACCTCCAAACAAGAAAAGAAGATTAAAGCCTTTGTCAAAAGTGGCGGAGTGGCAATAGTATCTGGCCAAGACAGCGATGATGGTCGTCCATGCGAAATCGGTTGGGTACCTGAGCCAATAAAGGGAATTGAAAGTATGGGGCGAAGTGACTTCAAAGCGACCGAGCATGCCGGATCTCTTTTCGATACTCCCAACCAGATAAGATCGGGGGAGGTATTTCTAGACGATACCTGGTCGGAATGGAGCAGTAAATATGTTATGTTGGCAACGACGAATGCAGGGAAAAATGTTGCTGTGGCTATGCTCAGATATGGACGTGGGATGTATCTATTAACTGGTTTTCAAAATGAAACGACTGCGAACGTATTTGTCAATCGTTTAATGATTGAGAATCTTATATACTTTGCCACTAATTGGCTTAAGGAATAAACTTAACGGAAAATCCTGATGAAAAAGGTTTTGATATTTCTAGCGCTTAGCGTGATACTTGCCAGTGTGACGGTACCCGCACAGGCAGTTATTCCCGCATTGGTTGGTCCTTTAGCAGCACTAATTAGTGTTTTACCTCAAATTCTTGCTGTTGTTGGTATAGGACTTTTGGCAATATTCAAAACCGGAACTTACCGCACGTTGCTCACTATTGCTTGGCAGCATAAAATCATCACAGCAATTATTCTCTTAAGTGCGACAATCAGTAGCGGATTCTTTATATATCAGGCGGTGTCGCCACGTCCAAACATAACAACAATTACATCGAAAAATCTGCCGTCTTCTAGTACTAACCAATCATGGGCGACCTTCCGTGGCGGTACCCACCGCACGGGGCACCAGGACAATCATCTAGGTCCAGCTGATGCAAATTTATTGTGGACATTTAAGGATCAAGAAGCGGTGGCGATGGATTTTTCATCTTCCCCAGCGGTTGTTGGTGACCGTTTATATATTGGCGCTGGCCGAGGTTCGCTCTTTCGCACAGATGGATTGGTCTATTGTCTCGATGTGAGGACAGGTGATGTGATTTGGAAATCACAATCGCATCAACAAATTTTTTCATCGCCAGCAATTGTAGGTGGGCGGGTCTACATTGGAGAGGGATTACACTACGATGTAGATTCCTGCCTGCGTTGTTTGGATGCAGATACGGGACAGGAAATTTGGAATTTCCAAACGGCAAGTCATGTTGAATCCAGCCCCTGTATCAATCAGGGGCGTGTGTATTTTGGGGCTGGAGACGATGGTGTCTACTGTCTTGACGCGCTAGAAGGAAAAGAGATATGGCACTATACTAATCTACATGTTGATATTTCTCCAATCGCAGTGGATGGGAATTTATACTTTGGTACTGGCTATGGCCAACCAAGAATCTATGCTGTGTCTGCTGAAAATGGTTCTGATATTTGGGTGAAATCTGTCGATCTACCGGTCTGGGGAAGTCCAACGATTAGTGAAGAATTGATCTACTTTGGTCTGGGTAAAGGCAATTTTGTTGAAAGTCATCAAGTTCCTGCTGGAGGAGTAATTGCACTCAATCTCAAAACGGGAGAAGAGGTTTGGTCATTCAAAACAGCAGATGCTGTTTTGACAGCGATCTCATTTATGAAGAATTACGTCTATTTCGGATGCCGGGATGGATATGTTTATGCCCTCGAGGCGAAGACCGGTGACATTTTTTGGAAGACTCCGATCGATACTCCCATCGTTTCATCACCAGCAGTTACAAAGGATTCAATCTATTTTGGTGGAACGAATGGAGTAATTTATTGTCTTGAAACAAAAACCGGTGACATGAATTGGTGGTACAATACCGATGATGTGTCGAGTGAAATTAAAATCTATTCATCACCAGCCGTAGCAAATGGGAAATTGTATATAGGATCATCAGACCGATATCTTTTCTGCTTGGGTGACGCTGTACCAACCAATTAAGCCAAGAATTATTTATACATCATCGTCGAGACAGAATATAACGACACAATAAAACTCAAGATCACTTTCAAGAACGCCCCGCTTCTTAAGGATTCAAAACAAAGTTTTCAAGCCTGCAAGTGTGCACTTTGTTCGATAACTAGTAGATTGTTGCACTGACCATCATGAACTCTCGCCTTGCTGCAAGTGCATTCGCAGCCCAATGATTGTAGTATAATTTCTTTTGTTGTTCCCAATATAGGAGCTCAAACCACAAGGAGGCGCTGTTTGGGAAATTAAACAGGATTCATCGAAACCTTATTCCCTGAAAAATTCAATAATATTTTTTAAAAAGGATAACAAGAATTTGATTGCATTCTGTTCCTGTATCAACCTCTTTTTCGACCGAAGAAGCGAAGCAAAAAACGCTTCTAAATTCAAAAAGGGCGCGTTTTCAGATTTTCTACTTTTCAAGGAAGTAGATGCAGACTGTACTCAAGAATCTAAATTTGTGGCTTCGACTCTATTTGTATAACAAAAAAAACAACTTTACGGTTACTTACAGGACCCAAAATTATGTCATTAGAAACCGTTGCAATTCTAAGTCCAGGAGACATGGGACATACAGTTGGACGTGTTCTCGTCGAACATGGACTACGTGTTATTACTTATTTAAAAGGAAGAAGCCAACGGACAAAGGTACTGGCCGAGAATGCTGGAATATTGGATGTCTCAACGCTTCAAACTTTGGTTAATGAAGCAGACATCATTTTATCCATCCTGGTACCATCGCAAGCAACAAACGTAGCCGAAATGGTATCGGAAGCCATTAAAGAAACAAACGCAACAGTACTATATGCTGACTGCAATGCTATATCACCCAAAACAACCTACAGAATATCAGAAATCATCACGAATGCAGGTTCAAATTACCTTGACAGTTCTATTATTGGCCCACCCCCTAGAACAAAAGGGTCAACTCGATTCTACGTTTCTGGTCCAGGGTTAGATTTATTTAGCAATCTCAACCAATTTGGGCTGGATATCCGTCCCTTAGGCGACAAAATTGGAAAGGCTTCAGCAATTAAAATGTGCTATGCCGCTTTAACGAAGGGATTGTCGGCACTTTGTATTGAGTTGTTGACTGCATCAAAACTCTTAGAGGTATCGGAATCATTAGCAAGTGAGTTTCAGTTAAGCCAACCCAGCTTATACAAGAGAATGGAGAGAACCATACCTGGATTGCCTTCAAAGTCCAAACGCTGGGTTGGAGAGATGAAAGAAATAGCGGCAACTTTCGCTGAGATTGGCCTCACTCCGAAGATTCTAGACGGTGCTGCGGATATGTTTCAATTTGTCGGTGACACTCGGTTAGCGGATCTGCAACCAGAGGATCAGGGTTCGTTTCCTGTTATGGAAGATATAATTACTATTTTCTCTGAGTATCTTGACACCTAAAGGGACAAAGTGCGGGCTCAATTTTCCCTTTCATATTTCCCCTTATCTATTCAATCAGCTAAGTGTGGTGTTTTATTCAAAAACTATTGTGCGATTGTCATGAACTAGAACCTTTCGTCTGAGATGGTGCCATATCGTTCGTGCCAGAACAACCTTTTCTAAGTCTCGTCCCTTTCTAATTAGATCCATTACAGTATCTTTATGGCTGATATTGACAATATCTTGTTCAATAATTGGCCCCGCATCCAATTCAGAAGTCACATAATGACTGGTAGCACCAATAATTTTAACACCGCGTTTGTAAGCTGAATGATATGGCTGAGCACCAGGAAAAGCAGGAAGAAAAGAATGATGAATATTAATAATTCGATTAGGGTAGTTTTTAACAAACTCATTGGTCATGATTTGCATATAGCGAGCAAGGACAATGGTCTCGATATTATGTTCGTTCAAAAGCGCTAATTGCTTCTGTTCCTGAGAACGTTTGTTGGTTTTCGTGATAGGAAAGACGTAGTAATCAATACCAAATCCCTTCGCTACTGTCTCTAGATTGTTGTGATTGCTAATGATCAGAGGTATTTCAACGTCCCATTCTTTGGCTTGGTATCGGGATAAAATATCATACAAACAGTGGGATAGTTTTGATACAAAGACGGCAATACGAGGTGTTTCATCCGAAAAATATAGCTTCCACTGCATTCCAAATTTCTCTGCAATTTCGGATTGAAAACGTACTCCAAGTTCTTCTACAGGAAGATTAGTGTTATTCAAATCCCACTCGGCTCGCATGAAAAAAATTCGCTTTTTGGAATCAACGTGTTGATCAAGACGAATGATATTACCATTACTTCTGTAAATAAATTCAGTCACCGATGCGATTAACCCTTTTCTATCAGCGCAATATACCAGTAAAATTGCAGATCGAGTCTGATTTTGTGTTTTTCTCTTGTAGTTCATGAATTAATTACTCTACTTGTGATGTATTGTATTTCCTATTATAACGTACATTCAACTAAGGAATTCCTGACGGAAAATCAGCCAAATCTTTGACTTGTGGATCTAATCAGGCTCTCTTCTCTTAACTTGATGATATTTAATAGAAAGCTAACGCCTCTACCATACTTGGTATAACCAAATCTGGCTGAGACATAGACATCAGTAATTCTTTCTGTCTTCAACTGAACGATTCACAAGATGATAGAAAAGCAAATTCTCTCTGGCCCAATTATTTCAGTTTGTTAAACAACACGAAAAACTTTTCGGGTCTAGTGCGAATATTAGCCACATCGAGGGGATTTTGAAACTAATATTAGTTATTCTTAACGACAACAGTTTTCGTTTTAATTGTATTTCCAGTTTCAACCGTGATTATATATATATTGCTCACCACAAGGTTGTTTTTGTTGTCTCGACCATCCCACCAAAAAACGTGATTTCCACTAATGAGGCCTTTCCCTTCAAAACTGCGTCGCAAACGGCCAGCAATATTGTAAATCTTAATTGTTACGTTGCCAGGCTTATTCAATTGGAAAGAGATCGCTGTTTCTTCACCTCGATTAGGCGAAAACAACCTTGGTTGTGAGTTCAAACTAGTTATGGGGTTCTCAGCGTACTCTTCGGTGGAATTTTCTAGTTCCGAGACAGCATATTGACCAAGTTTTGTGACAGTTGTCGATATAGTTCGCTCTTGGTAATTCGATGTTCCACCGATTAATTCCCAAGAACCTAGGAGTGATTTATCATTACGATCATCCCATCTGAAAATACCAATTTTCTCGCTCATATCATGGATCGTAAATTCAATTGTTGCGGGTTTACGCGGATTAAGTTGTAAGTCGCGTGGAGCAAATTCGTAACCATGAGTTGTTGGATTGATAGTGACAATGGTTTGCTCAGTTAAGCAATTTGGTGGAAAAATGAGCCTTGCATGACCATCTAGGCTCTCAACATGCTCGATACGCTGATTGTCGACATAACCTTTGAAGGAAACTTGAATTTGGTGATTACTGGTTTGGCCCACTTGATCTTCTACAGTTAAACGAAGTGTGTATTCTCCAATCAAGTTGGGGGAATTCCATTCTGCTAGGGTTCCATCTAAAACGGCTTCAAGGAATCCTATTTTTGAGATTGAACGCCAAAGAACCGGGGATTTACCAGCTCCATACTCAATGGTGTATTTTTTAAAGTTGAGATCGTAGGCAGATCCAATAATACTGATATTTTGTGGAACTTGTTGTCCGGAAACTGGAGAGATGATTATTGATTTTGGTATAGTACTATCAACAATAACCCTCACCTGATCTTGTGAGGATTGGCCGGTTTTGTCAAATACCGTAAGCCGAATTTCGTGTATCCCGTCATTCAGTGAGGACAATCTCCAATTGGCGAGAAGGCTCTCTTCCTTTAGTCCTCCTAGTTGAGCAACGGTGATCGAGTGCCACTGATTTTCTAAACCGATAGAGCGAAAGTCAAGTATGTACCGATCGAAGTTCTCATCTGTAGCAATACCGTAAACTTGTACCGAACGGTTGATATATGTATTAGACTCTGGCTTAGTCAATGTCGCAGTAGCTTGCGTATCATCGAGAACTATTTCAATGGGTGGTATCGTCTGAGCAAAATTCCCCGCTTGGTCAAAAGCAGTTGCACGTATTTGGTATTCCCCAGCTATAAGCTGAGCGGCATTCCAGTCTCCTAATTTACTGGACACAAGTGGCTCAGCTGATCTGGAGATCTCAACCCACACATCATTAGGGGCCAAGTATTCGAGGACATAGGTGTCAAAGTTTAGGTCGTTTATTGTTCCAATGATTGGGATAATATCAGCTCGTAAAACATTCCCTGTTTTAGGTGAATCGATGACGACTGTTGGAGCAACATTGTCCAATGAAATTTCAATTTCGCTTATAGATCTATATTCACTATGATCAACCACAACCAATCGTAAAAAATACCTTCCATTATGGATTTCAGAGGTGTCCCAGCGGAAGATCTCTTCGCTATTGAATTGGAGTTGAGACTGGTAAATCAACTGCCAATTTATATTTCCTTCCACTGGTCGAAATTCAACGGAGGTACTCTTCAGCCCTGTTTTCTGACTTAGACGAATTTTCGCCGTACCATAGATTCCAACTTCACCACGAACAGGTTGATTTATATCACGCAGCTGGGCTATGGGAAGTGCGGAGTCATTTTTCAGTCTAATTGAGATTGTCTGCGATACTCCTATATTTCCAGCTTGATCTGTAGATTTAGCACGTAAAGAAGAATAACCATCAATCTGTGATGTATCCCAGTTCAAACGCGGAGAAACAGTCGGTGAACCGTCAATTGGAAATTCCCCAACTCTTTGCCATTCTTTTCCAATAGGGCTATATTCCAATGTGCAATGTGTAATATGTTTTTCATTTAACAAAACCTCAACTTCTATGTTACCAGATATGACAGCCCCTTGTAATGGTCGAATTATTTTTACCTCTGGTTTGGTATTATCAACTTCAACAACCACGACTATTTCACTTTTGTGTTGACGGTCATAAGAACCATTTATTTGGTCAAATGAAACAAGTTTAATCTGATATTGACCATCATTTACAACGAAAGTGTTCCATCTATATAACAAACTATCTTCAACGCTATTTTCAACGCCAAAAACAATATCAGCATCATGAATACGGATCTCATAATGGGAAAAATCTGTTGAGTCGCTTGAGGTCCCCTCGATATCAAAAACCCCATTGATTACTTGATTTCTACTAGGTTGTGATATTAGCGAAATCGGAATTAATGAATCAACGACAAAATCAGATTTGGCACCAATCTGATCAATGTTTCCTTCCTGATCTATGGCTTGGACAACAAACTGGTGTAGCCCTTCCGTAAGCCCCACTAAAAAAGCTCGATTGTCAAAACCATGATCGTCCGTCAGCTTAAAATTACCGTTATTAACCTGAAATTGATAGCGAAAGTTTGAGCTACTGGCATCGCCACCTTCAAACCTAAAGTTTACACTTGTTTCGCCAACAGTTTCGCCATTCATTGGGCCACTGATAATACGTGTAGTTGGCGGTATGTCCTCGCGTTTAAATCGGCTCAAAGTTCCATCATCAAAGCTACTAAACCAAAAACTCCCATCCGTTGATTCTATAATGGCAGAGATGTTATTGCTATTAAGTCCGTCACTAGCTGTCAGTGTTCGAAAAAATCGTCCATTTTGAAAGATGCTCACGCCATCGTTTGTACCGACCCAAACCCGATTTTCTGAGTCAACGTATAATGTTTGCACATGATTGTCAATTAAGCCGTCAACTGTAGTGAGTCGGAGCTTTGGTGCTTTTTGCCTTGATCCCAAAATATGAATTCCATTGTCCGAACCAACCCAGATATCCCCGTTTTTTGTATTAATTATAGTTGAAATTCGTCCCATTTGTGCTCTAGATATTTCCTCTAATTCCCCTGAGATCTGATCATAGATCCAAAGGGAACTCGCCACTGCTTCATTACCGACCGTTGCCAAGTAAATCCAACCTGAAGGATCAGCAAATAGTTGCGTGATTGTACGGTTAATTTTTTTAACAATGTTGGATACCTGATGAAAAGTTGTACCATCGTATCTAATTAAGTCAGGCAAAAAACCAACGGGATCATCAAATAGTAGAACCCCGGTGCTAATCCAAAGGTGATTATATCGGTCGAAACAGATCGATTGAACTTCGTTTGTTCCACTTTCAACAGAAAATCTTTCCCATGAAAATCCATTAAATTTTTCAACACCTAAACTGGTTGCCAACCACAAATTCCCATGGGTATCCTGAGTGATTTCACGAACTTCTCCAAATTTCCTTTTAACTTGCACAACATCATCATCGTTTGTACGGAAAATTCCATTTTGTGTTCCAATCCAGATTATACTGTTTTGATCGGAGAACATCACATTGACGTGATTGCCTTGTACATTAGTCGAGACTGGTTGCCATGAGCGATCTGAAAAACTTAGCCCATTGTCATTAGTTCCGACCCAAATTCCCCCGTTGGAAGAAGATAGGATCGAGCTGACGTGGTTACTTGCCAAACCATTGGCTCTTGTCAGATTAGTCCAGCCTGAGAATCCCTGAAAACTAATGCCAGCATTTGTTCCTATCCATATGCTCCCTTGACTATCAGTTGTAATCGCCTTAATATTGTTGCCGATAAGACCATCCGCGGTGGTAACAATTTTCCAATCCAGACCGTCATAAATTGCAACACCTTTGTTTGTTCCCACCCAGATGTTGCCGTCGTCATCCTGCCCAATGGTCTGAATATAGCTATTAGGTATTCCGTCGTTCAAGCCAAACGTGAAATGATTAGTACCATCAAAATAACTTAAAAAGTTAGGGGTTGTATTATGAACAAACCAGAGATCAGAGTCCCTATCCTCATAAATGATACGAGTTTCTTCGTTTAAAACTATTTGCCATGATTTCCCATCAAATCGATTGGTGCCAAGTGGTGTACCAACCCATATCTCACCATTTTTTCGGTGAACCATGGTAAGAATTCTGTTAGACAATAATCCATGTTCAGTTGTATAGTGATCAATCCAGTCGATCCGGTTCAGATTTAGAACACCTCGGCGGATGCCGGTATCCGTTCCAATCCATATCTCGTTTTTATCCGCAAAAACGAGACAAGTGACTGTATCTGAAATGGAAATTGTTGACCAAAACCCGTTAAAAAAATTCAGGCTATGGTCTGTGACAGTCCAAATTTTCCCAAATTGATCTTCAGCAATTAAGCGGATATTGTTACTGCTTATATTGTTGCCAGCCCGTGTAAAGTTGCGGAAATTGAAGTTTTGTTGTGAATTGACAGATTGGCATACGACAAGCAATAGAAAAACAAATGGGATGGATACATATGCTAATCTTTTCCGCTTTTGATTGTTAGGATAAGTTTGCTTCATGTGATGAAATCTTGTACCATTTATCGGTGGAGGTTATAAACATGACATCAAAAATTTCAGTGAGTATATTTTTGGCTTTTATAATAGTCACTTTAGGCATTAGAGCTGAGGAAGATAAAATGAAAAATTTAAAAGTTGGTATGGTTGCTCCAGATTTCGCTTTGATAGGTAATGATGGCCAAAAGTATGAACTATCCCAGCATCTTGGTAAAAAAAACGTTATTCTGGCTTTTTATCCTAAAGATTTTACTGGTGGATGAACGGCGGAACTACGATCGCTCCGTGACGAGTTGAGTAAAATTGAGGCTACAGAAACAGTTGTTTATGGTATCAGTACAGATGATCAGGAATCACACAAGCAGTTTAGTCAAACCGAAGGGTTTGGATTCATACTTTTAGCTGATGTAGACCATATTGTTAGTCAACAATATAGCGGATTAAGAGACCAATCTTTATCCAACCGTGTTACTTTTGTCATTGATCGCGCTGGTTACATTCGTATTATTGACAAAGAAGTTGATGTGCGAAACCATGGTTCCGATTTGGTTCAGATGATCAAGAATACAACACAATACCAGATTAAAGCCGGACAACCGGCACCAGATTTTATTGCATACGATCAAGACGGCAAGGCACATCAAATTAGTAATCTCAAAGGTAAGAAGAACATAGTCCTTGCGTTTTATCCAATGGATATGACACCTGGCTGAACGATGGAAGTCTGTTCACTCCGGGATGAGCTGAATGATTTCAAAACTCTTGAAACTACCGTTTATGGTGTCAGTGTACAAAATCAAGAATCACATAAGAAATTTGCGGGTAAACATAATCTTGGATTTCCTTTACTAGTTGATACAGGTCGTAATATCAGTTTGCTTTACCATGCGATATCAAAACCGAAAGGCAATTGCAAGCGTATCACAATTTTGATTGGGAAAAACGGTGACATTGTTCAAGTGGATGACAAGGTTAGTGTGCGAAAACATGGAAGAGATCTGATTGATTATATCAAATCTCTGAATTAAGAGGACTAACGATTTTCAAAATGGACAAAATCAATCAGGAAGACTGCACCTAGAAGTACGCTTTTTTGGTTAGTATTTGCATCCGATGGAAATGTGATACCGAAATTGTCGGCGTCAGTGAAAGTTTCCTTCAAAAGCCCACTCCACTTTTTGGTGATATGCCCAATTTCTCTGCCATCTTGGTAGATATTGAAGGTCCATGGGTGGAACAGAGGACCAAAGAGCTGATACATTTCCTGTTCCGAAGTGTCATTTACAGAATATATTCGCCGCAAAATTGAAAATTGCCTTTTAATTGTTCCAACCAATTCCCCTTGATTGTCAAAGATTTCAGCAACATGGAAATAAAATCGGAATGGTCGGTGCAATGAAAGAACACTTGCACCTTGCATGTCCAAGATACGAATCCTAAAAGGTCTCAGTGCTTTCAAAAACCACCTCAGAAGAAAAGAACCTTCCTCTTCAGCAGCTAAGAATAGTGGGTTCCCATCCGAACTAAAAACTGTATAGCGATTTCTGGTTTCGAAGTCGGTAATGATTTCTCCCCATTCCTTCTTTTGCTGTATAGCGAGTGAATTGAATGATTCAAGTCTCTCCATAGATGACCTCCGGTTGACTCGATTGAGATAATATTGTATTTGATGGAAACAGGTGTATCATGATTTCTTTGGATTGATACAAATTTCATTCCTAGGAAGAATCTGCTACACTGCGGTTTTGGCCAGTTTGAAAGAGCATTAGGATATCATTCTTCAGTTTTGAGAAGGTACCGATTTTAATTGATTGGCGAATGCCCCGCATCAAGCTTATGTAGAAATACAGATTGTGGACTGTTTTTAGACGATGGCCCAGCATCTCGTTTTCACTATCAAGATGACGTAAATAAGCACTAGTGAAATTTTGGCATGTGTAACAATTACAATTAGGGTCAAGCGGTGTAAAATCGGACCGATATTTTGCGTTACGGATTTTAACCGTGCCAAAGCTAGTAAAAAGCGTTCCATTTCGTGCGTTTCGAGTTGGCATAACACAATCAAACATATCGATGCCACAACTAACACTGTAAATTAAATCCTGTGGGGTGCCAACTCCCATTAGGTATCTAGGTTTCTCTTTTGGAAGCAACGGAGCAGTGTAAGCAGTTGTCTGATACATCAACTCTTTTTCTTCTCCAACACTCAGTCCGCCAATGGCATATCCAGGAAACCCTATTTCGACAGTTCGCTCGACGCTTTCTTTGCGTAGGTCGTTGAAAAATCCACCTTGCACAATACCAAACAACAACTGATTGGCATTTTTGTGAGTTTCTTTGCAACGTTTGGCCCAACGGAGTGTCATCTTCATCGAATTTTCAATATATTCTCGATCAGTTGTATGCGCTGGACATTCGTCAAAAGCCATGATCACATCAGCACCGAGAGCGTTCTGAATTTCAATGGCGCGTTCCGGGCTAATCATGTGTTTCGACCCATCAATTCCAGATTGAAACTCAACCCCACTTTCAGTGATTTTTCGGCGTTCTCCCAGACTGAAAACTTGAAACCCACCACTGTCAGTTAAAATCGGTTTTTTCCATCCCATGAACTTATGCAATCCGCCCGCTCGCTGAATAACTTGATGTCCTGGACGCAGGTAAAGATGATAGGTATTACCGAGTATAATCTCGACCCCCATTTCGATCAGGTCCCGCGGTGAACAGGTCTTGACGGTAGCACGGGTGCCGACCGGCATAAATATCGGGGTGTTGACAACACCATGAGCTGTGCGAAGTTGACCTAAGCGGGCGCAAGTTTTCTCATCTTCTTTTATTAACCTAAATTTATTTTGCGCCATTTTTATTCACTTAAAATGCTAACAATTTTTTCAACTGGACTGCGGATTGGTTGATGGGATCTGATGTCAGAACAGTTCGAATGATAGAATCTGCCTGTGTTTTTTTGCCGAGGTGGTAGTAGCAGAATGCCTTCAGAATATGAATATCAGCAATCGAATCATAATCATGGCGAAAAAAGTAGTCTCGATCAGCAATTAATGCGTTTTCGATAGCTCGAATTGCTGCCTCAAAATCGGCAGGTTTTTGGCGCCGGAGAAAAAGAACATTGGCGAGCCCTATCCAAGCATCTGAATTTTGGGTATCGGCGAGAATTGCATCCTGAAAGGATCTTTGCGCCTTAGCGATTATTTGTGTATTAGTGTTGGGGACTTGAGACATACTGAGATGTGCCCATCCCAAACCATTATGCGCATCAGACAGGTTAGGATTAAGGCTAACTGCCCGTTCAAATGCCACGAGAGCTTGCGAAAAATCGTTTTGATTATATTCAACCCAGCCGTCCTCCTGGTTTTTGGAAGACAGGTTGGAATCAAAATCGCGGTCTGCAACACAACTTAAAAGAAAGGTCAAACAAACAAAAATAACTGTAATCTTACGCATGATAGAAACTCTGGCTCAATCTTAATGATCTCGTAGTTGACCATTAATTTTATCAGAGTCATAACTGATTTGCAAAAGGGTTTTCCCTTTGAGTTTGACTAAGGATTGTAATATAATGAATTGCATGTTTTTTCCCAATGTAAATACGGAAGTCCAAGGTAAAAAACTGATGAAGTTGAGTTCTGAAGAACTTGAACAGGAAAAGCTAAAGCCCGAAACACTCGATTTAGCTTTTCAACAGACAGGAATGGATAGATACGTTATTTTCGAGTCAGTTCTTGAGAAAAACCTTGTTGAGATCTCGTTCCCATTTTACGGGCCTCTAGATGAATATGCAGCTAAAACCGATTCTAACCACTTAGTAACCCGTTTATTAAGCCACAAATTATTACCAACCCAATCGTTCGGTAATTGGCGTCATGCTTGAATCTGATTGTATTTGCCACTACCTGGTCTCTGGCACACCATCCCCAAAATCCAAATATCAGCACATACACTCTGACATTTATAGACTCTTTTCGAACGGAGAAACCACACCTCTATATAGTATCTCCACAAATATTCCTCTAGTGGATTTCATTCAGGAAAATGGTTCATGGAAATTTGGTCAAGCGGGACACACCTGATGCTAAACGGCATTGATCTGAGTCAATTATTAAAAAAATATTCCGAGTTGGTCCTAATACCAGCCGGATCTTTGTTAGAATTAGGCACTTAAGAGTGCCTAATTG
>Ga0066834_10000022_pt1 | contig 60221 bp, 39 predicted proteins | sample ETNtaG_30_FD_66729 | JGI IMG/M metagenome (GOLD analysis project Ga0066834, IMG submission 66729) | Marine microbial and viral communities from oxygen minimum zone, Eastern Pacific Ocean - ETNP201306PF43B | ecosystem: Environmental > Aquatic > Marine > Oceanic | place: Pacific Ocean: Eastern... | reverse complement strand
AACACCAAACTTGGCAACGACCATGTCGCCGTCCCCCAACCAATCCACTCAATAATCTCACCTAAATAATTTGGACAAGATACCCATCGAAATAGTCCTCCAAACGGAACATGGTAATCTGAGTCACCTGATCGACGAAGATTAAGGAGTATATAGTCGGATTGAAAATTGATAACGAAACCGACCAGAAAAAAGCCCAATCCAAATATAAAACGTGAATCCATAAGCCATCTGTTTAAATAGCTATCAGAAATCGAAAACAGATGATACCCAATAAAAAAACTGTTTATCATATTAAACAGAAAGCCTAACAACATAATTATAATTGGCATTCGTTTGCCCTTACTTCGCAAACGAAAAGGATAAATGAAGGCTCGGTGTATATAATGCACCTCCCACATAACCAGAAAAGCTACCTCAGTAAAAGTTTTTGAATTCTGACCAACTACAAAACAAACACAGAAGACGATTGGCGAAGGAACCTCCATAATAAGCCAACCAATTTTATTTCTGATGGTCATTCCCCATCCATGACGCATATAACGACCATATGGAACTGGAATAACTAACAGTATGAAAAAAGATATTACAGACAATCCCAACCAGCCGATAATCAAAAAATTGAAAAGCAAATGTTGGTTCATAACGATTTCTGAGGTTCGGGAATCAACGAATATAACTTGTGTCTTGAAACCATGACAGCGATAATAGGTTTAACTAGCCGACGCGTTTGTCCCTGATCACAACCTTTCAACACCTTAAACATAATAAAAGACACATCCATCTCCTAACAAGCCGATTTATGCGGCAATTGCATACATTTGTTCCTAAAATCGTAAGCACGTCATTATATCAAAACCGGGAGTTCAATCAAACACCACTCGACCCAGAGAAGGTAGAAATCGAATAGAATACCATCTAGTATAGGCTTATCAACCTATAACACCTATACTGTTTACCAATCAGAATTGGGTGTAACGAGTTTACGGTGGCGAAGGAATAAAATATAATTAGCTTCTAGCTGACAAATACTATCTTTAAAGACAAAAACTGGGTGATTTGAGATTGGAGTATCAGTAGACTAGAAACAAGTGAACGACCTATCACTTAAAGGCAGCCTATCTTCTGGACAGTGGTTGGCCGATCATTAAGACAGCCGAGACCTTGCTGATAAACCCCGAAACAGTCCCTCATCATTTCAAGTGTTACAAGAATCAAGGGATAATGGGCTGTCGAAGAATGGAGATGGTGGAAGTGAACCCAGGCTAAAGCAAGTACAGCTGGAAGAACTGGAAGGGCCTCTGGATCACAATCTCTATCCGTACGCTAAAAATGTGGCATACCATGTAAAAAAACACTTCGGCATCAGTTCATCCGTGGCCTAACACATTTCTTACACCAACAGGGCTATGTTTACAAGAAGCCGAAGCTGATAAAGAGGACAGAATAAATTTGCGGTACAACACAAAAACTCAAGAAAAACAAAAAATAAGAAGATAAAATTTACTTGAGCCCACACCAAATTGTGTTTAAATTAAAACTTAGGCAGGCTATCAATCGAGAAAAACAAGTTGAGCTAACTAAAAAGGACAACCTCGGCTATCATGAAAAAGCAAGAAACGTTACTAGAAAATATCGTTGTTGAGCGTTCCGTATCTAACAAACCTCATCAGGGCAAGGTTTTAGCCGCCGTTCAGGCACACGCAGACGACATTCCACTTTTCGCGGCTGGCACAATTGCCAAATTTATCGACGAAGGTTATACAGGCTACCTGATCCAGACAACAAACGATGAGAAATGCGGACCTACGCCAAGTATAGGCCAAACTATATTGAGTAACGAATGCGAAGTCAACGAATTGGCCAAAGTCTTGGGATTAAAAATGGTATTCAATCTTGGATACCGGAATCATCGCTTAGATGAAGCATCACCGACAGAACTACGTGCTCGGTTAGTATTCCTATTTCGCGCCCTCAAGATCGATAGCGTATTTACTTTCAATCCTTGGGGGCATAACGAAGAAAATCCAGATCATTACATAACTGCGCAAGCTGTCGAAGCCGCACGTTGGATGGCGGGTATGGATAAAGATTATCCGGAACAAGTTGCTTGTGGTATTATGCCTCACACTGTAAGAGAACAATATTATTGGATCGCACGTCGAGGTCAACCATATAATCGAGTAATAGACATAACCAAATATATAGAAGAAAAAGTGGCTTCCATGAGCACCAATAAATCTCAGGGACCAGCAGGTTCACACGGTTCTAAGCTGAGAGAAAAGCTGGCAGAACAGTCATTGAGCCTGCCAGAACTTGGTGATGATGATGAAACCGCAGATCGCCAGTACATTAAACTGTTTGGTTTAAAAGAGCACAAGGAACTCGGACAAAAATATGGGCTAGAATACGCAGAGGGATTCTACTATGTCGGTCCTGGGGGCACATTTATAGGTTGTGTTGAATCCACCGATGTAGAGAATTACGTTGCTAAAAACGCTGTGCCCTTCTAACAAATTATAAGAGCAGGCAAAATCATCTATGGCCGTACAATAGTACCATCTACCCGTCGATCTTCAGACATATGACGAGGAATTTTTGCCTGTTGTGTATCAAGTAATTGAGCAGCTTTTGTTTCATTAATATCGACACCTAGCCCTGGTTGATCATTGGTATAAAGATATCCTCCTTCAAGAATAGCATGCCCTGGAAAAATGTCTAATTCCTCTGCACTAAAATGATTTTCTTCTTGAATGCCAAAACTCCAACTAGCTAAATCTAAATGCATCGCTGCCACCTGATTTACAGGATCATTATCCCCGCCCTCCTGCCAAGCGGTATTTATCCCAAACCATTCGCACAAACTGGCAATCTTTCGGCACTGCGTGATCCCTGCCGCTTTTGAAACCCTAACCCGGACGAAATCAATAAGCCTCTCGGTGATGAGAGGCATCCATTCGTGAGGATTAACAAAGAGTTCCCCCATAGCTTGGGGTGTTGTACACTGCTGGCGAATCAGGCGAAACCAAGCAATCTGCTCAGGTGGAAGCACGTCTTCTAGAAAATATAGACGGTAAGGTTCAAGGAGTTTAGACAAAGTTACAGCACTCTGCGGACGGAGATGCTCGTGGACATCGTGGGTCAGTTTAGGCTCAAACCCTAACTTTGAACGCAAATGATCAAACATCTTGGGAATGTTCTCCAAATAGGCCTCATCGTCAAAGAAATGCGGCTTATGCCAAGCATTTTTAGGTAGTCGTGCATTATTTTGATCAATGAATCCTCCACCACCATACCCTCCAAGCTGACACCGAATAACCTGATATCCTTCTTCCATGTAACCTCGAACATCATCCTCCAAAGCAACCAAATCACTTCCACTAGCATGGGCATAACACGGCACTGCTGCACGACACGGACCACCCAGAAGTTGATAAACTGGCAATCCAGCTTCTTTTCCCTTGATATCCCAAAGAGCCATATCAATACCAGCCAAAGCGGTATTCAGAATTGACCCATTCCGCCAATATCCGCTGGTGAAAGCGGATTGCCAATTGTCTTCGATATGCCCTGCGTTACGACCAATTAACTTTGGACCGACACCTTGTTCTACTGCAGTAATCACTGTTTCAGCATGATACTGATCGCTAGCTGAACCGATACCGTATAATCCCGGTTGATCCGTTATAACCTTGACAATTACCCATGTTCCATTTGATCTGGTTCGAATGCATTGAATCTCTTTAATATTCGCCATCTGTTTCTCCTAACTGCTAGTTTTTACAGTGGCCATTCCGAACATAAATCCGGAAATATCCACCATTAAATCAATCTATAGATACCATTATGGTTCAGTCACATTTTTTAATCAATCCAACGACTATGCTTCTCTCACTTGTAATCGTTTCTAAACCAGAAACCGTCAATTTTGCCTGCCCAAACGTTTAAACAAATAATGAGAATTGCATCCTACCAATAAATACTTTGGTAACATAGTGCCTCAGGAATACCCAATTGCTGCAGCGACGTACCGATAAACAAAATCAGATAGTATCATGGCATAGCCAAAAAAGGTCTATATAGGATGAGGATTACCTGTCAAATTTGAAGAAGGAAGCGATGTCTCGGATGGCAAGATCGGACTTATGGGAACAACACCAAAAACCCAATCCACGGAATCCAAGAGACGAAGTTTTTGACGCTAATGGTGACAGTTAGACGAATATCGAACAGTATTCAATTAACTGAGAAAGGATGGATGTCATTCTCTTCTACTAATCACAACGAGGTTGCAAAAGCCTTTGTTAACCTACTAAATAAAATTAGTCAACAGACATCATGCACCTTAATTCAAGTCACTCTATCCGAACAATTTAGTGATGAGCCCCCACCCGCTAATGGCGGCAAAGCAAATCAAGATCACCGCCGATACCAATCCACCAACCAACATGGGAAGTCGCGTCCGATAAAGTACTGGCAACTTAAAATTCAGGTACAGAGCAGCAAGCATCATCAAAGCTATTGAAAAATTAGCTAAGATAAATCCAGCGATTTGTGTCAAAATTCCGAACGGAACATTGAGCCAAACAATGATCATAGTCGCAATGAAGATATAGACACACACGTTGCGACGAATTCTACCATAATCCCACTCGCGGTTAGGCCAGATGGCTTGAAAGAATTCCTGCATTACACGAGCATATATTTCAGGTAGTGCTTGCAAAGTACCCCATAATGCAGCGATAATGCAAATATAGTAAACCCAGACCAACGAAGCGTGTATGTTACCCCAGACATAAGCTTGCTCAGTGAGTAAACTCCAACCTTCAAATTCGGTTTGAAGCGGGTATAGAACAGCAGCACCAGATAACATGAAAGCACCCGTTACAATGAACAACACAATTGCCCCAATACTCACATCCCACCGCAGGGGAGCAATAATTTTTCGTAATTGATTGGCCTGCACCGGATCTTCAGGAAGATAATCAATAGTATCTTGAGTAAAAGCGTGTCGTTGAATAGCCGAAATCTTTTCATGCCCAGTCAACCCCCAACGATGTAGACCAATCCAGTTGGCATAAACAATATACCCCATTACAGATCCACCTACATAAGCAAAGGCAGTAGCCATTGTCAGTAACGGATTTTTAACAGCATCCTGCGGTGCCCAATCGGTTGGTTCCGGCAAATAACCGAAACTTAGGCTACCAGCAACCGCTTTTCCAAAATCTGGACGTACCATCAACGTACCAATAATAGTACCCCCAACAAGAATACCGCAGATGATGATCTGCTGCTTCTCCAGTTTTTCAAATGAGAGCATCAACCCAAATACAAGCGCTAAAGCAACGAAAGCGGAGGTAATGATGTTTTCCCACACTGGCTCAGAAATGGAAGTTGGTAATGTATCTCTGAGAATGAAATGAAACAGGTCACCGCAAGGTTTGGAAATAGGAACCCACGCCAAGGGAGCACCAATCATCTCCAAGGCAACAATTGCTATCAGGAACCAACCACGTGGACCGGGTAAACGTACAAGACGGTGACCAATATGTTCGCCACTGACCGCTGTGTAACGGCCAAGAAAATAGGTGACGAAGATTCCTTTGACGACACAACTTAAAAGAACCAACCATAAGAGCCCATAACCAGCCCAAGCACCGGTACTAACAACAACAATGGTTTCTCCTGCACCAATACTAACTGAGGCAACAATTGCCGCTGGTCCAAAAACACCAAGTAACCCAAACAATTTTTTGAATGACCAAGGTTCGGCATAGACACCAGTAACAGGAGGAATTTCAACTTTGCCTACTATCTGTTCAGTATTTTCTTGATCTGTATGCTCCATTATTCCACCTTAATTTAGTTTTTTTGGTTCATCACCAACTCACAACCAAACAAGACAAAGATATCATAACAATTTTTTTGAGAGAATAGAAATTTTTTCAAACTGCTCACCAACCAACAACCGACTATAATCAGTAACATCCTCAAGATGAATATTTTGCCAAGCTGCCCATGGGCGCTGAAGACGCCACCCGCGCAACTGAGCAGAAAGAATAGCATTCTCGGCCTGAGCAAACGCATCCCTCTTTTCTGCATTCCAACCCGGCATCGATTGTGCCAGAGATGCTAAACGAGTAATGATCAAATCAGCATATTTCTTGCCTAATTCAGGAGATGATCCTGACTCAATCGCACCATCTTTTCCATAATCAGGATCAATTTTGATTCGATCAATTGCCACCAAATCTGGTTCTAGGTGCCAGAGCAACGAGGTTTCACCAATACCAGCATGATCTCCCAAATAGCCAGCATCAAGCGCCAACCAATATTCAGGGATTCCGAGTACCGAGACCTGCAACCGTTCGGTCATCCGTGTCGCCACTTCTCGAACAACAATTTGTTGATTATGTCCATAATGTCCCGTTAGCATAATAATAGCCTTAAAACCCAGCCGATGAAATTCGCCGCACATCTTTTCCAGCCATGGTCGGAGCAAATAATTTTCCCACGAATTTTCTGGTTCCATTTTGACAGTTGCAGGTTTATTCAAACCTCCCATACCACCGTACAGCGGAGGATGGACAATCCCACCAGATTTTTTAGCAGCGCTAATACAAAGAGCATGTGCTTTAAGCGCATCTAAACCAAGCGCATCATGTTCACCATGCCACTCTACCGTACCCAGAGGAAGAAAAACAACTGGTAATTTTTCAAATGCCAATCGGAACTCTGCGGGAAGCATTCGTTCCCACTGAACCATTTCTTTCTGATCCTGATCCATCCTTTCCTCCTGTTAATCAGACCTCTGAAATCAAATCACCATTCTCAATCATTGACACCAACGGATTATCATCAATAGTCAAAGGGAGATCTATTCGCGCGTGACGTCTACTAGATTCATAACAGGCAAAAATAATCTCCGTCGCCTTAAGGGCTCGTTTTCCATCTAGTTCAGGCACAACACCATTCTCCAACGATCCAACCAGATTATCAATTGCCCGAAATATATAATTTGGCCCATGTAGATTTTCGCCATTGGTATCAATAATTTCCCAAATTGATGAATTCTTCCTCATGATTCGAAGATGGGAGCCATCAGTAGCACCCACCTCTATCATTCCATCGGTGCCAATCAACCGATTATGGGCACCAATACCTTTAGCTCCAACTCCTGTTGCAATTAAGCCAAAGACTCCATTCTCATACTCCCAATAACCGATGGCTTGGTTCTCCACGACTGCACCAAAAACCAGATTCTCTTTTCGATAATCGATTTGACCAATGACCCACTTGGCCGACAGGTCATCGTTATAAAAACCAAACATATCGATATAATGTGTCCCATAATCAAAAATATCACCACAAGCAGCTTCAAGCCTTTGCAAACTACCAATTTCCCCATTTTTCAGGAGTTCTTTGGCCTTAGCGAAAGGTAAACCAAAACGGCGCTGATGATTAAAAGTTAGCTGGATTCCAGATACTCGACACTGTTCAACCATCAATCGTGCGTCCGCCCAATTATCTGCCATCGGTTTTTCGCAATGAATAGCACGGACACCTGCTGAAACACAATCAAACACCATCTGTGCATGGAGTTTTGGCCAGACACAAACTGATACAATGTCAAGATCCTCCTTTTCTAACATCTCCGTGTGTGAAAGATACATATTCGGCAGTTGATAATGATCTGCAAAAGCTTGTGCATTTTCCGGTTTTATATCAGCACAAGCAATTAACTCACATGATTCAAGGTCCTGATAAGCTTCGGCATGCTGATACGCCATAGCATACCCCATATGTCCTGGTTGCTTAGCTCTGTTACCTGTACCAATAAAACCAATTTTCAGTTTACTCATAATCTATGCTCCTTAATTCAAAGTGCAATTTCGTCAAGCATGTATTAGACATGGTATATATAAAGAGACCTATTTTTCAAAGGCAGATCTATCCAGTGACCTCCCTGTTGATGACTTTCGGCCACCGCCAAACATATTTCTGTCGCATGGTGTGCAATCCCAATATCACCAAGTGTTTGACGACCTGTTTCTAAAGCATCAATCAAATCTTCCAGACAAAAAACCGTTGCACTGTGATGCACAGGATCAGGATACTCGACATCAAGAAACGGGGTGTAACGATCAGTGATTTGCGTTTTTTGATGTAATTGCCAATTCATGCCGTTATTGCTACTCTTGATCGTTCCTTCAGCTCCAAAAACTTCAAAATCCCAGTTTCCAACTGGAATCGTTGTTGCTTCCAATCCATTTTCGAAAACAATTTGGTAGGTAGAGCTAGGATCTGAATCCAAACGATTATCCTCAATTAGTAAACCATGAGGACGTAAATCACCACGAACACGGATAGCCCGTGGATCTCCCATTAAATACATCAAAGTATCAATTGCATGGATGTGACCATGTAACAGACTGGTCGCTGCATAGTGGACCCCATACTGCAAATCGCCAATTCCACCTTGATCTATCCATTTTTTAGCGATTTGATACCTCGAATCAAATCGCCTTAAAACTCCCGTATTAAGAAATACGTCATTCTTCCGACATGCTTCCAAAACCTTGTCCGCCTCATCCATCGAACAAGCAATCGCTTTTTCCAAGTAAATCATCTTTACACCTGATTCTGCTACCTGTACAGCCATTTCCGCATGCAGTTCCCCTTTGGTACAAATGGCAACAATATCCGGCTCTTCCTGTGTAATCATTTCAATGTAATCTTGATATAAGGCACGAACACCCCATTTACTTGAAAAAGCAGATCTTTTTTCCGAAAGAATGTCAGCACCTGCCACCAATTCAATCCGATCAATCTCTTGACACGAAGAAGCAATTGAATATGGCAACTTTACCGGCGGGTAGTTGATAACCTCTTGATCAATTGTAGACGCCATCCGGCCAAGTCCTATAATTGCTAAACGATACTTTTGCATTTTCCCTCTCTGAAATACTATCTTTTGTTGTATATACTTCCAAATCCAGACTAAGAAGAAAGGACCAATTTTACACAGTTAGCAGTAAGTAAAACAACAGATTCCTCATATATCCATGAACAAGAGATAGTCTGTGGAAACTGTAAATACTGCCCTTACCTGCAAGCATACAATAGCAAGTTTTTCAATTTGCATCTATCCTGTCATCTTTCGAGGCTTTGACTTGATAGATAATCTCTGTTTCCGAAACTTCATGAACGGAGTTGTATCTGTTTCACCCCAAAACATACCAATATCTCTATTATCTCCAAAAAAGGAAATTTTATGATGCGGAAATTTTGACCGTGCATCCAAGTAAAAATCTCCAATATCGTAATGATATTCCCCGCAAAAATCTTTAATATGGTGGATTGCAATATCGTTATTTACATGCAGGAAAAAATCTTTTTCTCCACCTTCACAATCCATTTTCAAAATATCAATCTTACCTATTTTAAATTCATCCATTAGTTGTTCAATAGTATACAAAGCGACATCTTGTGTATGAATATAGTAAGGAGAACCAATACGTTTTATAGCATCTAAATTCTGTTCATATGTCTCCATTGACATCATTAATCCGCTACCGGTTGCCCTGACATCATCAACAAAAACATTCGCATTTTGGTTATACTTCATTGCCCCCGCAATAAATTCAACATTTCCAAATCTTTCTAAGTTCAATCGTGCTAATTCTAAAGATCTTGGATTCGGTTCAACCAAAACTATCTTGACATCTGGCCATAATGATTTTGCCAGACAGCTAAACGATCCCAAATGTCCACCAACATCAAAAATCACTTCTGGTTTGTACGTTTTTGTTCTCAATCTATAACAATCAAAAAGAAAAACTTCCTCAATCACATTAGTATCCCCAAGTTTCTCTGTCCTAATGTGAAACGGGAATTCACCGAAAGTCATGATATCATTAGTTTCCATTAAACTCTTCTCCAAATTAACACCCTTTTCTAATACCACACCCTCTAAATGTGGCTGATACACACTATAGCTTCCACAAATGTATACCAAGCACCCATGTACCACATTAACAGACTCTGATTATTAAATTTCTTCACCCTAAATCAGGACAAAACAAATAATAATACCTACCCATACTCTCTCATTTCCCTACTAGCGGCAACATGAAACAAAAGGGAAAAAGCCAATGAAGCTACCACTGATTATAATGCAGGTTTCCCCATCCAAGATTTTGAACAAACTAAAGTTATTATGTCTTTTTATAGAAGAACTCCTGCAAACAATTACATCACTGAGATCAAGTCATAGCGAAGCATTTTAAATACAGGATAGCTACTTGAGGATTACCATTTTTTGGGTAGAGGCATAGTCTCGGGTTCTGAGGGTATAGAAATAGATGCCACTGGCAGCTTTCCCACCAGTATCTGTCTTACCATCCCAGTAGATAGCTCTCGCCTGACTAACATAACTGCCCGCTTCTACATAACCAACTCTAATAGTCCTAATTGGTATCCCTACTACATTATAAATCACAATTGTAACCTTTGAACTCCGACTGAGTTCAAAGGGAATCCAAGTTTCTGGATTAAACGGGTTCGGATAATTCTGCCGAAGAAGTGTTTGATCAGGTAAACTCATAGAAAGAAATTTGAGAACGTTCAATACCAATTCTTCGTTTTCTGATCTACGAGATATCTTTTCCAATTCTGTGATAGCTAATTGGATGCTCTTCTTTTGTGATGGAGAGAAATCAGGCTTATTGGACAACACTGCTGGAGCAGACAATATCTGACCGAAATTTCGCGTAACCTGAACCAAATCAAGCAAATTCACAAAACTATCCTGATTAACATCTCCAATAAGATTGTCACCAATCTGTCCAAATTGCAATGCAACCTGAACCAAATCAAAAATATTGACGGAATTGTCACCATTGACATCACCCAAAACAGCACGACTAGCGGTAACAACGCTATCACTAATTGAACCAACATCAACAACTATGATCCCAATATTGCTATCATTTGTTCCGTCATTCGCTTTGAAAGTAAAGGTGTCAGTCCCATAGAAATTGGATTTGGGAGTATAAGTCAGTTTTGGTGAAGTTCCAGATAGCTTACCGTTTGAAGGATGACCGACAATAGTGTAAGTTAATTGATCTCCATCCGAATCATTACCAATGAGCTCAAACTCAATTAAAGAGCCTGCAACTGTCCTGATGGTCTGACCATTAGCCACCGGATTGCTATTTGAAGTAATTGTAACGGAAGGCAACCAATTTCCATATGCCCCCATGCGCGCCATTGAGCCACCAGCATAATCCCTGAGATCAATATTAGTGCCACTCTCTAAAGTTCCAGCATCAATACAAGGGCTGTTGGCTTTAAGACGATAATCTCCGTCAGCACTACTTGTAAACAGAGGATCAATATCAATATTACTATCTCCCCAATTAACAGTTCCATTACCATTGGTCACAACTCCAAGTTTACCCCCCTGAACATCGGAATAAGAAATAGAAATTGTATTAGGTCTATCGTTTTCACTAAAATATATTTGCGGTAACAAACCTCCCCAAAGAACCGTATTGACAACACGAGGAGAAGAACTGGCAGAGCAGTATATACCAATACCACGTTGAGCCAAATTATCAGCGATAGTACAATTGATTAAAGTTGGCAAAGAACCATCATAACAAAAAATTGCACCACCAGCATCCACAGCACGATTATTAGTAATATTACAGTTCGCAACGATGGGTGAAGAATCGTTCATGCAGTAAATCGCACCACCATTTCCCATAGACCGATTATTAACAATAAGACAGTTGATAAAATATGGAGACGAACTATCATAACAAAAAACCCCTCCCCCATAACGAGCAACCTGATTATTAACAATGATACAATTAGTAATTGTGGGTGACGAATTATTGAAATAGATCCCACCGCCTACATTACTCGGCCATACGCCTGTCGCATTCCCTCTAGTAATAGTAAAACCATCCAAAACTGATAACGGCGTCTCTCCATTTCGGAAATAAAAACCTCGAGTATACCGATCCCGACAATCTATTATAGTCGCCCCTGCTCCATTGACAGACTTTACTGTTATCGCCTTACCCTTGAAATCCAGATTGACGTTTCCATCTCCCGTATATGTCCCATCAGACACCAGGACATTATCCCCATCAACTGCCGCATCAATTCCGGCTTGAATGTTCAATTGATCTTGCGGAACACGAATTTCGTTAGATTGTGGTAATGCTGACACATAACCAGTCTTATCACTCTCATTACCAACATTATCCACAGCTGAAATCCGATAATAATAAATTGTTCTGTTAGTCAAACCGAGATGGGTATATCTGTCCATACCAGCAATAACTTTTGCTAGAGATGCAAACCCATCGCTGTTGGTCCCTCCGTAGACCTGATATGCGGAAAGATCATCCTCATTATTAGCTGACCATACTAACTTTACATGGTTATTCCCTGCTATTGTTGTCAGCCCCACTGGTGTAGCAGGCGGAGAAGTATCTATCTTCAATTCCTTTTCGAACGACAACGATTTTACCTCTCCGGGTACTGGTAACGCCAAAATGGCACTGTTTCCTGCTGCATCCTCAATACGACCACCGTTCAAAATCAACGCATTGTCAGCATTGTAACCTAAGTCATTACTATTCTGGCCGGAAGCAACCATATAAACAAAAGTTAAAGTGCTTGTACCACTACCATCGGAATAATCAACCACGGCATCCTTTTCCCCAGTTTCTAAAATGAGTTGCGGCGTTCCTCCAACGGTAACACTTTCACTAAAAGTAATTGCAATCACCACTATATCCGACTCTTTATAGATACCATTTCCAGTAGGAGAAGAAACAGATGTAACAACAGATGCAATGACATCCGTCGGTATACCATGCGAATTTTCATAGGCACCCATATCCGGATTAGAGCCAATTGGATTTGGACGGGAACTACCTTCAATATCTGTCTTCGGCGTGTTTTCCGGAGTACCAACACCAAAGCAGGGATTATTATCTCTGAGATGATAATCCCCAGCAGAAGCATCTACAAAAAGCGGATCAACGTCAATATTGCCATCACCCCAGTTAATGATCCCATTACTGTTGGTAACAATTCCGGCTTGACCACCCTGTACATTAGAATAGGAAACAGTAATTCCGTTAGAAATACCGGACTCACTAAAATAAATCGCCTGCGGAATCTCTCCCCAAACGATAGTGTTGATCAAAATAGGTGACGAAAACAATCTGCAATAAATTCCACTGCCATTACTTGCCCAATTTCTAGAAATAGTACAGTTGATAACAGCCGGAGAAGAAGCTCCACAGTAAATCCCACCTCCGCTCCCACTAACTCGATTGTTAGCAACAACGCAGTTAACAATGATAGGAGAAGAATTATTGATACAATAAATCCCTCCTCCACTACTTGCCCGATTGTCAGAAATAGTGCAACGAGTAACAGATGGAGTAGAATTGTTGCTGGCATATATACCACCGCCATTTCTACTTACCAAGTTGTTAGTAATGACACAATCAACAACATTGGGAGAAGAATTATTGATACAATAAATCCCTCCTCCATTACTTGTCTGATTGTCTATAATTACACACTCGGAAACAGTTGGGGACGCATTCTCGCAATAAATTCCTCCGCCGCTTTCGGCTTTACTCTTCATGATCGTAAATCCGCGTAGTACAGAAGATTGTGTTTCTCCATTATGAAATAAAAAACCACTATCATAAAGATTCTGACAATCAATAACGGTGGAAGCACTTCCATTAACAGATCTAACTGTAATTGCTTTTCCCTTGAAATCCAAACCGACATTGCCTTCACCTTTATAAACACCATCATCAACTAAGATAATATCATCATTGACAGCCACATCGATTCCCGCCTGAATTGTAGGTTGGTCTTGGGGAACACGAATTGGTAAAACCTGCCTTCGATTCAACGAATTTTCATAAGCACCAATATCCGGTGGAGCCCCTCTATAATTACCTTCAATATCAGTTAATGGAATGCCCTCAGTAGCTCCAGCACCAATACAAGAGCTATTATCCTTAATGTGATAATTTTGAGCATCCACAAACAACGGATCTGCATTGATATTGCCTTCTCCCCACTTGACTTTTCCTCGACCATTATAAGAAATGGAAGCTTGCACATTAGAATAAGAAATATAGATCAAACTAGATTCGCCATCTCCAAAAGAAAATTCATCTGACCGATTCTCCCAAATAATTGTGCCTATAATAGTAACGGAAGAATCATTATCGCAAAAGACACCTCCACCATTGTCAGCAAAATTTTCAGTGATAGTACAATTGGTAATCTTCGGTGATGAACCATTGCTATAGATCCCCCCACCAGTTTGAGCACGATTATTAGCCACAACACAATTAATCAAACGAGGAGAAGAATTGTTACCACAAAAAACCCCTCCTCCATTAATATTCTGATTATCAATCATAATACAGTTGGTAATTGTCGGTGACGAGTTATTGCAATAAATTCCACTACCATTGGTTATAGTGAATCCATCCAAAACAGAGGCTTGTGTCTCGCTACTTCGAAAATAGAATCCTCCAGCATCCTGACCTTGACAATCGATAATTGTAGAAATTGCTCCATTAATAGACCTAACTGTAATTGCTTTTCCTTTAAAATCCAGATTGGCATTACCAAGACCCGTATACATACCATCAGCTACCAACACAGTATCTCCATCAATAGCTTTGTCAATTCCTGCTTGGATTGTCGGTTGATCCTGTGGAATACGGATCGGTGCTGTCAGTTTAAAATCAAGCGGGTTTTCATAAGCACCGATATCTGGGGAAGCACCTCTAGGGTTACCTGAAATATCATTCAATGGTGTACCTATATTCGTTCCTGCACCGATACAGAAACTGTCATTCATAAGAAGATAATCCCCAACAACCGCGTCCACAAAAAGCGGATCAACGTCAATGTTACCATCCCCCCAATTAACCGTACTATTACCTTCAATTACAATACCGAATTGACCGTCTTGGACATTTGAGTAGGCAATATTGATTGTGCTCGGCCTACCGACACCCAAGAACATTTCCTGTGAGCTATCACCCCAAAGGATGGTATTGATAACAGTCAGCAAAACATTACTGATACCATAGATTCCACCACCACTTTTTGCCTGATTCTCAGTTATGGTGCAGTTGATCACAGTCAGTGCCGAATTATTACAGAAAACACCTCCGCCGTTAGAATCAGCACGGTTACCAGCAATAGTGCAATTAGTAAGATTAGGAGAAGAGTTTTCACAATAAACTCCAGCACCATTTTGAGCCCGGTTGTTAGTAAGAACGCAATTGATAATCGTTGGAGAGGAATTACCATAGCAAACAATGCCAGCACCATTTTGAGCCTGGTTGTCAGTCATAGTACAATTGACAATGGTTGGCGACGAATTATTGCAATAAACCCCGTTACCATTGGTTACAGTGAATCCATCTAGAACAGAAATCTCTGTTTCGCCGTTCCGGAAATAGAAACCTCTGGTATTCTGACCTTGACAATCGATGATTGTAGATGAAGCTCCGCTAACAGATTTAACGGTAATTGATTTCCCAATGAAGTCCAGACTAACATTACTCTTCCCAGTATAGACACCATCGGCCACCAATACCGTATCCCCTCTAGTAGCAGCATTAATCCCAGCTTGTATTGTCGATTTGTCTTGAGGAACACGGATAGTTGTCACTAATCTAGTATTCAAGGAATTTTCGTAGGCACCAATGTCCGGAGGAATTCCTCGAACATTACCTTCAATATCGTTAGAAACATCGACAACCGTTCCCATACCAATGCAAAGACTATCATCCAACAAATGATAATCCCCATTAATAGTATCAACGAAAAGCGGATCGGAATCAGGAATCACCGAGCTAGTTCTAATATTTCCATCTCCCCAGATGACAACACCGTTGTCATTAGTAACAACCCCAGCTTCCCCACCTTGAACATCGGAATAGGAAATGCTGATGGTACTCGGTCTTCCTATCCCAAAATAAATTTCCTGCGGGCTATCTGCCCAGAAGATAGTATTGATAACAGTTGGAGAAGAGTTGTTTTGAGAATAAACACCTCCTCCCTTCTCAGCTTGATTACCAACAACTGTACAATTAATAAAAGTTGGTGAAGAATTGATATCACATAACACTCCTCCTCCTCCAATTTCCGCTCTATTATTAACAATAAGGCAGTTGATGACAGTCGGGTCGGAACTATTATGACACAAAATCCCACTACCATTTAGCGCTCGATTAGTAGTAATAATACAGTTGGTAATATGGGGAGAAGATTTGGATTTACAAAGGATCCCACCACCATCATCTGCGATGGACTGATTATCAGCGATAGTACAATTGTCAATAAATGGAGATGAATTTTTACAATAAATCCCACCGCCATTACGAACCGATTGATTATTGGTAATAATACAGTTGGTAATATGGGGAGAAGATTTGTCGTAACAGAAGATCCCACCGCCACTTTGAGCCCGATTATCTGAAATCGTACATCCGGTAATAATCGGAGAAGACCCATTCGAGCAAAAAACACCACCGCCACTACCCGATGACTGATTACCAGTAATGACACAATTTTTAACAATGGGCGACGAACCGTTTTGGCAAAATATCCCACTACCACCCATTTGAGTCGTATTACCAGTAATCCGACAACTAATAATAAGAGGAGATGATTTATCGCAAAATATCCCGCCTCCCCTCACTATAGTAAACCCTTCCAGAATAGAAGATTTTTCCTCTTCATTTCGGAAGTAAACTCCCCTAACATCCTGACCTTGGCAATCGATGATTGTAGATACCGCTCCACTAACTGATCTAACGGTGATTGCCTTCCCCAAAAAATCTAGGCCGACATTACCAGGTCCTTTGTACGTTCCAGCATCAACAAGAACCACATCACCATTAACAGTCAAATTAATTGCGGTTTGGATTTTCAGCTGATCTTGTGGGACACGGATAATCATGGACACTTTGACATTGAGTGGATTTTCATAGGCGCCTATATCGGGAGGAGCCCCTCTGTAATTACCTTCAATATCAGTTTGAGGCACTTCTTCGACAGTGCCTGCTCCAATGCAAAGACTATTATCCCTGAGATGATAGTCTCCACTGACAGGATCAACAAACAGAGGATCAACATCAGGTACTGATGCGCTAAGCCTAATATTGCCATCCCCCCAGTTAACGGTACCATTATCATTGGTCACAACCCCCGATTCACCACCCTGAACATCGGAGAAAGAGATGTCGATTTTATTAGGCTTACCAATCCCAAAATAGATTTCTTGCGGACTATTTTCCCAGAAAATAGTGTTAACAACAACAGGAGAGGAACCAGCCGAACAAAAAACGCCACCGCCATTTCCAGACTGATTACTAGTAAACGTACAATTGATCAAACGGGGAGAAGAAGAGGCACAAAATATCCCACTACCACTTTGAGCTTGGCTGTTGACAATGACACAATTGGTAATCGTCGGTGACGAATCATTGCAATAGATCCCACCGCCACTTTCTACCGATTGATTACCAATAATCTTACAGTTGATGATATCAGGAGAAGAATTAGCCGAGCAAAAAACACCACCACCATTTTTATCAGATTGATTGTCAGTAATAATACAATTAACGATGTTAGGAGAAGAAGCCCCACAAAGAATCCCACCACCATTACTAGCCCGATTATTGACAATGATACAGTTTGCAATTGTGGGTGACGAATTATTGAAATAGATCCCACCACCTACATTGTTCGGCCACACACCTATCGCATTCCCTCTAGTGATAGTAAAACCATCCAAAACTGATAACGGCGTCTCTCTATTTCGAAAATAAAAACCTCGCGTATACTGGCCTTGACAATCTATAATGGTCGCGCCTGCTCCATTAACAGACTTCACTGTTATCATCTTGCCCTTGAAATCCAGATTGACATTCCCTATTCCCGCATATGTCCCGTCAGACACCAAAACAGTCTCCCCATCAACTGCCGCATCAATTCCAGCTTGAATACTCGACTGATCTTGCGGCACACGGATTTTGTTGGACTGTGGTAATGCTGATACGTAACTAGCTCTATCACTCTCATTGCCAACATTGTCTAAAGCCGAAATCTGATAATAATAAGTTGTGCCGTTATCTAAACCAAGGTGAGTATACTTTTCTGTACCAACGGCAACCTTTGCCAGAGAGGGTATTGAATCGCTGTTGCTACCCCCATATATATGATAAGCGGAAAGATCATCCTCATTGTTAGCTGACCAGATCAACCTCACCTGACCATTGCTACCTGTTGCTACTAATTCTGCTGGCATAGCAGGCGGGGAGGTATCTATGACTAACCCCTTTTTAAACGACAATGAATTTGTATTTCCAGGCACCGGTAAGATCAAAATGGCATTGTTTCCTGCCGCATCCTCAATCTGGCCCTCGTTCAAAATCAACGCATTATCAGCGCTGTAGCTCAAATCACTACTATTCTGACCAGCAGCAACTGTATAAGCAAAGGTCAAAGTATCTGTACCACTACCACTAGAATAATCGACCAATGCATCCTTTTCCCCAGTCTCTAGAATGAGTTGTGGTGTTTTTACAACGATGACACTTTCGCTGAAGATAATTGTAATTGCTATGGTATCTGGCTCTTTATAAATACCATTTCTCGTGGGAGAAGTAACTACAGCAACTACAGGAGGAGTAATATCTGTTGGTGTAGAACGCGAATTTTCATAGGCGCCCACATCCGGATTGGAATCAGCGGGATCAGGACGGGAATTACCTTCAATATCTGTTTTGGGTGCATTTGTTATGGTACCAACACCTATACAGAGGCTATTATCTCTAAGATGATAATCCCCTGCATTGGCATCTACAAAAATTGGATCCCCAACGATATTGCCATTTCCCCAATTAATTATCCCATTATCATTAGTGACAATTCCAGCCTGACCATCTTGCACACAGGAATAGGAAACAGCAATTTCGTTGGGGATACCAGAATCACTAAAATAAATTGCCTGTGGGCTATCTGCCCAAACGATGGTGTTGATGAGAGTAAGAGACAAATTATTGAAACCATAAATTCCACCACCAGCCTTCGACTGATTGTTGGTAATAGTACAATTAATAAAACGCGAAGATGAATTATTGGAACAATAAATCCCTCCTCCATTCTTCTGTGCCTGATTTTTGGTAATAATACAATTAACCACATCAGGGGACGACTCGGCACAAAGGATTCCACCTCCATTGCTAGCTTGATTGCCTATGATAATGCAATTGATGATAGTCGGAGAAGATTTGTTGCAATAGATCCCACCTCCAATATTATTAGGCCATACACCTGTTGCTTTGCCTCCAGTTATCGTAAATCCATCTAAGATAGACGAGAATGTCTCTCCACTATGAAAATAAACTCCTCTTATATTTTGATTTTGACAATCGATAATGGCGGTTGAAGCTCCATTAACAGATTTAACGGTGATGGTCTTTCCTTTAAAATCTAAATTGACGTTCCCAGTTCCAGTATACGTACCACTAGACACTAGAACAGTATCACCATCAACAGTTGCTTCAATTCCAGCCTGTATAGTCGGTTGCTCTTCCGGCACAGAAACTGTAGCGGCATGCAACCAGTGACATCCCCAAACTAAAATCATCAACCCTACAGTAAACATTGACCGCTTTTTTACCAGCGGGGCACATAAATTCCTGTCCATCCTAACCATTCTAAATCCCTAATCTGATTCGCTCAACCACGTTGCAAATGCGACCATTCCGACTTAGGACAACCATTCTCTCTATCCCATTGAGATAGATCTAAATACGGAGACAAAGCACTCAGACCAAACACTCGTTTGCCTTCTTCACCCGCTCGATCTAAAACTTTCGATTCGACAATGCGCGATAGTTCAGATTCGCTACGCAACCATTGTCTCCGCCAAGGAGTAAGAAGCGCATACCGAGCTTCATTGGTAGAGTTCTCAGAAGCGCCATGCCAAGTGTTAATATTAAAGATTAGTGTCGATCCTCGTTCCGCTTCAACGATTCTTTCACCATAAATTGGCGACGGAGGTATACTCAATGCTTGATATTTATAACTACCAGGTACAACCCGGGTCGCTCCGTTAGTTTTTGTAAAATCACTGATACAGAAAATAACGTTAAACCCTAAGACATGACTGGTAATCCGGAGGTTTTTATCAGCGGGTGCGAGTGAATCTAATCGGTTAGGACCCGTTATCGATCCATCAGAATGAAGCCCCCCTCCTCCTGTACCAGAATGGAGGATACTACCATAAACGCCACTGAGGACGGCATCCTGCCCCAAAAAATACCGAATGACCTCCAACAACGACGAAATCTGATAGACTCTCTCAAAAACCCGGGCCTTATTAAACAGGTTTCCCAGCCATACATTCTTTTCAGACAACCCATCAAGTTCTTTTCGAGCCTGCTCACATTCATCTGAAGTGAGCAACCCCGGTAGAACCGTATAACCATCTAACTGGATACGCAAAACATGCTCGTCAAACTCATCACGCGTCATTTCAAATCCCCATTAATTTAATAAACATCTTGTCTAACAAAACAGGACTCAAATACTTCTGTTACACTTTTTCCAACTAAGTATATAAACTCTTAAAAGCCGACAGTTGATCATTATTAATAGATGGCCCAAGTAACACTCGATCTTGTCCCAAAATCGAGAAATAAATGCTAATCCCAACGCTCTTAAATTCTACGCGAAACAAATTGATGATATATTACAGTTAGACTTTATTGGGCTTGACTAGCATACACATAGTAAGCACCAAGAGTAAAACCATCTTCATCCGTTAAAAAAGTCTGTAAACGAGTTTCGCCTGCCTTCAGAGCAAAGGTGAATTTTATTCCCTTAGCATCAGCGGAGATGGCCTTGACTTGTTCCTGATCACCAATTCGGATCCGAGCTTTTTTTAGGCTAAGAGCTCTGCCCCCATTATACAAATCAATTATTTCCCCTTCAATTCCTTCCGTAATACGTCTATCCTCTTCTTTCGGCCATCGTCTGAGTTCAAAGATATACTCACCATCCTCCGCAATTTCAACTGCCCAGTATCCATTGCACTCTAATCCATGACGTATTTGTCCTTGATTCCAAGCATGGGCCTCGCCATGCCAATCATGACTGGTTAGCAACGAAATCTTTTCATTCTGACTGCCAATTATAATTGGACAGTCTTCATCAAAACGAGGTGAGACTAACTCCCACCATCTTTCATAATGTTCACGAAGTTGATCAACAAGGTCCGGCTGATCAATGGAAACATCATCCCTTTGCTCTGGATCAAACAAAATATCATAAAGTTCAACACCATTAATCAACCGCCAACGTTGGGTCATGGTCGCGCTTTGCTTCCACTTAATCGGATGTTCAATACGTTGAGAATCCGTGACAATCACCCTATCTGGCCATTCTCCAATTTCACCATGAAACAAAGGAACCAAGCTAATACCATGAAACTGACAATCTTCTGCTACCTGCAATTGGCACAACTCTATAAGTGTCGGTAACAAATCTATGTTAGCAGCCAATTGATCAACATCCCGACCCTCTGTAAACCCAGCATCGGGCCAATGCATAAAAAACGGCACACGATGTCCACCTTCATATGCCGATCCCTTCATACCACGCATCCCAGCGTTAAAACCATCTAACACATATTGATCCCGATCCAATTCACAACCAGCAGCTGAACCATTGTCAGTCATAAAAATCAGAATCGTATTATCTTCAATACCAAGATTTTTCAGCCTAGTTCGCAATCGAGCCATATTTTCGTCAATATTAGTAATCATCCCGTAAAAATTGGCTCGAGAGTCAGGGACCTGTCCACGATAAAGTTCACTATAAGAATTTGGAACACGAAACGGACCGTGAGGAGCATTAGTCGGCAAATAGCAAAAAAATGGCTGATCCTTGTTTTGTTCAATAAATTTCATGGCTTCATCAAACCAAACATCAGTACAGTAACCTTCAAAAGATTCTTCTACCCCATTCCGAAAAAAAGTATCATCAAAATAATCATTGCCCCAATAATCTGGTGTTTGACTGATCCCACCTCCACCGTGGTAAAGAGCCTCTTCAAATCCCCGATTATGTGGTCGGAATGGGTAATTATCGCCCAAATGCCATTTACCGAACATGCCCGTTCTATAACCATTAGCGCGAAAAACGTCGGCCATTGTCACTTCACTATGACGTAGAAGTGAACGTCCCCCGATAGTATGCCAAACGCCAGTACAATTGCAGTAACGACCAGTCATAATCCCAGCCCGGGTAGGAGCACAAGTTGGACCAACATGCAAATTAGTCAAGCGTAGACTTTGGCTATGTAACCGATCCAAGTTGGGGGTTTGAATAATTGGGTTCCCATAACAACCCAAATCACCACATCCCTGGTCATCAGTAATAACAAATATAACGTTTGGCTGACTACCAATACTGGATTGAGACAAAAACCCAACTTCATTTAAAGCCTGATTGAACATTAACTTCCCCCTTTAAATAAAAAAACAGCGGTACAATCCACAGATTCAACAGGCTGAACCGACTGTCATCATGGATCCTATTTTAAGCTTATACCCAAACCTCTCACGCATGTCGATCTATCTTCGCAATCTTGTCTTCAGACTCCAAACGAGATTACGTTTTTCGCTGTTTTTGACACAGATTGTCCATCATATTGAAAAACTCGTATTGTTTTTCCCCTGATCAAAGCTGATGGGGTTGAACTTTGTCGACAATCCCCCGAACCAGGACATTCAAGTTAGAATTCCCAACGATAGAAGTTTATTTTTGTCCACGCACAGCCCGAATAGGAACTCGGTCTTGGATCTTTCACAGCATACAACGCTTCATAAATCAGAGATATGGAATCCTTAAATATGACCACCAATTAACTGATATCCAATGCTTCCTGTAAACAACACCAACACCTATAAGACCATGAGGATAATACGAAGTAACCCCGATATTCCAAGCCCATTGAATCAAAATCATACCATAACATTTTGATAGCAACATACCAATCTGCCCGATCAATCATTTACCACCAAAAAGAGAACTTGCGATGCCATGCTCTCTAACCAACACAATCTTAAAAATACGATGCTTGCCTTGTAACCGAACTGTCTCATGGTTTCAATAATTTAGCATACTCACCTTCATACTCTCATTTTACCAATCAGCAACACTGCCATCCGAGTCATAGTAAAATTCGCCACCAAGTTCTTCTTGATAAATACCACAGTCCTGCTCAGCTTCTGTTTCATCAATTTCAAATCCGAGGCCGGGTTTAGTTGGCAAATCAATATGGCCATCTGTAACCCTCCAATTTCCTTTAAAGAGACCAGCACCCAATCCTGAATCAACCTGTTCCTGAATTAAGAAATTGGGCACGGCAGCATCCACATGCAAAGAAGCAGAAAACGCTACAGGTCCGATGGCACAATGCGGCATTATATGTATATAGTAAACTTCGCCCATATTTGCAACTTTCTTGAGTTCCGTAATACCACCGACATGAGAAATATCAGGTTGAATATAAGCTACCGCCTGTTTCTCAAAAATCTCTCGAAATCCCCAACGGGTTAACAGCCTTTCACCAGTAGCAATAGGGAACGTAACATGATCGGAAACAAGTTTCAGAGCCTCAACATTTTCTTGTGGAACGGGTTCTTCAACAAACATCGGTCGCATGCCCTGTAGTTCATGACAAATTTCGATCGCAAGCGCCGGAGTCATTTTGCCATGAAAATCAAACGCCAGCTCAACATCCAGCCCAACCCATTCACGCATCAAGTAAGCACGTTCGACAAAACCATCAATGACGGAAGGAGCTTCATGAGCACGCCATTTCCCACCCGGTCCAGACTTGAATGCAGTGTACCCACCCGTCTTTTGTAGCCATTCAAGTCGATCTTTAGCCGACGATTTGCCTTCATCTGTCAAGCTACTAATTCCCCAATGGGCATAAACACGAATTCGATCTCGAACTGGACCACCAAGCAGCTGGTACACAGGTACTTCATAATATTTGCCTGCAATGTCCCACAAGGCCTGATCAATCCCTGAAAGCGCTGTCATCAGCACATTTCCTCCCCGAAAGAAGGCAGATCGGTAAATATGTTGCCAATGATGTTCTATTCGGAGAGGATCTTTCCCAATCAGATAATCCGATAGTTCTTCGACGGCAGCAACGGTACTTTTCGGTTTGCCCTCAAGAGTGGTCTCTCCCCAACCAACCAAACCGTTATCAGTGGTAATTTTGACTAACCGTATACGTGGACGTGGGAAAAATTGTTCAATTCCAGTAATTTTCATAAATTACCTCTCCAAATGTCTATACTCAAAGATAATTCCTACTACAATAATCAGGTTATTGTGCAGTATATCCGCCATCTACAAGCAAAGATGTCCCAGTGACAAAGGACGCATCATCAGAAGCCAAAAACAAAATACCATGAGCAATCTCATGAGGTTGTCCCAACCGTTTCAATAAACATGGTTGATTCAAACGTGCATTTACCTCTTCCAATGTTATTCCTTCCTCCTGCATAACCTTTTCAAGCGCAGGAGTATGAGTAACTCCTGGACAAACAGTGTTAACACGGATATTAAAAGGAGCCAGATCCATAGCCAGACATCTAGTAAAATTCAAAATAGCTGATTTCGATGTATTGTAAGGCACATAATCTGGTTGAGCAATCATTGAGCTGATAGACCCAATATTAACTATTGCACCACTCCCATTTTTCTTCATCGCCGGAATCACCGATTTCACACAAAAAGCAGGCCCTTTTACGTTAACACTAAAAATACGATCCCAATCTTCTGAAGTCGCATCTTCGACTCTGCCAAAGACAAAGGCTGCAGCATTATTGACAAGAATATCGATTTTACCATATTCACTGTAGGTAAGATCCGCTATTCTACGACTATCTTCTTCCTTGGAAACATCAGCTTCAACGGAAATCGCTTCCCCACCAGCACTCTGAATACCCTGTACCGTTTGATGAGCACTTTCAAGATTGATGTCTGCCACAACGACCTTTGCTCCCTCTTCAGCGAAAAGTCCCGCTGCAGCTCTTCCAATCCCTGATCCAGATCCAGTAATAATTGCCACTTTATCTTCTAAACGCATCCTCTATTCTCCTAAATATTATCTTCTCACACCTTTCAACACCAACAGAATGTAAATCTAAAATTGCTACAACTACAAACACATCAATATCTCCCCCTTTATCCACGCGATGGTTCATCCATCTCTTCTCTGGCTTGACACGACAGTTCAGCAATATGGCCATCGTTGGCCATCACTTGTTCTAGATGCCGCATTCGTTTTGAACCAGCCGTTTCCATCATAATCTGGCCGTAAGCACGATCAACCCAAAATCTGGCTACGCCGTTCAAATAGTCCCGAAGTTCCTGAACACGGGATTCAGGATAACGCTGACATAAATTCATGGTAAACATCCTCCGCCAACCGCCACCGCCGAAGGAAGCATGCTTAGTCTTATGATTGAACACCACTACGTCACCAGGTTCTGTTTCAAGTGCCTGAGCGGGTACTTGACTCCCATCAATCTCCCATACCCCCTGACTATTTCCCAAATCTTTGCTTAATGAATCTGCATACTGATCGCCAAAATGATGGCTTCCTGGGATAACTCTCACCGATCCAGTCTCACGAGACAGAGGATCGAGGTAATAAGCAATCTTAATATGGAGAATATCACTGTTGCCACCATCTGAATGCCAACCCGTGTTACCAGCATAGTAATTTCCATCACTCGGCATAAAATTGTAGTCATCACCTAACAAAGCCGAAGCAATTGCATCAATTCGCGGATCATCAAGAAGTTGACACAAACGGGGGTGCTGATCAGGAAAGGGAACTATGCAAGATCGCTTAGAACCATCGTGAGGCACACCACTATGAGTATGCCCTTGCTGCTGCCAAACTTCTTCAAAAGCCTCAATAATATCATCAATACAATCCCTAATCAAACCTGGGAAAGCTAGGTAACCAAAGGTTTGAAAAAAACTGATATGACGATCTGTTACAATTTGATTATTCTTGAAATAATGTTGATTCATAGCGAAACTCCCTAAATCATATAGTCGTCAAAATTGGGCCTTCAATAATGTCAAAAAACACCGAACCGAAAACAGTTTACCGCTTCATATAACTTACACCTAGGCAAATAAGCTTTAAATCACACTAACTATGCAAAATTTTAACTCAATGCCCCAGTTTTCTCAGGGTTGAAAAATACATCGGTCCCCATTGATGCTGATCAGGCAAAATCTGCCATCCGAACTCGGTTCTTTCTCCCAAAGGTGATGCAGGCACTTCAAATTCGAAGAGATCTCCTTTCTTGCTTTTCAGTTTGTTCAAAACCCCATCGTTTTCCAAAGGAGATATGCTACATGTGGAATAGACAATCCTTGATTCAGGACGCGCAGCTAGTAAGGCTGAGCATAGTAAAGCATATTGTCTTTGTGCTAACCTCTTGCTCCTCTTGGGTGACCACTTCTGCATTTCCGATAGATTACGGAGTAGATGCGCCTCAGCTGAACAAGGCGCATCTACAAGTATCCGGTCATAAGCCCCTACCTCATAGATTCCCCATTTGGTCGCGTCATACGAACGAAAAGAAATCCGTTCTAAAACATCTTGAGGAACATAAGACTCCAACACCTTTTTCAGACGATGAAAGCGGGTCTTGGACAACTCGTTCAATACTAACTGACTATTTGGTCCTAGTTTCTCCGCTAGTATCAATGCCTTACCACCCGGAGCTGCACACATATCCAAAACCCTATCATTTTCTTGAACCTCTAAGACATTCGCAACCACAAAAGACGCTAGATCCATGACGAAAAAATCCATTAAGCCACAGGCCTGCACTTGCGGCCTGAATGTTCGTTCCACACTAAAACAGTTTAAGGCCCAACTCGCAACTGGATCAGAAACCTTTGGGTAAGAATTTCCCAAAAACAGATTGAACCTCTTAACTTGAGCAGGTTTTTCGGCCAACGCCGACCTCAAACTCGACCAGCGATCATGATAAATAGACCCATAAAATTGGTCAAACGTGTCAAGGACTTTCATCAGAAACCATCCCACGACAAAAAACATCTAGTTCCAACGCTACAGACCGAAAGACACCTGACCAATCTCCAATTTTATCCTGTCGAAACAATCTCATCGCTGGGTACCATACCGAATCCTTTCCCTCCAACATCCATTTCCAATCAGGTGGATTAGGTAATAGTGTCCACACAATTTTCCCTAATCCACCTGCTACATGTACTGTTGTATTCGACGTCGAGATAATGAGGTCTAACGCCGACACCTGCGCAGCAAAATCGTCTAGATTTTTTAGCGAATCTATCTCTTCATCATAATAAATTCTCAGATCCGTTTTCGACTTAAATTCTTCAATTTCTCGCTCGACATCGCCATATTGCAAACTCAGGAAAAAGCAATCCTGCCGTGACAAAATTGACGTCCAAGACTCCAGTGCAGTACTTTTCGATCTACTTCTTCTTCGATCACTTCCAGTGCTCTTCCACGAAATACCAACCAATAGTCTACCTCCTGCTAGCAGCTGATATTTCTGTCTCAGTCGTTTGGTTTTTTCCACGCAAGAGAATAAATACGACTCTTGATCCAAAGGAAAACTTTCTACACTAGGCCTAAGCCACTTCCCCAAACTAAGCATCGGAATTTGGCAATCAATAGCCATGTCAAGTAACTGTCGATTTACCGGATTTTCCCGAGGAATAAATCGGACTCCAGGAAAAGCACGTTGAAAAAGGGGGATCAAACGACGGGTGCACTCAACGATCACTCTCACATCAATTTTCAAGAGGGTAGGAAGCATACTGGAGAACATAATTTCATCACCAACTCCCTGTTCTGTCCAAACAAGGATTGTCTTTTGATTCAGACTTGACCCATCCCAGAAAGGTTGAGGAAAACGATGTCTCTCGGCAGCAAAATCGTCACACTGCCATCTCCACTCATATTCCTTCCATCCATTCTGGAAATCACCCATCAGCAACGACAGTAATCCAAGATTTTTATGGGCAGCCGCAAATTGTGGCTGCATCTCTAAAACTTTGCAATAGGCTCGCTTAGCAGCCTTAAAATCCATGTTTAATTGAAGAGCGCTACCTAGATTATTATAAGCCTCACTATAGTCTGAATTTATCTTTAGTGCCTGACGATAAGCATCAATCGACTCTGCTAACCTATCCTGTTCCGCCAAGATATTACCCAGATTATTATAGGCTTCGACGTAATCTGGCTTGATCTCGATAGCTTGTCGATAAACCTGGACCGACTCTTCTAATCTGTCCTGTTTTCTCAGAGCCAAACCCAGATTATTATAGACTTCCATATACTCTGGATTTATCTTCAATACCTTACAATAGGCTCGAATTGAGTCCTCTAACTCTCCTGTTTCCTGGAGCAAACAGCCTAGATTGTAATAAGCATTAGCAAATTCCGGATCAATCTGAACCGCTTGACGATAAGCTAGAACTGATTTCTCTAAACTCCCCTGAGCCCTAAGCGTTACTCCCAAATTATTATAAGCCTCACTATATTCTGGATCAATCTCCAGCGCGCTATGATAAGCGCTAATGGACTCTTCCAATCTGTCCTGTTCCGCTAAAACATTACCCAGATTATTATAGGCTTCGGCGTAATCCGGTTCGATTTCAATAGCTCTATAATAGGCTTGGGTTGATTCTCCCAAATTACCAAGTTTTTTGAAGGCATTACCTAAATTATTGAAATACGAGGATTGCTTCGGGTCAATCTCTATAGCCTGAGATACTAAATCAACTGCAACTGCACATTTCCCAACTTGATAAGCAACAACACCCAAGAGGTGGAGAGCATCAGCATGCTTAGGGACATCACACAATATTTCCCGATATATCTGCTCGGCCCGTTCTAGTTGACCAGACCGATGCAGATCCACAGCCTTGCGTAATTTCTCATCAATTTCGGCCCGTTGGATTAAGGCTGAAGGTTGTCGAACCATGATTATTAATCCTGTCTATACTCAGCTTTTTTCCCTACACATAAAAAATCATCTCCTACACCATCTCTTGCAACCTAACCTTCCTAGAAAATAAGAGACTTCAGTTGAACAAACTACAATCTTTTCCCAATGAAAAACTAACACGTTGGAGCACACTTTCCAAATCCCTCAACTTTTCTTGCCTAAACAATCTCACCGTCTGATACCACAGCGAGTCATCCCTGCCTAACATCCATCGCCAATCCGGACGAGATGACAACAAAACCCAAACCCTTTTGCCCAACCCTCCTGCCACATGTACCGTTGCATTTGAGGTGGAAATAATTAAATCCAACGCCGATACTTGGGCAGCAAAATCATCTAGATTTTCCAATGAATCTATCTCTTCATCTACATATATTGGACAACCAAACGCAGATGTATGTTCCTCAATATCTTCCCTGATATCACCGTATTGCAGACTAATAAAATAACAATCCTGTCGCGACAAAATGGGTATCCAGTATTGCAAAGGCGCATTCTTTGTATGAGCTCTTTTTTTATCTATACCAGTACTCTTCCATGAAATACCAACCAACAACTTATCATCTGCCAAATCCCGATATTTTTTTTGTATTTGACGAGTTTTATTCGGACAAGCCTGCAAATACGATTCTTGTTTCGGCAGAAAAGCATCCTCATCTACTCTCAACCATTGTCCTAAACTCCCCATTGGAATCTGGTAATCAATAATGGTCGTATCCAATAGTTTCGGATTGGTTGGATCTTCTCGTGGGACAAACTGAACATCCGGAAAAGATCGTTGAAAAAGGGGAACTAGCCGTTTGTCACACTCAACAATGACATTTGAATTCATTCTTAAGAGATTCGGAAGCATACTGGAGAACATAATTTCATCACCAATTCCTTGTTCCGCCCAAACGAGAATAGTTCTTCGACTCAGATTTGAACCGTCCCAAAGAGATTGGGGAAAGTGTCGCTTATTGAGGGAGAAACTGATCCCACTACATTCCCAACGCCATTCATACTCTTTCCAAGCGTTCCTAAAATCACCTTGAAGAAACAGCGTTTTTGCCAGATTACTATGGGCATTCGCAAATTGAGGATGTATTTTCAATGCACACTTGTAAGCTTCAATTCCCTCTTTCAACCGCCCTTGCTCCTGAAACAAAAGGCCAAGATTATTATATGCTTCACAATATCGGGGATTTATGCGCACTGCATGGCGGTATAATGCAATAGCTTGATCAAAGTCTTCTTGACTCTGTAAAACAGTACCCAGATTATTACAAGCTTCACTATAGTCAGGATTGATTTCTAGAGCACGGCGATACGCTTCAATAGCTTCTTCTAATCTAAACTGTTCCTTCAAGCCCAAACCCAAACTATTAAAGAATATAGCTTGTCCAGAATCGATTTCTATAGCCTGAGTTATTAAATCAACCGCAACATCATATTTCCCAACCCGATAAGCAACCACACCCAGAAGATGAAGGGCATCGACGCTATCAGGATCAGAATGTAGTATTTCTTGACAAATTCGCTCGGTTTCATCAATCTGACCAGTTTTGTAAAAAGCCTTAGCTTCTTGCAAAACTTTATTCACAACGGAACACATAAGTTAAGTTAGTTTCTCCCCAATCCCCACTTCAAACTCATAACAAGATATTATGTTAGTTAAACACAAATTTTCCAATCTCTATTTATGAACAAATTGACTATGCAGACAAAAAACCGACAATTCAGGCATTGACATACATGATGACTAGTAATAATATACACTCAACCTAGGACAACGGGATTCACCTACAATTCCATGTTGCAAAAATCGTCGTTAATCTCAATGTACTTACTCGGAAACCCAAAGATAATTATAATATAAAATCTCAAAATTTAGGAGGAGAGGAAATCCATCATGCAAAAAAGACGACTCGGTAAAGAAGGCCCAGAAGTGTCATGCATCGGCTTTGGCGCATGGCCCATTGGCGGAGGCATGGGACAAGTTAGCGAAAACGTAGCCATTGAAATTGTACGCACTGCTATCGATCATGGTATAACTCTCCTTGATACAGCCCAAGCCTACCGAACAAGCGAGGAGACAATTGGAAAAGCCCTCAAAGAAGGCTATCGAGATCGCTGTTTTCTGGCAACAAAAGTCAGTGGCAATTATTCCCAAAGCGGCATCATAAACGCAATGGAAAACAGCCTTAAAATGCTGGATGTAGATTACGTAGATTTATACCAAATCCATGGATGGAACCCAGAACACCCAATTGAAGAAAGCATGGAAACAATGCAACTTTTGCGAAAACAGGGAAAAACACGCTTTATTGGTGTGTCTAACTTTGACGCTAATCAAATGAACAAAGCGCTTCAAACAGCAAAATTCGAGTCAAATCAGCCAAGATACAATATGTTCGACCGCGAAATTGAATCGGAGGATATCGACTTCTGCGAACAATCTGGCATAGGTATCCTTGCCCACAGTCCCTTAGCCAAAGGGCTACTTACTGGGCGGTATAAGCCCGGATTTCGGTTTCCCGATGACGATGAAAGATCAAATTATCACAGATTTCAAGGCGAATTATTCGCTCAATACCTGACTATCGCAGAAGATCTAAAGCAAATTGCCCATCAAAAAGGAATTAACCTAGTTCAATTGTCTATTGCATGGGTTTTGCGGCTACCAACAATCTCATGCGTACTTGTCGGAGCCAAAAACCCAGACCAAGTACGGGAGCACGTTGTCGCTGCTGCTACTGTCTTTTCAAACGATGAACTAGAAATGATCAACACGATCCTAAGATCAACTCCAGAGGCTTAACTTGATTCACCAAAAACATGTGGATGCAATAACCTCCTTGCACACAGGGCCAGCCCCTTTTATGAAGAATACTTTTCGGAATAATTCCAATGTAAGCAAAGCCTACATCCCGCCACGAAAGGCCAATTAGAAACCAGCATACGTTCCTCTAACAGGTAGTACACTTGAAAGTGTTCAGGAACACACCATCGGACTTGAAGGAACTTCTTGCAAAATACAGATCCATGAAGATAATCAACCGGGCAGGATAGGATATTTTGATAATCCCAAGTACCTCGTTGAGTAGATCTCCCAATAGACTCTCGTTCCCAATAGCCAGAGTCTATGCTACAGTCCTCATTATCAAAGACAGCAAGTAAATATTAAAAGACGCTACAAACCAAGATATTTGTCTCTGCCTGCTACCAATGCTTCCATTTTCCGATCTGCCACTGAGCGTTTGAGCATCCAGAACCCACAATCTGGATGTATCCATCCAACATGCCCTTGACTTAATTTTTTTTCAGCTTTTTCTATGCGCATAGCAACCTGATCCGCGGTCTCAACATGATTAATTTTGACATCAATCACGCCAATCCCAAGCCTTATATCTGTTGATATGTCCTTTAGCGCCTCCAAATCATCATCTGGTCGATGGGCTAATTCCAACACCAGATGATCGCAACGCAGTTGGTTTAAAAAACCCACCAATGCAAGCCAGCTACCTCTTTGAATAACCTGTCCTCCATAATTTCCAAAACAGAAATGAACTGCTTTTTCACCTTGAACAGCATCCAGAACAATGTTGATTGCTTTTGCTGCAATTGTTCCATCCTGAGGATTACCCGGAATATTGGCTTCATCAATTTGGATACAATGACAATTCAAATCTGCAATCTGACTGGCCAAAACATGGGCCAATTCGAGCAACAATTCCTCAAAATTGTGATAATGATTGTCCAATAGCGTTCTAGCCAGCATATACGGGCTAGTAACAGTGAATTTGACATTTTCTCCGGCAATGGCTATCAACCGCTCACAATCAACAACCAAATTGAGGCTTCCTTCACCTATCTTCTCTTCAACAACCCCCGCGGGTTTAGAACGGAAAGACATAGAGTGCTTTTCCGAGAATGCCCTCCAATCCCGACGACCAACTTCACCACGTATTCCTCCTAGTGGACGAATAAAGTATTCAATCATGCCATTGGTATCTGGATGATTCATATCAAAACGATAAAGCTCACCATCAGTAGGAAGATCGATTCCAAACTGGCGTTGGATATCAACAACCACTCGTGTTGCATCCATAAGGCCTTGTTCACTAGGCAATGCCATTAACCAATCCGGCACAGGATATGAACCAACTGTTGTTGTTAAAATGAGTGGTTTAGAATTTTGTGTGCTCATAAGCGTCTTTTCCTTGTTGCAGTAATTACGTATAATTCTCTAAAATTTAAAACTGTTTGATACATTTCCTTAAAACTAACTAACCACTGTTCCTTATTATTAGAAATCTTTCATGTAATCTATGAACTGCTTGGCACAACGATCCAAATTCTCTTCAGATCCTCCACCTTCCAGAACAGAACACATTTCGTAAGCTACATATCCATCGTAACCATTGGCTTTCAATGTATTGAAGAAACCTGAATAATCAATAAAACCTTCTCCCATTGGTACAGCTCGAATAATATCCTGCTGTTTTCTGTAATTTACCAACCTAGATTGGTAACAAAAACGAGGACGATTTACATAATCAGCAACCGTTGTATGTACCGTTAAAGGAGCCATTTTTTTAGCGGCCGAAACGAGATCGACTCCCTGTAAAGCTGGGGACCAAGCATCAAACATTGCTTTACAGTTTGGATGGTCAATCTCTATCAATAAATCATGTAGACTATCATGGTGAGCGGCAATATCATGATGATTCTGTACACCAATTGTCACTCCCCAGTCAGCAGCCCGCCTCGCACACTCAGCCAGCGACTCAACGCACCAATTCCACTGCTGATCGTATGATACATCTGGTCTCTCATAACCAGTAAAAACACGTATTAAATTCCCACCGAGATTGGATACTATCTTAGCAAGTTCCACTACATATAGAATCTGCATTTCACGGTGGGGAATCTCAGAGTGCTCAACGCCCGCGCAAAAATCAGTGTAACCGGCAATACAAGCCAATCGCAAATTATGACGACTAAGCAAATCTCGAATTTCATTGAGACGATCAGAACCTGCATCCAACGGTGACAAATGCGGACGTTTTGCCACCAACATCACAGCCTCATAGCCTAAACTGCTAGCCTTCTCCAAAAACTGTTCCAAAGTCAACTGTATTTGCCCACTCCAGAAACCAGCATAACTCACAGAATGAAGTGCAGTCTTCATAACAGTTTCTCCCAATTAGAGGTTTAAAAATAATAAATTATTCAACTCCCATCTCCTCCCAGTATATGACGCGATTTTCAGTCGCAGACCGATATGCGGCTTCCATAATTGCAATACTCCTGAGATTATCCTGACCACTATTTGGAGGTAGTTGATCCGTATCAATAGCTTGAAGAAGATCCGCCAAACACATATAAGTTGCCACATCCTTTGGCACATTGGCTGTTGGAATTCTTCGGGCGGGTTCAGGAGCATCGCCCTGATAAGCACGCAATTCTGCATTGGTTATTACCAAGCTACCATTATCGCAGTCCAAAACAGGAAAAGTGTTCATGTGATAATGGCTGCCAAAACTTTCGGTAAGAGACACAACACAACCAGTACCAAACTTAATAATCAAACTGGTATGTGTTTCGCCAATTCCAGGAATCAGTTCAGATTTCGAGGTCTGGCAATACACGGTTTCCGGCACATCATCCAACATCCACCGGTATCCATCAAGCCAATGAATTGACATAATCGCCATCACACGCCGAACCCGATCATTCCGCCAGCCTTTGTCCCAACGCCGACCGAGTAAAATATGTGTCAAATGACGAGGCGCTCCCAATGGACAATCAGCTAAATACTTTCTAGCAGAATCAAAACCGCTCATGTAACGAAAATTCTGCCCAACTGCAACTAACTTTCCGTTTTTCTCTGAACATGCCACAATTGCCTTAGCATGATCTAGCGTCTCAGCAAACGGTTTATCCACTAAAACATCTACACCAGCCTCCAGTAAGGGCAGGATTACTTCTTGACGAACGGGCGTCGGTGTAGTTACAGAAGCAACATCAAAATCAGCATGATCAATCAAATCTTCAACATTTGAGAAACACGCCGAGATGTTTAATTGATCCGCAGTTTCTTGTAGATCCGTTTTATCCGTGTCACAAATTGCCGTAATATCAACGACGGAATCTCCATACTTTAGAAAAGCATCTAATGTATTCTTCCCTCTACCGCCCACACCAACTTGAGCGACCTTAAACCTTCTCATAATCAGCTTTCTTGGTATGGAGCAGGCACCCTCTTACTATGATCCCCTCAATATTGACACTTAAAAAATAGAACGCAGATAACTAGCAGCCTTGCGCATCGACTCTATAGGATCTGATTCCCCTTCGTAAACAATTGAAATACAACCATTATAGTTCTGTGCTCGCAGGATATCGAGGATGCGAGGATAATCCAGCCACTCTTCGACGCCACTATCAATCTGATAAAACTTAGCTCGAATATATACAGCATACGGTGCAGTCTTAGTAATACTATCGTAACAATCATAATTAGGATGAGACGTCCCCCGATGCCCACTCGCTCCCGGCGAACCTGCGTACTGTCCCGTATCAAGGATGTGAGTGAAATAAGGATGATCCGTTTCACGCAAGGCTCGTATTAAATCATTTCCAGTTCGTGTTACATTATTATGATTATGGTTCTGTAATCCAACCAGAATACCTTTCTCATAACCATACTCAGCAACCTCTTTAAACCCTGAAATCATTGGAGGCCATATTGCTTCCTCGTCGGTGCAATCCTCCGGCAAGTAAGCAGCAAACACACGTACAATAGGACAACTCATAAAACTAGCTACATCAATCCACTTCTTGATCAGAGAAATTTGATCCGGATGTTCCTCAACAGGCCGACCAAAATTGTTGCTAATCCCAATGTAACCAATTGGAAGCCCTTTTTTCATCAAATCCATTTTCAGATCTCTGAGATAATCAAGATCTGTCGATTCAAACGCACTCGAGTGCAACTCAATAACGTCCAATCCAAGATCAGAAACAATTCCTGCAAACTCAGTCGCAGTTGTGTTCCTAACGTTTAACGACATTGTCCCTAGCTTAATCATACAATTCTCCTAAAACATGTGGTTTAAGGTTATCAACCCAACCATTAATAGCAATAAATCTAAGTCTGCACAACAGAATTCCCCAAGGTTCCTAACCCATCAATTGAAATCTGTACTGTATCACCACCTTTCAGGAAAAACCCGGTTGCCGAACCCACCCCCGCAGGTGTACCAGTAGCGATAATATCGCCAGGTTCAAGCGTTAAAAAACTAGTCAGGAACTCGACCAGCTCATACACAGAAAAGATCATTTGGTTGGTACTACAATTCTGCCGTTCTTCACCGTTAACATTCACCCGAATTGTTAGATCCTGTGGATCGGCAATCTCATCAGAGGTGGTTAAAAATGGCCCATTCGGTCCGAATGTATCAAAAGATTTGGTATACCAGAACGACAGCTGTCGTTTCTCTTCAACATGCTCAATCATAAAAGGTGTTCGTTCCGAAACATCATTGTAGATAGTGTATCCAACAATGTAATCAGCAGCGTCTTTAGCGGCCACACTTTTAGCCTTACGACCGATAACAACAGCCAACTCGCCTTCATAATCTATCTTTTGTGCCTGAGGCAAAAGTTGAATCTTCTCACCATGTCCTATCATCACACTGGTTGGAGGAACACAGAACAACCAGGGTGCCTGTGTATGTTCTGGTTGAAGTTTCCCACCCCCTTCTTCAATATGGGCCACATAGTTTCCAGCAACACACAGCAATTTGCGTGGATAATAAACTGGCGGTTTAAACAGAACACTATTTACTGGTCCAACTTCCGTTAGATCACCCGCAGCACGAGCCTTCTCAATAACCTGCAGATCAGTACCATACGTATCTAGTAAATTAGAAATCGAAGCACTAACCGAAGAAATATCATAGACGGTTTCACCGTCACATACCCCTGGTTTTACTTCATCATTGTCCAAGTAACTGAGTAATTTCATTGCTTTCTCCCTTATGATAAATTAAATCACTAAATTATTAATGGAACCAATTCCTGTAAACCCCACAAAGTTTTAGAAACTCAACCCGCCTCTTCCAAACTAAACCAGATCTCGCATAGCTCGCCTACGCTGTTCTGCTTCTCTACGCCTAGCATGCTCATCATCAATCCGTCCCACTAACGCAGGAAATCTCGCCAGATATTGCGCAGCCTCGCTCTGTCGCTTAAAAATACGGAAGTAATCAAAACGAGTCAACGTTGGAGGTATATTCCCCGGACAAAGCGCGTGCAATCCAACCCGTATTGGATCACCCATACCAACATTTGTTTGCCCACAACTCTTCCAATGGATAGCATCTTCACTTGCAAAACCGGAAAACGTGTTTCCACGACGCTCCAACCTCAGAAACAGCTCTCGAACCTTCTGCATATCCTGTCCACGACCAATAAGATTGAAAACACCATTCACATGACGTTCAAAACGGACATCACCTCTAAAACCATGAGGTCCTGAAGTTTTTTCAAGTCGTATAAAACGATGCGGATGCTTCCAGACAATCAGTCCCCCATGTTCCTTCAGTTGCGCCGAGACCGGGATTCGACACTCAATAGCAAAATCGCCTGATACTTCAGTTAACAGACGCGGGGCATCCATATTCCCTCCACGACCATTATTCCCGTGCCATAGATCTTGTCCTGGCTCTGCCCGCATTTCCAAGTAGCCTTGACGCTCAGACCAAGATCCTCCACCATTAGGATCTTCCCATCTCCACTCTCGACGCATATCATTACCAAAAAACTCATCCTCAAAAACAAGGCCTGTAAACTCACCGGATGAAGCCCAACTCTGAATCTTTATAGCAGAGATACTATCACCAAAATTTTGAGGGAGTAAATGCAAATTCGATATCTCTTTTACTCGATCAGTAGGATACATATGTATCGGCAATTGCGCACCTTCAAATTCAGGATGCTCATAAAAAATAATATCTACCGGCGTAGGAGGGAAATTAGGTCCTTTAAAAACACGAATCGAAGACACCATGTCTTCAAACCACGTGCCACCTTGGGCATCCCGCAAATTGGCAACATCTCTTAAAATTGTAATTTTACGTCCCTCGAAATTAACATGTTCATAACACTCGACGACAACCGGAATTGTTCCCCATTCAGGACCTGTAGGGGTTGTCATGGAACCAAAATTGATGGAGGAAATCATATCACTAAAATTGTAGGCCGTGTCATTCAAGTACGGATAGTACCCTGGCCCAAGCCCAATTTTCTTACCTTGAAAATCAACATGTTGATACAAAATAACTTTATAGTTTGGATTGGAGTAATGTGGTCCCCGATACACCCTGAGCGATGCAATTCGATCATGCAAACCTATCTCCCTGGTATGTCTAATCGGTTCAACGATGAAACTACTCTTACCTCTAAAATTAGATTCCGCAAAAACCTCAACAACCAGACGAATCATTTTACTTTGCATATTTAGCCTCTCTTTTATGCAGATGTAAAAATACGATCTAAAAAATAATCTAAAAACTGACCAGTGTTAATTCCGACACACACTTGCGCATTAGGCTCTGGCCCATCAATATGACTCGGGCGTAGATCAGCAACCGTTCGACCACGTGTCAAGTCACTGGTTGTTTCTACCTGCACATAAGCTGGAACAGTATCAAAAAAACCTGGATGTTCTAAATATCCAACTGCTACCGGATCATGTAGATAAAAACCATCGAGGCCCTCATGCTGACAATGAAATTCAAAACAAACCTTGGTACAATCCAACAAAAATCGCCCCCATTGCCCATCATGCCGAACGCACAGTTCCTCAAATTGCCCAGCATCCAACAGAACCTGATGGGTCACATCTAACGGCACAATAGTAACTGGAATCCCAGATTCAAAGACAACTTGTGCAGCATGTGGATCTGCATAAACATTAAATTCAGCGCTTAACGTCACATTCCCGTAGACCTCAAAAGCGCCACCCATCAGGACAATCCCCTTGACTTTCTTCATTTCAGTCGGGCATGTAAGAATTGCCTTAGCTATGTTCGTTAAAGGGCCTATACAGAGTAAAATAATCTGGCTTGGATACTGTTTAACTACTTCTAAAATCACATCCACAGCACCTGTCGTGACAGAGGATAAAAGCATCTCCGAATAGCATCGATTCCCGTTTGAATCACGAAGCTGGGTTACACCTCCCAATCCATCACTACCATGTACATGAGAAGCATTAACAATAGAAACAGACAACGGTTGAGATTCCCCTTTTGCAATAATCGGGACCGATACATTACCCATAGCACCAAGAATCAATGAAAGGTTACGGGTACAATAATCAACACTCACATTACCATTTACCGTCGTAACCGCTTCCAGTTTCAATCCAGAAGAATTGATAGCTAACGCAATTGCCAGCGCATCATCAACACCCGGATCTGTATCCAGTATTATACGTTGCATTTAACTATAGTGTTCAAAACATTTATTGATTTTCAACCGTCAAATCCCTAAGAAAATCCAATGTCGATTTCACATTATGATTAATTTCGTCTAAAGATTCCCCCCCGACACATTCCAAATACATTGGACCTTGGAAACCTGATTTCTGCAGAATAGCAATCACCTCTCTAAAATCGACCAAACCCTTACCAGGAGTAACCATCACATCAGGATTACCATTATCTAAAATGCAATCCTTAATAATCAAATTTGAGATCTTTGGGGCCAATAGATCTAGATTTGTGCCCGGTTGGTGTTCCCCCTTAGTGTAATAAATAATATTACCCGGATCATAGCAAATCCCAAAACCGGAGCGATTCACCCGATTGTAGGCGTTTATCAAATCCTGCACCGTTAAAGTAATCCCACCATGAGGTTTAAGTGTAATGGTAATCCCACAGGCTTCCGCATATGGAGATGTTTCCTGCATCAAAGCATAGTAATCATCATAATGAGCCGTGTTTGACGTACCACAATCAAGTAGCCAAGAAGCTCCCAATGAAGCCGTATTACCAATGAGGCGACGATAATCTTCAACGGCTGCCTCTAACCCTAGATTCAGCTGTGTACCTCCAATAAGCAAAGACGGTACAAGCCCTACCCTTTCCGCCACTCTACGCACATTTCCAATGTCTTGCCGACTACTATTAGAACTAATAGCAACTGATCCCGTATTGCCAAAGACAGCAACATCACTATATCCCGCCTCCGCAATATGCTCGCAAGCCTCTGCAAATGAAATCGAAGCATAAGGACGTGTAGTACAACCAATAGTATGTTCCATCCAATTCCCCTTATTGATACTTATTTCCTTCACACAAGTAAGTATTATATATCAAGCGCCATATTTTTGGAATCAAGTTTGATTAGCCAACCTATCATCTGAAACTCAAATTAAAAGTCGGCTTTAGACTGAACATTAAGGGTAAAAACCGGGCAACATAATTTATGTGTTAAGAACACCACATCCTACTATAATTATTGTGATATACTGTTAAGGAAGCAATCTGGGAACAACTATCAACCAGACAACACTACCATAACTTGCCAAATTAATTCAACTCCATTCCCAGAAATTAAGGGAGTATAAATTCATCACAACTTATACTCCATATATAAGGAAGATATCAATGAGTATTGAGAAAGCCAAAGTGGGTCTAGCGCAAACAGTCAACCGCCGCCAGAACATCCATCATGCTCTGGACTTGGTACGAGAAGAAATCATTCCAAAATTAACATCTCAAGTCATGCTGAAACCAAATTTCTTATCAAGCAAAAATCAACTGGCTTCTACCCACGTTGATGCTATCCGAGGAACAATCGACTTTTTACTGACTACGCCAGCGCCCCCCACAGAGATCATTATCGCTGAGGGAGCCAATGAAGAATATTCAGGCGAATCCTTCGATAATTTCGGTTATCGAAATTTAATCAATGAATATGACGTACCCATTCAGCTTTACGACATTCATCAAGAAACAGAATGGGAAACGACTAACATCATCCTGGCCGATAAGAGCCGAGTGCCAGTAAGAATGCCTAGGATTGTCCTAGATTGCCCATGTACAATCTCAGTAGCTGTGGCAAAAACGCACGATGTAGACGTTGTAACACTCGCATTAAAAAACATGATTATGGGTACCCTGCATAAGGAGGACCGGGTAAAAATGCACGGCTACTGCAGTCACTCTGACCGGGAACTACCACGGGAAGCACAAATACTCAACATCAACTTGATCCGTTTATCCCAATACCTGAAACCAAATATTGGGATCATTGATGGAACAACTGGCCTACAGGGGAATGGTCCCGGTGGAACAGACAGTGTAGACCTCAATATTGGAGTGGCTAGCGCTGACGTATTTTCTGCCGATGCTGTAACTACTAAAGCAATGGGATTCAATCCAGCGGATATAGGATTATTTCATTATGCTAGCGAAATGGGAATTGGCGTGGCGGATTTAAGCCAAATTGAAGTTCTTGGAACACCGATTGAGGACGTAACCTTATCTTTTCGCCCGCATGAGAAAGTAGAATTTCAGTTTCAATGGCAAGAAACCAACTCAAGAGAGTACTTGGAATTTGTTTAACAGAGGCACTGCACAAACCTACGAGTCAAACCAAACAGCAACAGGAGTCACCACTAAGTTTTATGGTGGAACTAACGTGGACGTGAAATATTTTGGTAAAGCATCTTCAACAAAAACGTTCTGAACACATCATTATCATGGTTTGGGACGGCATGCGTCCAGACCTAATGAGTTGTGACAACACGCCCAATCTACTCAAATTCGCACAAAATGGCGTAACGTTTGCTGATAATCATTCCTGCTTTCCAACACTAACCCGTTTGAACTCGGCTTCCATTTCAACCAGTGCCTACCCAACCACACATGGTCTAATGGGAAACAACATACTGGCAACTGAGCTTAACCCATACCATGGCATATCAACTGGTGATTATCACAACCTAGTAGCTTTCAACCAAGTAACAAACCATCAACTACTAACCACCAATTCCATCGCTCATATTGTCGCAAAATCAGGTGGGACAGTTGCAACAGCTACTTCATGCTCTACTGGCGCGGCATTTTTGCTGGACCACCAACAAAATGGTTTGATTGTTAATCACAGCTACGTTTTTCCGAAATCTACACCTATTGTCAAACAATTTGGTTCTGCACCCGAAGCTAACTATCCCAATATAGGCCGAAATACATATGCCATAGATGTACTAACGGAATATATTCTACCTGAAACCCAACCCAACCTGACTTATGTATGGCTGTCAGATCCTGATCACACTCAACATCATTATGGTCTCGGCACCGCTGAGAACATGGAAGCAATTCGCCACATGGACGACAACCTAGGCCGAATCTTGTCAACTATAAAATCACTGAGGATTGAACCAAACATTTTCATCCTGTCAGATCATGGTTTCGTAACCCATGAACAACCAATTAAAATCACACAGAGACTAGTTGAAGCAGGCCTTAAAGCCTCAGAGAAATCAAGGGACGTTATTTGTGTGGACACTCACATCTACATCGAAGATAACGATGAAGAACGAATTGATCAGATTGTACACTTCCTACAGAAGGAAGCTTGGTGTGGCCCCATTTTCACACATCACATGGAATCAGGCAATTGGAAATACGGCCATGTTGATGGAACATTATCACTAAAATTAATAGGAAATGATCATCCTCGTGCTGGCAACATATTATATGCATATAACTGGTCTTGCCAAACAAATGCTAATGGGATTCGTGGCACATCAACTGGTGGCAGCCACTGTGGTCATGGTAGTATCAGCCCATTTGAGTTGAAAACAATGTTGTTTGCCAGCGGTCCAAATTTGAAATCTGGCCTAGTCAGTCAGGTTCCCTCCGGAAACATCGATGTGGGTTTAACTTCACTTTATCTGCTTGGAATTGAACCTACGGGGAAACATGATGGCCGAATATTATATGAAGCGTTAACAAACGGTCCAAATCCAGAGGAAGTTTATTTTACCAAGGAAACAACATGGGTAGAGAAAGGGAATGGAACGCCTCCTTTTAAGGAAATCGTACAACGCTCCCACGTCAAAGACACATGGTATTTGGATAAAGGCTCGGTATTTCGCTAACTAGACAGGAATTATTACTTTGGCATAACATATGGCTGAATATTATAATGGACTAACCTGCAGATTAGAACTTGGAAACGTACCACTTGGACACGTGTTGGATCCACAATTAGAACCTTGCCTGGATAGGCGATGACAAAGAGTTATTATTTCTAGGAAGTTCTCCTAAAGTTTATGGACTGTGGAATAACTACGGCAAAAAACTTGGACTTCTATCAGAAAAACAAGAACGGGTCATCTTCGCTGATATAATTGGAAGATCCATGCGATGATTTTTTAATCTTTGCTGACAATATGCTTTCAATCTTCATCCACGATCGGCCTCCCCAAAATCCGAATCGCATCTACGCTCCGATTCGGATAGGAAACCAACTAGTCTGGTTGTCTCCTATCCGAACGAGGGAGCGGAGTAGTTTACTTCCTGATCCCCACTCTTTTAACAAAGATTAGCCCATACCCATATATAATTGGACATTGCGCACATCATATTAGATATCTACAGGACTCCAGCTAAAAGATGAAAATCACTAAAGTCGAAGCCCTCCATTTTCGCTTACCCGTGGTTCGAGAAATTGCTGATGGCACGCAAGACTGCCTTCTTGTCCAAGTACATACAGATGCTGGTATTACAGGCTTAGGCGAAATAGTATCCTGCTCATACGTTGCACGTGCTGTTATTGAAGCCCCTCGTTCAGCACCATTTCGGCACGGTTTGGGAAAAATTGTAGAAGGCATGTCAGCAGGGGAAATCGATTTAGTAACCCAGGCAATGATTGACGGATCTATCTGGTACGGCCCAGGAGGTGTTGTCCGCCATGCCATGAGCGGCATAGATATGGCACTATGGGATATTCGTGGTAAAATCTCGGATCAACCGGTGCGAAACTTGCTGAATCAAACAGCAGTAGATCGCGTACCATGTTACGCTAGCGTTCTGTGGCCCAACCGTCCAGAAGAAATCGCCGTTTCAGCTGAGTCATTCCTAGAACAAGGATATAAGTCGGTGAAATACGGCTGGGGACCAATGGGGCCAGACGCTGCTCTGGATGAATCTTTAGTTGCTTCAGCACGCGAAGCGTTGGGAACTGAAATTGACCTAATGGTGGATGCGGGGCGCGTTTGGGACGTGGAAACCGCCTACTCTCGTATTGAACAACTAAAACAATACAACCTTCGTTGGCTAGAAGAGCCACTAAACCCATATGATATTAAAGGATATAAGGAACTTTCTGCTAATTCATCTATACCAATCGCCAGTGGTGAAATGCTAACGCTACAAAAGGATCTCAAACAACTCATAATCCAAGGCAAAGTATCTGTCGTCCAACCTGATCTCGGACGAATTGGAGGATTTTCGGCAGCACAAGAAATTGGGTTGTTCGCGCAAGAAACTGGAAGTTGGCCAGTTCCCCATGCATTTGGAACTGGAGTTCTGCTAGCGGCTTCAGCACAATGGGCAGCAACCAGACAAAAACCACTGACTGAGTTTACACGTGCGCCTTCACCTCTAGCGCAAGAACTAGTGCTACACGATATTACGTTTAAAGATGGAATATTAACACTACCAAATGCTCCTGGGATGGGGGTTACCTTAAACAATCACATCGCAGAAAAATATCGCGTTTCTTGAACACATTCTAAAAAGGAAAATATCTCAATGCCATCTGTCCGTGAAATATACCAGTTTGATGAATTGACGTGGCCGGAAGTAAACCAAGCTGTAGACATGGGAAAAATTCCTATTATCCCAACCGGCTCGGTAGAACAACATGGTCATCACCTTCCATTAAAAGTAGACCACCTATGCGCCACAGCAATAGCCACAGAGGCTGCCCGCTTAAGTTCGAACATGAGCCTTGTACTACCACCTGTCAACTATGGGTATCTACACCACGTAATGGATTTCCCCGGATCCTTAAACATACACTTCGAACATTTCATTCAATATGTACTGGATATCTGTAAAAGTTTAGCCTACCATGGATTCAAGAAAATTATCCTCATTAACGGGCACGGTTCAAACCATAACCTCATTGACATGGTAGCTCGACGTACTATCGTTGAAACTGATGCGAGTTGCGTCTTTTGCAGCTGGTGGCAATTATTGAAAGTAAATCCAGATTTTGACAAACAATGGAGGGAAAGTGTTTTTCCTGGCGGTTGTTCACACGCAGGTGAGCTAGAAACCTCAATGTTACTCCACCTCTCACCAAACAGCGTTCGCCAAAATAAGATCAAAAGCGAAATCTCCAAAACGAATAAGCGAAACTCCAAATTTATTTGGGGAGACCTGTTTGCCAAAGGACCAATGGGATTGATTGAATGGACTAGCCAATATACTGATAGCGGTGTCATGGGTGAAGCAGAAAAGGCCACCGCAGAAAAAGGCCGAATTGTTTTTGAAGAAGCAACTCAAAATTTAGCAGAATTTATCAAGGAATATTATCATCTCAAAATTGAGGAACGCAAAACACACCAAACTAAAGAACCAACATTTCCGCTTTCTTTCACCACAGATTGATTGCATTGAAAAACGGGATTTTCAATACAAATATCCATCAATCGATGTTACAATAGCGTAATTTAAGCTAATTCCAGATTCGCGAGACACATTAAATGAACAAATTAAGCTTCTTATCTCTGTTGACAATCAGCTTTCTTATCTTAGCCGCATCTCCAATCTTTGCAGTCACTCACACCATCCCATGGGGTAAACTGAATATAGATGGCAAACCGGATGACAACATTGACGACAGAGCTGCCAAGTTTGATCTCTCCTTGGTATGCATTGGAGGTACTATAAAGGACGATTATTTTTCGACTTATCTTGCTTACGATGAGAACAATTTCTATTTCGCCTGTCGGGCAAAGGATAATTCTGTCTCCTGTAAAGATGAAGTTTCACGAGACTTCAAAGATTCTGACTATATCCGATTTTATATTGATGTGAAAGGGGACTTTAAAGACCGAACAGCATTAAATGGAAAAGGGGATTGGGCTTTCATTTTTACACCCCAAAACATAAAAGGCAAATGGAAACCAATGGTAAAGGAATGTCCATATAATGGCCCAGGACACGGTGGTTTACAAGGAGATGACGTAACCCCAAAACGGGCAAGTGGGGCTATAGACGGTGGATGGTACGTAGAAGCAGCAATACCGTTTTCTTTGTTCGAAAGAGATCTAAAGAAACTAGAAAAGGCAACTATGGGAATATACTTCATCGGGGGAGACACAGATAAAGGAGGCGTAAGGACAGGAGAAGTCAGGCTACCTGCTGATGGAGCTGGAAATTATTGGAACTCTCCTGCCTACTGGCAACCAGCGAAGTTAGGACCTTTTTCTGTTACCCCTTTAGAAAAAGAAGCTATTTTTTGGGGAGAAATCAAAAAGTTTTAAATATACTTCTAGCCAACAGCTTCATATAGTCCATTTGAAATTTTGGAACCTTTCTACACCACACAGTTAACATGTCAGCAACGTTAGTGAATAGTATGCTATCCTGTGCCAGCCTGCCATGAATAAATAAAGAAACCAAACCAGAGATTCACTATTAGACCCAGCTCGATTTTCTATAAAAGAAACTAGCAATCCCGATTTAAAAAAACAGAGAGACTAAAGATGATTTCTGCATTGCTTCGCTTTTTTTAGCTAATAAGGAAGGAACGGAACATCAAAAAACTACTCGATTTGGACGACGTAGAACTTCCGTCTAAACTTAAACCAGTTTCGGAACCAAGTGATAATAACGCAAGCTACATGACAGTCGCTGAAGTTGCCGATTACCTGAATGTGTCCGCAGCTAACGTACTCCATCAAATCAAAAACAATAAAATAAGAGCGATAAAAACCAAGAATCAGTGGCGAATAGAATCAAAAGACATAGAATATCAACCACGGCAGATGAACCTGATCAATACGGACACTGATGAATCAGATAACATTGACAACTCCGGACAACTTTTACTACCTGTTAATAGGAAAAAGTATCCAAGAGATGAAGGATACTGGAGAGCCATATTTGAATACTATGAATCACGAAGGAAAAAGAAATAATAGTGAAATTTGAAAATCAGTTTGAAAATCAGTTTAATTAACAACTATTTATGTTTGAGACAGCATCTACACTAATCAAGAAAACATAATGCAACATTTTTATTATTCCATTCCAAATGGTAAAGACTCAACGGTTACTCGCCATTTATCAACAGCAACCAAGGAAATAAGATTGAATCAAAAAAACTCATTAACAAATTCTCAATTAGATACAACTCAGTACACTGTAAACAGTATATTGCGATACGAAAAAGTCTTTGGTCACAATTTTGTTAGTACTGGAGGAATTAAAACAACTCAGGAACTATTCGCTGAAATTGATTTAACTCCCGGTGCAAAAGTCCTTGACATCGGAAGTGGGCTGGGAGGCAGTGCATTCTTCATTGAAAACAACTATGCTGCACAGGTTACAGGGATAGATATTTCAAATAATATGATTAAACTTTCAAAGCAAAGGGCATCAGATCGTAACAGTAAAGTGCAGTTTATATTGGGAGACTGCACCAAAATGGAGTTTGAACCAGAGACCTTCCACTTAATATATAGCCGTGATAGTTTCTTGCATATAAAAGACAAAGTAGCTCTCTTTAAAAAAATAAAAAGTTGGTTAAAACCTTCAGGAAAAACCTTAATCACCGATTATTGTTGCGGATCAAGCAATTGGCCTAACGAATTCTCAAATTACATTAAGGAAAGGAATTATACTCTCCACAATATTCAAACGTATAAACACTTACTTGAACAAGCAGGATTAAAAATAATCCAAGGTTACGACAACACAAACAGGTTTGTGATCGCTTTGGAGACGGAACTAAAACACTTAATTTCGATAAAAGAAGAGTTTCTTCAAAACTTCGCACAACACGACTATGAGGACCTAATTCAAGGGTGGGAGAAAAAAATCGCTCGCACTCAACAAGGCTCTCAAAAATGGGGATATTTTTATGCTAAAAAGAATTAACGCTGTAAATCAAGTCTATTATCATAAAGATAATTTGCAATCAACAAAAAGCTCCCAATCAAATATAGCACACAATTACCAATAGTTTTTGTGGTCAATTTTGACAATAACGTGTCAAAATCTTCTAAATCTGGAGAGAAAAACAAAATGAATCAAGAGACACATTATCAAACGGTTTTACTTTTTGGCGCTCCCGGAACTGGTAAGGGCACACAAGGGAGGATTCTGGCATCGATTCCCGGTTTTTTTCACCTTTCCTGTGGAGACGTCTTCAGAACAATAGACGTCAAATCCGAAGTAGGGGAAAAAGTGTACGAATACTCCTCACGAGGAGAACTAGTACCAGACCAAACTACGGTAGAACTATGGAAACAACACGTTCACGCGAACACCATCTTAGGATCATACAAACCTTCCAGTGATTTACTAGTCCTCGATGGCATTCCTCGCAGTATGACCCAAGCAGAAATTATGGCCCAGCACATCAACGTTCTACAGATAATTCATCTCTTCTGCAACGATGAAGAAGAAATGATTAAGCGCCTTAGAAAACGTGCCCTGAAAGAAAACCGGATTGATGATGCACGCGAGGATGTAATACGACGAAGATGGGAAGTTTATCGAGAAGAAACCCAGCCAGTACTGAAACACTACCAAAACTCAATTATATCAACGGTAGAAGCCATCGACAGCCCTGCTGCAGTTTTTCAGGGAATACTAGATATCGTCGTACCTATTCAAAAAAGCTGTTTAACAGATTCCCCATCTGCCCTATACCTTTTTTAGTCTTGACTACTTGCAACATTCACATTCACAATCACATTTATTCATAACACTCTCGTTTTTCTAATCCTGTTCCATTACCACCAAACACCAAATAGAACTAAAGCAAGTAATCCTATTTGCCATACCTCAATCACCCTGAATATCCTAAACGACCTGAGAAAATGTTCCATAATCCTTGCCTCCTATTTTAGACTACCAAAATCTCCAAAACCTTTTTTGCTGAATAGTTTATAAATTAAGTTGACGGTAGCAAAATATTAATCGGTGTGCTGCCGTAAGATGGGTTCCAATTGTCAAAATCAAGAAAACTATGATTAGAATAAGCCCTTCCGATTCCAGTTTCCCGTAAAATTGCAGTTGCAGTTTCCCGTAAAAGCTTTGAAATACCCCTTGAGCCAAAATACCAATTGTGATTAAGCAGATTCGCTCAAGTCGTTGCATAATACCCACCTTGCACTCAATACCTAACCCCTCTGCTCTAGCCCGAATATAACTAACGAGAACCGAACCAGATATAGCTAGAAAAACCAAACATACACCATAAAACGAATAATTAGAGTTTAAATGGTAAAAATAGGCAAGAAAGCCAAAAAAAACAACAATTTCAGAATAACGATCAACCACTGAATCAAGCAATGCGCCAGATGGCCTAGCTCGGTTAGTCATTCGTGCAACAGCACCATCCATATGATCAAGTACGCCAGCAAAAAGGATTAATATCCCTGCCCAAATCAGGCGTCCTTTTGCCAAAAAAAACGCCGCAGCCAAGTTGACACCAAAATTAGCAAAAGTCACCATATCCGGTGTTATTCCCAACCAACTCATCGCTCTAGTCATTGGCAGAACCATCACATCAACACTAGACCGCAAATCATCTTTAAACATATTAATTCTCAAATCCTTAAAAAGCTAATTCTTGGACACATTCTCAGGAATCAGCATGTCGCAAACGGTCTTTCCGTCGTTTTACTAAATCATCCTTTTGAACAGTTAAAAGATGGAAAAACATAGCAGAAATGGAACTTTTCAATCCCAAATCATCATCAACATTTCTAATAATTTGCTGTCCTTTTTCAACACAATTTTGATCAAAATTGGCAGCAGAACCATTCCCACGAACCAAAAGCGAATCTGAAATCCTTAAAGACATATCCAAAGTCTGTAGAAGACTATAGTCCGTAACAGTCACAATCGGAAACGGATGAGAAATCAGTTTCGAAAAGGTCGTGTCAAATTCCTTTCGGTTGCGTATATCCTGAAGACCGAACCCATTCTCAACATCCGACAATAACTGTAACGAGGCTAAAATAGGACGCTTCAGGTGCTCAGCCAGATCAATTAACCTACTTACGCGGCGCAAATCCGCAGCCTCAGGTTTATGTTGATCACGTGTTGCCACAAGAATAACCTTAGCATCTGCTATCCAAGCCATCCCACACCGAATCGACTTGCCAGGACCTTCTTTCCTGTCACCATAAAGCTCAATAAAGCGATCTGTTGCATCTTCTATAATTTCTGAGCACCGCAAAATTTTCAACCTGGACTAAATTATATAACCCAACAAAAAAACAGGAAAACCAATCAAGAAGAACATAATCCTAAAAATCCCTTTTGATCAATTCCCTGTTTCTACTGATAAGAGCAAAAAATCTAATTTCCCCCACCAAACACATTCACAACAAACCAAACAAATCCACCTAAAACGGTAGTCAAAGCAACAAATTTCCGTTTCCCTTTCGACAACTCTTCCATAGGTCCCTGGTCCGCCTCAATTTTCTGCTTCAGTCCAGACATAACCGCCTGGTTACCTTCAACACGTTGAACAATCAACTGCGTATCGGCTGCTATCTTATCAGTAATAGTTTGCTGTTGGCTACCCAATTTTTCCTGTAAACCACTTACTTGAGACAAAACACCAGAAATCTCAGCTTGCATATTACTCTGATTTTCCGCCACTTTGTCAGTAAGTTCATTTAGGTGACTTGTATTTTGATTAACCTTGGCATTAGTCTTAGCATATCTGTCATCATCGACCTTAACCTGATCCCGCAAGCCACTACTTATATTCTCTAACACACCAACTCGAACCTCAAATGCACCAACCATTTTGTTTATAGAAACTAGACTAACTCCTGCTTCTTCTAACTTAGTTTGAATCTCTTTAATAACCTCTTCCGAAGCAACAGGTTTCTGAAGCACATCTACTATATTGCGCACTGAGTCTGCAGGCATCTGGAACGTGGTCGGAACCAATAACCTTTCACCGGGAAAAATCAGGTCAGGATCCGTAAAGTGGTTGTACTGTTTAAATTGGCCCCATAACATTGGATCCTTGAGATATACTCCCGCAAGAAACCAGAGGGTATCACCCGCCTTGATCGTAATCAGTTTTGTATCTTGACTAACAGGATTAGGCGTAATCGTGGCAGCGAATCCAACTGTAAACGGAATGAGGATAAGAGAGATACCAAAACAGGAAACGATCACCAAAAACAGCAAGCACTTCATTATTTTCATGTCACATATCCCTCAAAACCCAAAGAAAATCAATAGCTGTAAGACAAAGACACTAAATGTATGTTACCAGAATCATTTAGCTTATGTCCCGAATTACCAGCCAACTTAATCGCATAATCAACCTGCAAACTTGCCACATTGACACCAAAACCACCATATAAGCTCATACGGTCCGAATTTGCTTTAGTTCCACCACGAATTGAGAAGGTATTTCCAACAAGGTACTCAACACCAACACGTACCGATGTTGTACTCTCTTCAATATCAACAAACTCTCGCTCCAAATCAACGGCAAAGGTTGCCACATTCCTTTCTAAAAGGCTAAACGCAACCCCCAAATCAAGAACTGCCGGCAGGCTACTTTCGCTTATCGATCCAAATAAATTCTTAAGTACAACCCCGTAACTGACCGTATCAGAATACAAGCGACCGAGTAATCCAAGATCAACACCTCCAAAACCGCTAACCTTGTCATCAGTACCAACGCTAAACTGGTCTGTCAGAATTTGCAGACTAGTCCCCAGATTAATATTGCCTAAAGATTGGCCATAAGACAACGCGAAGGCGTTCATACTATAATTGAACGTACTTTTGGCGGAAATATCGTCTTTCGTTAATCGTTCCTCAATGCCATCTACACCAAAGCTAACAACAGACAGACCAAGTGCACTTTTTGCTCCCAACCTTTTGACCACGGCCATAAAATTATGTTTTCGATCAAAATCCAACCTTTCGGTAGCCAGTGTAAAGGTCAAATCCTTCGCAACCGACAAACCTGCTGGATTCCATACAGTCGAAGTCGCATCATCAGCAACAGCCGTGAAAGCGCCTCCCATCCCCAAAGACCTTGCACCGGCACCAATATTCAGATGAGGTGCAGCATTAACCCCGGCAAAACTGAATTGCACAACAAAAAAAATCAAGATCAAGGAAACAATCGCCAATTGAAGCAACCGCTTTTGCCCCATCATACCCCCCTTAAACAACATGCAATTTGACTTTGTGACACGCATATACCATGACCTTTGCCTTCTTAACGTGTTAATGCCATTTTCAATAAACCATACTCGGGTTCAAGGCTACTTTCCACGATAATTTGACAGAAGTACACTCCACGTGCTAAATCATCTCCTGCTCCAGCTGTTTTTCCATCCCATTTAACTTGATGTTCACCAGCTTCCATATATTGATTATCCTTTAATTGAACAACAAGTCGCATAGCCACATCATAGATCTCAATAGACACGCTTGATCCACGAGTTAGTATAAAGGCAACAGTCGTTGCCTCTTCAAATGGGTTTGGATAGTTTCTCGGATACAGCAAGGCTAGACCTTCCCGGCTCTCAATCACAAATGTCCATTCTTGAGAGGCAGTATTTGCAGTTGGAGTAGCCAAATCAGAGACTTCTATTTTGGCAGTATGTCTCCCAAACACAAGATCCAATGCTGGCGTATAACTAACACGAGTGTTAGATACCTCCACTTTGGATGTCACATCCTCGTTATCAACAAACAACTTAACCGACGACTGATCAACCCCTGATATGGCGTCGGTATAGCTAGCAGAAATCACAGGTCGCCTTTCTAAAACATTGGATTCACCCACCGGTGAAATTATGCTAATCACTGGTGGTATGGTATCCAAAACAACGGTAAAATCCCATTTAATACTACTAGGATTACCCGCATTATCAGCCGCCTTTATAACAACAGAATAATTACCTTCTTTCAGATTGTTTTGGGGGGTAAAAGTGGCGGAACTTTTTGTCTCGTCAGTTATCAACTTACCGGAAACGCCCTTACCATTCGAGTCTCTAAGCGAAACATCAACCGACTTAACACCCGAGATATCATCCGTAATAGAGGCGGAAATTGATGGTTTTTCGGTATGGACTGTCCCCTGAGGTGTCATGGCCATAATCAGTGGAGGCTTAACATCAACTTCAACAGTGAAGATCCACTTGACTTCACTCGTATTACCAAACGCATCAGCAACTTTAGCATTAACAGCATAAGTACCATTATCTAAAGCATTTTTGGGTATCAAACGTGCCCAAGTTTTCTTGCTATCCAATTCAATAGAACCTGCAACAGAACTTAAATCTAAGGCGTTGACTGCCGAAATCTCAATTTTATCGACCCCTGAAGAATCATCGACTACCGATATGGATATCTGCGGTTTCCCAAACCGAATAGTGCCTTCCGGCGATACGGTTGTAATCTGTGGCGGTGTTGTATCAATTTCAACGGTAAATGTCCAATCGAAAGTTGTCTTCAAACCCACACCATTAGTCACTACGGCACGTGCTGTATGATTACCAGAAACCAAGGTAACCCTGCGCTGGGACCCTTTTTTGGCCGCACCACCATTGACAGAAAGTTGCACGTCAGAAATACCAGATTGATCATCAAAAACCGAAACAGCAACAGTTACATCAGCAGATCTAACCAATCCTTGCGGTGTAACAGATGAAACTATCGGAGGTGTTTTATCAACCTCTTCCGCCACCAACTCTACCACAAACGACCAATTGGCAGTTGTCTTCAAACCTTTACCATTAGTCACTACGGCCTTTACTTTATGCGTACCATTACCAAGGTTAAAAACTTGGGCAGCACCCTCTTTGGCAGCTTTCCCATTAACAGAGAGCGTCACCCCTGAGATGCCTGATTCTGGATCAGAAGCAATAACCGAAACCAGAACATCTTCAACCTGAACGATTCCTTGTGGACTGAATGTAGCTACTACTGGAGCAGTGTTATCGGGAACTTCTGGGGGCGTCCCTTCAATAGCAAATTGAGTTGATGTCTCACCCAAATTCCCAGCCACATCAGAAACAACAACAGTCACGCGATAAAGACCTCCTTCAAGAGAAGTCAATTGAGTATATATCAGCGCACTTTCGTTAGTTTTCAAACCACCAGAATCAAGTTTAACCACCTTTTCAGTTGGTATCAGGCGAGCTAATTTAATCGTTGATGTCTTGGCATTAATACCACTACCAATAGTACCATCATTGTAGGAAGCATAAATCGTCGGTAACGGGCTAGTTTCGGCATTTGTTAACGGTGACAGAATCTCAATAACCGGAGGAATAGTATCCAAATTAATTTTAGGTAAATCAAAAGAAAGTTGACCGGTTCGCGTTGAAATGTATCCTTTCAGGTCATATATCCCATCATCAAACTGGGAAGTATCAAGAGTAATAATGAACTCTTTCTGTTCATCGACCAGCACCATGGACCGAAAACCTTGGCCATTAGGCTTAACCAGTTTCACTTCTATCTTAAGTAATCCTCGTGCTTTTGCTGATTGACCATTGATAAAAATATCAATATCTTTCTCAGTCACATCTGCCGGCAATATACTACTGAATGAGAATCCTTCTTTGGTAATAGGAATCCCTCGTGGATAAATCTTAGCAATCTCAGTTGTAGACTGGGCATCTTGATCACCAATGGCAATGACTATTCCCTTTTCATCACTAAACGGCAACTCAAAGTTCTCAACGTTAACCCTAATGGCTTCCTTGTCATCAGCAACCTCGATATTATTAGCTGCATCTGTTACTAAAGCTCGAACGACATACTTGCCATTGGCAACATCCTTTAACGGGACAGTGGCTTTATATAACCCTTCATTTGAAGCCTGCATTGGAACAAGATCGAGTTTTTTCTCACCTATCATAAAATGAAGTTCGACTTTATTAAAGGTTGCAGGATCCGCCGCCGGCTTGGCAGTAATCAGAAGAACTGGTGGATCAACATCTTTAGCAATTAATCCCCCAGTACTATAAGCACCACCCCGCACTTTAAGAACACCCATACTATCAACGATTTGAGTGATCTCAGTTCCGGTTATGGGAGGAACATCGTCAATATTATCTACTGATAAAGCCGTTGATTTGACAACGTCGATCGTATCATGGGCTTTTCCAACAACATCGACAGTAACAGCTCTGACAATATATGGATTATCATCTTTTGACTTATCCCTAGCTGCCAAACTACCACCAACAATCGTATCACCAAGTTTCTTGGTATCATAGACCAGCTTCCATCTCAAAAACCCATTAGACACACTAGCAGAAGTTTCGACGTCACCAATCTTCTGCCAATTTTCAGTTTCCTTTTGGCGGCGCACCTCAAAACGAACTAAACCGATAGACGGCTTGGTAAATGCCTTGGTCTTAGCAGTTAAAACAATTTCCCCTTTAGTACCACCACTATCGTTACCAAATTCAGTAGCAGTAAGACCAATCGAGTTCACAGCCGGTGAAGCCGGATACAACCTAGCATCCAACTTTAAATCCAGAGATATAGGCTTGGGATCCGCAATACTGAGAGCATTGGTAGCAACAGCTCTAACACCGACCTGACTACTTACGGCTAACAGATCATCAAAGTTCGTAACCTTCCAATCCACATCGTAGGTTGACCCAACCACAGCACCTTTTAAGACATCCGTCCTGATGGTACTAATTTCTGTCCAATTGTCAGCAGAAGCGTACTCAACACGTATTGACGTCAACGGATGCTTTCTGCTGGCAATTGACACCCGCAGTGTCAGATCAAGCTCATCAGCATAGATGGTATCTTCTCCTTGTTGACCGTTAACAATAACAGTGGCCACCCTAGCCATATCGGCAGCCGCTGGAACAATACTCAAACGAGTCGGAGGGACACGAGAACCAATATTCAAAACCGGATCAACACCTACAGCACGAACACCAAATTCACCTGTCATCAACGCAGAATCAGCCTGTCCATTTCGAATCATAAACGCAATTTGATGCGGAGGTGTAGCAGTTACTGGTTGCTGCCCCAAAACACCAAGCTGTCCCGGTGCGAGGAGCCCTCCCAGTAAACCTCCAATTATTTGACTAGCACCAGTATAATCGGTATCTGGTGATGTCGGCACACCCGTCCAAAATTCTGCAGTTTGACTGGCAACATCATCATGATAACGGATAATCTGATAAATATAACCAGTTAAATCAGCATCGTTTATTGGATTATGTTGAAGGTTGAGGTTCAGTGTAGCAAGTGGATCTTCTCCTTTAGCAACCGGCAACGCAGTCGCGACATAAGCACCATTTTCGGCCCGATAAACGCGAGAATTTTGACCAGCAGACACGCCCAAATCAGCGGAAGGAGACAATCGATCTAAGCTGAATTTTTTACCTCCTATCCGATCAACCAAATCACCATCCGTATTATAAACAGATGCAGAAAGCTGATAATCACCATCAATATTATTGGCCAAATCAAACGTAGCCACCCAGAGAGACTGAGATGTAGACAATTTTGGTGTGACAAACATAGATGAAACTTTTGGGTCAAGCGTCTGCAAAATATCATTCATCAACGGCAACGCAGTCGCAGTCAGAATACCAGTCAACTTCTGCCGTTGATTAGGTGCAATTGACATGCCTCCACGACCACCACTAAAAACGGAAGAAACCATTGGATCCAAGATAGGAGCGACAGCCAACTGAAATTCCCTAGTTACGAGTTTTTCAATCAGAGTTCGATCCTCGATCTGCAGGTTTCTCGGGTCAGGAAGCACCCAGTTACTAACATCAATCTTCTTGCCACCCAAACTTAAAACTAACGGGTTGCTCAATTCAACTTGATAATAATAGTAGTAAGTTTTTGCCGGCTTAATCTCAACAACGGTTTCCCAGACAACCTGATCAGCAATAACACGAGGCTGTAATATTGACTCACGCGCATAGTCAACGGGACTCAGACTGTTAGCATCAGATACAGACAAATCCTCCTCCGCATATTTCAACTTCACAGAATTAAAAACCTGCTGACTACCTTTCCTTAACCCAGGCCAAGCTGGCAAGAAAGTAACACCAAGTTGCTCTTCCAATTGGAAAGTATGGGGCATTGACACCCCTTCTACAATCTTCTGTGCTGTAACCGTAGAACCTTGCGCGCCAGTCAGGCTAAACTCCACATTTGTGGCCTCAGATCCAGGTACAACCAGATACAAATCTAATTTGTCTCCAACCACGGCCAGGGTAGGGTTCTCATCTCTTGTGCCCAACCCCATATCTGTCACTGGATAGGGGTAAAGACCATTACCAAAATTCTCCAGTACCAAACTTTCAGCCTGTTCAAAAACCAAGGGAAGTTCAGGTCTTAAAACAACCTGATTGGGCAAAAGCCCCCCCGGCAACAACCCTTCAATCAACTGAATCATATCAGACCGAAGCTCCGGACTCTTCTGTACAAAATCTAGCAAGTCACCCGTCCCACGTCCAAGAGTCCTGCCAATTTCCGTTTCGGCAATGATATGAGAAACCAGCCGATCAATAAAATCACGATGCGTCACGGTATTAATAGCAAGTCCACCCAGTAAAATAGGTAACGAGTTTGCAACAACTGAGCGCATTGGGTCCTCGAAAGCAATCACCACCAGACGTCGTGACATACCATCCGGGATATTAACATTAAGAAGGATTTCTTCCCCGCGAGAAGGATTAGTCAGGTAATCAGAAAACGTAAAAGAATAAGAAGCTAACTCATCAGTAACCACAGTTTGAACGCCAAGAGGTGTTTTCACGGAGACAACAGCACCAACAATCGGCTGCACATCAACATCAAAAATCCGACCTGTGATTGCGTAAGTTGAGGTTCGATCCGTGGTAATATCCAATAACTCAACGACATTACCTTGGTACTCTTTAGGTGCCAGAGTGTGCACAACAGTTTCAGACACAGGCAATCCATTGACATCAAGCGCACGAATTTCAAACTGGTCCCCAACCTTTATATCCTCCGATTGATCTAAACCGTAGACCGCCATATATAGGCCGTTTCGGGGTGTACCAACAACTTTTGTTTCAGTTGAAAGATGTGTCACTTGAACCAGAACCGAATCATCAGACTCAAGAATCTTGCCATCTGCTTCTCGAACAAGACCAGCAAAGCCAAAACCACCGACAGAAACAGCAATAGTTGCTACAGCTTCATTCTCCGCTTTATCCTTAACCGTAAGAGTGGCAGTATAAGAACCAGCCTTGTCAAAAGTGTGCGTTGTTGTACTCTCTGCCACAGCAACAGCCACACCATCAATAACCCAACTATAGGAAACAATACCAATATCATCAGTCGAACCGCTACCATCAAAAGTAACACTTTCTCCTATTTGAACAGCAGTAGGAGTGGCGACAGCAACTGCTATCGGAGGACCTTCATCTTTAATAAAATTAACATCAATATCATCAGCCAATTGATCCGCAATCTGTTTGGCTGTCAACTCTGCCCTATATAAAACTTTGATCCCATCTTGACTGACAAAAGAGAGTTCAACTATATCACCATTACTGGCTACCGAACCGGTAAAACTAAAGAAGGTAGCCGAATAGGTACCATCCGCTTCAAAAGAAACTGGGACGGAAACATTTCCTATACTAACTGTACCTGTCAATCCACTCTTAATCACCTGCCCATCAAAATCATAGACTTTACCCGCTACCGCCAGTGTTCCTGTAGACACACCCAGGTCCGTCATCACAGCTATTTCTGCCAATTGGTCCGTCACCTGCTTGGTTGTCAGCTTGGCTTGGAATACAGTTGTATGACCGTCCTCATGTGTAAACGAAAGTTCAACGGTATCACCACTTTCAGCTATCGAACCAGTAAAGCTGACAAAAGTGGCTGCATAGGTACCATCCGCTTCAAAGGAAACTGGGACGGAGATATTTCCTATACTAACCGTACCCGTCAATCCACTCTTGACCACCTGTTCCCCTTGATTATAGACTTTACCCGTTACTGCCAGCGTGTCTGTCGTCGCTCCCAAGTCCGTAATGGCATCCAGAGTTGCATCCCCATTAACAACTACTGATGTCGTCAGGACAACCGAACCATTGCCTCGCTCACCAGCTGAATCGGATACCAGTGCTGTCAATTCGGAACCTGTCTGAGCCAGAAACGCAATCCCGTCACCCAATTTCAAACTATAACTACCATCTCCTGTAGTTACTGCCGACTGTGAAACCTGGCTCCCTTTAACTGAAACTTTCACAGTCAAACCAGCAGGACCGCTGATCTCTCCACCATCACGGTAGACAATCCCTTTCACATTCAGCAACTTGGTGGTGGCACCAAAGTTGGTTACAACATCCAGATCCTCTACTTTTCCAGCACTCACTTCTGCAGTAGAAACAGTATGGGTCCTCTCAAAAACGGAACCGTCACTGTGGGTCAAAGTAATCTTCAACTCATCTCCCGTTTCGACCACAATCTTATTTGACAAATCAAGGAAAGTGACATTGTATTTGCCACCATCCATTGTCACATCAAGAATCTGCTGATTACGGATTACATTAGAGATTGTAACCGCTAAACCATCCGAAGCAGGGATCTCTCCACCATCCAGATAAACTTGACCAGACAACGATAACACTTTACTAGCCACCTTTAGATCAGTCGTCACATTGATTTCTGCCCGCTGTGCCTTGACTTCCGCTGTGGTCAGCTTATGTGTCGCTGTACCCACAACCCGACT
>Ga0066834_10000020_pt1 | contig 61941 bp, 48 predicted proteins | sample ETNtaG_30_FD_66729 | JGI IMG/M metagenome (GOLD analysis project Ga0066834, IMG submission 66729) | Marine microbial and viral communities from oxygen minimum zone, Eastern Pacific Ocean - ETNP201306PF43B | ecosystem: Environmental > Aquatic > Marine > Oceanic | place: Pacific Ocean: Eastern... | reverse complement strand
ACACCAGATTGCAATTTAGGAATCTCTTTAGGAATCTTTTTAGGATAAGACTTAACTGGGTCAATGTGAGACATTCCACTATTCAATATCCGTCTATTGACGATAGGAGACCTACTCTCACTGAGTGCCACATCAGCATTGAGCCGATGACCTTCCTCAATTTGATTCACCTTAGTCCAATCTAAACTAGGCAGTACAGGAGGCTTGGGGATTTCAGGTTTCTCTTTAGTCCGCTCGACTTGAGGAACGGGTGGTAACGAGAGGGATTTAACTGGCTTAGGCGATTCGTTCACCTTAGGCGAAAAACGAAATATATCAACCTTAATACGGTTTGCGACCAATTCCACAGGTTGAGTAACAAGAAACTTGACAACAAATAATACCAAAACAAAATGGCAAACCGCAGAAGTAGCAAGTGATGTATGAAGGCGTTGGCGATGTAACATAATCTTGAACACTGGAGGTAAGGTCATTAAATCCACAAAAGCAACCCACTAAATATAATCAAGCGGGATCTCTTCAATGCATAGCCTATAAAGGCCTACGGCCAAATTCTACCCTAGCTATCACCCAAAGGCAACCGAAATAGTTAGTCTTGCCGAAACACAGCAGTCATGTTAGAATTAGCTTCACAGTTTGAGAATTGGAGAGGCACTTGGATCACAACTATTTCATTCGAGACAAAGATGGAATCCCTAGTCCATCTTTGGTTGTCTTCTTAGACTTAGTCAAGAAGAATATAAACCGTGCGATTGAAATAGTTGACGGAGATGTCTCAAAGTTGCGCCCACATACAAAAACGCATAAAACAGCCGAAATCATAAAATTGCAACTTGACGCAGGTATCACAAAACACAAGTGCGCCACTCTCCGTGAAGCGAGAATGTTAGCGGGAGCAGGTATATCGGATATCGTCATAGCTTACCAAATCATAGAACCCAATATAAAACGCCTAGTGAAACTCATACAGGATTTCCCTGAAGCCGACTTTAAAGTGATAGTTGACCACCCTTCAGTTGTTGATCGGCTATCGTCAGCAACAAATCGCAATTCCCTTCAACTAAAAGTCATGATTGATCTCAATGTTGGCATGCATCGGACAGGTATCGAAATTGGCAATTCGGCGGTTGAACTTTACGCAAAAATCGATCAATCCAAAAGTCTCCACGCTTGGGGACTCCATGTCTACGATGGTCACATCCATGACCCAAACCCCATAGATCGTGAGAGATCATGCCAATTAACGCTAGGACTAGTCTCCAATTTTAAAGAGATGCTTGCTGAAAGAGGTCTTGAAGTACCAATGGTTGTCCTTGGAGGCACACCAACATTTCCTATATATGCAAAGATCCCAGATGTCGAAACATCCCCTGGGACATTCATCTTTAACGACTACGGTTACTCACAAAAATATCCTGACCTTGGTTTTATTCCAGCAGCGCTTCTGCTGAGTCGTGTGATTAGCATACCCACGTCAGGAACATTCACATTAGATCTAGGACATAAAGCAATTGCTGCAGACCCTAAAGACATCCGCGGAAAAGTAATGGATTTTGAACAGGTGCAAGTTAGCATCCATAACGAAGAACATTGGACAATAAAAATTGACGATGCAGAAAATAATATTGATATTGGAAAGGTAATCTTCGTCATGCCAACGCACGTATGCCCAACAGTCGCCTTACACGAATTCTATTATGTCATCGACACAGATGGCAACCTGATTGATACATGGCAAGTAGAAGCCCGAAACCGAATTTAATTACGTTATCCAAAGAATGAAAATCATAGAAAAGCTGAAGCAAAAATGGGGAGTTGGGATCTGGGGGTTCTTGGCTATCATGATGGCATTTTCATTAGCAGGAACAACAAGCGTTTTTTTAAGAAAAAAAATGAATTTCTTACCAGAAGACCTGCCATTCGTTGTAAACATACTGCTTTTTTTCCTGACTTACCAGATCCTTCTGCTTACTTATGGAACCGCTCTGGGAAAGTTCCGTTTTTTCTGGGAAAAAGAGAAAAAGATGTTATTGTTCCTTCTACGCCCTTTTATTCCCAAAAAGAATCAAGAAACGGATCACATGTATAGCAAACCTACTGATTAGTTAACAAACCAAAAGTGTATGGAGTGAAATTTTGCTAGAAGCCATTAGGATTGAAGATGAAGTCGAATTCCTTGACGCTAAAAATCTAGAGTTGTGCATAGACCAATATGGAGATCCCCAGATCACATTGCCCGACAACTCGGTCCACACGCAAATAAAAATTATAAGATCTTTCCCTTTATCCAATCCTACTCAATTTATCTGCCTGATCGATAAAGAAGAAAATGAAATCGGTGTTATAGAAAACATAAAAGATCTTAAGAAATCAGATCGTGAAATTGTCGTTGATCAACTTGAAAAAGCGTATTATATGCCGAGGATTGAGCGAATCAATTCTATCGATGGGAGATTTGGCGTGACACAATGGCAAGTTGATACCAACTTTGGTCCTAATCAGATTAATTTGGGTTCTCGGATGGACGTAACCCCAATGGATAGTAGTCGGGTGCTGATCAAAGACGTTGACGGAAATCGTTACGAGATCGTTAACTACAACGAGCTTGATCCAAAAAGTCACGCTCTCCTCGAACTGTACCTCTAAAGAATCTTGTTCTTATCTTGGATCGCGCAACACTTGCTCTCATTTTCAGTACAATTGCTGTAGTCCTTTCGATCTCAAAATGGATCTACGACACCTGGTTCTATTCTAAAAATAATAGTGCGTCTAAACCAAGACATGGCAGTCGATCCCACATTCGAGTTGAGCGCCTTGAAGAGGAAACAAACTGCTTCATTACTCGAGGTGGGTTTCTATTATTTCTTGTTTCGTTCCGTATCTACAACGACAGTGATCAAGTCGCTGTTTCCATTTCTGAATGCAACTTTTACGCAAAAATTGGGCGAAAATGGCATGATACTGAATTTTACGATACTCCACAAGCAAACATCTTCTTAAGTCTAATCCGACATAACCTTCCCCTAATACTCGAACCTGAGCAACGCCAAGATTTTTATGAAGTTTTCGCTTTAGACGACATAATCCCAAGCACCGAAATCAAGACCATGCTAGAATTGCAAAGCAAAGCCGGCATATTAACCAAATTCCGACAACGGCACAAACATCGCGTCGACGAACGACCTGTATTTGATTTACTATTCAGAATTCTTGAATAAGTTACCAGAAAATAGAGTTACACAACAAACTTGGGAAAAGCATTACGGCAATGAAAATCAATTATCAGCCAAAACAACCAAACTGCAACCTAAATGAATGGCATCTGAAAACCTGTTGCTTGGGAATGGAAAGGATAAGGGATTACGCTAATACGGAGTATTCTTAATTACTACTAATGGATTCAATAATCCTGATCATTTCAGACCTGCTCAAATCTCCAATTAGCCTCAAATTTATATCGTTTTCAATCCAACGATAAACCTGCGCATGACGAAGTTTTATCACACGAATTGATTTTTCACCAATCTCAATTTTTTCCTCTTTACGATTCCTTCCACGATCATTGCCTCTACCATTCTTACTTCTTCGCGGTCTGAATCGGGAAAAAATTCCAGATCTTCGACCTGTTTCCTCAAAAAGGGAAAACATCAGAAAGCCGTCGGTATAGCGAAAGTGCAAAGTAGTGGCAGTGGTTCGAGGAAGTCTCATAGGTTCAATTTGGTGTAATTCAAAGCCTGCGGGAAGATAGTTTGGTAAGACCAGTTTTTGACCAAATACCTTTTCTGCCTCAGGAAATGAAAGAGTCTTTCTTGCTTTACCTTTGGGAACGTTAGACGTCTTATCTTCGACAAGCTTTCCCAAAATTCGATCTACCTCATTCAAATCAAAGCTGATTTGAGTAGAAACCTGTAAGTATTGCATCTGGCCATATTTATTAATGCGCTCGAACCGAAGTGGTATCCCACTTTCCTTTTCTAGCCATATCCGTAACGTGGGCCGATCTTCAAAATTAGGTTCAATCGAAAAGAAGACGGTTTCATATCCAGCGATCTTATCAACACTGTCACCTTTTCGAATCTCGTAATTCTTACTCAAGATATCCATGTTTTCTTTCAGTAACCTAGAAATCCGCTTTGGTCGTGGCAAATTACCTCGATTCCTTGAAGCACGCGCTCCAAATCGTCGACCTCCTCGTGTGGTCCTGTCTTCCGTCTGCTGAGTGTCTCGAATTGCCTGCTCCATGGAGCGGTCAATGTGCTTCTCAAGCGAACTATCGACATAATTTTCTATCTCCCAACTTGACACTCCGGATTCTAACATTTTAAGGACTTTGTTTCGAATTGACGTTTGCTGTTCGGCAGTTAAACTTTTTTTATAACGGTTGATGGGGTCTCCTCTTCTGTCCATCAGAGGATATCGAACAAGTCGCCTTTGGGATTTGGACGGTGTTTTTTGCACAATTACCTCTTCACGGGCGAGGCACGAAGGAGGATTATCCGAAATATCTACAGTATCCCAATCAATCAAAACCTGCCTAACGACATAACTGGTCTTCGCATGATTGTTTAGGAGTTGCTCCAGTATTTTCTGGTTATCAGCATTGGAAAAATTGCACACACATAATATGAGCGCAACTTCTAAAATCTTGAAGCGATTATAATTTTTAGCAGTTTTTAGCATTGAATAGATCCAGTCTCAGTTACCCTTTAATATCCAAAATATGTATCTAGATAGGCCTGAGATTCATCTGATACAGTAAAATTAGCGTCAACCGATGATTCCTGCGAGGAGGAGTCTTCCCCCATCAACCAAAACCCTGTCGTCTGTTCGCTATGAGCAATCAGGTAAAAATCAAGCGGATCTTCCAACGAATTCTGATCAACATCAAGAATAAAGAGAGAGAAGGCAAATACTGTAATCAACACAACCATGGAAGCAACGGGTATAGGATGTAGAAACCATCCTCTTACAGGCATAGTAAAGCGAGACTTCCAACTCCCTTTATTTTCCTCTTCGATACGAGATTGAACTCCTTCCCAAATACCAGATGGTGTTGGCTGACGAAGCCCAGACATCAATTGGCTGTTTTGCTGAAGATTCTCAAAAGTTTCGGCTGATTCCTGGCACCCACTAAGGTGTTTTTCAACAGTTAGCTTTTCCGCTTCATTTAACTCGTGATCCAAGTATACAGAAAGTTGCCGTTGCATCTTTTTTCTGTTCATTAGTTTTCTCGCTTTAAAATTCCCCTTAACTGTATTCTCGCCTCATATAGGCGAGATTTGACACGACCGATGGAACATCCCAAAACCGCAGAGAGATCCTCATAAGATAGCTCTTCCATTTCGCGAAGCACCAAGATGATACGATATGATTCTTTAAGTTGTCCAAGTGCCTTATGTAAAATCTGTTGTTGCTCGGATGCAAGTATCTCATCCTCTGGAGTTTGATGATCCACCGGCACCCATGCTTGAGAATCATCAATTTCCACCACATCCGTTTTTCGACTCGTTCGACGGGACTTCTCATTAAGTGACATGTTTTTAGCGATTCGATATAGCCAAGTCGAAAACTTAGATCTAAACCTGAATTGACCAATTTTCTCCCAGACAGAAACAAATACATCTTGCGTAATATCTTGAGCATCTTCGGGACTACCAAGCATACCATAAGCAATATTATAGACCTGATTCTCGTATTGACGAACAATTTCTTCCATCGCCTGCATATCCCTATTCTGACAACGCTTGACCAAATCGATTTCGTGTTGATCAATAATTGGTGCAGCCTTTTTAGAAAAAAATGTGGTAATGGAAGAAATATTGTATGTTTGCACGCTAACTTTATAGACAAACGGATCCGGAAAAAGTTCGTTTTTTTCTAACTTGGGTTTTGCCCACGGTCAATATATCCAACTTATTTGCAGAAGTCAAACAAAACAAAAGCTGTTTTCAGGACGGATTAAATCAATGGAAGGGTTCAATAGTGGATAACGGATGGGTATTCTTTATTCATCAACCATCAAATTGCTTTCTAGATGGCTTTCTTGCTGAAACAAGGCATCAGTAAAATCTTTGGCGACAAAATCACGAAGGTCATCAAGTTGTTCGCCAATACCAATCAGCTTAACAGGAGCTCCAATTTCATGCTTAACTGCAATCACAATCCCCCCCTTAGCAGTACCATCAAGTTTGGTAATAGCAACACCAGTAACAGGGACGGCCTCATGAAATATCTTGGCCTGTATAATCGCATTTTGACCTGCTGTACCGTCAATTACCAATAGCACCTCATGTGGGGCTCCAGGGATTGCTCGTTCCATTATCCGTCCAATCTTAGCGAGTTCATCCATTAAAGGTTTCTTAGTATGAAGCCTGCCCGCAGTATCAACAATCACCACATCAGCCCCGCGAGATTTGCCGGCGTCAACAGCATCAAAGACCACAGATGCAGGATCAGAGCCCTCGCTCCCTTTAATCAGTTCAGCCCCAGCACGATCACACCATACCTGCAGCTGATCAGTAGCCGCGGCACGAAATGTGTCTGCGGCCGCAACAAGCACGTGGTTATCTTCAGATTTGAATCGATGGGCAAGTTTCCCAATCGTTGTCGTTTTACCAGCACCATTAACACCCAAAACAAGAATTGTATACGGTTGATGGTCGGAGATATCCAGAGGTTGATCGATTTCGTCAAGAATGTTGAGAATTTCTTGCTGGATTACACCTTCTAAATCGGAGGAGTTGCTCAGTCCCTCCGACTGCACGATATCGCGGACGTTGTCCATCAGCATCATTGTTGTATTTACGCCTACATCAGCTTGTATAAGGATTTCTTCGATCTCCTCCATCAGTTCCTCATCGATTTTCCGATCTGCCCGAAGAAGAGATCGAATATGACCAACAAGGTTTTCTTGAGTCTTCGACAACCCAGTTTTGAGACGATTAAACCAACTTTTTCTTTTTTCTTCCTCAGTACCATTGACAGAGGAATCTAATTTCCCTTCAGCGACATCCGAATCTATTGTTTCCAATGGTGCTGACGACTCTTGATCTTTTACTTTATCCTTTTTCTTGAACAAGTTTCTTAACACTGGCTTGTGGTTTCCTCTAGTAACTAATCACTGAATTTTGCAGAAACAATTTTTGAAACACCTGCTTGTTCCATTGTAACACCATAAATGATATCTGCTGTTTCCATTGTTCGCTTATTGTGAGTAATAATAATGAACTGAGTCTGGTCGACATATTTGCGAATTAGGTTGGTGAACCGCAAGACATTCGACTCATCGAGCGCGGCATCCACCTCATCCATCACACAGAAAGGACTCGGCTTAATTTTGAACATGGCAAAAAGGAGAGCAATCGCCACCAGAGAGCGTTCACCACCTGAAAGTTGAGTAATATTCTGAGGTCTTTTTCCTGGTGGACACGCAATGATTTCAACGCCGGATTCAAGCAAGTTTGATTCATCTGTTAGCTGTAGTTCCGTTTCACCACCACCAAACAATTCAGTAAAAACTTCCTGAAAATTTGCACTGATCAGGTCAAAGGTTCGTTGGAACGCTTCACACGATGTTTGGTTAATTTTCTCAATTGTATCATATGTGGAATCGAGGGACTTTTGCAAATCTTCCCGTTGTGAAACAAGAAAACTTTCTCGTTTTTTCTGTTCTTGATAATCTTCAATTGCTTTAAGATTAATGGGACCGATAGCTTCGATTTGGGTTTTCAAATCTTCAGTTTGAGCTACCAGTTCAAGTTCATCAATTTCATTTCCAGTATCTTCATCTTCAATCTGATCAATGGACACTTGGTATTTATCTTGAATTTTTGACGAAATCCCCTTCAATTGCATCTCCAGCTGAGTCGTGCTAACCTCTAACTGATGACGCATTCGATTGTGTTTATCAAACTGTTGTCTGCCCTTTTTAATCATCTTATGTGATTCGGAGATAACTTCTGTTATGCTTTCACGCTCGGCTTGAAGCGTACTAGCTTTTTCCTCATTCTCAAATTTTTCTTGCTCAAGTTCAAGAAATCGTTTTTGGGCTGAGTCAATCTGACCAGTAAGCTCCTGCTTCATCTCCTCATCAGAATCAATGATCTTCTGATGACTATGCATGCTTTCAACTATTTGATTCTGATTCTCATCAAACGAAGTGATGGTCGTACTTAAACTCTGTAGTTTCTCCCCCTTCGTGGCTAATGAGATTTGTAGATTCTGACATGATTCTTCGACTTCACTGAGTTTATCCTTTTCCGCTTCGACTTGTTCCATAAGCCGCTCAACCTTGCGAAGCAAGATGGAATCAGACTTCTGGGCCTGTTTCAGATCAGTTTCGAGATGATGGCGTTCTCCTTCAATTTGCTCTGATTGTTCAACCAAATCGGCTCGCTCTTGCTCAATTGCATCAAGCTGATATCGAATTTGATTAAGCTTTTGTTGCGATTGATCTAGCATTTGGAGAAGACTTTTGTGCTCAATTTGGCATTCTTGCCATTCAGCGTTTAACTTGTGTCGAATTTGCTGCAGCTCATTGATACGCTTAACCAGTTCCTTACGTTGCGAATCCTTTTCGATAACTTTTTGATTAAGATTACTCACCCGTTTTTCCAGATCTTCCAACTCTCTAGACCGACTCAGAAGCCCACTAGTTTTGCTACTTGTGTGTCCACCTGTAACAGCGCCCGAAGTATTGATGACATCACCCTCAAGAGTTACGAGTCGGGCATTCGGGCGAAATTTCCGTGTTAACTGCACCGCTATATCGATATCCTCAACAACCAATGTATTACCTAAAAGTTGATCAATTGCTACATCATATCTAGGGTCACAATCAATCAAATCTCCAGCCACGCCAATTACGCCAGGCTGATTTAATAATTTATCTTCATTGAAGTATCGAGGACGCAGGATATCCAAAGGTAAGAAGGTCACTCGCCCAGCACGCTTCTCCTTCAAGAACGCAATACCTGCCTGGGCATCTTCTGCCGTTTCGGTAACGATATTTTGAATCGCACCGCCGAGTGCGACTTCGATTGCCAATTCATAGTCAGGATCAGTATAAATGAGTTCGGCGATTACACCACAGACGCCACCAAACTTGTTGGAATCAACCTCCTTTGCCTTCAGGATAGCACGCACACCATTGTAGTATCCTTCATGTGTGCTCTGAAGATCTTTTAGAGACTTGAGACGCGAAGCACTCATTCCCAACGATTCTTTTGAACCCTGTATTTCTACTTCCAACTTATGAAGATTGGCTTGTAGTTTCTGCAGTTCTTGATCACTCTCGCCCTTCTGCTTGTCAATTCTAAGGAGTTCTACCGCCACCTGCTTCTCACGCATTTCTGATTCCTTGTGCGTCGTCAGCGCGGTATCAAAATCGCCCCCTAAGCCTTCTAAACTTTCATTAATTCGTATAAAATCAGATTCAGAATACTCTATTCTGTTATTGATCGAGAGTATCTGCCGTTCGACTACTGAAATTTGGCTGGTTGCCTCTAAGTGCTTTGTTTGTGCGGCTTCAATCGATTGACTGGTTTGATTAACACGTGACATTAAATCCGCTAATGTACTTTTACGCGCGTTCAATCGATTCTCTTCTAGCTTGAAGGCTACATCAGTTTTCGCCTGTTCTTGTTTTGATTTTTGCTTCTGTGCGTCAATCCCATCAAGTTGTTGTTGTAGCGAGTCAATAGCTTGAGCAGCCCGTGTGCGCTGTTGTTGAATATTCAGTTGCCGCTCTTTATAAAGAACGATCTGACGCTCGGTCTTTTCGATTTCACTCTGAAATTCAAGTACAACTGCTTGCCCCTGTTGAATCAGCCGATCTAACTCTATCTGTCTATTGGTTGATTCTTCAATTCGCAACTCGGTGGAATCAATAGCTTCTCGAGCTTCAGCGATCACGATCAGAATTTCTTCTAAATTGAGTTGAGTTTCGCTAAGTTCTTTAACAAACCGATTATACTCCTGTTTGCTAAGATTCAGTTCAAACCCTTTTAACATCTGATGCAGTTTCTGATATTTCTCAGCTTGTTCTGCTTGTTGACGGAGTGACTCAGTTTCACGTTCTAGCTCATGGATAATATCATTCACCCGACTGATATTCTGTTCCGTTTGCTCCAGTTTTTTAAGCGCGTCTTTTTTACGATGCTTGTACTTGGTAATCCCCGCAACTTCATCAAAAATCTGACGACGATCCTCAGCACGTGCATTGAGAATAAGATCAATCTTACTCTGTTCCATCACAGAATAGGCATCAACCCCAATACCCGTATCCATAAACAACTCGTTGATATCTCGAAGCCGACTAGGAACTTGATTAATCAAATAATTACTCTCGCCACCTCGCTTTAGCTGCCGCATGATTTCAAGCTCAGGGGATTCAAGTGCTATTCTATCCTCGATGTCTGCAATTCGCATCGCTACTTCAGCCTTGCTCACAGGCTTTAACGATTCTCCACCATTAAACAAGATAGCTTGCATATTCGCACAGCGTAACGATCGTGGACGTTGCTCACCAAGCACCCAGCGGACAGCATCAGAAATATTACTCTTTCCACACCCATTAGGGCCAACAATCGCTGTAACACCCGGTTTCAAAATCAATTCAACTTCGTCAGCAAAACTTTTAAAACCGCTAATCTTAAGTTGACTAAGATACAAAGTCTTAATCCTCCGGAGTTTGAGTCTCTTCTCTAGAAGAGAAGAACGTTGTCACAATACAACCTGTTTCAAATGTTTATTAGATTTTATCGATTTGTTACCATATTTTATCGACTTGTTCAAATCAGATGCAACATAAACTCAGATTTCTATTTTTATTTGGATTGAATATGGACAATCTGATGAGGGCAGTTAAATCCTAATTACAAGTGAATGAAGTGGCATGAAATTCACAAAAAATCTCGGATCCAAGGCAGGATAAAAATTATGAGATAGAGAGCTTAAAGCCTGAAACAAGCAAATCACCAAGGAGCTTGGAAGAAACTCACTTGCCAGTAAATGTACCATACTTCACCTGTCAGTTAAGTTCAAATTCGCCCATCGAGAATCAAACAAGCACTATTATTCTGAGGTTTCACTAAGAGGTGTATCCTGATCCTCCATCTGTTTCAAAACCTTCTCAAGCAAATTCAACTGCGTTCCATAGCTTGCCCAGTCACCTAATCTCTGAGCATTTTGAGCTTGATTCAAATATTGATTCGCACGCTTAGCCAACTCGGCCAGACTGCTGTCCAACAAACTATCATCGACAAACAAGTCCGTTGCTCCCGCTTTTCGTTTCTCGGCGGATCCCGATATAGTATCCACTGGTGAAACATTGAAGAGCTTAATTAATGCTTGATCAAGACTCGATCCCCAGACAACTTTTTCCCGATAACCGACAACGACACGACGTAACTCCGGGATCGCCGAATCCCCTTCTGACTGGATATATATTGGCTCCACATACAGCAGCGATTCACTCATCGGAATGATCAGAAGATTGCCTCGCAGGACACGAGAACCTTGGGTATTCCAGAGTGAAATCTGCTGTGAAATATCCGGTTCTTGGCTAATATAATTCTCTACCTGCATTGGTCCAGAAGCCAGTTTTCCTTTTGAGAATCTGTAAACGATTAATTGACCATACTGAGGCAAATCACAGCGCGCTGCCATCCAAGCAGTAAGGTTTTGCTTGTTTTTTGGAGTAAAGGGAAGCATTAACACAAATTCTGCGCGTTCTTGCCCCGGAATTTTAACAATAACATAATAAGGCGCAACGTCTTGCACATTTGAAACCGTTGGAGCGACTCTCTCCGGTGCTGGGGCAAACGGATTGGATTGGACAGGTAGTGTCGGTTGTCTCATTTGTTCTGTATTATCATAAATCTCTTGACCAATTTCCCACGGGTCTTCTCCCGCATAAAAAGTGATGGGATCCTTCATATGATAATCTTGATACATACGCGCTTGGATTAAAAACATTGTCATTGGATAACGGATATGAGTTTTAAGATTATCAGGCATATCTGAAAACGGTTTAAATAAATTTGGAAAAATGTTCTTATAGCATTGCACAATGGGATCATCCTCTACCCCCTTAAGGTAGAAATTTACCGTACCATCGTAAGCATCAATCGTCACTTTAACCGAATTTCGAATGTAGTTTCCCCAAGGCCTTTCACCTCCTTGAATTCGTCTCGCTGTACGCAACCCTTGCCGCTCCGCTATAGTTGATCTCAGGACATCCTGCATCGGCGACGAATAAGGGTATCGGTTTGTTATGGTATAGGCATCCAGAACCCAAATAAGTCGACCTTCATGTAAAACGAGGTAAGGATCTTTATCATAACGCAAGAAAGGGGCAATTTTCTGTGTCCGCTCTTTGATGTGACGATGGTACATGACACGACTCTGTCGATTTATTTCTCCTGGTAACACAAATTTTATCTCGTTGTTAAACTTAAGCATATAAACCAATCTGCGCCAGAAAGACGACAACTTAATCCCGCCTAGTCCCTGATAAGCATACTTCTTATAATCTTGACCAACCGACAGCGGATAATCAAATTCAAGTAGTTCTTTTCCCTCACTCTTTCGGCTGGGGTGAGTAATAACGTAATGTGTTGTCCGCTCTCCATAGTAAATTCGAGGACCTGGATTATCAGCAAACTTCAGATTCCATTCTGGAGCATAGGTAATCGGATCGATATCGCGAATATACATCTTAGGTTTGCCATCTTCAATCTCACTAACTGGACTCATCACAGCCCCATAACCATGAGTGTAGACATAGGTTTTTTTGTACCAATCTCGACGAGCACTTGGTAGATCGTTTATGTTTAATTCACGGCCCGAGAGCATTACCTGCCGCACATCACCATCCATCTGGTAACGATCAATATCTACATCAACGAAATCATACTGAGACCTTAATTCCTGTAATTGGCGGAAAGTTCGCCGCAAAGGTCTCCAATCCCATAACCTTGAGCTGTTGATGACCTCAGCATTTTCCTCGCTCATTACATCTTCATATGACAGTTCATCCGTAAGAGGATATTCTTCTTCGGTAACCCATTTATCTGTAAGTCCGTAGGCGTAAAGCGTTGCCTCAATATTGTGCTTGATATATTTAGCTTCCAATTCTTGCTTGTTTGGCTCAACACGAAACCTTTGAACAAATCTCGGATAAAACTGGCCGACAAAAACAATTGTGAAAAACAATGCTAGCACTCCCAATGCATATCGTACACGACGAAGAAACATACTGCTTAGAAAAACAATACTACTAGCAATTGCTGATACCAACATTACCCATAAAAGTGGCAGACGGGCATGTATGGCAGCATATCCACCACCAACACGTACAGCATCACTACTGGGTTTGTTAAGCAAATCAAACATCATGAATCGGCAATTCCAAGCAAAGAAGATAAAGGTTAATGAAATTAGAGCAAACAGATGGGCTTTGACTTTACGAGGTGGTTCTAAATGATTTCGATCACTAAAGATTGAGCCATGGAAGAAATAAATTACTGAAGTAAAAATGGTAAGTAACACCAAAAGCCCAAATAAACTGCTGCAAATAAACTGTTCCAACGGCATTCGGAAAATATAATAGCTGACATCTTTGCCAAATATGGGATCGGTGTTACTTACGCTGATATGCTTGGCCCCAAGGTAACGAAGCACAATTTCCCATTTACTGGACGATGAGTAGCCAATCAACATGCTATAGGCAATTGAGAGCAGCGCCAGAACAGAATAGACTATTTTTCGGAGATCGAAATCAAGCTCACCTCCAACTGGAATCGCATCAACAATTAAGGGACTGAAACGGGCTGGGGAAAATCGATTTAGAAAATAAAGATTACCTAATGTGATGGTTAAAAACACAAGGCCTACAACGACCCCGAGACAAATTTTAGCAACCAATATTTTTTTGTATACTCCTAAATAGCCTACCATGCTAAACCAAAGCAAATCAGGATAGATCTTCACCAAAACCGAGGAGAGTGCCATCAACACCAAAATCACTATTGCAAAAATGACTAATCTTTTAAGACGAGAGTCCATCAATAATTACTCCATACTTTAGAGGTTAAAACGCTTGTCCCAAGCCAAAACGATAAGTAGCTTTAGGCTCAATTCGCGATAAATCTGTACGACGAGCTGCAACGAAATCAAGTGCGAACATTCCTAATTGCAGGCGCATCCCAACTCCAATAGATCCTTTAATATCCTTAAGTTGGATACTGTTACCTTTGGTGATAACAGCTTGGTATGGGTTGTTAGGTCCAAATTTATATTCTTTGCGGATAAAAATAGATTTATTCGATTCATCGCTCCAGACCGTGCCAAAATCGGAAAAAGCAATCCCTCGGATGCCCCCAATTCCCCATTCAATCGGCCAGCCAAATCGAAGTTCGTCAATAAATGGAATCCGGAGTTCAAAATTAAGAAGCCCGATACGAGTTCCAGTAAGAGCTTCGTAGTTGTAACCGCGCAACGTATCAATCCCACCAAGATAAAAAAGTGACTGATCGGAACCAAAACTACCAGCTAACAAAAGCCGTGTTGCCAAAGTTGACCGACGGCCAACTCTGAAGTATCTACGCATATCGAACACAAAGTTAGCGAGATCCAACGCACTTCCAATTTGTGGAAAAGCTTTATCAACAGACAACTTCGAGCGAGTCCCAGAGTGTGGACCGAACTGACGCCACATGGTTGTATCACTGACAAAAGACAAAGAACCCATTGATAGTAATCCCCTTGGATTATCAAGAGATTGACTAGATGCGTAATTATAAGTAAAAGGCGTCGAGTACAATTCAAGTTCGAGGTCAAGCCGACGGTATCGGTTAAATGGATAACTTATGTATCCGGAAAAGCCACTGATTCGTTGTAAAACTCCGCGCCTGCTGGTGATTGAAGAAAGCATATGATATTCATGATAATTAAAAATTGAAGCTCCAAAGTTGGCTTGTTTTTCTAGGTACCCATAACTAGCCACAAAATCAGGTGCAAAATATCCTGACTGATTTACCAAGCTTAAACTAAATCGATGATTACCCATCATATCGCTGGCGATCATCTCCGTCATGTTGCGGAGCAAACCATCCGCTCTCAAACTAAAATCAGTAAAGATTGCATCAATGCCGACATTTGCCTGGTATTTTCTCTGTGCAATTCTTCGTTTTACCGGCTCAGATTGCGGCAATTCCGGTGCAAATTCAGTCCTTTCTACTGGAGGAAAATCAATCTTCTGATTAACGGCCTTTTCCATTTCCATGATGTAGACATCCTGTTTGCCTCGTCGATAACCACTGAAGAGAATTCTCTTCATATCTGGCGAGAAACTGGCATCAGAACAACCAGTTAAAATATGTGTCAGACGCGTTAGTCTAGTTCCATCTACATTCAAGGTATACAAATCAAAGACATCACTGAGATCAGCGGAAAAAACCACTTTATCTCCTTCAAGCGACCAATTCGGCGCGATAGCATTATACCGATCATGGGTCAGTTCCCAACCTATATTACGATCAAGATCTAGGAGCACAAGACGATTTTTGCCATCTCGCTCTGAGGAATACACAATCTGATTCTTCTTCGGATGCCACATTGGATAATTATCGTCAAACGGGTCATCTGTTATACGTTCAATTTTGCGATCCACCAAATTGATCATGAAGAGATCTATCTGATTATTTTCCAAGGCAGCAAAAACAATACGTTCACCATCAGGATGATAAGTTGGTGAATGGGCTGAATCATATTTTAATTTAACACGAGTTCTGATTTCTTCAGCTAAAATGTCAATTTCCAGCAAGTAAACTGATTTATGATAGCGTGCGAGAAAAGCAATTCGGTCACCATCAGGAGACCATGCCAGACCATTGCCATTCGTAAGAATATCTTCATATTCGTCATGAAAAAACCTTTTGCTGACACGAAAAAGCCGCTTACCCGTTTTGGCAGAAACTAGAATAATCTCTCCAAACCCTTCATTTCCAGTTATATAGGCAACAATATCTCCACTAGGTGACCAGATCGGTTTAACGCTGTGTGAGTAACGCGAATCCTCAGTCAGGTTTTCAGCAACTGTTTCCGGAAAATCCTTATTGGCCATCATTGACCAATATCTTTTCCTTAGCCAATTTTGCCAACTTTTATCGAATTCTTCGACTGTCACATTAAGGGTATTTTTAAAGGCTTTGTCTAAATTTTTTGTTCGACTTTGACGCAATTCATACATTATCTCACCAATTTTCTCCCGACCATAAGTATCAACCAAATAGCCAACCGCTGATTGACCGATCTTATAACCGAGGTAAACCTGTGACCCAAGTGCTCGAAAATCCTTCAGGCGCGTTAACGGCAAAATATTGTTGTCTAAACACCCGTCGCGCAAAACCATTTCCCCCATTGCATCAACATCATTAGCTAGATAGTCCGCACTACCTTCAATAAACCATATTGGTGCGCTGTGCATAAATTCACCACTATAGATCCGCGCAACTGGTTTTTGATAGATAATATCGTATTGGAAAATGTGAACCAACTCATGGTAAATTACCTCTCTAAACGCCTCCAAAGAACCTGTAAAAGGAATCACAACTCGACGTTTGAAGATCTCTGCAAATCCACCCACTCCTTCAGTTAGTTCTTGAAGGATAATATTAGTATCGCGAAAGTCAGTATGCGACTGGTACAGAATCAAGGGAGTACGGCTCTTAATTTGATGCCCGAAATCCTCACTGTGTTTCTCGTACGCTTCTTCCGAAATGTCAGCCATGATCGGAACCAATCTCGAATTTTCTACGTAGTAGTAGATATCAAAATGCTCTGTCCGGTGAATCATCCAATCAAACTTTCGATTCGTCACCTTATTTTTGCCGAAATACTGTGCAGAGGCAACAGAAATCCCAAAACAAAATATCAAGCTGTAAAAGAGATATGTAAGTAGCTGAAGTTGCTTTTTCAAGTTGTCAATTTGAAGATAAAATGTGGCTGTCGCTTCAGTGCTTAACAATTAGATAGCAGATTGTCACTGCACTAAAAAACGATATTCGGTTTCGTAATGGGGCGAAATCTCTCGGATAAATTTTCGCAACGCTTGTTGAATTAAATTTTTGAGGATACTATTAGTCGGAGCAACTTCTGAGATGATCATTGATCCCAGACTATGCGCTTCACTGGCACGACGATTGTAAAGTTCATCCCAAACAAACTCTTTGGTTGCAACGTCAAGAATCTGAATTCGTAGAGACAACACGTATGTTTTTTCTAGATAATCCTGATGGTAGGTTACATAACGTTGCAGTGTTCGGGAATACCGCTCAGAGTAGGCACGTCTCGGCTGACTTACGGCATAAAAATCATAGTTTCCACCAACAATTGCGTCAACATTCATATATTCACCAATCGAGATAACACGATCAACATTTGCCTTCGCTAAAGTGTTAACGGCAGAGATTTCGCCATCAAGCATCAAAAATGTTTCTTGGGTACTTATTACATTCAGACCCTTTCGTCTACCCAATTTATACCTAAGTGTCAGTGCAATTTCATTCCCAGTGTCTACAGGAACATTTGCCAGCATATTTCTCCGCGGTACCGCCGTAAATGGTAAAACCACCAAATTCTTATACTGACCGAGGTCTATTTGGGAATCAACCTTAACAGGAATATTGATTTTTCGGACGGAATCACCACACCCGATAAGCACTGTTATCATGATACTAGTTAGAACTAGCAAGCACAATACTTCAATCGTTTGATTCATGGTCCTCTTCCTCAACAACTCTACGCGAAAACCGGCATCTACGGTAATTAAACCGGTAGAACCTATTATCTCGGTCTAATTCAGTAGCTGTTTCGTAGGCCTGCAAAGCTGCGTCTATTTTACCCAACGCTTCATACGCAACACCAAGATTGTTATAAGCAGGAACATACTTGGGATCGATCTGCAAAATTCGGTTCCAACGAAAGACAGCTTCGTTCCATAGCTGAGCTTCATATGCCTTGAAGGCAAACTTACTTTGATGCTGGATTTCAATGGGTTGATGAGATGTCGAACACCCGATATTAAACAGGATAGAAAGCATAAGAAATATCAGATAAACATGCAATTCCCGACTCCTCTAAAGTTAGCAATATTCTACCCTTACCCCATGATGTCGTCAAGTAAAACCACGGTAACTCCATCACTTGCTGATTCCAAAGACACATGCTATAATCAGCAAAATATTCGAGGCTACGAATGAAAGAAAAGAAATTGTGGAGCGGCCGTTTTCAGGCTGACATGGATCAAAAAACGCAAGATTTCACCGAATCAACAAAAACAGATCTTCGTCTTGTTGAGTATGACATCTGGGGAAGCCAAACTCACGCTATCATGCTTGCTAAGCAGAAAATCATCTCCAACGCAGATCTCAAGCAGATAATACTATGTCTTGATCAGGTTGATCAAGACTTTAAAGCTGGAATTTTCAGACTCGACCCAAAAAACGAAGACGTTCATATGAATGTTGAGTTGTATCTGATCGAAACTGCAGGGGTGGAATTTGGTGGAAAATTGCACACGGCCCGATCGAGGAATGATCAGATATTAACTGACGTACGTCTTTATCTTCGTCAGCAGGTTTTAGATATACAACAGCAGCTTAGTAATCTCTGCCGATCGTTTTTATCTATTGCTGATCAACATTATTATACGGTAATGCCAGGTTATACCCACACCCAACATGCACAACCAATAAGCCTTGGTTTCTGGGCAACCGCTTATGTCAGCAAGTTTCTTCGAGATTTAAAACGTTTCGATTCGACTTACACATTCATCAATCAGAATCCACTTGGATCGGCCGCATTGGCAGGAACATCTTTCCCTATCGATCGAGCTTTAACGGCAAAACTCCTTGGATTCGATGGTATCCAAGAGCATGCGCTTGATGTGATAAGTTCACGAGATTTTATCCTTGAAATACTTTCAACTCTATCCATTTTGATGGTCGGACTATCCCGTTTTTGCGAAGAAATTATTTACTGGACCTCCTATGAGTTTCGTATAGCGGCACTTGACGACCAATTTGCTTCAGGTAGTTCAATTATGCCACAAAAGAAAAACGCAGATATCGCAGAATTAACACGAGGAAGAACCGGTCGAGTTATAGGTGCTCTCATTGATGTATTGACTAACCTCAAAGGCTTGCCAATGGGTTACAATCGCGATTTACAAGAGGACAAACCACCATTGTGGCAGGCTCTTGATGTGGTGAAATCATGCCTCGCTATTCTTCCAGATATGTTGGGAACAACTAACTTTGATACAGTGCGGATGGCGCAGCTATGTGACACGAATTTTATTACAGCTACTGAACTAGCGAACTACCTGGTTTCTGCACACGACATTCCGTTTCGCCAATGCCATGAAATTGTCGGAAATGTAGTCGGCGAACTATCAAGATCCGGCAACACTTTTGCTAACTGGGATCAGACACAGCATTTACTGAGCAAAAGGGGAATCGATTTGGAGATAGACCAACTTCAACAAATTCTCGACCCCGTAAATACATTACAAAATAATAGAAGTGTTGGTGGTACGTCACCAAAGGAAGTTAAGCGAATGTCCCAGAATTTTTCAACACAGCTCGATCAAATAGAAGCTCAAATAAGCTCGCGTTTGAATCATATCGACCGTGCCCGTAAAAAAACGAGGCAAATCATAGACCTCGTTTTGAGCGGCCAACAATTAACTACAATCGAAATTGATTGAAGCATTTCAGGTCATTCGAACCAATGCACATTAGACAATCCTTCTGTCCCGGCTTGAACTCACTATTTTGAATATCGACGATACGCTTCGTCCAACGGGCTTCAATTTCTTCTATATCCAACAAATTGAATCTGAAACGGTGCGAATAACCAGTTTGTGTAAAAAAGATTGTTGTTGGAACAAATTCCTGATCAACAAAAAGCCGATGGACAAGTAGTGCCTGCAATTCGACTTGTGTTTGATAGAAATCAATTCTGTCTAAAATTGATGAGATCCCAACATCTTCTGTTTTGTATTCGATTATTTCCCAAGTTCCATCTGGGGTCTTGAAAATCCGATCAATCTTCCCATGAATAATGTGTTTCCCAACCAAAGCATGTACCTGAGATTCGCAATAACCGCTTTTCGCACTCAAGGTCATGCCTCCAATCTCTGATTGGATGAAACAATCAACATGACGATGAACAACATCAACCAATTCGGTGAAGCCATGTGCTACAGACTGGACTAGCGAATGAATCTGATCACAGTCCGACCAGTTTTCAATCTGCGAGAGTACTTCACGTATGGCAACATCAACAGGTTCATCAACATCATGATTTAACTGCCAGACTTCACTGCCTGTCCCATCGATTGACACACCAAATTGACGCTTGAGACAAAACATCATTGGGCAATAAGCATATGTAACAAGTTCGCTGACACTGAAAGTTCCACCCAAATTAGGGCTTTGAAGCGGCCCAATGTGAATTTTTGGTAGATCTATCGTAGGCGCAACAACTTGAGCTCCTGGGAATCCTGTACAGGACCCCAATTCAGACACCGAACGAATAACAGACAATGGAAGTATAAAATCAACTTGATCATATGAACCTTCAAACTCAGAGTTTACCACCTCAATGGTGACAGGAAATTCGTACAAATCCCGATGAATTCCATCTCTCAATCCTAAAGCATCTAAAGTCCAAGCTAACCATCCTTTCGGTCGTTTCCCCTCTTCAAGAGTAGCTGATAGTATCAGGCAATCTCTCGCACGTGTAGCAGCAACGTAAAAAAGCCTTTTCTCTTCAGCCAGTTGACGATTTGTTAATCGCGTTTTTATAACTTCAATCATCGCCGGGGCACTTCTATCGAAATTCTTGCTTGGATTTTTCGGACTCATGCCAATCCCAACTTCAGCATCAATTAACGGTTCCGAATCTGTTCTCGGTGGGTAATGCAAATCAGGTAATATTACAACAGGGAATTCAAGCCCCTTTGAGGCATGTACAGTCATAATTTGTACACAGTCGTTAGTGTGTTCAATAGTCGCCTGTTCTTCTCGATCCTCCTCCAAAATCATGATTTTGATCTGTTCCAAGAAGTTCGATAATTTCATAAAGCTAGACTTGTCAAATTCCCTAGCAATGTCAAGTAGCTTTTCATAATTTGCCCACCGCTGATTCCCTTGTTGCCCTACACTGAGCACACTAATCATCCCAGTTTCACTCACAATTTTCCGGATCAGCATACTAATCGGCAAATTGGCAAAGACAGAAAGATGCCGAATCAACTTTTCTATTGCACTCTGAATCCCTGTCTGATCTAAATTCAACCTTCCGTAATTCTTTAATTTCTCCCATAAGCATGAATCCAATTCCATACGCGCAATTTCGTATAACTTCGTGTCCGATAAACTAAAGAAAGGCGCACGTAACAAGCCAAAGAGGGCAACATCATTAGAAGGACTCTCTAAAAACTGCAGATAGTTAACAATGTCATAAATTTCCTGCCGTTGATAGAATCCAATTCCTCCTGCGATTCGATACGGAATCTCTGCTCGAATGAATTGGCTCTCAATTTGCGGTAAATGTGTTCGATTGCGAATTAAAACGGCAATATCACTATATCGAATTGGTCGCTCAATCTCTCCCATATTGTTTCGTTCCCAGACAGTCGCTTCCGTATCAATCATATGATGAATACGAGCGGCAATCAGTTGATGTTCGTTCTGAGTTTCGGAACCAAGTAATAATTCTATATTTCCCGAAGCATTATTGCTCCGCCCCTTGATCAATGGATCGTATCTAACTTCAAATTCATTTTCCAACTCATAACCCATAATCTGTTCAAAGAGGAGGTTCACAAAAGCAACCAGATTGCTAAGAAGCCGGAAATTTTCCGCCAAATGGAGGGTTCCACATTTCTCTTGTTGTGTCGATGACAGTAACTGTTCATCCCACTTAAAATCGCTCGTATTCTTTTCCTGATATTTGAGCATCTCGTTTGTGGTCTGTTGAAAGACTCTAACATCTGCATCTCGAAAACCATATATACTCTGTTTCTGATCTCCAACAATGAAAAAGTTCCCAGTAGAGAAACCTGAAATTATCGGCTTCAAAATCTCATACTGCAACGTGTTAGTATCCTGATATTCATCTACCATAATGTATGCATAACGTTGCGCCAAACGCTTCTGAATCACCTGGTTCTGTAGCAAAGTTTTGGCTTTCACCAATATATCATCGAAATCAAGTACCCCTTGCTGAGCATTTCGTGTGTCGTAATGATCGCGAACTCTGCAGTAGATCTCGACTAATGAATGGCTGATACCAACTAACAATCGATCATCAGAATTAATGAAGGGAAACTTTTTAACTGTTTGTCCAGCTTTGACCAAAAATTGAACTTGGTTCTCAAATTCTTCAATCTCTGTTCCTTTACCAAAGAAGTTTTGCTTAGCAACATTCTTTTTATCCTTAGTCAAAACAAGATCGGAAATCTGGTTAAGTATTAGGATGTTTTTTTGCAGATTTCGGTTTGCATCAAGTTTATCAACTAAATCTCTTACAGTTTTTGCATTTCTGCCTTTTGCAATGGTCAATGTTATATTGAGATGATCAATCCAATCTTCAATAGGGAAATTCTTTTCGATAACCTGGCTCAATTGATCTTGCACAAATTGTTGCCAATATGAGAGTATTTGATCGTCACTCAATTGATAAATTGTATCAGAAAGTCGATCAATAGCGTATCTGCGGGAGAAAAATTTGGTAATAATCTGTTCAAGTCGTTTTTCGCCAAAAATCCTAAGCAAGGTTGCCAGACGCTGATAACTCGGATCATCATTTGGATATTCAGCGATTGTTTCCAAAACAGACTTAATAGCACTTCTAACTGACATGCGTTGCTCAATACCATCGATGACTCGAAAACCAATATCCACATTAGCTTCAATTGGATGTTCCCTAAGGATCCTAGAGCAAAATGCGTGAATGGTCGAAATCTGAGCGGAAATCATGCTTCCCTTAATTTCTATTAGCTTTTCGACATCGCGTCCATCTGAAATACGATTTTCAATCTCGCGGAGAATGCGTTGACGAAGTTCGGCAGCAGCCTTCTCAGTAAATGTAATAGCAACGACTTGCCCAACTCGGAGTTTTTTTTCAATCAGAATTTCGATATACCGATTAACGAGGACTGCTGTTTTACCAGAACCAGCACCAGCTGTCAACGCAATATGGCGTTCAATATCGAGGGCTTTCTTCTGGTTCAGCGTTAACTTCATCTACATATCTGGAGGGAGGAGAATAACGTCTTCAGGAGCTACAAAGCAAGTGAGTTGCTCCCCTGCCTGAGTACTGTAATTCCCCGGTTTGTAACGTGTAGCCTTGAGTGGGATTTTATCATTGACAAGAAGATGATATTCTTCGATTCGACCGAGATAGGTAATACCAGTAACTTTTGCTTCAAACTGATTGACAACACCTTGAGGAAGTAATCCACCAACTTGAATAGCTTCCGGACGAATTGAGCAAGATACTTTTTCACCTTGCTGAAAAGGCTTTTTCATTTGACTCGAAAGCATTCCAATTTCAGAGTTAATTACTGTCTCAGCTGTCCCGTGTGACTCAACCGATCCACAAACAAAGTTTGTTTCGCCAATAAAGTTAGCAACAAATGTATTGGAAGGAGAACAATAGACGTGACGAGGTGTTCCAACTTGAACGATTTTCCCATCTTTCATCACTGCCATCCGGTCAGCCATTGACAAAGCTTCACTCTGATCGTGAGTAACGTATATCGCTGTAATGTTCGATTGTGAATGAATCCGTTTAATCTCATTACGCATCTCCAACCGAAGTTTGGCATCCATGTTACTCAATGGTTCATCCAGTAACAAGACATCTGGTTCAATAACAAGCGCCCTCGCTAACGCAACGCGTTGTTGTTCTCCTCCAGAGAGCTTGTTAATTGGACGATCAATGTAGTCTTCCATTTGTATAGTTTGTAATGCGGAAAAAACTTTCTCTCGGCGTAGGCTCTTATCCTCCTTCCTAAGAGATAAACCATACTCGATATTTTCCGCTACTGTCATATGTGGCCATAGCGCATAATTCTGGAAGACCATTCCAGTATTCCGCTTATGAGGAGGAACATTGTTCATCAGATGGTCACCGAAAAATAGCTCTCCGGAGTCAGGTTGATAAAAACCAGCTATCGTACGTAGACAAGTTGTCTTACCACAACCAGAGGGACCTAACAAAAAAAAGAGTTCACCTCTTTCAACACTCAAGTTGATACTATCTAGGGCAAACGCTGTATCAAAAGTTTTTACAACATCGACTAAGCGAACTTCTACAGACAAACTAATATTCCTTCAGTTAATCCGAACTACCATCGTACTCAGTTTTAATGAGCTGAAAAATCCTTTCAAATCTCGGTTTCCAACCATTCATTGACCAATAAATCATAAACGCTTGACCTTTTATATCTGACAGTGCAACCGGTCCCCACCCACGACTATCATAACTTTGATCACGATTATCTCCCATAGCAAAGGCATAGCCCGGAGGCACAACAAAAGGTTTATACTTTTTCAATGAAGTTGTGTAATCCTTAAAGAAGCGATCAAAAGCCGGTTCATCCAAATCTGAAAATTCCTGCCAACGTTCAAAAGTTGGCAAATCCTGAGGTTGCGAACGAAAGGGAGGAAATGGGGGTCTTGGAGAATAGACCCGGAAATTCTGTTGATCATAGACATATTTCGTGTAGTTGCTACTATCAATCTCCTCACCATTGACAAAAAGTTTATTACCTCGAGTTTCAACGGTATCTCCCGCGAGAGCAACAACACGTTTGATATAATTCTTATGCCTCTCGTGAGGAGGAACAAAAACAATAACATCTCCCAGAGAAGGTTTATGATAATCGAACAGCCGTGTCTCAGTTCCTGGGATCTTGAAGCCATAGATAAATTTACACACTAAAATTCGATCCCCGATCAGTAATGTATCTTCCATGGAACTCGATGGAATCTTATAGGCTTCAACAACAAAAGGTCGGATTAACCCAAATACAGCGGCACAAGCAACAACGATAACCTGTAAATATTCCCAGAATACTGTCTGCCGAAATTCCTGAAATCTCGTTATTTTCTGATGAGTAAGTTTTTCTTCCATATAAATTGTAAAAATCCTTCCATGTAGCTTATTCGTCATCCGTTGATAGGATTGCCATAAACGCCTCTTGCGGCACTTCGACATCTCCTACCTGTTTCATCCGTTTCTTTCCTTCTTTCTGCTTTTCAAGTAACTTTCGCTTTCTCGTAATGTCACCACCATAACATTTAGCTGTCACATTCTTGCGGAGCTGGCGAATTGTTTCGCGAGCAATAATCTTGTTACCAATCGTTGCTTGTATTGGAATTTCAAACATCTGTTGTGGGATCAACTCTCGCAATTTCTTGGCCAGCGCTCGGCCACGATAATAAGCACCATCTCTGTGAAGAATTGTTGAGAGAGCATCAACGGATTTGCCATTCAATAGAATATCGAGTTTGACGAGTTTCGATTCCTTGTATCCACTGATCTCGTACTCAAGTGAGCCATAACCACGCGTTAGAGACTTCAGTTTGTCATGAAAATCCACAAGAATTTCGCTTAACGGCAGATCATATACAAGCAAAGTTCGGGTTTTATCAAGTTGGTCCATCTTAATGAAGCCTCCCCGCCGCTTTTGACAGAGATCCATTACATTTCCTATGTAATCGGTTGGCACCATAATTTCCGCAGTAATATACGGTTCTTCAATCCAATCTATCTGATCAGAGCTCGGTAGATGTGCTGGATTATCAATTTCAATGGAACTCTGATCAGTCAGATAAACGTGTAATTTTACGCTTGGTGATGTGCGAATTAATGTCAAATTAAATTCGCGTTCAAGCCGTTCTTGAATTACCTCCATATGAAGCAAGCCGAGAAAACCACATCGAAAACCAAACCCCAAAGCAACAGAACTTTCAGGTTCAAAACTGAAAGAAGAATCATTCAATTTCAATTTTTCCAACGCTTCTCTTAACATAATAAAATCCCCGGTGTCAGCTGGATAGAGTCCACAGAACACAACTGGTTTCACTTCCTTGTAGCCAGGTAAAGGATATTCCGTTTGTCTCCCTACGTGTGTAATAGTATCACCAATTTTCGCATTCTCAACGTCTTTGATACTAGCAGTAACATATCCAACTGATCCTACCGAGAGGCTATCAATAGAATGCATTTCTGGTAGAAATACACCAAGATCTTCAACCTCGTGTGAGCTACCAGTCGCCATCGCATAAATATGATCTCCCACCTTAATTTGGCCGTCAAATACCCTAATGTACATCACAACACCACGATAACTATCATAAAACGAATCTATCAATAATGCCTTAAGTGGAGAATCCAACGCACCTGACGGCGGTGAGATCTGGCTAACAATGGATTCCAAAACATCTTTAGTTCCTAACCCCTCCTTAGCACTTGTTAATACTGCTTCGTCAGCTGGTATTCCAATGACCTCTTCAATCTGATTTCGAACTTCATCCGGGCGAGCATGAGGAAGATCGATCTTGTTAATCACCGGAATAATCTCCAAATCCCTATCAATTGCCAAGTAAGCATTAGCGAGGGTTTGGGCTTCGACGCCCTGAGCTGCATCGACAATTAGAATCGCACCTTCACAGGCCATGAGGCTACGCGACACCTCATACGAGAAATCAACATGTCCTGGTGTATCAATTAAGTTTAATTCGTAGGTTTCTCCGTCGTCAGCCGGATATTGTAAGCGAACCACATTCGCCTTAATTGTTATTCCGCGCTCACGTTCCAAGTCCATCTGGTCAAGTACCTGATCACGCATTTCACGATGTGTCAATGCTCCAGTGTATTCTATCAAGCGATCACTAAGCGTGCTTTTACCATGGTCGATATGTCCAAGAATACAATAGTTGCGGATTTTTTCTCGATTTGACATTTATTATTTCGTTGATTGATATGGAATATAAGTACCACAGCTAAGGTTCAACAATTGGAACCCCAGCCTTGTCCATCGGACAATCTTCAGGATGGTAAGTTGAAGCATCGATATTTGCCAAACAAAACTGTGGAACGCCAAAATCAATCGGAGAGGATGAACGATCAACAAGAAAAGCAACAGCAACCACTTCTCCTTTATGTAGCCGGGTGAGATCTATCAGCTTGGAAACAGACCCTCCTGTTGTCAAGACATCATCAACCACAAGCACGCGATCTCCAGAATTAATCTGGAAACCCGGACGAAGTATCATTTCACCGTCTCGCTTCTCACCGAATATGGCACGTGCAACGAGCGCCTGTGCGATTTCGTGAGCGATAATTACGCCTCCAATCGCTGGACCTATTACCACATCAACTTCACTATCAACTTGGTTGGAAAGATCTTTACAAAGTTGTGTAGCAATTTCCGGGTACTGCAACACGACTGCCGTCTGTAAAAAACAGTCACTATGCAAACCAGACCGGAGTCGAAAATGACCTTTGAGCAAAGCTCCTGTCTTCTCAAAAATCTCTAAAACCTTTTCTGTTGTCATTCGTTTATCTCCGCAAAAATTGATTTTGTGGCCTGAAAAGAATCAATTGCTCGAGTTATTGGACGGCCAACAACAATCTGGTTGGCACCAGCATCAATTGCTTCCTTGGGTGTCATAACACGCTTCTGATCCCCTAAACTTGCAGCCTTAGGTCGAACACCAGGTGTCACAATCCAGAATTGGGCTCCACATTTTTCCCTGATGATTTCGATTTCCAAAGGTGATGCAACCACACCATCCAATCCTGCTTCCTTTGCACAAACTGACAAATATGCAACCTGATCAGAGAGTGTACGGCTACTAGAAAAATCTTTTTGAAAAGTTGACTGATCCATACTTGTTAAGACTGTAACACCCAGTAATTTAGGTTTCGGAATGCTAAGTCTATCAGAGACTTCTTCAGCAGATCGGTTCGCAACTTTCATCATCTCAATCCCCCCTGACGCATGGATATTAATCATGTTTGCTCCAATCGCAGTTGCTGACGCTACAGCGCTCCCAACTGTGTTAGGAATATCATGGAATTTGAGATCGAGAAATACAGATTTGTCTGCCTCACGCAGCTGTTCGACGATACACGGCCCAGTACTCGTAAAAAGCTGCTTACCGACTTTGAACCATGAGACCAAATCAGACAATTCACTAACAATTCGCATTGCTTGGTCCGCTTCACCAAAGTCGAGAGCAACAATCGGTCGATTATCCATCTGAACTTTCAATTTCTGATTCCAGATAATCACCGATGTTCAGATCCCAAGTATACACCCGTATATTACCTAGGATCTGCTCCTCACTATTACCACCATAAACTGGAATTACGATGTAAGACGCATCAGGATATAACGGTTCATCCCACATCGTAGCATCGGCCTTATCTTTCTCTGAAAAATAGGCGTGGTGATTGGGATGTGAATGATAAAATGCTTTAATCGGTCGGCTTTTCGCTTCCGATTCTTTGCAAATTCCTAGTAACTCTTTGGGATCAATTTGATATGCGGTACGTGCATCACGAGGATAAACTGATGGATCCTCCAAATGAAGTTGATTCTGTATATTTGTACATTGTCGCAAAAAATCCTGCTCGCCATCATTCAGGATAATACCACAACATTCATCAGGAAAATCTGATTTTGCGTGGTCGGAAATTTGTTTGAGCATTTCCGTACTAAGTTTCAGCAAATTATTTTCCGAGTTGGCTGGAATTCAAAATACCACCGGCAATTGCAGGAATAATTGAGACTTCATCACCATCGTTTACTGCAGTTGATTTCCCTTCCAAAAAGCGAATGTCTTCATCATTTAAATATATATTAACAAAACGACGAATATTGTTGGCTTCATCATAAATTCGCTCTTTAATCCCTGGATAATTAGTCTCAAGATTATCAATCAACGACTCAATATTTTTTCCACTTACTTCGACTTCTGGTTTATTTTGGGTAAGCTTCCGCAATGGTGTTGGAATTCTTACAATTACAGACATAAACCTTTACCCTCCTTTAATAAATAATATCTTAAATAGTGTATTGTACGATTCCAATTCGACACTAAATCGAAAAATGGAGGCCGCACTCTTTTTTGTTGTCCTCTACCTGCGTATTTTGCCAACGCCAACGACCTGACCGCCTAGATTCACCAGGAAACGTGGGTGTTGTACATATTATACAACCAAGCGATTCATAAGATTGTCCGTTCGCCTTTGACAACAGCAATGGGTTAATGGGAATATCATGTTCTTTGATAAAATCCCGCACTTGCTTCTCCGTCCAATCGAAGAGAGGGTTGATTTTCAAAACCGATCTTCCCTTCTTCTCAATAATCTGTGCCTTGGGAGTTCTCTGTCTATTTCCCGATTGATCGCGACGAAGTCCAGAAAACCAAACATCAATATCTGTCAGTAATCGTTCGAGGGGTTCCACTTTCCGAATATGACAGCAATATTCCTGCTTATCTTTGCTATCAAAGAACAGAAATTCCCCATACTGGTTGATCATTCGGTCAACCTGTTTCAAATCCGGTTTTATGCGCTCAATCTGTATTCCATATCGAGCTTCAACTTGCTGCAAAAAAGTATAAGTTTCGGGAAAAAGACGTAACGTATCTACAGTACAAACACGGAACGGTATTCCATTTTCGTGCGCCATATGGATTATAATCATTCCAGTCAATTGGCCACTAGTGATTATGACAGCACGTTCCTCAAAACGTTTAAACATCTGAAACAAGATCTCTTGAGGTCGATCAATTTGACGAACCTTGTAACAAAAACTGTTGGTGATTTTCGGCAAGCAATTTTCAGTCATTCTAAATCACTCTATATCAATACCATTACTCTCTCGAAAATGATCAGACAAACTTAAATATCGTTCGCCAGTATCACAAAGAATCGTCACCAACCGCTTATCCGCCCCAAGCTCACATGCTAATTGCAACGCGGCACACATGTTTGCCCCTGAGGAAATACCAACAAGTAGCCCTTCTTTCTTGGAAATCTGCTTCATCATGTCATAAGCATCTTCATCGGATACAGTGATAACCTGATCCATAATATCAACGTTTAATACTTTTGGTACCATACCCGCACCAATTCCATCGATACGTGTTGGGGCAGGACTACCCCCTGACAACACAGGAGACACACTGGGCTCAACAGCTACAACTTTTGTTTTTTTTGAATGTTTTTTTAATTCTTCGCCAACTCCAGTTAAGGTTCCCCCTGTCCCCACACCTGTTACAAAGACGTCGATTGGTTGGTCAAAAGCTCCAATAATTTCCTGAGCTGTTGTACTACGATGAGCCTCTGGATTAGCAGCGTTACAAAACTGATTTGGCATATAGTGTCTTGGTTTCCTTCTAACAATATCTTCCGCTTCCCAAATCGCGCCTGCCATACCAGAATCTTCCGGAGTTAAAACAATATCTACTCCATATGCTAAAAGGAGGCTGTATTTCTCTCGACTGACATTTTCAGGCATAGTCAACACAACATTATATCCCTTTGCTACTGCAACGATAGAAAGCCCTATGCCCGTGTTTCCGGCAGTCGGTTCAACAATAGTATAGCCGGGTTTGAGCCAACCATGTTCTTCTGCATCCTCAACCATGGCATAACAAATACGATCTTTAATACTACCACCCGGGTTATAAGATTCGAGTTTAGCATAGATTTTCGCATCGCCTGGTTGCGTCAAACGATTTAGGCAGATCATCGGTGTATTACCAATTAAATCACTAATATCTCGGACGATTCTCATGTACAAAGGAACCTGCAATGCTTAACTAAAACTATAATTTACCAAACGTAAATTATAGTACAATTCACGATGATAATCAACTGTGTATTCAAACTGAGATGGTCCGAATTAAAGTGTATATCTTCAACACAACTTCGAAACACGTGGCATCAATAGCCCACTATTTCTTGCCAAGGGAAGTCCTGCAAAAGCACATCGATTGTTCCACTGATCGATTGTTTCGCTAGTTTTATATTCGTTGATTATAGCGTGCCGAGCGGTATTCGTAAAATTGTGTCCAGCGCGATGAACAGCTAAGACATGAACTATAGCCACATCACCTGCATTTGCAGACAAGATACAATGTTCTTCCAAGGGGACTTGATCATCAGGAATTCTATACCCATCAGATGTATCCCATTCACCTTTAAGATGGCTCTCCGGCAAAACTTCTGTTGCGCCAGATTCAAAATCAGTATCATCGAGATATGTGATTGCTGCAGCTAGTTCCGGTTTGGTGTGCCGTTCATATGGCCAATCCTGATGCCAACTCTGATCTGAATAGAATCCAGGAGGTTTGTTCCGGACCTTTCCATTGTGAAAGTCAATGTTTGGTCCAAGTAAATCAACCATAATTGACACAACTTTTGGATCAGTAAAGTGATCAAACCAAAAATCACTTGCCAAAACATGATCCATCATTCCCTGCACGTTTTTAGGGTTAAATGGATCGATTTCGTAGCTTTCCTGCGGATCCATAAACGAGTAACTTATATTTTTGGGCCGATTATCTGTTTGGGTAATAAGTTGATGAAACTGTCCACGCATTTGGACAACTTCCTCATAACTATATAATGATCGAATTAACAGGTAACCATTGTCATGAAAGAATTGAATCTGATCAGACTCCAAACACCATTTTTCATTTACATTTGCCATAATAAGGCTCCTAACCTTAACTGAAATTATATAGCAAAGCCGACGTACACATATAACCGATGGACTTTAACGATGGGATCTGAAGCTAACTGCGAGATAGCCCCAGCCAAACATTAGCCACAATAGTTACAACCTTAAGGTGTTCCTCGTCGTGCTCCACCATCCATATAAATTGAACTTCCAAACATATAAGAACAAGTCTCAGACGCTAAAAAAGCCACTACATTGGCAATCTCTTCAGGTTCAGCCATACGACCTGCCGGCAGTTCGCGTTCAAGCTCCCATAACAATTCTTCTACATCCCGATTTTCGAAAACGGCTCTTGCATTCTGTTGCGTACGCGCTCGGACGGTGTTAGTCAATCCCGGACAGATGGTATTCACTAGAATACCATCAATAGAGACTGCATCCGAAAGAGCACGGGTCATATTTAAAATCGTCACATTGGCAGCACCCGTTGGTATGTTTCGTCGACTAGGACTTGTACCAGCTCCTCCGGCAATATTTATAATCCGTCCCCATTGACTCTCCTTCATATAAGGAATCACCAGTTGAGCCATTCGTAAATAACTATAGCTCTTCAATCGTAACGCGTCATCAATACACTTAGCAGATAACTCCAAGATGTCGGCATTCTTAGCTGCCCCAACATTATTAACCAATATATCCACTCCACCAAATGTTTCTACAGTCTCATGCACAACCTGCTGACAACTTTTTTGAGAAGTTAAATCAACAGCAACAGCAAAACCTTCACCATCCATCTCATTGATTTCTTCCAACACCTGATTCAGTTCGCTCTGTGTCCGAGCTACAATACAAACGCGAGTACCTTCTTGTGCGAGAGCACGCGCGCAGCATCGACCAATCCCACGGCTACCACCGGTTACAATCGCCCGTTTTCCTTCTAACCCCAAATTCATGTGTAGCCCCCATAATCACCCACTACTCTTTTCAGAACAAGCAACCTTTTTCAACCTTGAACTTATTTCATTCATTTAAGAAATTGAAAATCGTCTTACAAGTATCGGATCCGCATCATCTTTTAGCGAGAACGACATGGTTTCCTCAGGCCAAGGATAACGATGATTAAAATATTCAAGGGTAGCTTCTATCGCCATAATCGAGATCGATACTTTCTAATGCCTAATAACAGATTTCTGATAAAAATCTAGTTGATATTCAGAAATTTCTTGTAAATTTCTTCATACAAGCGTACATCCGTCAACGAATCTTCACCGGAAGATCGAAAAGGTTGATCTGTTCTAACATGCTTAATAAAATGTTCTAGCTCACGACGGTAGGCCCATGTCCATCTGGGTTTAGGTATCGGCCGCAAAATTTGTTGATCCTCACCTGCACGATAAATTTCGACCTCCGCTGATGTATTCTTCAGTAATAACGGCGGCGCCCAAGTGTGTACCCAACCGTGCTGGAAATAGATCTGCGTATGTTCATCCCAGCGATAGTGTGAGATACCACCCGACTCAAGTAAGACTCGTACACCCGCCATTTCAAAGATGACAATCCCCGAATAGCCGTTCTCATCAAAATCGACCATCTTCACCCTAACATCATCACCAGCATCAAGAAACCAACGAAGCAAATTAATATTGTGAGTATATTGTTGCAAGTAACCGAGATACGAACCGACTCGGTCTGGGGGCAACCATTCAGGCATTTTTCTAGGACCACTGGGTATAGTCTCATCGGTACTTTCCATTGGAGTATCCAAGTTACAAATCCAATCACCGCAAAAACCATGATTTCGGACATAAGTGATGTGACCAAGTTCCTTTGTTTGCCGAAACTTGGTCACATTCAATTTGACCAGCTCGTTTCCAGCATCGTACCGTTTCATATAACCAACCATAAGTTTTGTGTTGGCAGATTTTGCCGTTTCCAACAAAGATTCAGCTTGCGTGATAGAAACGGCCATGGGCTTCTCCATGAAAACACATTTGCCTGCACTTAAAAGATCCTTGGCAATCTCGCCTTGCAAGGCAAAATCTGCTGACACAGCAACAGCTTCAACCTCACTGTCTCCAGCTAATTCGAGATGATCTTTATACAGTTTCGGGATCCGGTACCGATCCTGAACTTTCTGACCTAACTCTGCCCGAACCTCTGCAATAGCAACAAGATCACACTCTGAAATACGCAAAAAGTTGGGAATATGAACTTTTTGCGCCATAAACCCACAACCGACATATCCCAGCTTTACAGGATCCATGATTCTTCACCCCGTTTTCCAAGACAACTTTCTCGAAAACCTAATTTAGACCTATCAAACTCAGAAACCAAGCTGCTTATCCACCAAATTTCTTAAATTATAATTTCCCTTAATAAATTGCGACAAATTCTCTTCAAATATTTGAATGACATACACTGCCTCATGCTGAGTTCCTCCAGCAATATGCGGAGTAATCAATAAATTCTGCAATTGCCACAATACACTATCCTCCGGTAATGGTTCCGAATCGAACACATCAAGCGCAGCAGCAGAGATTGTCCCCTTATTTAGGGCGTCTAGCAATGCCTGTTGATCAATAATACCTCCACGTGACATTCCGACCAGCATTGCACTTGGCTTCATCAATTCCAACTCATGCACACCGATCATTTTCTTAGTCTGTTCGGTATGAGGAACCATAACAATAACATAATCAGATATTCTTAGTAGGTAATGCAGCTGATCAATACCCCAAAGCTCCTCAACGAACTCTGGCTTGTTCATCGGATGAAGATCAACAGCAACAACACGCATGTCAAAAACCGAAGCACGTTTTGCTAAAGCACGACCAGTAGCACCAAAACCAATAATACCCATAGTACTATCAGTTAGTTCAGAAAGCTGACTACGTATCTCCCGGGCACACCAGTTTTTTTCTGATTGGGCCGAAATGCTGCGCCGAATTCCCCGCGTAAAAGAAAAGATCATACCCAATGCACTCTCAGCAACACAAGATGCATGACTTCCACTAGCACTTGTCAACAGAACATCACTATCCTTTAATCCCGGTACAGCCAAATAGTGGTTTATTCCCGAACTTGGGGACTGAATCCATTTCAATTCTTCCGCCGCCAAAAACACGCTTTCATCCAACCAACCAAAGTAAACATCAACATCAACAATTTCGCCGGCAAGTTTTTGCCGATCACTACACTTCTCGAACTGCAACTGAGGAAACTTTCCTTGGAGATCAGGAATTGCATTCTCCAACTCAATGTGATTTGGTCCCACGAGAATCTTCATCAAAATCCTTTCCCTAACAAGATTTCCTAATCATAACCCAACCAAGACACCCATTATAAATCAACAATACAAACAAAGCAATCGCGACAAGTACCAGGTATTTATGATGAAAAAAATTACTGCAATTGCTAGAAATGAAAATTTGATCAAGCCCCAACGATCAACAAAAACCCAAAGAGGATTTACCCTCTCAACACAGAGTTCCTCCCAACAAGATCTGAACAGGATCTTGCCAATCTCAGCATGAGCAATGCATGCTGATCATCATACTAAAATACAGTCTTGTATTTACTTAATTGACAAAGGAAAGGAAAAAACAACCTTGATGAGCCACTCTACACACAAAGAGCGAAAAAAGCGATGGGAAAAACGATAAGATTTCTAATAGTTCCATCTAAAGAAAAGGGCTAGCGATAATGAATCGGGACACGAAAAAAGATTAATACCCATACAAAATTTAAAACAACTACTATCAGATTCACTTTAAGTAAATAAACTTTTGATTATGTTCCCACCATTTACAACGCGAATAGGCCGCCCAACACGTGACCAATTCTCCGAATTATGATCAATACCAAAGGACGCACAAAGAGATACAAACACATCTTGAACCGACACTGGTTGATCAACAACTTTCATTCCATCCTCACTTGTTGAACCAATTACCTGACCACCACGAATGCCTCCACCACCAAGAACTAATGACCAACCATTCGCAAAGTGATCACGACCTTCATTATTATTAATTTTAGGTGTCCGTCCAAACTCACCCAACCACATAACAATGGTTTTATCAAGTAACCCTCGATCTTCCAAATCCCAGATTAACGTCGCGAAAGCTGGGTCAACTGTACTCATTAGGTTTCCCACTTGCTCAAAATTATTGCTATGCGTATCCCATCCGTCTAGTGAGACCTCGACAAACTTCACACCTGACTCAACAAGTCGTCTGGCCATCAAACAACCTTGCCCAAAACGATTCATACCATAGGCTTGACGTAAAGCAACAGGTTCCTCATGCAATTCAAAGGCTTTCGTTTTCTCAGAATTGATCATCTTGTCAGCTTTTTCATATATTGCTTGATGTGCTTCCGTACTTCGACCAACCCGCCTCTTAAGAAAATCTTCCTGTAATCCACTCATTAACGTCAAACGCTGCTGAAACCTGCGTTGATCCATTTGAACCGGATATTTAATATCATCAATTGGTTTCATTGGATCATTAACTGTAAAAGGATCATGTTTAGCCTTCAAAAAACCGCTGGTGAAACTTGGAGAGTTAATGCTAACACAGTTCGGAAGTTCAAAATCCGGTTTTCCCAAATAATGTGAAACGAGTGATCCGAATGTTGGATGCTTGACAGAACCAGTTGGTGCATAACCGGTGTGAAGCAAATATCTTGCACGCTCGTGATTTCCCTCACGTGACACCATCGATCGAATTACTGATAGATGATGCGCTTGTTCGGAGACTTGCGGTAGTGTTTCGGCAAACTGTATTCCCTTTACACTAGTCTGAATTGCCTTGAACGGCCCTCCGTTAACAGTATCAGGCTTAGGATCAAACGTGTCAAGCTGACTAGGCCCTCCATTCATAAAAAGAACAATACAGTGTTCTGCAGAAGCAACAATATGATCTGCTTGGGCAAACACCGGCAACTGCAGATGCTTCAGGGCTATCATACCTAAAAAGCTGTTCACTCCAAACTTAAGGAAATTCCGCCTAGAAAGATCCTGGGGACACAAACCTCCCGAGTGATCTTCAATCTTCTCTGTATTAGTCTCCATTTCCATCCTCTTTTAGCCCGATACTTCCATCCCTACGAAAATTATAACAAAAAAGCGGTCCGAAATCAATCGGACCGCTTTTTTGCCAAGCTCCCCCGGACGGACTCGAACCGCCGACCTGGTGGTTAACAGCCACTCGCTCTACCAACTGAGCTACGGAGGAATATTCTAATTAAACAAATGAAATTCTACTCAATCAATCCAAAGATTTCAAGAAAATTCTTTCTTTTTTTCGTATCACGCTTGCCACTCATGCTAGAGGCGAAGTCATCAAAACAAATCTGACCCCAGATACCACTTTCCGCTCAACACCACTAACGGTCTTCGTAACTAGCATTAAATCTTGGTCAACACCTCCAACAGGTATTACTAACCGCCCATCAACGCCAAGTTGATCAATTAGCACATCGGGAATAGCTAAAGGAGCAGCAGTTACGATGATACGGTCATAAGGCGCATGATCTTCCCAACCGTAGTAACCATTACCAACTTTCGATTCAATATTCCCATATCCCAGTGAACCAAGAAGTTCCAATGCCTGATCGGCCAGCTTTTGAATAATCTCAACGGTATAAACTTTATCAACAATTTCAGCTAAAACAGCAGTCTGATAACCACTACCTGTGCCAATTTCAAGAACATTTGATTGAGACTCCAACTCTAACAATTCCGTCATAAGCGCAACAATGTAGGGCTGAGAAATTGTTTGCTGGCAATCAATTGGAGCCGCCTGATCGTGATATGAGCTACTTGTCATATCGGCTCTCATAAAAAGATGACGTGGTACATTCAACATGGCATTCAATACCACTTGATCACAAATACCACGTTTCTGGATTTGTTTACGGATCATCCTTTTTCGGCGCTGCTCATAAACAAAAGGTGTAACATTATTTGAATTCACTACCAAAAGTCCTCATTCTTTCAATCCCGAACATGCAAATTGTATGATGCCATTAAGAAAACTCGATCTCGACTCAACTGCTGTGACACTTGCTTTTGTCTAGAAATAATATCCAAAACGCCCAAATCTAAAGATAAAATGTTATTTAAAAGACCATATAGCCAAGTTGCCCGGGGCAAAGACACTAGTTCAACTTGCTGTCCCATCAACCCTGCTTTCTCGCGTGCAACTGACAAGGCAAGATCCAAACCACCCAATTGATCAACTAACCCAATCTTATGTGCCTGCCGACCTGTCCACACTCGACCACGTGCAACTTGATCTACCTCTTCTTTGGTCATTCCACGACCATCTGCAACTTTGGCCACAAAACCATCGTAAATTTCTTCAACTGATGCCCTCATGGCCTGTCGATGTGTCTCAGAATAATCACTATAATCGCTATAAAAGTCCGCATTTTTACCACGCTTAATAATCTCTTTTTTGATACCGATCTTGTCATACAATCTCTTCAAATTCAATCTACCGGTAAAAACACCAATTGATCCTGTAACCGTACTCGGCTCAGCAATAATCTGATCAGCCAGAGTGGCAATATAATATCCTCCTGATGCTGCTGTATCTCCCATTGATACAATGAGAGGTTTCCCAACTTGTTTCAAAAGTTGCAATTCTCGCCAGATCTCATCCGCTGCCAACACAAATCCACCACCACTATCAATCCGGAGAACAACAGCTTTAATAGAATTATCTTCCCTAACCGATCTGATTGCTCCTGTAATCGTATCAGATCCCATAAATACACCCCCCGTGAAAGGGTTTGCAAAACTTTTGCCTGTTATCATATCGCCAACAGCATGAATAACAGCAATCTTCGAAACACCAATTCTCCAATTATACTCATGGTAGGCTTGCCCAAAATAACGACTGCCTTTTACAAGATTCGACTTTCTACGACCAATTAGTTCTTCAATTTCATCTTCATACATCAGTTTATCTACAAGCTTATTCTCCAATGCCTGCTTGGCCGTAAAAGGTCCTTTATCAACCAAACCTTCAACCCGCTTTGGAGTCCAATTCCGCCCTTCCGCAATCATCTGTATAATTTGATTGTAAATATCATCAATTAAGTTATTGGTCTGTTCACGGTAAACTTCTGACATCTCAGAACGAGCAAACCTTTCAATTGCCGACTTATATTCTCCAATCCGCTCGAAATCGCTATGAACACCCAATTTATCCATGAGAGGCCTCAAAAACATCGGTTCACTTCGAACTCCAACCAAATCTAGAGTCCCCATAGGATGAAAGAAAATTTGGCTAGATACCGAAGCCAACAGATAGGCTCCCGTTGAACAAATTTTACCGTAACAAATAACCTCTTTACCCGAGTCTACAAGTTGTTTGAGTAAGTTTCGGCGCTCCTGCATTTGAGCAACGCCAACATCGCTCCCTCCAATTCGAACCAACACACCAACAACAGAGGGGTCATCCTTAACAATTTGCAATAAATAATCTATTTCGCTCATCTCTATATCAAGAAAAATCTTACGTCTTGATTTCGTTCGACTCAACTGCGAAATGCGAAATTCGCCGACGCCAGTTTCTAATTTTTTACTTGGCAAAAACGCACGAAAAGCACCTAATCCCATATAACCTAAATTGACGCCAAATCGAATATCGAAATTCTTATCATTCCAATAACCAGAACGAAAAGTTAAAAAATCCATGGGACGAATATCCAAACCATAACGGATCTCAATACCATTTGTATTCTCTATTTTTCTCAAATCTAGCGAAAATGTAATGCGAGAAGTATTTGGGCGTAGGGCTATTCCGAAATCATAGGTTCGACCGCCAACTAAGATCGGACGATTTAAATCGCGAGCAACAGTACCAATCGACAAATTATTCCGCCGAAACATCAATCCCATGGACCAAGAAGAGAAATTGTCATAATTTCGATAATTAGACCTCCCATAGTCAGCCAAACTAGCATTAATCCAGCTGTAACTTGTACCTAAGTACAGTGAATCAAGCAAACTGGTGGCATTTGTAACAGTATAACGTTTGAACGAAATATCATCTTCCATCTCAATGAACTCCAACCCAAAGCCAGATTTTGCCGCTGCTACAAAAAGGGCATCATCACCCTTTGAACTTCCTTCGTAGGTACGTAAGTAACACAACTCAAAATCACTCCGGCAGGCAACCCCTGCAGGATTGAAAAAAGTCGCTAGTGCTCCATCGCTGACAGCAACCGAATTTGATGGCAACTGTGTCATATTTTTTACCGCATCTACAGTTGAAACCAATAAAACAATTACAACGAACGACAGAATATGAATATAGATTTTCGTTTTGTGAATTTTATAAATCATTATCTATCTAATCACTAAACCCCAATTTTCCCAATTGATTCTCCGCTCGACACCATTGGATAAATTGGTTGGGACCAAAAAATACCGTCCGCTGGTGAATAAACGACTTCACGTAGGTTACCAAACACATCATGAATTTCCGCAATTGGTTGACCAGCTTCAACATAATCTGCTAATGTAACCTGATAATGGACGAAACCACCAAAATTACTTACAACCGAAGCAAACTGGTGCGCTACAAACTGCTCTGAGGGAATCTCTGGTTCGCCATCAATGAAATCATAAGCTTTCAAAACATTCAGTATTCCACGAATTCCCTTCGAGATACTCAGCTGATTCCAACCATGACAACCACCTAGCTCCGGATCGATCGTTGGAATCCCAATATCTGGAGCAACTTGTGCCAATTGTCCTTTTGGCCCTTTTTGATCAAGGATATATCCAATGCCAAAAACCTTTGCGAGCTGAAAACAAGCTTTATGTAACGGATGATCGTGACTAACTCTCACTCTAACTTCATCAATCATAGGCTTAACCCCACCTTGATGCAAATCAATACAAATATCTGCTTGCTTCACAACACTATTAAACAAGTAATAGGCTATTCGTTCGCTTGAAGTTCCATCGGCTTTACCTGGAAAACATCTATTCATTTTCAGGTTGTCAACAGGACTATAAGCCTGCTTGGCGTGAAAAGCATGAAAATTAACAACTGGAATCGCAATAATGCTCCCACGTAAGACATCTGGAGATACTCGGCGTAGGATTTCATGGATAACAGCTACCCCATTCAGCTCATCACCATCACTTACTGCCTGAAGATAAATCGTCTTTCCATCAGCCAATCCGTTAATCAAAACAGCAGGCAATTCTATAGATGTTCCATCCTGCATCTCACCAACGGGAATTCTTCCTTCAGTCCTTTCCCCTGGTAAAGCTTGCAATTCCTCAACAATAATTGACTTTTTATTGCGTGCCAAAACCCCACCCTGTAAACTGGCAAAATGATACTCTTGAGTATCTATGATATCAATTTGAGCTGTTTTTGACCGAAATCTTACTTAAATATTAGGATATGCCGGTCGGTGTAGAACATCTTTGATTTTTCTGTCTTGAAAATGCTACTGGAATTGGGGGTGAGAACTATCCTAGAAAAGGCAACTAAGGAATCACAATTATTCCGATGAAATAAGCAAAAGCAACTAAGAAAATCTCAGAAAATTAATCCTATCTTATTAACAAACAAAATTATGTTTCTTCTGGCGATTTGCCGATAGCTTGGTTTTAAAGGAGGAGGGGGTACAACAGTGACATTTTCACCTTGGACCCAACCCACAACATTTGTTCTAACCCTAACTTGCACCCAATCAGATTCTACTTGAGTAACTTCCAATTTGGTCCCTTCATGGGCTTGGGCAAATGGAACAGAATCTAAGGTAGGTCTCCTACGAATTGCAGACTTAGCGTTAAAAAGAAGTTTGGACACGCGATTTCGTTCTTTTAGAGTAGGAGCTGAAAAAATATAGAACAGAACCAAAGCTGAAAGGCTTAAAACCGTAAGTATCCCAATGAAGGGAAATGATTTCTGTTTTAAGACTCGCTCTTCTTCAAACGAACTCGGCATGAAAATTATCTTTTGGTAATTTTCACTATATCGCTAACAATGAAGTGTCCAGATGCATTCGGCTCAACTGAAAGCAAAATTGTTTTTCCTTTGACATCAGCAACAATCGCATTAGCACGCTTCTCCCCACCCAGAACAACCAATTCACCAGTAACCGGATGAATAATTTCTTTTGGGATCTTGATCAATGTAATCGCGTTACCCACAGAAACTCGATCGAATGCGGTCATCGAAAACATATTCCCATCAATGGAAAGAATTTTAGCGTTTTCAGTTACAATCTGTTCTGCTAAAAGCTCAACTATTTCTTTTTCTAGCAACGGAGGTCGGCGAACACGGTCATGTACTTCAATTGCCAATTTCACGCTTCTATCATCTTTTCCCGAATCAACCATTTTAATTTCAAAGTACGATAGATACATAACAGACGTAAACTCATGCACGTCCACCACTAAACCGTATCCCAAAGATCCATCAATAGGATAGCGCACATCTGACATTGCATCGTAAAGCCCTTTTGGACGGTAGATCTCCAGTAGCATTCCACGTCGAACACCATCCTCAATACCAAGATTAATATGGGCTTTCCGTCCATCAACACTTAATACAAAGCCGTCTTCTAGAACTCGCTTGGTTACCCCCGCACCTTCGCTTTTTGATTCTGCAGAAGTTGAAATTACTGTAGAGTCAACTTGATCTGAGGCATCAGTAGACGAAGCAAGTAAAGCATAATAAAAAACTGAGAATGTGCGGAAAATCTGAGCAACTGCATCATTAACATAAGAAGCCGTTGCAGATGACTCGCTACTTAACAGAGAACTATTTGCAGCCGGTTGGTCCACCACAACCGCAAAAATCAGCATCAATACACAAACTACAGTAATACTAGTTAGATTTTTTCTCATAATAGCAATTCCTTGATCAACGACCAATCCGAAACTATATAACTACCAACTCATTTGAAGAATCGAAAAATAGGGAGCAGAATCAAGATCTGAATACGCAATTGGTATATCATCCAAAGAATCATTGTTAATAAATAGCAAAATCGAACCAAGTGCGACACCTGCAATCGACGCACCAACTAAAATTTTACTATTCCTATCAAGCCTTTTAGTTCGATTCTTAAAAAGACGCTTACCTGCTTCCGTACGCGATAACCTATATAAATCATATGTACTGTTGGCACGTTGACGTGAATAAGCAGCAGTGATCCCCAAACTAACTCCTGTTGAAAAAGTTAGCCAAGCTAGAGCCTTACTTCTCCTTCGAACTGGTGGTTTGTAAGACTCAGCTAGATTCTCTTCAGACGCAATTTGCATCAGAAAATTATCGCTGTTTGCTTCCTCACCATCTCTAAGAGCAACAATATCTTTCAGAGCGACAACTTTGTGAGCAACTTCTATTTGCTTTCCTAACTGAAGATCAACAACTTCCGCCACAGCTCCCTGCGCAAAGAGTTGAACAATTTTCACATTGCCCACATAATCCAATTTACCATTGATATCTTCATAAACTCGATAGGTTTCATCAAACTCAGCACCACTGTCCGTTCCAACATCAACATAAATTCGAGAACCTTCAACAAGCAAAACATAACCATGTTCAGCAACTGAAACGCAACTAAAAAACAAAATAAAAAACAGTAGTATTACAACCAGAAATTGCTTAATCATTGAACGAGTTCAAGAAGCTCCTTCTTCGGGATCATCCCCAAGATCCCCTTCTGTTTTTCTAGGTGAGACTTAACTTGGGTCAATTTTTTCTCGTTTGTTTCGGATTCTTTTTTAAAAGACTGAGCTTGTTTTCGAAACTTGCCCATCCTGTCCTCAATTTTCCCGGCTCGATCTGCTTCACTTTTATGAAGGTTCGTTGTATCCTGCAACCTTGTGGCTAAGCTTTCCATAATTCGCACCGCAATCTCAGGAGTATCTTGAACAATTGACTCTAAACCTCCAGTATAAACATAAACTTTACATTCAATGGAATCACCTCTCTCATCAAAGTCCTCCATTGTCTTAATCGACGCAGTTCGAGGAACCCCAAGAATCTCTGACATTTCACCGAGAATAGCTCCAGTAGCAGGCGGTGCTGTAATCTCTGCAACCTGCTCAGGACCTTTAAAAACACCTAGAGTACCTTCGTGTAAAATAAAAATAGACCCATCCCCATCTGTATCTTCTTGAATTAGAACCTGATCCGGTTCGTAGATACGAAGATTGGGATCACTTGATGATACAGTATATCCGTCTGGCATGTTATACCTCCATCATTTTATTGTTAATCAGCAATTGAAAGAACATAACGGAACCCAATTCCACCATACACTTCTGCTGCAAAAGCTTTTTTACGATTCGTCAAATAGGTGACCTGACCACTCCGAACTTCCAGACCGCCCCGAATTACCTTTTCTTTGTTGAGAATTACTTGTTGGATTGAGCTTTCCAAATCGGAGGAGTCATTTCCACCTTTCAACTCAACGACACCACGAACTTTGCCCATCAACTTCATCGTCGTCTTTGCCCCCACACCAGCTTGTATAAGGATTTCTTCGATCTCCTTCATCAACAACTCTTCATCGACTTTCCGATCCCCCCGCAACAAAGCTCGGATAGAGCCAATTACTTTTCCTTCTTCATCATTTAGGCCAGGTCCTATTGGGTTAGATCGTGGAGTCGGTTGATAACCCGAAGAATACCAGTCGCTGACCCACTCCCAAACATTTCCACACATATTATACAAACCATCCTCTGTTTGACCTTTAGCAAATCGATTAACCGGCATAACTCCCATTCCACCAACTGGATCAACGAAATTGGTAATTGCTCCATTCCAACGATCCCCCCAAGACCAAAAGGTCCTATTGTCTTTCTCAAGATTAGAGGATCCGAGTTTTGCCGAACCGAGGGCGGTACGCTCCCATTCAGCTTCCGTTGGCAGCCTATATCCCACTACTACCTCTACGCTATTAGTAACATTACCTTCCGCATCTATCAATTCTCCAACACTGCTATACGATTTAGATAAGTTTGTTGATTCACTTAACCAATTGCAATACGCTGCTGCGTCATACCAACTAATAAAAACAACAGGATAATCCGCCATACTAGCAGGATATTTACCATCTCTCCAATGCGGTGGCGTCACATAAGCAGTAGCCTCAACAAACTCCTGATACTCTGCATTCGTTACTTCAAACCGACCAATAAAATATGAAGATAACGTAACTTCATGCTCAGGTTTTTCATCTTCCTCACCAAACACATTTCCCATCAAAAAGCCCTGATCGTTCCTAGAAATATAGACCATCCCCGGTGGAGGAACTAGTTCTATTGAAGAGGAGAAAGCTTTCGTCTCATTATTTGCCAAATCTCTGAATTTCGCCCACACGGTTTTCTCACCAGGATGAGGATTAATATGCCATTCCTTTGATGGAAAAAATGACTCCCAATCAACTGTTTGCCCTATTTTTGACTGAAAATTCTTATTGTTGGAAATCATCATTTCAGAAATGCCACTCTGGTCAGTGATAGCAAACGATAAGCGCACTCTAGGAGATGACGTTTGGGATCTCCCTTCATTAATTAAAAAACCATTTGGTAACAAGCTGGGAGCATTATCATCCAGTTCCAGCTCTCTTTTAATGAAAGTTGTGTCACCTATAAATACCGTAACTGATGATATAGTTAACTTATCATCCTCTCGAAGGACGGAATACCGGTTGCCCTGTTGCACATCGGATACCAACCAATGCCGCGATTCCTGCCCCAAAGTTACCAATACTTTGCTTGGCACCTCAACACCAGCAGATCTCAGCTCATTCCTAAAAGTTTGCGAACATAGACACTTATCAAGTTCCGTAACCCGTTTTTCTGTTACAGAAACACTCGACGAGATTTCCTCCAAGGAATATTTCCCCGCTACGAGTTTCAAATGATAACTACCTGCAGGAATATCTGAAATTGTCACAGGTGTTTCATAAGACCTAGTCAACTTATCTGAATAAACTGCTTTAGATGTAAATTGAGGTTCAAGAGTCAGCATTGCCCCTGAAGGATCGGATATAACTGTTATACTCCCAGTGCCTCGATTCATCTTCAATATTGGGACCTTAGTAACTTCACCTGCTCGAATTAAAACAGTCCGCTTCTCCGGAAGATAGAAAGGACGATCTATTTCAAGTTTACTCATCCGAAGAATTTTTGCAGATTTCGGATACCCTCGTTTAAGCTCACCCATCAATGTAACAGTCAGTCGTAATTTCTGCTCAGCCCCTGGAGCACCTTCAACTTTCTTATCAGGAATACCTATAATTTCTGTATTTTCTTCCGCTCGTACTCTATTTACTCTAGCATCATCGGCACGCAACTCTTGTTTCTCGAGATATTCCTGATAAGTAACCACTTTATTCTGATCACTATCCAAGAGAGCAAAAATAGCGTCTGAGCCAATAGCAGAATAATAACCCAAGTATTCCCCTAACTGTACTGCCCCATCATTATTAACATCTATTCTGCCAAAAATCAGCTCATAACCTTCACTAAGAGGAGAAACAAGCTCTATTTTCCTGATGTGATCATACACTCGCTTAATTCTTGTTCTAAACTGAAAATCATCTTGCGCGACCTCAACCACATCACCTGAAGCAAATATGGAGGTATCTGCAACATATATCTGCTGAGCAGTCGCTTTTGCCTTCTGAGTCAAAACCGCAAAAACTTCAGAATTATCTATCTTCTGGATCGAAATAGCACTGCCAACCGGAAAGTCGTTTCTACTAGCAATACTAACATACACTTGAATCTGAGAAGCACCAGATTCAACATCCTCAGCAAGATACGCAGGAGCTACAACAGGAATAGAAAAAATCCGAGGACTTTTAGGAGGATCAATCTTGAAAATCTTTGCATTACCTAGGCCACCAACTTCCCCCGTTGTAACCTCAAACGAATCTATTAAAGAAGGCCGAATAAATAACGCTGGTATCGAATCAACTACCCCAATACGAACAATTTCATGGTCACTTACTTTTTTTGGCAGATTACCATCCTGAATCTGCTCTATACGAACGGTATCCCCCACTGCAAAACTGCGACTACTCCGTACCAATATCCGGTCATGGCCAACATCAGCATTCCGGATAAGTGGAACCGGATCCCCAATGGGCTTGATGATATCAGCTTTCTGTTTGGTTTTGATTTCTTCCGGCACCCTCTTTTGCGCTCGTCTTAATTCACGATCAATACGAATAACAGCATCTGAGGGGCTTGTTTCAATGTGCAGATAGCCGAAATTTTTGGACTGGTCTTGTGCCAATACTACATTTTCCAACATGCCCGCTGGATGTAAAAGGATAACTAGCATTATCCCCCAGAAAAATATCCCTTTGTGCAAAGGCCCCAACAATCGGCTCAATTTTTTCTACCTTCCCATTTTTTATCTATAGAATATACAAAAGCTAGAATCTCAGCGACAGCACGATAAAATTCCTGGGGGATTTCTGTACCAACCTCTAGTCTCACGAGAGCTTCCACAACTTCGGGCTGCTCATAAACTGGCACATCATGTAGGTCTGCGATCTCCAAAATCTGCTTCGCGACTTCCCCCTCTCCAGCAGCAACAATATGAGGAGCTACACGCTCATCCGGTTCATAACGGAGCGCTACTGCCTTTTGGCGTTTTGGGTTCTCATGCACTAACATCAACCCGTACAAGGTCACTCTGCAAAGCCGCAGTTATCGGAATCATGTCAATACCGATTTCACCCTTATCAACAACCTGAAGACGTACATCCTCTAGATTGTAATTCAACGCTTTCATCCGAGAGAGCAAATTACCTTTCTCCCGCTCAATAAAAGAATTGTACGACAAATCTTCAGTAAGGATAGCACAAATCATATCACGATGCAAGACTTGGAGATTAACCTTGAGAGTTCCTAGATTTTCAGTTTCAATCACCATCTGTAATTGAAGATTTTCGAGATCAATCTTATCTGAAGAGTCACTTCTACCTAAGACTTCTGCTGTTAAATACTTGTCACCATAATAGAGAGGAATCTGCAAGTAAAACTGCCCTCCATTAAGAACGTCACGATTCATTGCAAGTTCATGCGAATCGATGCTTGCAAAAACCCGTTCTATGGCTTCGGCAGTTTGAGATAAATTCCTATGCACTGCACTACCGAGTCCATTTGCGGACAAAAAATCCTTGACCTGCAAATTTAGCTGTAATAGCAGCACTTTCAAATTCCGACCTGTGCTTTTTAAAAATCCTTGGATACTCTCCCGAGAATCCAAAAGGGCTAGTAATTTTGCCTCATATCCCAACCCAAGTCGACTAGCAAACTCACTGATTTGATCAGTAAAATTGGCATCACCAGGATCCAGAGTCAAAAACTCCAAAATTTGGTTGATTAACAATGGATCTATTCCTTTGGGCAAATTCTCAAGCAACAAATCCAAGGAACTTTTCAAATGCTGAAGCCCACCAACCAAATCCCGTCTCTGTTCAAAAATAAGCTGCAACGCACTGATTAAATGAGATTGTGGTGGCAATTTCAACAACCATGCTGCTGTTATCAAGTTGGGAGGTAAACTAGATTCGATACCGACAGCTGACGCGTAGTTTAGCAGACTTTCCAAGCTTTCCGCGTTAAGCGGCATATTATATGCAACCAAAGCTTTGGCAAAAGCCTGTGCTTGAGCATCTACGGAAAAATTCAGATTTCCTAATAATTCGGCAATACTTTGAGACCTATTTGTAGCACCAGCACTATGTGATGTCAACCTTACTGTAACCTGATCGTCTAATGATAGTATCCGCCCTTGTACATTATCCTGCGGACTCAACTCTATATTCGTTTCAACGACGAGATTCAGACCGTCGAAAGTAACGAGAAACCTATTTTCAGCAACTTGTCGTAAAACTCTACCATTAACCAAATCCCCAACTTTTAAAGTTGCTCTAAAATCTTCCAGACTCTGATCCGACACACGAGAGCCATACTGCCTGACAATACCAAATTGAGGTTGTATATTCACGTTCATAAATCTTTTCTAGCCAAACGTTCAATCTCCATCCCAAGTGCCTCTGGCGTTAAATTCACATTTTTGTTGATGATCTGACGAACCTGGTCATTAGAACGATTGAAATCCCCAATATAATAATATGTTTGCGCAAGAGTTAAGTGAATTGTTTTTTTATTAACGTGCGGATTGAACGATGAGACATAATCTTGGGATGCATTCACAAAAGCTCTGTTCGCAACATCAAGCGCCTTGGTAAACTGGTCACGCGCTAAATAGATTCCAGCGAGAGCAATATTTGCATCAACATTCGAGGGTTCTTTAGACAGAACATTACTCATTAAATCAAACGCCTCATCCAAATCCCCTTCCTCAATTAGCAACCCAGCCTTCTTAATAATATCCGTTTGATCTACAAGTTCCTCAGTGACAGTCAAGGTATTATCAAAGTCTCGATCACCACAACTGAGAACACAAATACAAACCACAACAGCAAGAACTCTAAGAGACAGCATTTCAATATAGTTTTTATTCATTCTAAAACTCAAAAACATTAGTGGAAGGAGGAATATTTTGATTCCTTGTATCCTTGCTTACAATACTAACAATGAGTTTCTGACCTTTACTTGGTGGAGTACTCAAGGAGTAACGACAAAACCAAACATCCCTAGAGGAACCAATTTTCTTCAAATTCACAGTTTGGGGAAGAACATCAGATACCTCTGGAATAACAAAAGCGGCTGTCATCTCAGAAACATCAGACAAAACCGCGATAACTTTGAATTCATTCTTTGCAATAGGATTTCGAATCAACATAATCGGGAAAGTCTTGTTTTTTTCTTCAGGTAGATCGAAAACCGTTACATTAATTGACGACTCGTCGATTTTTTTCCCTTCAAAAATGGCACGAATGACTATCTTTTCAGCTGAACCCACCCAATCCTGCTGTGGACGAAGAACCACAACAAGATTTTTAACCAACACATCAACATGCTCTGATGGCGAAACGTCCCACACAATCTCATCAATTGCTGCTTTCGGCTCAATATCAGTATATCTTGTAAGTTCTAACTTATGCTCCTCATTCCTTAACAAAGTCAACTCGCTTGGCATCACCAAGTCAATCCTAACAAAAGGAAGAGGCTCTACAACAATGCGCATTGTCGCCGTGTCATAATTCCCATCGGGGTCCGTTACTTTCAAACTTATGTCAAAATGCTGTTCAGAATTTATTGGATTACCCGTACGAAATGCCAACCGAGGAGGATTATCTACAATCCCTTTGGATCTATCAACTTTACCAAGGCTAACTCCAGACACTTTTAATTCTACTGGTAATTGCCCAACCTCCCATTTCAGCTCGGCATTCTTATTGTCCTCATCTTGAACATAATTATCAAGCAGTATAATCCCTTCTGCTCCTGTACGAAACCTTAATTCAGGGAGAGCTTTGATAATCGGAACATCCTGATTCACCACATATATTACAGTTGAATCAACTGCCAGTGATTCGCCAACTTTTAAGGAAAGCCTTAATGCAACCTTAACCTCATCTTCTCGTGTTTGAGGCAATACAGGACGAATTATAAGCTGGTTGGCTGCATTTTTATCGATTTCTATAGGCCGACCAAATTTATCCTCTGCGTCAACTGTCCAATTTAAGATCGGCTTACCTTCACTTCCTGAAACAATGGCAAAATCATCCAGATTAATATTATCTCCCGGATGATCATAAACAAACCTTTGCAAGCCAAATTTATCTATTTGAAGCAATGTATTCTTGACCTGAATTTTTGCTCCGACCACATCCTTAAAGGACTTTGGTTCTGCCTGCCCTTTATTAAATTGCGTAAAAAACGTGTACTTGCCTCGATCCCAATCTTCTTGCTCAACATTAAACTTAATCTCCGCCGTTCCTTCACCGATCGCGACAAAACGAATCTTCGCAATAACACCTTCCCCTTTAGGATAAGGAAGCGCATTTGAAACGATAGCAAAACCAACCTCGTAATTATTAATTGATTTATTTAAAGCAACATTGCCATTATAGAAATCGCCTTGATCAAAAGGTATCGCAGGATTCTTGACTCGCAACTTATCAGGTTCAAACGACAGGTATATTTCTGCAGCAGAGCTTGGAATTTGACCGACATCTACAAAAACCTCAAGTGATATTATATCTCCTTGCTGGACAACAATCTCACTCCTTTGTGTTGTCTGACTCCTTAATTCTATTTTCGCTGCATTCACAGCAAGCCCCAAAGACATAATGAAAACCAAGCAAACGCTCAATGGCCACTTTATGCGATTGGATTGAAAACAATATAAATAATGCAAGTGTATTTTCATCTTGAAGCGAGAATATTCCTGACGGCCAAAACTCTTTTAACATAGCTACGAGTTTCGGTTGGAAGTGTGTTGCCTCTACGTACCCGAGTCGGTCCTGCATTATAAGCAGCTAGCGCAGTTGACTCATTTTTAAAAGCCTTCAACTGTTGGCTTAAATATTTTGCACCACCAAGCAAATTTTGTTGAGGATTAAAGACATTCTTAACACCCATTTCACGAGCAGTTGGAATTCTAAGTTGCGTTAGCCCCATAGCTCGCTTAGGCGAAACAGCTTTATAATTTCCAGCTGATTCAATATACACCAATGCTTTCAATAAATTCGGGTCAAGACCATTTTGAGCAGCAGCATGTGTGATCAATCTATCATAACGACGCAAGCGGCGCAAGACAGTCGAATCGAGCTTCTTTACCAACGGATCTTTTTGGGCTAAGTCTTTACGTTGAGTTGACACCGACCCAGCATATATCGACTTTCCTAATTTATTCGCCTCCGGAATTACCGTTAGAGGCTGACTTAAATCGAAATCGAGACCAGTTTCTTGGGGAATATCAGCCGTTTCACCATCAATAGAAGTAACCGCAACACCCTGAATTGCAGGAGTAACTAAGTAGGACACACGAGTAGTCTTGCCAAATCCCCCAACTTTAGCAAAACGATCCTTGTCTTGTCTTGAAGCTAAACGAGACCCAACAAACGAATTATTTAGCAGGTCTGAATTAACATCTATGGTAGCAAGAGGAGGAGTTCGGATGGAATTATCATTTACTTGAAGCATCTGAGCATTCACCGCTGTAGTCGCAGACGGCGAGACGGCTCTAGTCGCATTCAAGCTGCTACTCACCACAGCCTTACGGTACTGCGCGGGATCAAGATCTACTAGTGACTGGCCATATAAAGAAGCATCCACATGAACACTCCAACGCTCCAAGACACGAAACCCTTTTATCAACGCGCTACCACCATTATAAACAATATACGTTGAAGGATCGGAAGTCGTATATTCGATCTTTGTATTACCACGGTAATCCATCAGCATTAGTTTATAAACATGCTTAACCCTTGCATTTGCAAAGACCGAAAAGTAGAGAAGAAAGGCAAGGCCAGCTAAAGAGAAAGCAAAAGCATTTCTATTGAGATGAAGAATCATGGAATCCTATTTTAGAATAACCATTTTCTTTATAGCATCATAGTGGTTAGTAATCAATTCGTAGAAGTAAACACCACTTGCAACCTGCTCTCCAAAATCGTTTTGGCCATCCCAATAAATCGCATGATTCTTTCGGGTGTAATCACCAACCGGTTGAACACCTATATCAATGCGACGAATTTGCTGACCAGTAGCATCATAAACCACAATCGTGACAGAAGATGGCTGGCTGAGACGGTAAGGAATCCAAGTTTCAGGATTAAACGGATTAGGATAATTTTGAATTAATTCCGTCTGAGAAGGAACTTTTAGAGGTTCAATGGATCTATTCCAAACATTCGGCAACTTCATTAGATTCTGATCATCACCAACAACTGTCAATTCCTTAAACTGGAGTTCCGATATGTTATCAGTACGTGCAATAAAGCGGAACTTCGCTAACGATCCTATCCCCATGATACTATCTTCGTCACCAGTAATCATATTGGCAACAATAATCTTTCTAGTCCCATAATTCGTTTCGTAATCACGGCTAATAAAGAAAGAACGAGAACGATCTACATTTGCTCCGAAGAGTTCACCTTCTTGAACAGAACCCTCCACCAATCCCAGAGATTTCGGATCGTATTCAACTTCAAACGCATACCCTCTAACCCTGTTAAAGTCTACAACAAAACTGACATTGATAGCCTCGTTCATCTGCACAACTTCAGGTGTAATTGGCGTACTCAGGCGAACAACATTACTAATAACACTTGGTGCAGCTGCAGGAGGCGGGCCACTAGACGCTGTTGGAGGAACCCCCAGTTTACCAAAGTTACGTGCCAAAATCGAAAAATCGCTAAGATTCACTTTCCCATCATTATTAATGTCCGCATCCTCATCGAAAAGGTCCCCCCCCTCAACAGTCCCAAAAACGGTCATCAAAGTGCTCAAATCAGCGATATTTATGCGGTTATCATTATCAACATCGCCACCAGTCAATCGCTGAGATTTCCCATCCTGTGAATAAATATTAATATCTTGCAATTTGTCACCAGGAACCACTCGAAGCATATAAGAATTTGAACCTACAGTTCTAGATATATACTGACCGCGAATATATGATGGAGCTTTAGCAACTAATTCCCATGTACCTGTTGGAATACCATTGATGGTATAAGTCCCGTCAGGTTTGGGCGTTATTTGAATTCCTTCTAAGGCGGGATCCTCATCATTAGTAATACTGGTGATCACTTCCTGCTTAACATTAACGTCAACCCCTTCACCATCATTAGGTTGCGGCGCGGGAACTGCACTTAACCCGATCGGTATATCCTTCGTTTGCCCAGGTCGTCGAAGAGCAAAGGTAACCAACGACGAATGATCCTGACGCCCTTCAAGCAAAATTTTACCCGTGATGCTTGCATAAGGAACAACTTGGACACGAAGAGCAGGGTTAACTGCAATAGGAAAAATATCTTCCACATCGCCACTTTCGTTAACCGCAACTACCGATGTACTGCGATTGTTCGTAGCTTCATCAAAATCGAACGAAATCGTAGTATTAATTGGACGTGTACCAAAATCCTTTTTAACTTTAAAACCAATTTTCGCTAGTGTTCGATACTCGTTCAACTTAACTATCGCATTCGAATTCTTGACAACAACACTATAATCCAATTGGTAGCCACTAATTCCATTGGCCATGCTATCTTCAATAGCATCCCCATGACTATCATTTTCCAAGATCTCTTGCTGGTTCGTTTCGGCATCATCAAAATCAAACACTAACGTGTTTTTATAGTTCTCAAGCTGCTGCTCTGTTGGATTCTCAAACCCTTGTATCCGCAATTCGTCAACCGAAGAAAGCTGGCGAAAAGGTTGATCAACATTTCCCACTTGAAGAAAACGGTCATCAAAAGTAAGGTATATACTGGCACCTGAAATCGCGATGGCCGAACTACGAAGTTGCACAGCAACATCAAACTCCTCTCCTGGACCAACGACAAGGGCATTAGGTCGTAAACGAATTTGGACTTTACGTATAGCCAATGCTCCTGAACTAATATCATACCCCTCATTACCACTACTATCTGCAATCCTTGCATAGATATAATAGGAACCATTGAGGTTAATCCCATTATCTAACTCGAAAGATTGGATATCCCAAGAATAACTCCCCTGCCCAATACTGACTGGAGCAGCAGACACACCTTGAGCAATTGTACCAGACAGATTCGTACTTTGGTTACCAATCGAATCAATGAGTATATCTATAGCTGAAGTTGCGATCCTTTGATGATAATACAGGTTTACCGAAACACCATTATTATCCAGGTCCTCATTAAGCCACGAAATAGTGAATTCAGTGATGGCTTTAGAACCTTCACGAATCGGCGAAATAAGTTTGATAAGAGGAGGATACGTAATAATCACTTTCCCATCACTTCGAACCGCTTTTTGTTTAATTTGACTCTCTGTTTTCGAACCAGTATTCCTATCACTAATAATTGCGTAGATATAGACCCCATCTTTATTCTCTGGCACGCGCGCGGTGGTAAAATCCCATTTATACTGCCCCAGTGTGCCATCATCATCTTCAGACAAGTCAACAACGATAAGCTCCGCATTTTCACTTAACGAAACAACATCGGCCGTTGACAAATCCAGCGGGCTGTAAAACAAATTAATTCTGGCATCACCTCGGTTCTTTTTATCACTCCACTGAATTACCACAGAACCATCAGTCACGGCAATATCATCCTCGGGAGAGAGGCCCCAGATGTCAACATCATGCCGAACCTCAATTTTACCAGGACTACGCGCAAGATCTGAAGAAATCGCAGTAAAGTCCTCAATAATACCGTAAATAGTATAGATTCCTTCAGGGATTTCATGAGTATCCCACACAATTGAAGTCACTTCACTTCCAACTGTTAAATCGACGGCATCCGATTCATCAGCACCCGCTGAAGCCGGCACAATAACACCACCAGTACCAACAGTAACACTTGCCCTCAATTGATCGACATCCTTGGGACCATAATTAGATTTTTCGGCATAATACAACATAATCTTTGCTTCAGTATTCGGACCGACTGCACTAAAATCAATAATCCCTTGATCATCAAAACGAGTCGGCGGCAACCTATCCGGAACCAATATCTTCACCACAGGTTGTTCTGGCATTTTGGTAATAATTGGCCCAGTTGAGCTGAAATTCTCGCTCGGCCCCGAAGATCCAGATATACTGAACCCAAAAGCAGTTTCTGTTTCGACAATTATCCCTAATTTGTCATTCTCTCTGGCAATTTCCTCAGACTCAACCTTTGCCACTAGTATAAAGTTGTTTGTTACCGGCTCAGTTGAACTAAGTAGCCCTTTAATTTCCTCATCTAGATCAAAAACCATTGTGACAACATCTGTCTGAACTTCACCAATAGCACTATCACTTTCATTAAACATCTTGAACGGTTCAGCATCCCGATAAAGACTCAAAGTTGCTACTGATTCGCGAACAAAAGGCGGTTCAAATCTCAAAGAAAGAGACCTAAGTTTTTGCGTAACATCTGATTTTATTTCAATGGCAGCAAGTTCAATCGATTTTCCGAAAGATACCGGGACATTCTCTTTGAGAGCGGTCACAGTAATCGACTCAATTCCCCTGACTGTTGGGCCTTCCACCACCCTTTGATCTGCAGGTGGAGCGACAGCCGCAGCCTGCAAAAAGAAAAAAGCATTATTGCCAAAATTTAAAACTAGTTGAGCACCGCGCGCAGTTTGCTCAGACTGTACAATCACAACCAACAAAAAATTATTAACCGTCTGTTCATCAAGAGTTCCAATCGGATACCCCAACCCCCGTTTCTGTAAATTCAACAGAGCTCTACCGTTTTCATCTAACTTCCCGTCAGCAACAAATTCTCCCGCATTCCTATCAGGGACTCCATCACTGTTAACATCATCATAAAGCTCAATCCTATCAACAGCATTATCATTAATCCCTTTGCTACCATTTTGATCTGGACTCTGATTCGACACCCTTAGAAAAAACCATTGATCCTCATTCCCGTCATCAGTAATAGCAATTTTTGCTGTAACGGCCTCTAAATCACCTGGATCCACGATATTATCGCTTGTTACAGGTTCTATTTTAATATCGGTAACAAGCCCCCAAGAAAGGCCTGTAATAAGAATCAAACTAGAAATACAGGTAACCGCAACCAGGAACTCTTGGGTTGTTTTCTTCATATTCCCTTCCTAAAAATACGTTATAAAATAAATTCAACCACCACTAATCCAACATGAAGTGAGCTTGTTTAACTGAACATATTTAGCAGACTTGATGCTGATGACATTAACTGGGACCCCGTAGATAAACTTGCACTCAGAAGTGCTTGTTGGGTTTGATACTCAATAAGCGCAGTTGTCATATCAATTTCTTCAACCTTCTGCAGAAATCCCTTTAGCCCGATGACTTGATCTTCAAGCCTAGACCGCATGACGTGAAGACGGTCGATCCGTGCACCAACTTCAGTTTGGCGCACGGTGACATGTTCAGTTGTATGTTCTAACTTACTCGCCACCTGACCGATAGGTCCCATTCCACCATTACGGACTGCATCTCGCAATTCGATTAAATGATCAAAGACTCTTTGAAAAACGATACTACCAGGAACTCCAGTAGGAACAAACGAATTACGCCCAACTCGCTCCTGCTTGGTTCCATTATCACCAATATATCGAACACCAATAATATCACCTATGCCAACATCCTCATTCTTAAAAACTTCAGCACCTCTGTCCACAGAATAACTCCGTTGCAAAGAATGCTGCAACTTAATCACAGCACGATTTTCGAGAATATCCGTTTCCACACTTTCAACAAGTATATCCTCACCTCCATCAACATCCTGGACCCTAATGACCTGACCTGATTCAATCGTATTTTGCACCTGATCCAATGGAAGTACTAAAGAACCTACAGCGGCATCTTTGGTCAACGATGTAACTATTGATCCGTCGGCATTTGAGATCTGCGCATTTCCATCCATAAAGTACGGCCTGGTCAACTGTCCTGTAACCGTAATCACAGATCGGTCACCGATAGTTTGGATTGATTCAATTAAAACTTTCTCGCTTATTTCTCCACTAGATAAAACAATTTCGTCACCATCGTTAAAATTACTACCGTCACCTGCAGAAACCTCTAAAGTTCGGAGGGATGGATCACTTAAAATTGCATATTTACGAGTGAAAGGCTCAGTCGACCCGCGCTGTGTTTCAAACGCTGCACCTTCAGTTTTGGTACCAGCAAATAAGGGAACACCAGCGAAATCAATATTTACCATATCCAACACAGACTCAATTAACTGCCCAATCTCAGCAGCATAATATTTGTAATCACTAGAATTGTTGGTTTCAGACTGGGCCATGTGAGCCAAGTCTTGTGCCCGGAACAAAACATCTGATACCCCTTGATAAGCCCCATTAGCCACATCCATCAACGCTTCCGAATGTTCAGTGTTTGAGACAAACTGCTTACTTTGATCAATATTTGCTTTTAAATCCAATATACGATTTGCGCGACCAGGATCCGCGGAAGGCTTATCGACCCTAAGCCCCGTAGACAACTGCATTTGTGCTCTTTCTAAGGCTCCAAGCCGTGTCTCAATTCTTTTTTTGAGATTATTTCCTATTGTTAGCAGCGTTACCTTTGGCATTATTCACATTCCTAAAATTTGATCTAATTAAAGTTTTTCAATATAACTTGAATATGGTGGAGCCATAAATTTATCTTGGAGCCATACGATTAATCACAGTATCTGTCATACCATCTATAGTTGTCATCAGACGTGCCGCTGCTTGAAAAACATTTTGAGCTATTAAGACATCAACCAATTCTTCATCAATAGAAACCCCCGAAATATCCTGATACCTCGAATCCAGTTGTTCTCTGATAAGTTCCGCACTTTTAAGTTGTCTGGCATTGGACTGAGTACGTCCACCCAACGTAACAACAGAAGAATTATAAAAATCGAAGACATTCAACGTGTCATCTGCAAATAACAATTTATCGCGAACTTGCGCAATCTGGTTTGCAGCGCTATTATCCCCTCGTGCCCCGCTCTGACCAGCAGCAATATTATTCAGATTTGTCTTTATCTCTCCCGTAAGAGCGATAGTAGCAGCGGCACGTACGGGAGTCTCCAGAAGTGCTTCTTCTGTCCCCGAAACCACTGCCCCATCAGGTAAATTGAACTGGAAGAAAGACCTACCTGATTCGCCATCTAAACCAGTGCCATTTTGGTGTATCCCATTAATTTCGCGCGAAAGCTTATAAGCAACTGCATCAAGATCTCTCATGAGCCCAGGTATAATTTCATCTTGTACATTAAGTAACCCACCGATTGATCCCGCCTCAATTTGGAGATCAGATAATTTCCCAACCCGGTTGGCCACAACCTTAGATAACTTTGTACTTCCACCTTCATTTTCCTTGCTCACGACCTGCAATTTATTAACTTCTTCCTGCCGAATAATTGCAGTTCCATCCAAAAAAAGCGATACCGTCCCATCAGCATTCTCAAAAACTCTCATATCAACTAGATCTGCAATCTCGGACACAACACTATCACGTAAGTCCATGAGGTCATGTGCGGGGAAAGGGCCAACTTTTGACCTGCCAATATCCTTGTGAACTTCAGCTAGCTGTTCTAAAAGCGAATTCACTCGATCAACCCGAATCTGAACATCTTCTGCAAAGCCTGCCTGTATTAACTCCAATTCCTCGTAGGCACTCTTCAGATCACCAGCTATGGCCTCTCCTTTGGCACGTAACTCCGCGCGAAACGCTGCATTAGGTGGCTCTTGAGCAAGAGTTTCCCAAGCATTAAAAAATTCGGACAAAGTAGAATTAAAACTGGACGAACCTGAAAATTCATTAAAAACAACTTCAATGCGGCTTAACCCCAATTCCTCAGATTCCAAACGCCCTAACCTTTGATCAACTTGTCGAATCTGATTTTCAACAAAGATATCACGACGCCTAGTAATACTAGTTAGAGAGACCCCCGTACCAAGCTGAATCGCACGGCTGAAAGCAGAAGGCCCTCTATACGGCATTCCCGGAGTCGGCCGAATAACAGCAACCTGACGGTGGTAGGTTGGATCACCTGCACTAGATATATTCTGTTCACTAGTTTGGATAGCAGACTGATAAGATTGCATGGTGCGTCTACCCATATCCAAAATACTAAAAAGATTCGACATACATAACCCCTAATATAAAGCTAAATACGGTGATCGAACATCCCCTTACCTACTGGAGACCGTAAACTTCCATCATCCTCATAGGTCTCGCCAGGCTCTTCAATTCGCGTAACTTGATCGATGAGAAAACTGACATACTCGTACTCACTTAGCAATAACTCTTTGTTAGTTGCATTGACATACTCAAACTCCGTCCTTACACGCTGTACTTCATCAAAGATATCAGCAAACTCAGATTTGAGGGGCTCTTCGGCCAACTCAATCAATGTCGCTGCATCCAAAGATTTAGAACCAACATGAGGAAAAGCAGACAACTCAGCCAACAAGTCATCACGTTCTGATTCAACGTTATTAATTCTGTAAATTAGCTTCTCTTTTTCGGAAATAAGATCAGCAAGATCTTCAATTTTCCTTTCAACTAGAACCTGACGTTCCTGATAAAGTAACTCAAGAAGACTGCTGTACTTCTCCAGCTCATACTTAACTAAGCTGTACAGATTCAAAAGGTGTCCCTGCATGCTCAATACCCAATTGCTATAGCTAAATTACTATACCCATAATATCGACCCACAACACACAAACTTTATACACAACCGCAGACAAAAACCAATAACACACTCCCAACGGGCAATACCGCCTTATATTATAATGTCATTCCAAGGCGGGCAAGCTGAATAGCGTTACCAATAGTGGCATCCTGGGCCATCATCACTTTCTGATTGGCTTGATATGCACGTGTAATTGTGATCAAATCGACCATTTCAGTAACAACATTTACATTCGACATCTCAAGCGTACCAGTACGAACAGTTGGGTTTTCGGCTGGATCAGCCGTCAGATTTGGGTCCGACGGAACAAACATGCTGTTACCAAGTTTCATGAGTTTATAGGGTTTCAAAAAATCGACAACCTGCAAACGATCTACAAACTCCCCATCCACCAAGACATTACCATTGGGATCGATATCCACTTCACTACCAGTAACCTCAATTGGCCCTTTTTCCCCTAGAACCAAATGTCCTTCTGTGGTCACAATCATTTTGTCAACATTTAAAACGAAATTTCCATTCCGTGTATAGGCTTGGCCTACAGGGGCTTGAATTGTGAAAAACCCATCTCCCAAAATGGCCAAATCTAATGTGTTTCCAGTATTTTGATAATTCGCTGGCGCCACAAAATCATGGGCAGTTTCTGCAAAATTTGCGCCTGCTCCCAACCTACCAACTACAGGCCGTGGATCGACAATAAAATTCTTCCCAATCCTTCGCGGATCATTAATCCGATTTAATAACACACTTGGAAAAGCCTTTGAAATAGCAATGTCTCTTTTATAACCAGACGTATTTACATTGGCCAAATTATTAGCAACGATATCCTGGCGCGAGGCTTCATTGAGCATTCCGGATGCAGAAATAAACAACCCACGAGTCATAAAAATCTTCCTTCTATAGAAATTAGCTCATGAAGATGATTTGAACTTCGTGAGCTAATTCCTGAAAATTTCGAGATTATCGTTTCAATCCCATAGCTTCAGTTAGAATATTATCCGACGTAGTAATCACACGAGCATTGGCTTGGAACCCACGCTCAGTTGTGATCAGATCCGTAAATTCCTCTGTCAAGTCAACATTTGACATCTCAAGAGCACCAGCGGTTATTTCCCCCATATTTCGTGTCCCAGCAGTAACAAACGCAGGAGCACCAGACGAAGGAGAAGTCGTCACCATGGTATCCGATAATATTGTCAAACCTTCAGCGTTCGGGATGTCCGCAGCAGCAAGCTGGGCAATAGCCTTGTTAACACCATTAGAGAAAATCCCATCAATCAATCCAGTAGCACTGATGCTGAACGAAACTAAATTCCCCGGGCCAACCCCATCTTGTCTTTGAGCAATGGCATCATGGCCATCAGCAAACTGAGTCAAGTTGGCAAAATCGAGTTTGACGGCAAGTTCCCCTGCCCCAGTCTCGTTACCTTCAGGATCGACCGGCTGAACGTTAATGTAAGCAATTGCTGGATCAGCTGTCGAAAACGAAGCAGTCTGGTTGTTAAATTGGATTAACCCTGTTCTAACTTTGTCATCATCATCGGTAACAATTTTGGCATCGGTTATATGTGCGTCTTCTATATTCCATCTCCACGTCCCAGCAGGATTTGCTGTACCATCAGTCTGGAAAGATTCCTTGGTGAAAGTAATTTCAGCGTCGTGGCGTTGTCCCAGACCGTCAAAAATACCAATCTCTGTTTTATGGAATTTCGAAATATACTCAAGTGAAGCAGTACCAGCCTTAATTTCGTCACCAAATTTAAGAGTAACGAGCTGTCTGCCATCTGCATCCGAAAAGGTCACCGTACTATCAACAATTGACAGCGATTCACCTCCATCAAGAGAAGCAG